>CESI01049586.1_pt1 | contig 16072 bp, 16 predicted proteins | sample 356301 | NCBI WGS metagenome assembly CESI01 (sample SAMEA2621423, study PRJEB7988) | marine metagenome | biome: marine biome (ENVO:00000447); feature: deep chlorophyll maximum layer (ENVO:xxxxxxxx); material: "saline water (ENVO:00002010), including plankton (ENVO:xxxxxxxx)" | depth 40 m | reverse complement strand
TGAGGTATAGGAGTCATTAAATCATTTCCTCTAGAAGCAGAGTATGTCAAAAACGCTTCAGTTACTACTGCACAAACCGTATGGGTACCGGTATCTTCAGAAATAGTTCTGCAGAAGCCATCTCTAAAATATCCTGTCATAGGATCTGAACAGCAAGAAATAAGTGATTTTCCAAAAATATTAAGTTCCATAAGAGTTAGATAGATTGCAAAGGTATCTTTTTATAACTTAGTATGTGAGTGAATACCTGTGTTATAGTCTTTTATTTTTATTTTTTAAACCATCTATTATTAAAAATTCTAAAGGTAAAATCAGTATTTTTTTGATAAAATTATTTAAATAAAAACCTTCTTCTTAATGAATGGTTATTAAAATCTTAAAAAAGACAACCTTAATTTGTCAATTTCGTATTTATTTAAAAATCAGGAGACTATTGTTTGTTTATGTGAATTTAATACTTAGATTTGTTCATACACAATAAATAATATCAATATGCAATACGTTTGGAATAGTTTCTTTTTTTACTTCTACTTTTTTAGTAAAAGTTGAGACTCCATGTATATTGTACTAAAACTATATAACTGAAAGTCTCGAATTTAATTCGAGACTTTTTTTTTGATACAAATGAATAAAATTATTGCCATACAAGGAGCAGAGGGCTCAAACCACCATAAAGTTGCAAGAGACTTTTATGGAAACACCATGCTGTTAAAAGAATGCATGTCTTTTGATGTATTGGTAGCTAGTTTATTAAGCGGTGCTGCAACACACGGAGTCATGGCTTTAGAAAACACCATCGCTGGATCTATTATTCCTAATTATGCTTTAATAGACACTAATGATCTTCACATTGTTGGAGAAGAGTACTTAAACATACACCACCACTTAATGGCATTGCCAGGTCAGCAAATAGCTCATATTAAAGAAGTGTGGTCTCATCCAATGGCCTTGTTGCAATGCAAGGAGTTTTTTAAAAAACACCCACATATTAAATTAGTAGAAGATGTAGATACGGCAGAAGTTGCCAAAAGAATTTCAAAAGAGAACTTAGCAGGTATAGCAGCAATAGCTCCTAAAATTGCAGCAGAAATTTTTGACTTGGAAGTGCTAGAAGATGAAATTCAAACCATGAAAGACAATGCTACTAGATTTGTAATTGTACAAACACAGGAGCCTACCCGTGGAATTAATCACATTAATAAAGCGTCATTAAAATTTCAATTGAATCATAAAAGAGGAAGTTTAGCGGCAATTTTAAATGTATTAAGTGATTGTAAAATGAACCTTACTAAAATACAATCGTTGCCAGTTATAGAAATGCCTTGGAAATATTCCTTTTTTGTAGATGTAACTTTTGAAGATTACAAAGACTATTTAAAATTGGTAAAGATTATAGAAATAATGGCAGAAGAATTCAAAATTTTAGGAACCTATAAAAACGGTAGAAAATGATGAAAGCAGCCAAAAGATTAGACGCCGTTCAAGAATACTATTTCTCTAAAAAATTAAGAGAAGTAAGAGCGCTATTGGCAGCAGGAAAACCCATTATAAATATGGGAATTGGAAGCCCAGATTTACAGCCGCCACCATCAGTAATTTTAGCAATTCAGCAAGCGGTGTTGCAAGAGGGTGCACATAAATATCAGAGCTATCAGGGATTGCCAGCATTTAGACAAGCTGTGGCAGATTTTTATCAAAAAAACTATCAGGTTGTTGTAAACCCAGAGAATGAAATTTTACCACTCATGGGAAGTAAAGAAGGAATTTTACACATCTCTATGGCATTTTTAAACAAAGGAGATCAGGTGTTAATTCCTAACCCTGGATATCCTACCTATACATCGGTTACCAATTTGGTAGAAGCAGTTCCTGTGTTTTACGACTTAACATCTGAGAATAATTGGGAACCTAATTTTAAACAATTAGAACAACAAGATCTGTCTACTGTAAAATTGATGTGGGTAAATTACCCTCATATGCCAACTGGTGCAAAAGCAACAGAAAACTTGTTTAAAAAATTGATAGCTTTTGGGAAGAAGCATCAATTATTAATTATAAATGACAATCCGTATAGTTTTGTGTTAAACGATACTACTTTAAGTATTTTAGGCACAGAGGGAGCAAAAGAAACTGCCATAGAATTAAATTCTTTGAGTAAGTCTTTTAATATGGCTGGTTGGAGAGTAGGTATGCTGTTAGGAGCAAAGCCTATTTTGGAAGAGGTTTTAAAGGTAAAAACACAAATGGATTCTGGAATGTTTTACGGAATTCAGCAAGGAGCTATTGCTGCCTTAAAAGTTAGTTCAGGATGGTTTGAAAGCATGAATGAGATTTACCAAAAAAGAAGAAAACTTATATGGCAAATAGCAGAGGCATTAGACTGTACTTTTGATAAAAATACCTCAGGGATGTTTGTTTGGGCAAAAATTCCGGCAGGAAAAAAAGCAGAAAACATAGTAGATGATTTATTGTATAAACATCATATTTTTATTGCTCCAGGTACAATTTTTGGAAGTAAAGGAGAAGGATATATTCGGTTTTCATTATGTGTGCCCGAAGAAAAAATTAAAGAAGCATTAGATAGATTGTAAGATGAAGGTTTTTATTATAGGAACAGGATTAATTGGCGGGAGCTTTGCATTAGATATTCAACAAGAATATTCAGAGGCTATTATTTATGGAATAGACACCAATTCTAGACATCTAAAAGAAGCTCTAGAGCACGGCGTTATTCATAGAGAAGCAACCATGAGCGATTTGCCCTTGGCAGACATTGTTTTTTTAACCATTCCTGTAGACATTGCATTAGCAGTATTGCCAAAAGTATTAGATCTTATTAGTGATGATGCTTTGGTAATTGATGTTGGGTCTACCAAACAACGTATTTGTGACGTGGTAAAAAAACATCCAAAAAGAAGAAATTTTTTAGCAGCACACCCCATTGCAGGAACAGAGTTTTCTGGCCCTAAGGCAGCGTTACAAGGGTTGTATAAAGATAAAACTAACATTGTCTGTGAAGTAGAAAAAACAGCGTTTAAATTACAAGAAAAAGCACTAGAGATTTTTTTAAAAATTGGAATGAGAATTCGATATATGGATGCTGTGTCTCATGATAAACATATTGCCTACGTATCTCATTTATCTCATATTAGTTCTTTTATGCTAGGGAAAACGGTCATAGACAAAGAAAAAAATGAACGAGATATTTTTGATATGGCAGGAAGTGGGTTTGAATCTACTGTTCGTCTAGCAAAAAGTTCGCCCGCAATGTGGACGCCTATTTTTGAGCAAAACAAAGACAATATTATAGAAACTTTAGAAGAGTATATAGGAAACCTTCAGCAGTTTAAAACGTTGATGGAAGAACATAAATTTGATAAAATTTTTGAAGAAATGCAACAAACAAATCATATAGCAAGCATTTTAAAAGGAATAAAATAAGTGATTAGCATTTTATACTTTATCAGCCATCATTAAAATAGAAACAGTAAATAATTCAATAGAAATAGTATAATTAACAAGTAAAGATGAAGAATACAAAAGAATTAAGAACATGGTTGGATGATTTAAGTTTAGATCACCCACTCGTAGTAGCAGGGCCTTGTAGTGCAGAAACAGAAGATCAGGTATTAAAGATCGCGCACGAATTAAAAGATTCTGATGTAAACTATTTTCGGGCAGGAATTTGGAAGCCAAGAACACGTCCAGGAAACTTTGAAGGTGTAGGAGCGCTAGGGCTAAAATGGCTTCAGAAAGTAAAGGCAGAAACAGGTATGAAAACCGCTACAGAAGTTGCCAATGCAGCGCATGTAAAGTTGGCTTTAGAACATGATATAGATTTATTATGGATAGGAGCACGGTCTACAGTAAGTCCTTTTATTGTGCAAGAAATTGCAGATGCCTTAGAAGGAACAGATAAAATTGTATTGGTTAAAAACCCAGTAAATCCAGATTTAGCATTATGGTTAGGTGGTATAGAACGTTTGTACTCGGCAAATATTAAAAATTTAGGGGTTATTCACAGAGGTTTTTCTACCTATGAAAAAACAAGGTATCGTAACAATCCAGAATGGCAAATAGCCATAGAATTACAAAACCGTTTTCCAGATTTACCATTAATATGTGATCCGTCTCATATTACAGGAAAAAGAGATATGATTTTTGAAGTCTCTCAAACAGCACTAGATTTAAATTTTAATGGTTTAATGATAGAAACACATGTAGATCCAGACAATGCATGGAGTGATGCTGCACAACAAGTAACTCCTGATACTCTTATTCAGATGATGGAAGATTTAAAAATTAGAAAAGAAACTGATACAGAGGTAGAATACAGAAATTCATTAAACACCTTACGAACTCAAATAGATGTCATAGATCATCAATTAATTGACATCTTAGGAAAACGTATGAAGATAGCAGATGCTATTGGAGCACTTAAGAAAGATAAGAATGTAGCTGTGTTACAATCTAAGAGATGGAACGAAATTTTAGGAAAAATGATTCTAGAAGGAGAAGAAAATAAGCTAAGTGAAGAATTTATACTGAGGGTGTTTAAAGCAATACATCAAGAATCTATAAATCATCAAGAAAAAGTGATGAATGGATAAGAATAAAAAAAAGCGGCTGAAAAGCCGCTTTTTTTTATACATTTTGAATTATTCTCTGAGTTTTTTAAAGATATAGCGTGTAATAAATATACCCTTACCATCACTTTTACCGGCATCACTTTCAACAGCACTTGAAATAAAAGCCAATTCCCATCCTTCTTGTGTCATGGTGTTTATTTTAGAAGTAATCACTGCGTCATTAGCAGCAATATTTTGAAAACGAATACCAGCGATATTAAAGAAGTTCAACAATTTAGTTTCTTCAAAATTCTTCACTCTAATATCACCTCTGTCAGATTTATTCCTTTTATCTTTTTCAGTTTTTCCATCAGTTCTTGTTGAAGTGAAATCTTTGTAATTACGGGTTTCATTTGTAGAAATCAATCTAGATCTTCCTGCTCCACTTGGAATTATAGATTCTACACTTGTCATTACTTGGTATTCATAAGATTGAGCTTCACTTGTGTAAATACAACATAAAATTGCAATTAATACATAGATTTTTTTCATAATAAGCATGATTTTAAAAATTAGCTTCAAATGTACAAATTTTTAGTTGAGAATTGATTTACTTTGCGCTATGACTGGAATAGTTTATAAATCTACAGGTAGTTGGTATTTTGTAAAGTCTGATGCGGGACTCTTCTATCAGTGTAGAATAAAAGGGAAATTCAGATTAAAAGGTATTAAAAGTACCAACCCTATTGCTGTAGGTGATTTGGTAGAATTCGATCTAGAAACAAAAGGAGATGAAGAGACCGGAGTTATTAAATTAATTCACGAAAGAAAAAATTATATTGTTCGTAAATCGGTTAATTTATCTAAGCAAACACAGATTATTGCCTCTAATATAGATCTAGCATTTTTATTAATTACCATTAATAATCCGCCAACACATACAACATTTATAGACCGTTTTTTAGTCACTGCACAAGCCTATTCTATAAAAGTAATTTTAGTATTTAATAAAATAGACACCTATCAGATAGAAGAACGAGCAGAGGTTTTGTATCTCAAAGATATTTATGAAACTATAGGCTATACGTGTGTAGAGGTTTCTGCAAAAAAAAATACAAACGTAGCGGCTATTAAAAATTTAATGAAAGAAAAGACGAGCATGTTTTCTGGTCATTCTGGTGTTGGAAAAACAACCTTGTTAAATTCCATAGAGCCTGGTTTAAATTTAAAAACCAAGCAAATATCAGAACAACATCAGCAAGGGCAACATACTACTACTTTTGCAGAAATGTTTGATCTAAGTTTTGATGCAAAAATTATTGACACACCAGGAATTAAAGGTTTTGGTGTTGTTGCTATTGAAAAAGAAGAATTAGGAGATTATTTCACAGAGTTTTTTGCTTTAAAAAGCGGTTGTAAGTTTCACAATTGCATTCATGTAAACGAGCCTCAGTGTGCTGTAAAAGATGCTTTAGAAGAGGAAGAAATTTCTTGGTCTCGCTACAAGAGTTACCTTCAAATATTAGAAGGAGAGGAAGAAAATTACAGAACAGATATTTGGGAATAAATTTTTGTGGTTTAATTTTAAGAGATCAGTAAATTCAATAGCCAACCAATGAAAGCAGTTATTCAAAGAGTTACCAAAGCTAGTGTAAGCATAGATGGAACAATAGTAGCCTCCATTAAAAAAGGAATATTAATTTTACTTGGAGTAGAAGCATTAGACACAGAAGAGGATAGTCATTGGTTGTCAAAAAAAATTGCAAATCTCAGAATCTTTGATGATTTAAATGGTGTTATGAATTGCTCTTTAATTGAAGACGAGGCAGATGCTATAGTGGTAAGCCAGTTTACCTTGCATGCATCTACCAAAAAAGGAAATAGGCCCAGCTATATAAAAGCAGCAAAAGCTTACATTGCCATTCCATTGTATGAAAATTTCATTACTCAATTTCAGCAAGAACTTGGAAAAAAAGTTCAGACAGGTCAATTTGGAGCTAATATGACTTTAGAAATACATAATAACGGTCCAGTCACCATTATTATTGATTCAAAAAATAAAATTTAACATTTTTTTAGTTTCCATGGAAATTAAATTCCAATATATTAGCAGTCTAAAAACAATTTAATAATTAAGACCAACAAAAATGAAAAAAGTATTAATCGCCATAGTAGCCCTGTCTACTGTTTTAGTTTCGTGTAACGGAGAAAAGAAAGAAAAAGTAGCTGTAAAAGAAGAAGTAAAAGTTGAAGAAGTACCCGCTATTAATAATGTAGATTTAGCTTCTTCCATTATGACATGGAAAGGAACAAAACCAACTGGTGCTCATGATGGAACCATAGCTTTTAAAGAAAGCTCATTGGTTTTAGACAATGGTAAAATTACAGGTGGAGAATTTATAATTGATATGAATACAATTAAAAATCTTGACCTAGCTGGAAGCGATGGAGCCGGAAAAATTGAGGGGCATTTAAAAGCACCAGACTTTTTTGATATAGCAATGTACCCTACATCTACATTTGTGATCACTTCAGTATCAGACGTTGAAGGGAAGTTAGCAGTTACAGGAAACTTAACTATTAAAGACGTTACAAAGAGCATTACTATTCCTGCAACGATTTCTGCTGAAGAAGGAGTCACTACTTTTACAAGTGATCTTTTTAATATAGACAGAGCAGATTTTAATGTAAAATACGGTTCTAAGAGATGGATTGAAGGATTAAAAGACAAGTTTATTGATGACTTAGTAGAAATGTCTTTTGTTGTTAAAACAACTAAATAGATATCAAATTTTATAAAATAGACAGATCTACCTGTGGTTGCGGTAATACATCAGACGCAGAAGGTTATTGTGACGGATCACATTTAAATAACTAATTACAAAACCCAAGACAGTTGTTTTGGGTTTTTTATTACAACTTAATTTCTGTAGTGTTTTTAACTTCCTCTATGCTAAAAGTACTATGCGTACTGCCAATATGCTTAATAGTGGTGAGTTTGGTAACCATAAATTCTCTATATTCTTTCATGTTTGAGGTGTGTATTTTTAGGATATAATCGTAATCCCCACTTACATGAAAACACTCAGAAACTTCATCTAGTTTTAAGATCTCTTTTTCAAAATTAGACAAGAATTCTTTAGAATGCTGTAAGAGTTTTACATGGCAAAAAATAAGAAATGATTTGTTAATTTTTTCTTTGTCAATAATTGCAATATATTTTTTAATAACACCTTCTTTTTCTAATTTCTTAATTCGTTCATAGACCGCCGTTACAGATAAATTTAGCTGTAAAGAAAGCTGTTTGCTGGTTTGCTTGCTGTCGTTTTGAAGCAGGCTAATTAATTTTTTATCAGTACCATCTAATTTCATGAGAATGCTTTTTTAATGCGCTGTCTTTTTTGTAAAATAGTTAGCTGAAAAATTATCTAAAAATTTCTTACAAAGTTTAAAAATAAAGATTTATAATTTATTTTTAATAGATTATGATGAAAAATAAACTAATATTATGTATTATGGTTGATAATATTTCTAATTTTAGCTAAATTTATTAAAAATTTACAACCCATGAAATTTAATCCAGCAGACAAGATTCAAGACCTTCAAAACTTTGGTGAATTTGGAGGCGTAAACCCATCTATTTCAGACTCTTCCACCTATACTTTTTTATCGGCAAAAACAATGGCTGATACCTTTGAAGGAAATACAGATGGCTGTCATTTATATTCACGTCATACCACTCCAAGTAATATGTTTTTAGGGGAAGCGTTGGCTGCTATGGAAGGAACAGAAACGGCCAATGTTTCAGCTTCTGGAATGGGAGCTATTACTCCAGTATTATTACAATTATGTGGTGCCGGAGATCATATTGTTTCTAGTAGAACTATTTATGGAGGTACCTATGCATTTTTAAAGAATTTTACACCTAGGCTAGCCATTCAAACTTCTTTTGTAGACATTACAAACTTAGAAATAGTGGAGGCAGCAATTACTAAAAACACCAAGGTTTTGTATTGCGAATCTGTAAGCAATCCATTACTTGAGGTAGCAGATATTAAAGCATTAGCCGCAATGGCTAAAAAACACCATTTAAAATTGGTGGTAGACAATACATTTTCACCCTTGTCTATTTCTCCTATTCAATTAGGAGCAGATGTTGTGGTGCACAGTTTAACCAAATTTATTAATGGTTCTTCAGATGCTGTTGGAGGTGTTGTTTGTGGAACACAAGAATTTATAGACCAATTAAGAAGCGTTATAGACGGAGCTAGTATGTTATTAGGTTCTACTATGGATAGTTTACGTGCTTCATCGGTTTTAAAAAACTTAAGAACCCTTCATATTAGAATGAAGCAGCATAGCTTTAATGCTGCTTATTTAGCCAATAAGTTTGAGATTGATGGTATAAAAACAGTATATCCTGGTCTAGAATCGCATCCATCACATACATTATTTTCCTCCATGATGAACTCAGAATATGGGTATGGAGGAATGCTTACCATCGACGCTGGTTCTTTAGAAAAAGCTAATTTACTCATGGAGGCTATGCAGCATAAAAATGTTGGATATTTAGCGGTGAGTTTAGGTTTTTATAAAACATTGTTTTCTGCTCCAGGTTCATCCACTTCTTCAGAAATTCCAGAAGAAGAACAAGAAGAAATGGGCTTATCCGATGGTTTAATTCGTTTTTCTATTGGCCTAGATAACAACATTGAAAGAACTTATCAAATTATGAAAGAATGTATGTTGGAAGTAGGAGTGCTTGCTGAGGTAAAAGCGTAGCTGTCTTAAAAATCTCTAAAAGTTCTGTTTAATAGTTCTTTAGCAAAATCTTGCATATTACTTTCTTTAAATCGTTGTTGAGTTAGGTTTTTAGTATTCCATCGACTTCCTTCTTTTACAAGTCCAAAACGAAACAAAGAAGAGTTAGGATCACTCGGATTTAATAATGGATAGCGTAAATCCTTGTAGATAAATAGATCACTAGTTTTAGAGACAGCCAGGGTATAAAAATTCTTGCTAAACCATCGTAATGTTTTTAAATCAGGATGATTCACATCTACTAGTTTGTGGTTTTTAGGAATGCTAATAAAGGTTGGTTGAATGCTATCTTTATCAAAAATAGAATAAAAAGTCACATGATAACTTGTATCAGCTTCAGCAACAGCATACCATAAAAGATTATTTAGGATTGTAGGCTGCGCACTGATTCTATTGTAGTTAATATTTGCTTTTTTAAATGATGATTCAAAAACAGTATCTACATACAATTTATTACCAATCGTAAAAATCATATAGACCGAACTAATATAAAGACCCGCTTTTGTCCATTTTCTTCGTGTTGGGTTTTTCCGATTAAAAAACATAGCAACAATAATACATATTAGAAAGGGAAGTGTGTATATTGGGTCTGCTACAGAAATATTGTTAAAAGCAACTCTATAATCTGAGAAAGGTAAAAACAATTGAGTTCCGTAGGGTGTAAAGCTATCTAAAATTGGATGCGTGAAAATCGATAAAAAGAACAACCAGATCCAGTCTTTTACATTGGTGGTTCCTTTTCGTAATGCTCCATAATCATATGCTTTTGAACTTATAAAACCAAAAAATAAAGCTCCTAAAACTGCAAAAAATATAGAGTGCATAAAACCTCTGTGAAAAGCCAAGCTGTCTATCTCATTAGCATAATAAAGACTACCAATAATCACATCTAAATCTGGAATGGTTCCTCCAATAGCTCCAAAGAGTATTGCTTTATTTCCTATTTTTTTTCCTAAGGCAATTTCACCACAGGCAGCCCCTAAAACGATTTGAGTAATTGAATCCATGAGTGCAAATGTAACCAACTCATTTCATTTGCATAGCTTCATCTAAAATCGTAACATTACAAAACAAAAATTGAGACGATGCAAGACCAAGAAAACCTTTCTGAGATAAAAACACAAGATCAAAAAATAATGGAGAATAGTGAGCTTTCTATTTTAGAAGCAGTTATTCCTATTATCATTTTAGTAGGGATGTTAGCCTACAATGTTTTTATTTTTGGTGATGATTCATTAAGTGGAACAAATCAATTTATATTATTGATGGGAGGAGCCGTTGCCGCAATCGTAGGTTTTAGAAATAAGGTTTCCTTTTCAAGAATGATGGAAGAGGTCGCAGAGAATATAAAGTCTACTTCCAGCGCTATATTTATTTTATTAATGGTTGGAGCTTTGGCCGGAACATGGTTGGTTAGTGGAATTATTCCTACTATGATTTATTATGGTTTACAAATTTTAAACCCCACAATATTTTTACCCGCATGTTTAATTATTTGCGCGGTTATTTCTGTTGCAACAGGAAGTTCTTGGACTACTTCAGCAACGGTTGGAATTGCATTAATAGGAATTGCAGGAGCTTTAGATATTTCTCTCGGGATGACTGCAGGAGCAGTGTTATCTGGCGCTTATTTTGGAGATAAAATGTCGCCAATGTCTGATACAACAAACTTAGCGCCAGCCATGGTAGGAACAGATTTGTTTACGCACATAAAATATATGGCGTATACCACAGTTCCTACATTTATTGTTACACTTATTATTTTTATAATCATAGGACTCACACTAAGTGTTAGTGGTGATGCAGATACTTCAGTAATGCTAGCAGATATAGATAAGGCTTTTAACATAAGCCCTTGGTTATTTTTAGTCCCAGTTTTAGTAATTGTTCTTATCATAAAAAAAACACCACCTTTAATAGCCTTACTTGCTGGAACTCTTCTAGCGGCAATTTTTGCATTATTTTTTCAGCCACAAATTATTATGAATATAGCTGGTGCAACTGAGTTAACTTTTAATTCAGCCTATAAAGGTCTAATGACAGCAATAACCGTTGATACTGCTATTGCTACAGAAAATGAAATTTTAGCAGATTTATTTACCTCTGGAGGTATGGCAAAAATGATGGGAACTATCTGGCTTATTTTATGTGCAATGGTTTTTGGAGGAATTATGGATGCTATTGGTGCTTTGGCTAAGATTAGTAGTTTTATGTTACAACTTTTTGATTCTGTTTTTGGTTTATTTGCCAGTACAGTCTTCACATGTATTGGGTTAAACTTTACTGCCTCAGATCAATACTTAGCAATAGTTGTACCCGGAAAAATGTATTCAAAAGCTTTTAAAGATAAAGGCTTAGCTCCTGAAAATTTGAGTAGGACTTTAGAAGATTCAGGAACTGTTACTTCAGTGTTAATTCCATGGAATACCTGTGGAGCATATCATTCAGGTGTTTTAGGAGTAAGCGTTGGTGAGTATTTTGTCTATGCAATTTTTAACTGGTTATCTCCATTTACAACCTTGTTGTTTGCTGCGTTTAGGATTAAAATAAGACAGCTAGCTACCAAATAAGGAACTTTAAATAAACCAATTCCAGACCAAGCCAAAACGAATTGTAAAATCTCTGTAGGGATAATTGGGAGCTGAAAAATAATTTCTATTACCAAAGTCAGAGAGCGCATTGTCTATTCTGAAAAAGATTCTAGTTCTTCTTATCTGAGCATTAAAAAATAAATCTACCGTAGGAAATCCAATTTCTTCAGAATTTTGAAGTGTAAATTCTGCTAATAAAGGATTGTATGCATTGGCTTTGTATTTTGTGAAGTAGTTAAAGGTTGCGCCAATTTGTACTTGCATGGGCTTTCCCTTAAACCAATAATCATCGTAATAAAGTGTATTTCTTGTAATAAGTTCAGGTACTCTAAAAACAGCCGAACCTCCGCTCACATTTTGATACAGTACGCTATTATCTAGTGCAAATCTTTTGTATCTAAATTCTCGTGAAGCTTTTACTTTTAAATAGGTAACATTTTCGGAGGATTGTTTTGGCTTATTGTCCTCTCCAAAATATGTGTAATTTTCAATATTAGTTAAATTAACAATAGTAGTTAGCCATCTAGAATCTATACGAAAACCTAAGTTTTGGGTTCTTATATTTTCAAAATCATTTTCCCAATTATACTCATTATAAGTACTTTGATGCAGTAGGAAATTAAAGTTAGGAGATTTAGAATTTAATAATATACTAGCTTTTATATCAAATAAACTATCTTTCTTATACGATAAGTTACCACGAAGGTTAGTGCCAGATAACCTGCCAGTTCCTGGAGTAATTTCTCCAGTAGCATCTAATTTAAATTTGTTCACTTTGGCTTTCCAGTCGGCCCCAAAAGATGCAGCGCTTCCTTCTAATTTCAGTTTGTTAATTCCACTAGTCTGATTTTTAATTTCATTGTAGCCATAAGAGTAGCTCATTAGATTAGACTTTACTCTAAAAGTTCCCAAAATATATTTAGAATTAAATTCTAAAAAAAATGTGTTTCTTAAAAAGGAATTTTCAACACCATCTCTAATATTTCCAGAAAAATTAGTAGTTCCTATAAATGCTGTGGGTGAATTTTGTCTTAATTCATATGTTTTTAGTTGCCTCTCAAAAATATGACCAATTTTTAAGTTGGTAAAATCTTTCTTGCTAACAGAGTCTTTGGAAGATAAAATTTTGTAATCATGTTCAAAAAAGACTCGAGAACTTTCAAGAAAATTTTCAGTATCATTAAGATTTACATCCATTCTCGCTCTGTCTGAAAAGTTAGGGTCATTATCTTTAAATGCTTGTAATGACTCACCTGTTAATCCACCGCTTTCTTCATTTAATACATCTTGAGTAGAAAGATGTCCCCTAATTTTATAGTTACCTTTTATAGTTTCGTAGTGAAATGTAGTTCTAAAATTCCCTTGACTTACCAACGCTTCCCTATATTTACCTAAAGATCGTAAGCCTGTATATGCAATAGAAACATTCATTCTTCTTGAAAAGTTCAAGCTAAAAAAAGATTCTAAAAACTGTCCTTGTTCTAAGGTAGTTAAAAACATAATCTCTGAAGTTGGTGTAGGAACTTCGAAATAACTAATATCTTCAATATTTTTAAAAGAGAATTGTTTTGCTGTAAAACCAATATCTGGTGCTGTGTTTATTAGATCATAATCATAGGTTAATCGATTAAAAGTTTGACCAATATTATGAAATGGTAATAAACCAAAATTATCTTTTCTTAAAAAATTAAACCTATAGTGTTTATTTATATTAAGTGTAGTGTCAACGAAACTAGTGTCTTTTAAAAATGAAAAAATTTTATAATCTGTGTAGGTCGTTTTAGCACTTAGATTAATTTTTTTAGCGTTACTGATTCTTGAACCAATAATAGAATCATTTCGTGAAAAATTTTTCCCTTCATTTTGAATTCTTGATTTCTTTACTTTTTTTATAGGCTTAATAGTCTGACCATACGTATTCGAAGGTAAAAGGCAAACTGAAAAAAGGAAAAAAATGAATCTTTTCATTAAAAATTGTCTTAAAAGCAAAAGTAAACTTTTAAACGTAAAAGAATTCAAATAATTATCTTGAAAAAATGTTAATTTGCAGGATGTTAAAAAATAATTACAGCGGACTGAAATTAGAAGTGGGAACAGACGAAGCTGGAAGAGGTTGTCTTTCTGGACCTGTTGTTGCTGCTGCTGTAATATTACCTTTTGATTTTTATCACGAATTATTAAATGATTCTAAACAACTCTCAGAAGCTAAAAGAATCTTATTAAGACCTATTATTGAAAAAGAAGCGATAGCATTTGGGGTGTCTTTTGTGCAACATAAAGAAGTAGATTCTTTAAATGTCCTACAAGCATCAATTACCGGAATGCAGCGATCAATTTCTGCCATGTCTGTAATTCCTGAATATATAATTGTTGATGGAAATAAATTTAAACCATATAAAGATATTCCTTATAATACCATTGTTAAGGGAGATGCCAAATATATGAGTATTGCTGCTGCATCTGTACTAGCAAAAACATACAGAGATGATTTTATGGAGAAAATTCACATAGAATTTCCAGTTTATAATTGGAAAAAAAATAAAGGATATCCAACCAAAGAACACAGAAATGCAATTCAAGAATTTGGAATTACAAAGTATCATAGAAAAACATTTAAGTTATTCCCAACTCAATTAGAGTTAGACCTCTGACTCGAATTTTTCAACCCCAAAAAGTTCTTTAAAATGAATAAGTATTTTTTCTTTTACTTCATTCAACTCAATTTTTTTACCGAGCTCAACTTCCAAAGAAGTGACTGCTTTTCCTCTGATTCCACAGGGTATAATGTGATCAAAATATCCAAGATTAGTATTTACATTTAAAGCAAATCCATGCATGGTAACCCAACGGCTACTTCTAATTCCCATGGCACAAATTTTTCGAGCAAACGGAGTTCCCGTATCAATCCAAACACCAGTTTCTCCCTTGCTTCTCCCTCCTTTAATTCCATACTCAGCTAGTGTTTTGATAATGACTTCTTCCAAAAGACGTAAATATTTATGAATGTCTGTAAAAAAATTCTCTAGATCTAGTATTGGATAACCAACAATTTGTCCTGGACCATGATAGGTAATATCTCCACCACGATTTATCTTGTAATAAGTAGCGCCTTTATCTTTTAATTGCTGTTCATTTATTAAAAGATTGCTAAGGTCTCCACTTTTACCCAACGTATATACATGAGGGTGCTCAACAAAAAGAAAATAATTTTTAGTAGGGTTATTCGTATTTTCTTTTCTGTTTTCTCTTTTTACAGCGATGATGGTATCTAACAAAGAAGTTTGGTATTCCCAAATGTCTTTATAATCTTTTAAACCTAGGTCTTTTAACAGTATTTTTTTGTTCGTTATCATTCATTGTAAAGATAAATATTTAATTATATTTGAGGGTTTTACTACATTTTTTAATTTTAACTATATTTCACAATTAATTATGAGAAAAATTATTTTAAGTGTTTTTTTATGTATCATATCTTTTAGTAGTTTTTCCCAATCAAAACGCTGGAATTTACTTGATACGAAAGAAACTGAATTTAATAAAATAGCACTTAAATTTAGAAAATCCATTCCCAACGATTTTAAAGTTTATAGCATAAATTATGACGAGTTTAAAAATGAGATCTTATCTTTAATAAGAACTTCATCAATTATCATTGAACTCCCAACAGTAGAAGGTATTCAGAAATTTTCAATACAGGAAGCCTCCTCTTTATCAGAAGGCTTAGCACTTAAATTCCCTATGATTAAATCATATGTTGCACAAGGAATAGATGATCCTTCTGCAACTGCAAGATTTAGTTTTGGAACAGACGGTTTTCATGGGGTTATCTTTTATACAGACAGACCTTCTTTCTATATAGATCCATATACTAAAAACTACAATTCTTACATATCTTACAGCAGGTCAAGTCTGCCACAAAGAGATCATGATTTTAGCTGTGAAGTAGATGAGCAACCAGACACTAAAGAAATGGTTGTTAGTTCTCAAAGAAATGCTGATGATGGGCTTTTAAGAACCTTTCGTTTGGCTCTAGTCTGTTCGGGTGAATATGCGCAATTTCATTTAAATGATCAGGGTATTGCTAGCAATGCT
>CESI01024438.1_pt1 | contig 16074 bp, 13 predicted proteins | sample 356301 | NCBI WGS metagenome assembly CESI01 (sample SAMEA2621423, study PRJEB7988) | marine metagenome | biome: marine biome (ENVO:00000447); feature: deep chlorophyll maximum layer (ENVO:xxxxxxxx); material: "saline water (ENVO:00002010), including plankton (ENVO:xxxxxxxx)" | depth 40 m | reverse complement strand
GGCATCTGTCGTTTCAGTATCGGCAAAAGGGGATATGGGAGGCACGGTCCAAACGCCGGTATCAGAGAAACGTTGTTCCGCTGGGGTGATTGGTTTGGGGTCTGAAACGAATTTGGCCCCAGCGATCTGATCGCTCGGCACAGGCTCCTCTGGTGAGGCGGTTTGGATATTGGTGGCGAGTGCTGTGGTCGTATTCGGCAGTAATTTTTGCGCTGTCACAGAGGGGATGGTGATCTGTTTCCCGCGCTGTTCCACAGAATCTTCTGACCTGGCCTCCAAAGGAGGTTTCGTTTCGCTAGTGCCCAAATCAGCCATCATTTCCGTGTCGGATCCGCCAAAGCCAAACCATCGTGCAAGTGTATCGCGCCCAGCCGTGGCGGCCCAAGCCGCGATCGTCAACATGAAAATCAGCAGCAGAGTTGTCAAAATTAGCGCTAAAAACCGTGGCTTGCCCCCGACTTGCGCTTGGAGCGTGTTGATAGGCGCTTTGGCCTGTGCGGCTTGTTTATTTTTAACCGCCCAGCGAATCAAAATAGTGGCCATAAATGCCTGAAGCCTGTTTGGTCTTCTGCTGGAGAAGGGGAGCTCAGGCTGCAGTTCTGTCGTCCATGGTTTTGGTGTTTGATCTTCAGTTACGGACGCGGTCACGTCAGGCGCGACCGTCGGGTTGGCAGCGGTGGATGGTTTTGCTGCACCAAGTCGCGGCGCCTTGTCTGAAGGTACATCGGTGCCTGTGGCGATGGCTGCGAATTGCTTTGGCTTTGGGCTTGGGGAAAACTTTGTGAGAGGTGGCGTTGGCATAGATGGGGCCAATTTTTCCAACTGCTCCAAAACATCGGTTGGTTTTTTGAGAGGTACAGACGGCAGAGCAGGTTCGAGTGCTGAAGGCACTCCCAACTTTTCCGCCGAAATATAAGACTGCATGGGACGGGCTGGCATCTCTGACGGTGCTTGATCTGGATGGAATACCGCAAACTGATTGCCCCATCCTTCATCAGGCAACGCCACAAACCCTAACGCGTTAAAGTCAAAGCTCTTAGCAAAATCCCCGGCCTCGATAAGTGTGTCGTGGGTCACCGCGGCCACAGCTGTGCCCTGAGGTGTATTAAACCAATCGATGCAAAGTTCCGCGGTGTCATAGGGTGTTTGCCCCTCCAAGGCCGCCTTGACATCCGCTGGCGTCAGATTGGAAGCGTCAAGCTGTAGCCTCTTCACTTGGTCCGATGGCAAAACTATCAACACATCATCGGGATCGGTGCCCTCGGGGCGCGCCAGTGCTTTTAGATGCGCCAAAGCCTCCGGCAGCTTGGGATTATCTGGATCTACCGCCCCGAGACGCACCCATTCGCCTGCCTCTGATCTTTGATCAAGGGCGATGCTGTTGGTCGACAAATGCAGCAAGAACGGCGGTGTCATCAATTTCCTCAATTTGGTGGGGGGGACCACTGAGTGACCTAGTTAAACTTACATACCACAGATAATCGTGCAACACATATGCATGATAATATTGCGCTTGGCTTATGTGAATTAGTTTTTAGTTGTATAATCAACCCTTCACAGTGAAACGGACCGGTAATTTTTTGACGGAGTTTGCGCTTTTTAAATTTTAATAAGGACCATGGCCCATGCTCACACCTTTTCACCTTGCCATCAATGTCACCGATTTGGATCAAACACGGGGCTTTTATGGGGATGTCCTGGGCGCAAAAGAGGGTCGCAGCACTGAGACATGGGTGGATTTCGATTTTTTTGGCCATCAACTTTCGTTTCATCTTGGGCCAGTTTTGAAAACCGAAAGCACCGGTTATGTGGGGGAGCACTTGGTGCCGATGCCACATTTTGGCATGGTTTTGGCCCTGCCTGATTGGCGGGTGTTGGCCAGCCGCTTACATGCCGCTGAGGTGGTGTTTGTTATTCCACCATCGGTACGCTTTGAAGGTGAGCCGGGCGAGCAATGGACGATGTTTTTCCGCGACCCATCTGGAAATCCAATTGAGTTTAAGGGCTTCACTGATTTAGACCGGGTGTTTGCGAGCCACTAACCAACCTTAGCGCATCCAAAACTATTTTATTTCCTACGGCTGATCTGACCACCTCAAAAGCATACGGTCATTCTGAATACGTTCTTGTCGCGTCGTTAGCTGCCCTTGGTTCCAACCGCGGTATTGGTAAACCTATGGCTAATTTTCGACCGTCGCTATGGGTGAGCTGAACGGCTGCTATGGGCCGTTTGCTACGATTTTTTAATTTTCGCGATATTGATTAAGTCCTCACTCATGATCAGCATAAGAGGTGTATTCATAAACTAATTTTAGGTCGTTTTACAGCACTGATAACTTGCTCCTGACGATTGCCGCTTGGCTGGTATATAACATTTACTGACAGGATACTGGCAATGCGACACAAGCGAGACATAAGTCCATTTTATTTCAAGTGCTTGTACCTGAAAGGCAGTGTGTTTTCTGGGTGAATAGGTGGTGGGCGACCCTGCACTCCCAATAGGAGCATTTGGGCCATATTTTATTGACCAAGGTGTCCCACGAAAAAATACCGTGGGACACCTTACCGGCCCAGAGCGGCCAGTGACTGCATCCCGTCGGTGGCCAATCCACGGCGCTGAACCCCCTTGGTGTAGACCTCAGATGTACGCGCTTGGGTGTGCGCCATGACTGCCATGATCTGGTATGGGTGAATTACAAAAACTGCCGAGTAATGTCCGTGACATAATTTCCAACGGATGAAAGCTTTGATGCTAAAGTCTCGAATGGTGAAAACAGCACCACTGATCGTATTTGGTCGTGATAAATATTCCACTTGGCCTTTTTTACTCAATAGCTAGGCCTTACTCGGATATTGAGCCTAAAAACTAAAGCTGTGCTACACTTCAAAATTTAGCGATATAAATGGAGTGAATATGCCAGATATTGTGAAATTGAGAAGGTCGCATACAGCACATTTCAAGGCCCAGGTTGTTGTCGCTGGAATGACTAAACAGCTGAGTATTAATCAACTTTGCAAGCGCAACGGGATATCTGTGAGTTTGTATTATATATGGAAACAGCGATTTATTAGTGCGGGTACAATTGGGCTTGAAAGGCAAAATCGTCATGTGCCAAAACCGGTGCCTTCAAGAAATATAGTCGAACTTCAAGACACGGAACTCGCAAGGCTAGAGACAGTCTTTTTAAATTCCCGCAAGGCGCTCATGAAATGTTCAAGACAAACTTCTGAAGAAGAAAAATTGTCGGTTCTTAAACTTGTGGGCTCGGCAAAAATTTCCAAACGGGCAGCCCTTAAACGTATCGGTATTCCCCGGACAACTTATTATAGGTGGATTAATGAGCTACGAACGACAGGGACACTTCAGTCCTGTGTTAGAAAGTCAGATTATTGCAGCATAACCAAGCGTGACGATATAAAAAAAATGGTTTTTCAAGTAATGCATGCTCCCCCGTCAGATTTTGGATTTAATCGAACCACATGGAAATTAGATGAGCTTCAGGTGGCAATTGCAAAATCGGGTATTCAGGTTGGAAGGCATTCAATACGGCGGATAGTAAAGGATGCAGGTTATCGATGGTTGAAGGCGCGAGAGGTCTTGACCAGTAACGATCCTGAATATCGGCAAAAACTTTCAGACATAAAAAAAATCCTAGGAAATTTGCAAGAGCGAGAGGGCTTCTTTTCAATTGACGAATACGGACTGTTCTCAGTGAAAAAACGGCGTGGAAAGAAGCTTATTCCACCAGGGGAAACCTTCACAGTACCACAATTTCAAAAATCGAAAGGTGTACTGATAATGACGGCGGCTCTGGAACTTTCGACAAACCAAGTTACCCACTTTTACTCTAAAAAAAAGAATACTGACGAGATGATTAAGTTGCTTGATATCCTCAAAGCTGAATATCGACACCTCGATCGAATTTTTCTGTCTTGGGATGCAGCTTCATGGCACGTTTCTAAAAAACTTCTCGAGCACATTGAGCTAGGAAATTCCTGTGTTGGAACCTTATCTGGACCAAAAGTGGAACTAGCACCACTACCCGCGGGCGCACAGTTCCTAAATGTAATCGAGGCAGTTTTCAGTGGAATGTCACGTGCTGTTATCCATAACAGCAATTATTCAAGCGTAGAGGAGGCAAAAGCAGCAATTGACCGCTATTTTTTAGAAAGAAACGACAATTTCAAAAGACACCCCAAAAGAGCTGGAGATAAAATTTGGGGCAAAGAACCAGCAGTTATGAGTTTTTCTGAAAGCAACAATTGTAAAGATCCACGTTATCGTTAATGCATTGGTAGGTTTTTGCCTTCAGCGTGGGACACCTTTATCGTAACCCATTGATATGTTTAGGGCCGGATTTTCCCTGCGTGGGACACCCTGTCGTTGATTTCATTGACTTTTTTGTGAAAATGGTGGGCGACCCTGGAATCGAACCAGGCGTGCGTCTCCGCGAGGGAGTTACAGTCCCCTGCCACACCTTGCGGCCTGTCGCCCACTTAAAACTGAGGCGGCCGCCTCGGTTTGGGCACGATTACGACTTAGAAAATCGCACGTCAACCCGAAAATCACCAATGTTGGGGATACGCAGAAATTACAGGAGGGCAGGGTTGGTAATAGGAGTGATTTTATGCTTCAGGGTTAGATCCCACGGGGTTTCATAGGGGATGCGCAGTGTTCCAAACAGCCTGAAGGTTGTCTAAATAGGTATCTCAGCTGTACCTACGATGCTTTGTTCGGGGGTTATAACAACGAATTTGCCGATATTTTTCTTTAGAATGTTCCAGAAACCCATTTTTAATCAGAACCTTGATCGCGCGAAACAAAGTCAGTCGAGACATTCCTTTGGTGAGGAAATGCGATAAGATATCTTTTGTCACTACTTGGGATGTGTTTGTTTTTTGATCATGATCTTCCAAAAAAACACATTTCTCGCTTTCACTAAGACCCCCGATGCCAAATCTATCCTCAGTGTGCCCGAAGACAGCTCGAATGTCTGAACATTTTAGCACGGCGGTTCCTATGGAAGTTGATACGGGTATGTTAAGATTAAGTTTAACAGACTGGGTTAATTATAACATATTATACGCAATTTTGAAAAGTTTTTAATTCTATGCTTCGATGTTATATCATGCGAAATAATCCCCCGGTTTTGAGGCCCCTAATCTCAGTGCTGTTGACCCACTAAGAAATTTTGTAAGCAGATTATAAAAGACGAGCGCGCAGTCTGTAGAATTTATAACGGGCGCCTACGTGGTGTGAGTAAGTAAGAGTTTTACACCTTGGGCCTATAAAAATCAAAGTGCGTTTGAATTTTACGTTTCAATCCCGTGTTGAAAAGCTTTAATAAACATTAACTCTTTATCCGTGCAATATGCTGCGTTTTGGATTGATACTTATAATAGATGCGAGATTATTATGAACGACACTCTGAGCTGTTTCAAAGCCTACGATGTCCGTGGTGAACTGGGTGTCAACTTCGATGGTGATATTTGCTATCGGATAGGTCGGGCTTTTGCACAATCTTTACAGGCAAAACGGGTTGTCGTTGGGCGTGATGCGCGAACAAGCTCTCCGGAGTTAGCCCAACGGTTGGCCCAGGGTTTGATGGACCAAGGGGTTGAGGTTCTCGGCATTGGGTTATGTGGCACTGAAGAAATGTATTGGGCCACAACGGAGTTTGACGCCTGTGGCGGCATTGAGGTGACTGCCTCTCATAATCCTATAAACTACAATGGCCTAAAGATGGTCAAATCGCAGTCCCGACCCTTAGACCCGGCCACTGAGCTGTTGGATATCAAGGCATTGGCTGAGAAAAATGTGTTTGAGATATCCGCGCAGCTTGGGCACCTGACCGATATGCAAGCGGTGGCAAAGCGGGCCTATGTTACTAAAGTTCTAAGCTTTGTGGATTTGAGCGCCTTGCGGCCGATGTCCATTGTGGTGAATTCCGGCAACGGCGCTGCGGGACCGAGTTTTGATGAGATCGAGCGATATTTGAGTACTCAGACCAGTGCTGTGAAATTCCACCGAATGTTCCATGAGCCAGATAGCAGCTTCCCAAATGGCATTCCAAATCCGATGTTGAAAAAAAATCATGCGCCGACCCGTAACATGGTTTTGTCTGCCGGCGCAGATTTTGGTGTGGCTTTTGATGGCGATTTTGACAGGTGTTTCTTCTTCGATGAGCTTGGGCAATTTGTTCCGGGTGAATATATCGTTGGTTTGTTAGCCTCGGTCTTTCTGGACAAGGAAGCCGGTGCAACGATTGTGCATGATCCTCGGGTGACGTTGAACACCCAAGATATCATTGCAGCAAAGGGTGGTGTGGCGGTTCAGGCCAAAACAGGGCATGCCTTTATCAAGCAAGTGATGCGCGCGCATGATGCCGTGTATGGTGGTGAAATGTCAGCCCACCACTATTTCCGAGATTTTGCCTTTTGTGACAGTGGGATGGTACCGTGGCTCTTGGTCGTGGAATTGATGAGCCGTACCGGGACAAGCCTATCTGAATTGGTACGCGCCCGCAAAGCAGCCTTTCCCAGCTCAGGTGAGGTGAACTTCACATTGGCGGAGCCAAAGGCTGCGATGGCCCGTGTGGTTGCGCACTACAGACCTCAGGCGCTGTCCGTCGATGAAACCGATGGTATTAGTCTGTCCTTTGGGGATTGGCGGTTTAACCTACGCAGTTCAAACACTGAACCGGTTGTGCGGTTGAACGTTGAAAGCCGGGGTGATCCGGCATTGGTGGCGCGCAAATTAGCTGAGATAGTCGCAATTTGGTCTGATGATCTCAGCTGATTGCTTCATAGTCACACCCGAGGAGCGAAACATCTGCTCTGTGCTTTGCAAGTTGATAGGCTGAAGCCCTAAGCTTGGATTGTCTCTCGGAGACCATTCATTTTAAATTTTATGTGTATAACGGTTCGGCTAGGCATGCGCTGGTATTGGACTTGCACGCTGGCTGTTTGAGGCATCGAGCGGCGCACTTCCAGTGTCAGACACCTTTTGACTGACTTCGTCCTGTTTTCGAGCACACTTCGGGACCAAACTTTCGTTCATGTGCCCCGTGGGCATTGTGCTGTTGGCTGGAAAATACCTTGCGCTTTGGTTGTCTTCACCTGCATATGGCCCCAGCTCCGAGGATTGGAAAACAGTTATGAAAAAGCCTACATGGATCATCGAAAAGGAACGTGAAAAACGTGCCGTTGCTGCCGAAACCGTATGGTTTTTTGGTATACATGCGGTGCGGGATGCGTTGTTGAACCCCAGGCGGGTGAAGCTGCGGTTGATCGTGACCAAGAATGCCTGTGACCGTTTGGGTGAGGCTGTTGCCGCAGGGGGCTTGGAGCCTGAAATCTCTGACCCGCGAAAATTCTTGGCACCCATAGATCCGCAGTCCGTGCATCAGGGGGCCGCTCTTGAAGTCAAAGCGCTCGATTGGGGCCCATTGGTAGACGTCGCTGCGGTGCGCGAGGGCGAAGCTCCGGTGATTTTGCTGTTGGACCGGGTGACTGACCCACATAATGTCGGCGCGATTTTGCGTTCGGCTGAGGTCTTCGGCGCCGTGGCGGTGATTGCCCCGCTTCGGCATTCCGCACCCGAAACCGGCGCCTTGGCCAAAACCGCCAGCGGTGCATTGGAACGTCAGCCTTATCTCAGGGTGCAAAACTTGGCCGATACGATGGAGCGTCTTAAGACGATGGGCTATTTCATCTTCGGGTTAGATGGTGAGGCAGAGGCGACACTTGACGCAACTCTTGGGAGCCATGTGGGCCCAACGGCCCTAGTTTTGGGTGCGGAAGGGCCGGGTCTTCGGGATCGCACCAAAGATACCTGTGATGCTCTGGTTAAGATTGATGCGGCAGGTGGCTTTGGGTCGTTGAACGTGTCCAACGCTGCGGCCGTGGGACTATATGCTGTTACCAATCGCTAGAATGTGCCAGCGCGGGTGACAGTCCCGCGTTAGCGTCGCGCTTTTTCGTCGATGCCGGAGGTGCCGATTCGGCGGGCTAACTCGGCCAGAACATCGTCAAAGGCCACATCGCGGGAGGCTAGCATCACCATCAGGTGATAGACCACATCTGCCGCCTCTGAGATTAAAGCCTGTTTGTCGCCCTTCACCGCTTCGATGATGGCTTCAATTGCCTCTTCCCCAAATTTTCCGGCGCATTTTTCAGGGCCCTCGGCCAAAAGCTGTGCGGTCCAGCTGCTGCTGGGATCTGCCGATTTACGCGCTATGATGGTATTTTCAAGTTGTTGCAGTGTCATGACATCCTCATAGGAATACCGGCTGCGGCCATATGGGCTTTGGCTTCCTGAATGGTAAAATCACCAAAGTGGAAAATTGATGCGGCGAGCACGGCGCTCGCTCCACCTTGTGTCACGCCTTTCACCAAATGGTTCAAAGTGCCAACACCACCTGAGGCGATCACAGGCACTGATACCGCATCTGAAATGGCGCGGGTGAGGGGTAGGTTGAATCCCATACGGGTGCCGTCGCGATCCATGGAGGTCAGGAGAATTTCTCCAGCACCTTTCGCCACGACGGTGCGGGCAAAATCAATGGCATCAATGCCCGTTGCTCGCCGACCCCCATGGGTGAAAATCTCCCATTTGCCCTCGGCCACGGTTTTGGCATCAATCGCCACAACTATGCATTGGCTGCCAAAATAATTGGCTGATTGTGCGATCACGTCAGGATTTGCCACAGCCGCAGAGTTGAAGCTCACCTTATCTGCCCCCGCCAGAAGCAGGTTGCGCACATCCTCAGGGCTGCGGACGCCACCGCCAACGGTCAGCGGCATGAAGCATTTCTCCGCAGTGCGGCGGGCCAGATCAAACAGGGTTCCACGGTTCTCATGGGTGGCTTTAATGTCTAGAAAGCATAGCTCATCAGCCCCAGCCGCGTCATAGGCTCTAGCGGCTTCCACTGGATCACCGGCATCCACCAAATCCACAAAATTAACGCCTTTGACCACACGGCCTTCGGCAACATCCAAGCAGGGGATTATTCTGGTTTTCAGCATCTGGATGCTCCAAGCGGTGCGGGTCTCAATCTCATTTTAATGTGGCAAGTGCATCTGCCAAGTCAATGGCGCCGTCATAGAGCGCCCGGCCCGAAATCGCACCTGATATAACGCCGGTGGATTTCAACTCGTGGAGGTCTTGCATGGATGAAATCCCACCTGAGGCAATCACAGGTATTTTTACGGCCCGTGCGAGGGCCTCAGTGGCAGCAACATTTGGACCACCCATAGCGCCATCACGGTTGATGTCGGTGTAAATTATGGCCGCAATACCATCATCTTCAAACTGTTTTGCCAAATCTGTGACCATGATCTCTGTTTCTGTGGCCCAGCCGCGCGTGGCGACCCGGCCTTCGCGGGCGTCCAGACCCACCGCGATTTTGCCTGGAAATGCACGTGCGGCCTCCCGCACCAAAGTGGGGTTTTCAACCGCAACAGTACCTAAAATAACCCGCGACAAGCCGCGACTCACCCAAGCCTCAATCGTTACCATATCGCGAATACCACCTCCGAGCTGGCAGGGGACAGAGACGTTGTCGAGAATCTCTTTTACGGTGTTGCCATTCACCGGAGCCCCGGCAAAGGCGCCGTTGAGGTCGACGAGATGTATCCATTCGCAGCCTGCGTGCTCAAAGGCCAAGGCCTGAGCGGCGGGATGGTCATGAAAAACAGTCACTTTGTCCATTTCACCTTTGTAAAGGCGCACAGCTTGTCCGTCTTTAAGATCAATTGCAGGGTAAAGGATCATATGGGCCTCACTTTGACTGGATTTACCCGATCCTATGCCATGCTTAGCCCTGAGATGCAAAGCCACCTTAAGTCAAGCTTGATTGAAACGGCCACTTTGGGGAAGGTTATTTGTGTTCACGGTTACGATACGATCACAGGGCGAAAAGAAGGAGGAAAGTAACAACAATTTCTGCAGTCTTGGCGCTGAGTGTAACGGGTGCATTGGCAGCCGATCCAGCGATTGGAATGTGGAAATCTGAACGTGTGGAGACAGGCGGATAGATCCATGTTAAAATAGCTAAATGCGGCGACAACCTATGTGGTGAGATCAAAGATGTGGTCGGAAACGACAATTGCACCATCATTGGCCATGATATCATTCTGGGCATGCAGATTAAGGGCAACGGCAAATATGCCGGAGGCACCATCTGGGCGCCGGAGACCGACAAAACTTATAGCTCTAAAATGACCCTAAAAGGCGACGTCTTATTGGTTAAGGGGGTGATCGCAGTGTTTTTTGTGCCGGGGTCAAAATTGGATGCGTTTGCAATAATCTATGGCCGCCAGTTTAAGAAATTTGAGATCAGCCGCAGCCCTGTGCGTTGGCTTTTTTCAGGGTGAAATTGGGTACCGATGCGCGTGCCGCTGCTAACAATTGCGGTGATCTCACCTGCGTAATCCACATGGGCCAAACGTTCTGCGGCTTGCTCCACCTCAAATTGGTAGGAGTGCACAAAATATGCGTGATCGCCGGTCTTTAAACCTGCAAGCACTGGGTGATTTGAGGTGATCACCAAATCATTCCAGCCCATGTGAGGGACTTTGAACTTTGGATTGGCTGGTTGAATAGGGCGAATATTGCCCGCCACCCAGTCCAGCCCTGGCGTGGTTCCATATTCATAGCCAAAACTCGCCATCATCTGCATTCCGACGCAAATGCCCAAGAAGGGTTTGCCTTGACCCTCGACTGCCTCCAGCAAGGCTTCAAACAGCCCCACCTTGTCGGTGAGCGCTGTTTTGCAGGCAGGAAACGCGCCATCACCGGGCAGAACGATGCGATCTGCCTTGCGCAGCACATCGGGGTCTTTGGTGACAATGACCTCTTCATTCGAAAAATCTACGGCCATGCGCTCAAACGCTTTTTGCGCTGAGTGCAGGTTACCACTATCGTAGTCTATCAGGGCTGTGAGCATTGGGTTAGAGCGTGCCTTTGGTCGATGGGATGGCATCCGATTTGCGTGGATCCGTTTCCAGTGCGTCGCGCAGGGCGCGTGCGACAGATTTGAAAGTGGCTTCGGCAATGTGGTGGCTGTTGAGCCCGTGCAATTGGTCAACGTGAAGGGTGATGCCGCCATGGGTCGATAAGGCTTGGAAAAACTCACGCACTAATTCTGTATCAAAACTCCCGATCTTTTGCTTTGGAAGATCAACATTCCATACAAGGAATGGCCGCCCTGAAAGATCCAAAGCGCAGCGCACCAAAGCGTCATCCATCGCAAGTAGGCAATCACCGTAGCGGCGGATGCCACGTTTGTCGCCCATAGCTTGGCTGAGAGCTTGCCCTAAAGCGATCCCTACATCTTCAACAGTGTGGTGATCGTCAATGTGCAAATCCCCGTCACAGCGCACTGTCATATCCATCAAGGCATGGCGGGCCAATTGGTCCAGCATATGATCAAAAAAACCAACGCCAGTTTTATTGTCGTGTTGGCCAGTGCCGTCGAGATTCAAGTCCACAGTGATTTTCGTCTCTGTGGTGTCGCGTGTAATTTGGATTTTGCGCATGCGGTGCCCTTTCCGTTTTATGGCCTTATAGGCGTCTGCGGCGCTGTTGAGAAGAGGCAAGAACAAGGGGCTGCAAACTGGAAGTTGTAGACCCTCAAAACTTGCGAAAAAAAAGGGCGGTACCTGAAGGTACCGCCAGTTTGTGCTTTGATTTCGGGAGGAAATTCTAGCTGAGGCATAAGTAGTGCATAATGCCGCTGTGCAGCAACGCATAATGCTGCAACCCCGCTATGTGCTAAGTACATGAGTTCCGATTAAAAATGAGGCAAGGGGAGCTGTTCCGGCGTCGCCTATTCCATCGTTTGCAAAACGGCGCGGTGTTTTGTGTGCCATGGCAGCATGGTGGTGTCACAGATGGCAATTTCCTACAAAAAAAGCCCGCGCGATGCGCAGGCTTCTTTTGACTAGTTGGAGCGGGCGAAGAGATTCGAACTCTCGACCCTAACCTTGGCAAGGTTATGCTCTACCCCTGAGCTACGCCCGCTTCCGTTAGTGACGCTGAAATAGCCCCAGAGTCTTTTCCCCGCAAGGGGTAAAATACCATAATTAGCAGTTTATTTTTCAATTTTTTTTTGCGGTTGTTTTAGACGGCCGCATTGGAGCTTGAAGGATCATGAGGCTAAGTCAAATTCCACTGGCCCGCTTGGTAGGTCCAAATCTACGTGATGCAGCACGGGGGACGTGGGATCCAACAGCAATACGCCATATCCACCCGGCTCAGCCACCGACAAGCTCGATGCCCCCTTGCCAAGGATCATAGGCATCTGGTGGCAGGGGCTCTTGATCATCGCATGTGCCACGCCTTTGAAGATGCTGAATATGATCCGATGAATATGTCCGTTGATTACCATCTGGCAACGAGTAGAGCCCGCGATCATCTCAGCCACTGCAAGACCATTGCTGAGCTTGATTTCATCCATACCCTCAAAACCTGAGGCCAGCATATGGTGATGCGCCAATACAATCATCGGCCCTTGGCCAGCCTCAAGCTGTACCTGCAACCAGCTTAAACGTGCTGGGCACATCAGTCCGCTATGCTTGTTGGGAGCATTCTCGTCCATTGTGTCAAGATATAGGATACGGGTTCCGCCAAAATCTTGGTGGCCCTGTTGAAATGCGGCGCTGTGCTCGGGGAAGACCTGCGCAAAGGGGACGCGGCGGTCATGGTTGCCCAGCATTAAGGTCACTGGAAAGGGCTGCGCGCTGAGTATTTCTCGCAAAATCTCATACTCTGCCTGTGTGCCATGGTGGGTCAAATCACCCATTAAAAACAGATGGCTGGCATCCTCATGGTGCCGGGCGGCGTGGTCTAAACATCGCCGGAAGCGGGACTGTGGGTCTAGGCCCACAATGTCTGTGCCAGACACGGTGATGTGTATGTCCGACATCAATAGGATTTTTGAGGTCATAGTGCGGTATCCGACTCAGGTTTCACTGAGTTAGATATATTTTTAGCCGTTTCGAAATGCTACAGAAAACGGCGCTGAGGATCTTATTCCCACTCAACCAGTAAGTCTTTGGCATCGATTTGCGCTCCAGGCACCACATGCATGGCTTTGATTGTCGCATCACGTTCTGCATGTATGCCGGTTTCCATCTTCATGGCTTCGATGGTGAGCAGTAAATCCCCTTCACGGACTGTTGCGCCGACGGTTGCGGCAACACTGGTCACAACGCCAGGCATGGGCGCTCCGATATGGTCGGGATTGCCCAATTCGGCTTTTGGTCGCGCGGCGGTTGCGGATTTGACCTTGCGGTTTGGCACACGGATAACCCGCGGCTGACCGTTCAGCTCAAAAAACACCCGCGCATCGCCTTCCGCATTAGTTTCACCAACTGCTTGCAGCAATATCTCTAAGGTTTTACCTGGATCAATCTCTGCGGTAATTTCTTCGCCTGGCTGCATACCGTAAAAGAAAGTTTTGGTCGGTAAAGTGCGCACTGGGCCATAAGTTTTGTGGCGACCCATGTAGTCCAAGAACACTTTTGGATACATCAAATAGCCATTGAGATCTTCATCATCCACAACTTTGCCATCCAACAGTCCGCTCAATTCTGCGCGCAAAGCGTCGAAATCTGCTGCAGGCAAGGCTTTGCCGGGGCGTTCGGTGGAGGCTGTTTGGCCTTTGAGCACTTTCGTTGTGAGATCTGATGGAAAGCCACCGGGAGGTTGGCCCAAATTGCCGCGCAGCATGTCCACGACACTTTCAGGGAAGGACAAATCCACAGTGGGATTTTCAACTTGTGCGCGGGTCAGCCCTTGAGATACCATCATCAAGGCCATATCGCCTACAACTTTAGAGCTTGGTGTCACCTTTACGATATCGCCAAACATTTGGTTCACATCCGCATAGGTTTGCGCCACTTCGGCCCAACGTTCTTCCAAACCCAAAGACCGCGCTTGGGCTTTGAGATTGGTGAACTGTCCGCCGGGCATTTCATGCAGGTAAACTTCGGAGGCTGGAGCCTGAAGCCCACTCTCAAAGGCCGCATATTGCGCGCGCACGCTTTCCCAATAGCTGCTCACGCGTCGGATTTCGCCGATGTCGAGACCCGTGTCGCGTTTTGTATGGGCCAGAGCTTCAACAATGGAGCCTAAAGTTGGCTGTGACGTGCCGCCTGAGAAGGCGTCCATCGCCGCATCGACCGCATCAACGCCTGCGTCAGACGCCGCCAGCACCGTGGCGCCGGAAATCCCTGAGGTGTCATGGGTGTGAAAGTGGATGGGCAGGCCAACCTCTTGCTTCAATGCGCCGATCAGCGCCTTGGCAGCGGCCGGTTTAAGGAGGCCAGCCATATCTTTAAGGCCCAATATATGTGCGCCCGCAGCTTCCAGCTCTTTGGCCATGGAAACATAGTATTTCAGGTCATATTTGGCGCGGTCCGGATTTAGGATATCGCCGGTGTAGCAAATTGTGCCTTCGCACACCTTATTGGCCTCGATCACTGCATTCATGGCCACGCGCATATTCTCGACCCAGTTCAGGCTGTCAAACACCCGAAACACATCCACGCCGGTCTCTGCAGCTTGGCGGACGAAAAATTGCACCACATTGTCAGGGTAGTTGGTATAACCCACCCCATTACTGGCTCGCAGCAACATTTGGGTCATCACATTCGGCATGGATTTGCGCAGATCACGCAGCCTTTGCCACGGGCATTCCTGCAAAAAACGATAGGCCACATCAAAGGTCGCACCGCCCCAACATTCCACGGAAAACAGGTCAGACAGATTAGCAGCGTAGGTGGGGGCAATCTTGACCATATCATGGCTGCGCATCCGGGTGGCCAAGAGCGACTGATGTCCGTCACGCATTGTAGTATCGGTGATCAGCAGACGTTTTTGGGCCTTCATCCAATCGGCCAGACCCTGCGGGCCTCGGGCGTCTAGAATGTTTTTGGTGCCCTTCGGCAGGGTCAAATTGTCCAGCATCGACATCGGCGTCTTAGGGGTCTTGAGGACCTGGGCAGGGCTTCGTCGGCCTTCGGTCTCAGGATGTCCGTTGACTGTGATATCTGCGATATAGGTCAGGATTTTGGTGGCACGATCGCGGCGTTGGCTGAATTTGAACAGCTCCGGCGTCGCGTCAATAAAGCTGGTGGTATATTCATAGTTCAAAAAGGTCGGATGCTTGAGCAGATTTTCCACAAAGGCGATATTTGTGCTCACGCCCCGGATACGAAATTCGCGTAGGGCGCGGTCCATCCGAGCAATCGCAGCCTCAGGTGTGGGGGCCCAAGCTGTGACCTTTTCCAAGAGACTATCATAATAACGTGTAATTACCGCGCCAGAATAAGCGGTGCCGCCGTCCAGCCGAATGCCCATTCCAGTCGCTCCGCGATAGGCGGTGATGCGGCCATAATCGGGGATGAAATTGTTTGAGGGGTCTTCGGTGGTCACCCGACATTGAATTGCATGGCCGTCTAGCTTTACATCTTCCTGACTGTTGGTGCTGGTGGCCTCGATTAGGCTTTTGCCCTCAGCAATCAGGATTTGAGCCCGCACGATGTCGATGCCGGTGACTTCTTCTGTCACCGTATGCTCAACCTGAACCCTTGGGTTCACTTCGATAAAGTAGAACTCTTCGTTGTCCATATCCATCAGGAACTCGACTGTGCCGGCGCATTCATAATTCACATGTGCACAGATTTTTTTGCCCAAAGTGCAGATCCGCGCCCGTTGCTCATCTGACAAATAAGGGGCTGGAGCACGCTCAACAACTTTTTGATTGCGGCGCTGCACCGAGCAATCGCGCTCATAAAGATGATAGATAGATCCAAATTTGTCGCCCAGTACCTGGACTTCAACATGGCGGGCGCGCTGGATCATGCGCTCAAGATAGCCTTCGCTGTTGCCAAATGCGGCTTCAGCTTCGCGACGACCTTCGAGCACTTTCTCTTCAATTTCATCCTCCGAATAGATTGGACGCATGCCGCGGCCACCGCCGCCCCAGCTGGCTTTGAGCATCAAAGGATATCCAACGGCTGCGGCTTGTGCCTTGACCTGTGCCATATCATCCCCCAACACTTCGG
>CESI01064232.1_pt1 | contig 16103 bp, 15 predicted proteins | sample 356301 | NCBI WGS metagenome assembly CESI01 (sample SAMEA2621423, study PRJEB7988) | marine metagenome | biome: marine biome (ENVO:00000447); feature: deep chlorophyll maximum layer (ENVO:xxxxxxxx); material: "saline water (ENVO:00002010), including plankton (ENVO:xxxxxxxx)" | depth 40 m | reverse complement strand
CTAAGACTTTAGTCGGGTCCTACTCTCCTTTACAGAAAAAGTCCTAGCTGTGGACCTCTAAGTAGCCTTAGCCCCAGTGCTTGCGCGGAGTAGCGTAAGCGTCTAAGACGGCCTGATAAGCCCGTAGAGAGCTTTTGACGGCAACGTTTAAATGAAAAGCTTTTTGGAATTTAGTGGGTCGACTTTTTCTCTAGCCGGGGTTTTTCGGCATTGCAGGGACACCTTCGGCTAATTCCACCCAATTTTGCTTAGTGCTACTCCACACGTGAAACTGCGGGGTAAAGTTTGACGTGTCATCTAAGGTGCCTGTCTTTAAATAAACCATTTCGGCCTGGCTTGGCACTTTGGAATAAATGGGTGAACCGCAGTCACCACAAAAAAAACGTTCTACCGCGTCGCCGCTATCTGTGTTCGCGTCTTTGTAGAGCTTAGGTTGTCCCTCGAGTATGTGAAACTCACGGATAGGCACGCCTGCCAAGGTTGAAAAGGCTGAGCCGGCCTGACGCTGGCAATTCTTGCAATGACAAACGCCAGTCATTGCGGGCGGTTTGTCTAAACTATATGCGATCTTGCCACATAGGCATTGTCCGGTTGCAGACATGGTGGTGTTCCCTCTTATGTTTTTTACCTTTACCTAAAATATGGCCCTTTCTGTCATTTTTATCAAACATTTCAATAGACTCATCGAGATCGAGATTAATACCGCGCCTATTAGAGACGTTTTCTTTCGTACGGCTTCTACTAATCATTTTATCGCTACTAGGGCACTGTTGCCAGGTGATTTGCTGTAGCATCAGCGGCGTTACTGTTCTCGGCTAGGCTATGCTGCGTATTCAAAATGTACTTCTCAATTCGGAGGTCAATTGTGGTTTTGACCATGATTTTTTGCCGGGCGGAATGACCGTTGTACTGGGGCGTAATCAGGCGGGAAAAACCAATTTGTGTCGTTTTATTGCAGGCTTATCTACCCAAGTGGTAGGCGAGTTGTCATTAAACAATGCGCCGTTGAATCATCTGAGTCCGCAGAAGCGCTCGGTGGCCGTGGTTTTTCAAGCCTTTGTTAATTATCCCAATTGGTCTGTGCAGCAAAATATTGCGTCGCCCATAGTAGCAGCGGGCAAAGACAAAGCGTATATCCAAAGTCGGGTTCTAGAGTTGGCAGAAAAGCTTGGGCTTGGTGAGCTACTTCAACGTATGCCGAATGAGTTGTCCGGTGGCCAGCAGCAGCGGTTGGCTATTGCCCGCGCCCTGGCTAAAGAAGCCCAGGTTTTATTGTTAGATGAGCCTTTGGTTAATTTAGATTATAAACTGCGTGAAGCACTGGCTTTGGAGCTGCGTAGTATTTTGGATGACAGTGAGACCACGGTCATTTACACCACCACAGACCCTAAAGATGCCTTCACGCTGGGTGACGATTTGTTGCTGCTAGACGCTGGGAGCAAGCTGCAGGCTGGCGCACCGCTCAGCGTTTATCAAAAACCCAACACTTTTGCTGCCGCAAATTTAATGAGCGATCCCGGTATTAATACTTTTGCTTGGTCCTCCCTATCTGATCAGGCCTTTGCTCAGCAAAACCAAGCAGCCAGTGATATCTCCAAGTTGGGGGGTGTCAGGCCAGAGCATTTGTTTTCTGTCGATAAGGGCGATTTCAATGCAGCCGAATGTTTAGGCTTTGATCTCCAGGTGTCTGCGGTAGAAACCAGTGGCGATGAAACTTTTGTTCATGGATTTTTAAAGGCTAAGGATCTTGGGGTGGTAGAGCAACCCTCATGGGTTGTGCGCAGTCCGGGGATGCTCGATTTTATCCAAGGGCAAGAATTGTTAGTGGCTGCTCGTAAGCGCGACATTCTCGTTTTTGGGGCGCACTAGCATGGCAACTATCATGCTCGATGAATTAGGCTTTGCCTATCCGGGCGTTTTAGAACCCACCTTGTTGCCTCTGTCTTTAGAGATTAAAGATGGTGAAGCCTTTGCTTTACTTGGTGCATCCGGCGCCGGCAAAACCACACTACTGAATTTGCTTTCCGGGTTATTAGTACCCACAACCGGCAGAATATTATTTGACGGTGTCGATGTGTCTACTCAGTCGGGCAGTCAGCGTAATCTTGCGCAAGTGTTTCAATTTCCTGTGCTTTACGAGTCTTTATGTGTTGCAGATAACCTTGCCTTTCCACTGCGTGCTAGGAAGGCTACTAACGGTTTTTCCGCCTCAGATATTCAGGCTCGCGTTGCCAAAATTGCTGGCGAGTTAAGCATTGAAAACCTTCTCAAACTTAAACCAAAAACTCTGTCACTGTTCGAAAAACAGTTAGTTGCTATTGGTCGCGCTTTAATGCGCCCCAACGTTTCCGTGGTTCTTTTAGACGAACCTCTGACGGCTGTAGAGCCACTTACTAAATGGCAGCTGCGCCAGAGTCTAAAGCGGCTGCAGGAAGAGCTTGGTGTCACCATGATCTATGTTACACACGATCAGACCGAAGCGCTGACCTTTGCCGATCGTGTAGCGGTTATGGCGGACGGAAGAATTTTGCAAACCGCCTCACCCCAGCAAGTCTACGAGCATCCTGCTCACGAATTTGTCGGTTTCTTTATAGGTAGCCCCGGTATGAATTTTGTTGCAATAAAATCTGCCGGTTCCGAACAAATGTATGCAGCCAACGGTGTAGATCAATCTGCTCAGCGCATAGGATTTAGGCCCGAGTGGGCGAGGCTAGAAAACGTATCAGCAGCTTGCACATCGCCCGCCGTGCGTTGGCAAGGAAAGGTGCTGCATTGTCAGATTTTGGGTACCCAAGCCGGCGCGCCAGTAGGCATTACCACGCTTGCAAGTGAAGCAGGTGAGTTAAAGGTTCGCGGTGCAATTAACGCGATCGTTGGAGATGAGATTGAGGTGGTGGTGGACAGATTTATCAGCTTTATTGACGAAGAATATTGCGCTACACATCATGCTCAGAGCAGCACTGATTATCTTGCCAATACTGCTGATGAATAATGGCAACTAATAAACCTTACGATAATAGAGCATGGCTTGGTGTTCTACCGGTTCTGCTCATTGTCGCATTCAGTGCCGTCATACCATTAATGACGGTGGTTAACTATTCCGTCCAAGATATATTAGATTTCAACAGCCGCTTTTATGTGGGTCTGGACTGGTACCGCGAAACGCTGCAGGACCCGCGCTTTATTGACGCCTTCGGGCGCCAGGTTCTTTTTAGTTTCAGCGTACTGGCCATTGAAATACCCTTGGGTATATTGGTGGCCAGAGGGCTGCCAAAGAGTGGTGTCTGGACCTCTATATTGCTCATATTGCTAGCTGTGCCGCTGCTCATTCCTTGGAACGTGGTAGGGACTATTTGGCAGATTTATGCTCGCTCAGACATTGGCTTACTCGGCGTGGGTTTAAACGAGTTAGGTTTGGCGTTTAATTACACTTCGAACCCTACCCACGCGTGGCTAACATTGATTGCAATGGATGTGTGGCATTGGACCTCATTGGTCGCATTGCTGTCCTTCGCAGGCTTGACCTCAGTACCGCCGGCTTACTATCAAGCTGCAGAGTTAGATGGTGCCAGCAAATGGCAAGTATTTCGTTATGTTGAAATGCCGCGATTGGGTGGTGTATTGGTGATTGCCGTTTTATTGCGTCTTATGGATAGCTTTATGATTTACACCGAACCCTTTGTGCTCACTGGCGGTGGCCCGGGTAATGCTACAACATTTCTGAGTCAGTATCTGGCAACCATGGCGGTGGGGCAGTTTGACCTAGGGCCGGCCGCGGCGTTCTCCGTGATTTACTTCTTGTTCATTCTGCTGTTCTGTTGGATTTTCTATAACAGTGTCATGTCGGACGACAATGAGGCGCAACATCATGACTAGCGTTAGCCGTTGGGTCTTAGTGTTTTATTGTATTTATTTGCTCCTGCCGTTGTATTGGTTAATGACCATGGCGCTGCGCTCCAACAGTGACATCACCGGTAAGTTTGAGGTAATTCCCAGCAATCCAACCCTCGTTAATTTTGCAGAGATATTTTCTAATCCCATTTGGTATCAGGCGTTTGGCAATTCATTGAGTTATGTGATTTTGAATACCCTTATTTCCATATGTGTCGCGCTGCCAGCAGCTTATGTTTTTTCTCGTTATCGTTTTCTTGGTGACCGGCAGTTATTCTTTTGGCTGCTGACCAATCGCATGGCGCCGCCAGCGGTATTTTTGCTGCCATTTTTTCAGCTTTATTCCTCTATCGGGTTGTTCGATACGCCTCTTGCGGTGGCGTTGGCCCATTGTCTGTTTACGGTGCCGCTGTCGGTGTGGATCTTGGAAGGCTTCATGTCTGGCGTTCCGTCGGAAGTAGACGAAATGGCTAAAATTGATGGGCATAGTTTTCCCTATTTCTTTTTTCGCGTTTTTATTCCCATCAATAGAGGCGCCATAGGTGTGACTTTATTTTTCTGTTTTATGTTCAGTTGGGTTGAGTTGCTGTTGGCACGCACGTTAACGGGCAGTACGACCAAACCCATTGTTGTCGTCATGACCCGGACCGTAAGCGCCTCGGGACTTGACTGGGGCGTGTTAGCTGCGGCTGGGGCTCTGACTGTAGTACCTGGCATAATCGTGGTGTGGTTCGTGCGCAAACACCTAGTCAAGGGCTTTGCTCTGGGACGAGTTTAATGAGCTGGATGGCATGGACAACACCCACAATGATTTTCTTTGTCGGCATAGGCGGGTCATTACTGCTGCTAACTCTGGCCGAGCTAAAATGGCCCACCGTGCTTGCGAAAGGATTTTTGCCCCTAGCGACAACGCGCGGCGACCGGTTTTTTATCAGCCTTTTAGGCTCAGCATTTATTCATTTGTTTTGGCTGGCACTCATCCCCGGCTATGTTTTGCTTGGTTCTAGCATTGCTCTAGTTTGGGCCGGTTTTGTTATGACAAAGGGTTAATGGCTCTTAGCGCGAGGTTTCGCGCAGTCTTTTTAAACACAATATTGATCGGCTAAATCATTATACTGCTTCACAGATTCAGTGCGGTTTAGTCAAAGCTTTAAACAAAGGTTTAGAGAAGGAATAGGAGATGGGGATGCAAAAGCTTTTAAGTTTAATGGGATTGAGTATTGTACTTAGTCTGCTTGCCGGTTGTAGTGGCAAAGATGACAACGCCGTTAGCGCAGAAATCCAAGCGATGGATTTTGCTGCCAACGCTAACAAGTGGGTCGCAGATGAATTTCAGCCCTCAACGTTAAGCTCCACTCAGGCCCAAAGCGAGATGGCATGGTTCACCCAAGCGGCCGTGCCGTTTCGTGGTATGTCCATTAACGTAGTCTCTGAAACGCTCACGACTCATGAGTACGAAAGTGCAACGCTGGCTGAGGCTTTCTTTGAAATCACCGGCATTCGAGTTAATCACGACCTCATTCAAGAGGGCGATGTGATTGAGAAGCTTCAAACGCAAATGCAGTCTGGCGAGAACGTCTACGACGCTTACGTTAATGACTCCGATCTAATTGGTACGCATTCACGCTACGGTTACGTGGTTGCCCTGAGCGATTTCATGGCAGGTGAGGGCGCGGATGTGACTTCACCTACATTGGATCTAGAGGACTTCATCGGCATCAGTTTTACCACTGGCTCAGACGGCAAAATTTACCAGTTACCAGATCAACAGTTCGCTAACCTTTATTGGTTTCGATATGACTGGTTCTCCGATGTAGAGATTAAGAGTAAGTTTGCAGCGCAGTATGGATACGATTTAGGTGTACCAATTAATTGGTCGGCTTACCAAGATATTGCTGAGTTCTTCACCATCCATGTTGGCGAGATAGACGGCAAAAAGGTTTATGGGCACATGGACTATGGTAAAAAAGATCCCTCCCTAGGCTGGCGCTTTACCGATGCTTGGTTGTCTATGGCCGGCGCGGGTGATGTAGGAATTCCTAATGGCCTGCCAGTAGATGAGTGGGGCATTCGGGTAGAAAATTGCCGTCCTGTGGGATCGTCTGTTACTCGTGGCGGTGCAGCCAACGGACCAGCTGCGGTATACGCGCTTCAAAAGTATATAGATTGGTTAAAGGCTTACGCGCCTAGCGAAGCACCAGGCATGACGTTCTCCGAGTCTGGGCCCGTGCCAGCCCAAGGCCACATTGCGCAGCAGATATTTTGGTACACCACATTCACTGCAGACATGATTAAAGATGGTTTAGCTGTGGTGAATGAAGACGGCACACCTAAGTGGCGTATGGCACCTTCGCCCCACGGACCTTATTGGGAAGAAGGCATGAAGCTGGGCTATCAAGATACCGGCGCGTGGACCTTGTTAAAATCTACGCCGTTAGATCGACGTAAGGCCGCATGGCTCTACGCGCAGTTCGTGACCTCCAAAACTGTGTCGCTGAAGAAAACAGTGGTTGGCCTTACCCCTATTAGAGATTCAGATATCCGCTCTCAGGCCATGACAGATTTGGCGCCTAAACTGGGTGGATTGGTGGAGTTCTACCGAAGTTCAGCGCGTACCGCTTGGACTCCAACAGGGACCAATGTGCCAGACTATCCAAAGCTAGCGCAGTTGTGGTGGGCAAACGTTGCTAACGCAGTGAGTGGTCAAGTCAGTGCTCAAGATGCCATGGACAGTCTGGCCAGCCAGCAAGACCGAGTACTTGAGCGCCTCGAAAAGCACGGTATTCAAGGCAAATGTGGCCCCCAGTTAAATGAAGAGCGAGAAGCCGAGTACTGGTTGTCCCAACCTGGCTCACCTAAGGCGCAATTGGCTGACGAGAAGCCCCAAGGCCAAACCATTTCTTATGATGAGTTGCTTAAGACTTGGGCTGCTGAGTAAGAGGCAGATCAAAAAAAGCAAGCTTCAGCAAGCAGGGCAAATTGTTTATTGAGTAGGAGCTATATAGACAATTTACCCGCTGGTGGCTGGTTTTTTGGCCTTGTTCTGAGAACAGTTGGGGCAGCCGCCGGAGCGTTCTAATTTGCCGTGATTTCCGGTTTAGTGCCAACTCGATATGTAAAAGGCGCAGTGCTGCCGGGCTAACATGTTCACAGTTTTAGCCATAACGATATCATTGTAATCGTGGACATCATCAAGCAAGGTCGAGCTGAAATTTTCTGCGTAGCGCACTTAATCAATTGCTATTCAAATTTTTCCTGACGCTTGGTTAGTTTTCTAAAAATTTATTTGTCCAAGTTTTTAAAGAAGTCGATGTCGCGTTTTTCGCCCACAGGAACGGCCACTTCGGTGATTCGCTCGTCTATATCGTCCCATTCTAAGCGTAGAGCTCTGGTCATGGTTGCATGCATTTCATAGGTACAAACGATATAGGTAAGTTCGATTATTTGCACTTCACTAAGATGTGCCTGAAGTATCGCAAAAGTGCCATCTGCAACACGGCCGCCTTGGAGTACTAAGTCATCGGTATAGGCCAAAACGGCGCGTTCTAGCTCGTCGTATAAATCGGTAGACGCCCAGTGAGGAATTGCCTGAATTTGTTCTTCGGAAAAGCCAGCGCCGCGCAGAGCTTTGCAATGTTGGGAAAATACAAATTGGCTACCGCGGGCAAATCCCGCTCTGGCTTGGCCTAGTTCTCTGAGCTTTGGTGAAATTTTGCGGTTACGACTGCGGTAGAACTCAAAACCGCTTACCATGTGATGAAGGCAATCGGGCACGTGAGCAAACACAGTCCACCAGTTGCCTGGCGTGCCAGTGGCGGTGCCCGGGTGCGTTGTTGGCTCTCGGTCCTTGCCAAATAGAGCGTCGTAAAACGGTAGTACGCTAGAGTGGGCTTCCGTTCTCGGTATTTGTCGGAGTCTTGGCATAATTTTTACCTTGTGAGATATTGGGTGATTATCGCGGTTTTTCTGCTCAGGCTCCAGAGCCTTAGACCGTGTAGGAACGAGCGTAAGAAATGGCTTATTACTGCGGAGAAAGAGGCGCGGCATCGGTTTTTTTGCGCGAGGCCGTGAAATATGGCGTCAAAGCTTTTGCGCCGCTGTGCGCAATTTGAGCGAAAGCCAAAATTTGCAAATGATAATTAGACACTTTTTAGACTTATCGAAGATGCTCCCGATTCGCTCATTCCTGCCGTCTTGTACACTAGAAATAGGGCGGGAAAGCTCTGTATGATTCTCGAATGAATTACGTCCAACTAGCAATACCCTACTTTCTACTGGCTATTATAATTGAGTCGACTTACGGCTATTTTCGTGGAAAGCAGACTTATCGTTTAAACGATACTGTGAATAGCTTACAGATGGGCATGCTGAGCGGTTTAGTCGGCGTTTTACGTTTGAGCTTCTCCGCGGTTGTTTTCACTCATCTAGCGTCGCTATTTGGTGTGCAGCAGTGGTCAGCGGACACTGTGGTGCATTGGATAGTCGCGTTCATCGCCTATGACTGCTGTTATTATTGGAAACATCGGTTTGGTCATCAATGGCGCATTATGTGGGCTTCTCATTCGGCTCATCACCAAAGCGAAGAATACAATCTGAGTACTGCGCTGCGCCAAACAGGAACGGATTATATTGGCTTTGTCTTTTATATTCCCTTGTACCTAGCAGGTACGCCTGTCGAAGTCATGGTCACCGTTGGTAGTCTCAACTTGGTCTATCAATTTTGGGTGCATACAGAGCACGTGCGTTTCCTTGGGATGCTCGATTATATTTTAGTCACGCCATCTAATCACCGGGTCCATCACGCTAAAAATCCAAGTTATATCGACAAAAATTTTGGTGGTGTTTTTGTCTTTTGGGACCGACTGTTTGGTACCTTTGCTGTCGAAAGGGTTGAGGAGCCCTGCCGATTTGGTATCACCCACGGCCTCAAGAGCTGGAACCCTGTCTGGGCTAATGCCATTGTTTGGTGGGATACTTTAAAGATGTCTCTGCGGACTCGGCGTTGGCAAGATAAGTTTTTGGTTTGGTTCAAAGGCCCAGCATGGCAGCCAGCGGATCTCAGCGAAACCTATGAGGGATCTTGGCAAGACGAAAAATTTGACCCCGTTGCAGCCCCTTATTGCAAGCTCTATGCGTTTGGTCAGTTCGTGATGGTCACAATGGCTTCTTTGGTCTTGCAAGAATTGCAGAACGAATTACCTACAAGTTTTGTTTTGATTGCCTTTTTTATGTTGGTGACCTCGGTGTGTGTGCAGGGCGTTTGGTTAGAGGCTCGAGGGCCTTTTCGTATTTTTGAGGCTTCTCGATTGTTAGCTATTGGTGCGCTTTCCCTAATACTACCTTTAGCTTGGCCTAGCGTTGCATGGACGATTCAGACTTATGAATTGTCATTGCTATTACAATTTTATATCGCCGTAAGCGGTGTGTTTTTGTTGGGTAGCCTTGTTAGCAGGGCGCAGATTTCTTCTTAGGTGGCAGACAAAACCGCTGTCTAGAGATAGAAATAAAAGTGGCCTTTAGCGCCAAAGAAAGGCATGAAGCGCAGTCGTGCAAGGGGCGTTATAAATTTTTTTCAACATAATCTGTCGAACTGAGTAGGGCTCGAGAGATTGTCAATGTATGTTCTAACCTTCGTATATTTTTTTAAACCACCAAAATATTCAATTTCATCCTTGTCAAAACTCGCCATGGTCGTTAGCAGGTCCTGTTGCGCTTCAGGATAGTTAGCAATGTCTGGCAACGGCTGAAAACGCGGGTTGATAGTAAACAGCAAATAATCCTTATGAATCCGACATAACGTTTCTCGCTCAGAGCGAATAAACCAACGCTCTGGACCGTTTTTCATGGTTGTGTCGGGTTCATTGTGAAAGCGCTGAGTGTCATCGTGGATAAACCAGTTCCTCCGTTCGAAAGGTTGCATTAGAGGTGCGTTTTGAATAAATCGTTCAATAGTATCGCCAATTTTCACATTCATGCTTTCCACCGGTTGGTGAATTGCTCTTAGAGGCCTGCCTATTTTGGTTCGCACATCCCAGTAGCTGGGTGAGCAGATGCAGGCAGCAATCAGGCGCTGACTTCCTGTAGTTTGTATGAGGCATAAGTCGTCTGGCACTTGCATGGCTAAATTGGCGATAAGGTCTGGATAGGTGTTTGCCACATCAGGGCGCAAGGAAGCTAACGCTTGTTGGGCAGTCATAGCAAGTTCAAGATCATCTGTCACAGCAGCAATCTCGCTGTAACAGGTGTCTAGCAAATGTCGCTTATGCGCAACAATATCCGCGGTCATGGGCACTGGAAACCAGTGCTGTAGTTCGATGGGGGACAGACCCAAACGATACTTAGGTTTGCCACCGTGCCACGGCGGATTCTGCCAAAACGCACTTGCAGCGCTTTGGTTTTCCGCTATGGCTGTATCTACCCATTCGTTGCTGATAATGGCTGCTCGTCTCTTTGCTACTTCGATTTTTGTTCGTTCAAATCCCAGTCATAATCGTAAGCTATACTGTCGTTAGAAGATAAAATTCTTTGCGCTTTTTGGGGGAGTTCAGCGGCAAGGTAGGCTTTAAGGCCTTTTTCATCCTCGCTAAAGTCCACTTGGTACCATTTAAAAATACTCGAAAGCAGCAGTTTGTTATTTACGAAAGATAGGCCGCGAGGATGGTTGAGGTAGTTAGACTGCGCCTTTTGTAATAGCGCTTGGGCATTGCTAGACGTGTAAGCTGTTTTGCTAAGGTTAGGACAACCTATGCTGGCGCAGTTGAGCGCAAAGTGCAGTCGGTGATCTCGCCAAATGGGGCGCAAAATTCTGTGCTCAATGTCATTCAAGGTAACAGCCTTACCCTCAATTGTTAGCAGCTCATCATCCCACGGACCAATTGAAAAAAAGCTACTCTTCATTTTCATAATGCTTTTTTTTCTGGGATAGGACAAGACGAGCTGAACTGTCAGCGCGTTATACAAGTTAATCCAGTAGGCAAGCTGCGAATTTTTTTTGAGATGCGTAGGACTGATCGCAGATAACTCTTGGATATAACTGTCCAGAAGTAGTGTGTGCTGGTTCGAAAAATTTTTATAACTTACGCGATTTATTCGGTCGGGGTTTTCGTGCACATAAATAGATAACAGCAGCTGCCAGCTACTGTGATCTATTTGTATAGTAGATTGTGGGTCAGCGTTGTCCCAATAAGTCCAAAGATTGGCTTTTGGAGCAGCGCTTGCACCGCTTGTAACCAAGTTAATGGCTACAAGCGCTAAGCAGTACCTCAGCCATTTAAGTTCTTTAATAAAGATCTTAAATGAATCCGAGCTGGTTAGAACGTATATCTAACGCCCACAGAAACACGGCGTCCAGGCGCCGGTGCTGTGTCCTTGATAAAAGACGTATGTTGTCTTTGCTCATCATCTGTCAGATTGTCTCCGCGTAAAAATACCTCAAGCTCAGACTCTAGCTGAGTTGGGATATACCAGGCAATATACATTGAAAGGTCTTCATAAGATTGGCTTGGTAATTCATAGGAAGGTTGTTGGTCCTGTTCAAATGCATGGATGTAATCGACATTGAAAGCAAAGTTTTGCCAAGTTAACTGCGATCCTAAGCCAAGTCTCGCTGGCGGAATAAGAGGTAGATTCCTTTCTGAGGAGGATTTGAGGTCAGTATTTACCATATCAAAAAAGCTTCTAATGCTCATATTATGTTCATCGAAGACGGTAGTTCTATAGACGATTTCGCCCTCCAAACCAGAAACGTTCGCGTCGTCTTGGTCCCAGACGAAAACTGGCAGTTCATCTAACTCCCTGTTGTCGCTGCGTTGATAGATAAAGTCTGAAAAAGCTGAACGATATACGCTCACATTCATGTCCCAGGCTTCGCTATTGTAAGCAATGCCAAGAGTTGCGCTTAATACTTCCTCTTCGCTTAAATTAGAATTTCCGATTTCATAGCGGCCGGTAGCTAGGTGAGGGCCATTGCTATACAGCTCTTCGCCCACTGGAGCTCTTTGTGCGTAGTCAATCGATATTGTATACGTCAGACTTTCAGTGATTGGATAGACTATTCCCGCTGAAGCAGAAAAGGAATTGAAGTCTCGGTCTAAACCGGTAATGGGCTCGTGGTCCACTCTTTCGAAGCGCGCGCCAGTTTCTAAGTTGAAATTTTCGAGGCTGATTTCTCGAAGCCAAAAGCCAGCTAAAGATATAGTTTCAACGCCTGGTAAGAATGCTTCCTCCCCGACAACACTGAAGTCTCGGGTGTCGTACTGAGCGCCAAAAACGTCGCGGATATTATCGCGGTCTCGTGATAGTTCTATTCGACTCTCGGTGGCGTCATTTTCAAAGAAAGTTGCTATTTCTCCGTCAGGTTCTATCTCCGAGTGTTCGTAATCATTATGGCCAATACGGATATTAAGGTTGTCGAAAAGGCCGCCGAGTGGGTTAACGATAGCAGCCTCGAGATCAATGCGTGTTTGCTTCATAGAAAGAATGGGCGTGCCTTCTTCTTCATGCTCTTCTTCCTCATGCTCTTCTTCGTCATGATCATCACCGTGTTCGTCTTCGTGAGCTCCGTGACCGTGGCCACCGGGCAAACCGTATACTGCTTCGGTTCGACTTAAAGCCATGCCGATGAATCCATTAGTGTTTGCGTAAGTAAGTCCTATGGCACCTCCATCTGTCTTGTAGTGGCTGCCCGGGAGTGTTCCTCTCACTAGCTCTTCTTCCTCATGCTCTTCTTCCTCATGCTCTGCTTCCTCTGCTTCCTCTGCTGCTATTTGAGCGGCAGATTCTGTGAAGCCTGGAATGTCGTAATCTTTAGCTTGCCGATCGAAAGCATCTATGTGCCAAAGTAAGTTGTTACTGCCTCCATCAATTCTGCCAACGAAATTTTCTTGATCACCATTGTCCCCAACGTCCGCAGCAAACTTTCCCGATAACTTTTCTTCATCTCTGGGGTGGGGAATGCGGCCAGTGTGAACGTCTACTACACCGCCAATTGCACCCGTACCATAAAGCAGCGTAGAAGGGCCTTTTAATACTTCGATTTGATCTGCGATAAATGGCTCAACAGTTGTGGCGTGGTCGCCGCTGACGACCGATACGTCCATTGTGCTGAGTCTGTCTTCCATTACCCTGACCCTGGTGCCGGACAGCCCTCTTATTACCGGTCTGCCTACAGCCTCGCCAAAGCTAGAGGACGTGATGCCGGGCATAGATTCAAGTGTCGCTCCCAAGCTTGGGGCAATTTTTTGATTAAGTAGCTTTCCCCTTAACGTGAGCGACGCTTGAGCTAATCCCTCTCCAGAAAGAGGATGGGCTCTAACCACGACCTCCTCTATTGTCCTATTTTTTTCAGCGCCATTTTTTTCTGCGTAAGCTACAGGGCTGATAGCGAGCGCTAAGCCGCTCAGTATAATTATTGATTTCATTTTTTTCCTTCAAAGTTCCTGTAGATGTATGCCTTCAGACATTCATCAGAATAAAATTTGTAAAAGTATTGGCGCGAATTAGAAATTCAAAGCGAGGACATTATCGTCGCGTAGGATTCAGCAGCACGGTTCCACTTATTTATTGTTTAAGAAATATTGAGAGGGGGGGCTCGTTGGCGGTTTTGGTTGGCAGGTCTGTCGAATTTTGCCGCAGAGGAGGCGGCGACTAACTCAGGTTGAGCGAAAATCGCTGAATGCTTGACAGCAAACACTGAAGTGTTTGATCCGGGGTTTTGCTCTAATTGGCAATAATGACAATCTGTCCCCTGCTCGAGGCCCGTATGCAGGTGAGAAAGATCATAGGGAAGCAAAAAACTGGCAAGTACCAACGCAGTTCCGAAGAACTGGGCGGTTTTAGCCAGCATATTCATCTGCCTAATTGTCTTTATAAAATTCGCCATGTAATTTTTACAAGATTTAAAAAAATCTGTCGTCATTGATCGAATGCAGAAAATAAATTGTCTGGACAAAGCTGTAAAGTTGTAAAGTGCTAAATGTTGTAAGTATTTAAATTACCATCGCGTTAATGAAAGACTCAGCATCGCTAACAGCTCACTACTTCGTTATTTTTGTTTCAACCCAAGAATCTATTTTACGCTCTAGTAAGGTCAAAGGCAGTGCGCCGCCGCCGAGAATAGCATCATGGAATTCTCCGAGATTAAATTGATCACCCAATTTTACTGTCGCTTTACGTCGCAGCTCTTGAATTTTCAGCATTCCGATTTTGTATGCAGTGGCTTGTCCAGGCATCACAATATAGCGCTGAATTTCTGATGTCACGCTTTCGATCGGTTCAGGAGAGTTCGCGCTAAAATAGTCTATGGCCTCCTTTTCAGTCCAACCTTTAGCGTGTAGGCCGGTGTCTACCACCAAACGAATAGCGCGCCAAGATTCAGCTGTTAAGCGGCCGAAATCTTGATAAGGATCCTTATAGGTGCCCGGAATTTCCTTTGCTAGCCACTCGGAATACAGTCCCCACCCCTCGGTATAGGCCGTGAAGTTGGCTTGCGTTCGAAAAATCGGAATGTCTTTTAATTCTTGGGCAATAGATAGTTGCATGTGGTGACCGGGAAGGCCTTCGTGATAGGCAATGACTTCCAACTGGTTTTTTGGCATAGCGCTCATGTCAGACAAATGCGCGTAGTAAATACCCGGACGTGAACCATCTGGAGTGCCGGGATAATAGTGTTGTGCCGCGCCATCTCGCTCGCGGAAAGCTTCTACTCGCTTGACCAATAAGTCGGCTTTAGGCGTTAGTCCAAAAATTTCTGGCAGTTTGGACTTTATGTTTTCAATGGCTGTTGTTGCATCATCGATATACGCTTTTCTCCCCTCGTCGGTGTCGGGGTAGTAGTTCCATTCTGCATCGCGTATATGATTAAAGAATGAGGCAAGGTCGCCATCAAATTTTACCTGTTTGATAAGAGCCATCATCTCACTACGCAGTCGTTTTACTTCGCTAAGGCCAATTTCATGAATTTCGTCGGCACTTAAATCTGTGGTGGTTTGTGTGCCTAATCGGTATTTGTAATACGCGGCGCCATTACCTTGTCTGCCAATGCCTGTGGAGATTTCTGGTGCTTTGTCTTTTTCGTTCTCGGCCCAGTCAATGATATTATTATAAGCCGGTTTTAGTTGAGTCAGGAGCGCACTGCGAGAATCCTTAAGCAGGGCCTCGGCAGATGCAGCATTTATCAGATTTTGTTCTTGGAGTTTTGTTACTTCGGTTTTTATGTCGCTCCACAAGTCACTGTCTTTACCTGCTGTGGTTTCGAAGGGCTGGCCTGTAATTATTGCTTTGGTTTGTTCTATAACTCCGTCTAGTGCAAAGCCCGGAGTAATTACGCCTCTGTTTGAGGAGGTTTGCGCATTTACCAAGGCTTCTTGCATACGCGGGCCTACGGCTTTTATGCGTGAGATATAGGCTTGCATGTCAGCTTCAGTATCAACGCTGTGAAAGTTAATTAAAAATGTTGGTACAAAACTCTGTATGCCGTTCATTTGGTCGAAGGTCAGTCCATTGTGAAAAAATTCTGCAGAATCAACCATTTGTTGCGCTTGAAATGCCCAAAGATCGTAAGAAAGCTTTTCATCGTCGCTTAGGTCGGCGTAGTCAAATTGTTCTCGCATTTCTTTTGCCGATGCCTGCTTCCAATTCATCTGCTCGGCAAACGCCTCGTAAGTGAACTCGTCAATTTCATCGTTTCTCTCTTTGCGCCCAAGAAAAGTCATTTGTATGGGTGAGAACTGCAGCTCTTTCTCGTATTTGTTATCTAACCACTCGGTTATCGACTGCTTGCTGACATTTTGTTCCGTTGCTTGAGGTTGCACGGCGGTGCTCGTAGAGGTCAGCTCAGGACTACAAGCGCCTAGAGCGAACAGTAGGCTAAAGGTGAATAAAGCTTTTGTGAAAGATCTAATAGCGTTGATGGTCACATCTTCACGGAGTGTCGTTGCCGCAAAAGTGAAGTCGAGCTTATTCATGTTGTAATCTCTAGGCTGTTAGTTTGTGACAAAACTTAAATTATATGGGCGATTAGCGACGGATGGTATTATAAACGTATTTAGTCACGCCATTTAAAAGCACCTTTTGCACCCCTAAGGAACTCCAAGACAGTAGACTTCAGATACGGAAATGGCTTAACTGATTTAAGCGCGTACCATTATCCAGTGGTTACTGCCTTCAGGCGGTGGTTCTATGAGCAAGCATATTTGCGACGATGAAAGTTCGAA
>CESI01040578.1_pt1 | contig 16194 bp, 11 predicted proteins | sample 356301 | NCBI WGS metagenome assembly CESI01 (sample SAMEA2621423, study PRJEB7988) | marine metagenome | biome: marine biome (ENVO:00000447); feature: deep chlorophyll maximum layer (ENVO:xxxxxxxx); material: "saline water (ENVO:00002010), including plankton (ENVO:xxxxxxxx)" | depth 40 m | reverse complement strand
TAGGTAGTTCTTCCAATGGTCCCGGCGCATTTGGAGCAACGGTGTCATTGAATACAATGAATTTTGATGTGCAGCCGGGTGGGAAAATGTTGCTGGGAGGCGGATCTTTTGGCACACTGCGCTCCATGGTGAAATGGTCCTCAGGGCAATTGGGATCGGGGTTTTTCATCGAAGGCAGAGCTTCTCGAATTCTATCTGATGGCTACCTCGACCGATCAGCAAGTGACTTATCAAGTTTGCAATTGGGGCTCGGATACAAATGGGATTCTGGTCACTTGGCTTATAGCGCAATGCTGGGGCATGAGCGCACACAGCAGGCTTGGTATGGCGTTCCAAGGATCGGATTGACGGGTGATTCAACAGCTATTTCGGAATGGGCCGCGAACTCTTACGAGTATGGCTACGGAGAAGATCAAGAGCGCATTTCTGATTTGATTGAGCGTGGTCGCAAACACAACTATTATCGTTATGCTGATCAAGTAGACGATTATCGCCAAGATCATCATCAACTTCATTTCAGTCAGGAGTTGAGAAACTGGAATGTAGGCTCCACTGTACATTTCACGAAGGGTGCAGGCTATTATGAGCAATTCAGGACCAATGATGATTTGGCGCTTTATGGGTCTACGGACTCGACCTTCACCGAAGGTGACGTGATTCGAAGGCGTTGGCTAGACAATGATTTCTATGGCATGCTGGTTCAAGCAAATCGCGAATGGGACAATGTCGGTTTGCAATTGGGCGCAGGTGCATTCGACTACGTAGGTGCTCATTTTGGCGTTCCGATTTGGATGCAGTACGGTGCCAATGGATTGCTTCCGACTGATCGTTATTATGATAATACCGGTAAAAAACAAGACCGCTATGCATTTTCTGCAATCTCATCAAGTGCATTTGACGGTAAAATGCAATTGAGAGGAGAATTACAAGTGCGTCAAGTCGGTTACCAGGTGGAAGGGACAGATAATGACTTGCGTGCTCTAGAGGTCGATACTTCTATGACATTTTTCAATCCAAAAATTGGCGCGGATTGGTTATTAAATGATGCCAGTCGTTTATTCTTTTCAGTAGCGCGGGGCAGCCGAGAGCCGGTTCGAAATGACTTCATTGATCGGGCATCCGAGATCTATCCTAAGGCGGAAACTTTGACCGATTTTGAATTGGGCTTGCAGCATGTAGTGGGAAACTGGAGCATGGAAGCTGTGGCCTATCACATGCTTTATCAAAATCAATTGGTCCTCACAGGAGCTTTAAACGATGTGGGTTCAGCTGTACGAACGAATGTGGATGAAAGTCAACGTTCGGGTATGGAGCTCAGTTTAAATTGGCGTCCAGGGGGTGCGTTCTCTTGGTTTGGAACAGCAACAGGGTCAATCAATACAATTGATCGATTTGTTGAAACACTCTCTGATTATGGCAACGAAGACACGCCAATTTTGACGGTGGAACACGTGGACACGGACATTAGTTTTTCTCCTAGATATACAGCGGCTTCAGTTGCAACATGGGAGTTTTGGAGCCGCACAAAATCAGGCCAATCTTCATCGGCTACTTTGGAGTGGAGCGCGCGCTTCGTTGGGCAGCAATTTTTAGACAATACATCCAATGAAAATCGTTCACTTCCTTCTTACACAGTCAACGATTTGCGATTGCGATGGGTTGGTTCTCGAAGCGAGTCAGGAAACATCGCATTGTCGGCTCACCTTCGGAATTTCCTGAATGAAGAATACAGCGCAAACGGATGGACATATAGCTACTTATCTGGCGGAATTGATAATAGGACGGACGAAGTTTACGTGTATCCCCAGGCGGGAGCGCACGGAATGCTTTCTTTAGAAATAAACTTCTAAAGGCTGCGATCAGATCAATCGAGAGGCCTTTGAAAAGCGACTAGGATCTGGCAGCCAGCTTAGATTGTTGGTCTGCTTTTCGAGGGCATTTCCAATGACCACAACATCTGCACCGGCGTTCCACGCAGCAATCACTGATGCTGCGTCACGAAGTCCACCTCCAACAATCAATGGGCATGATGTGTTTTCTTTGATGCTGGCAATAATGGATGCGGTAACCGATTGGCTCGCTCCACTGCCAGCGTCGGCAAACATCACACGCAAACCCAGCATCTCGCCTGCCGCAGCCGTAGCAGCAGCAATCTCAGGTTTGTCCAATGGAATGGGGAGCGTTTGACTCATGTAGGATGCTGTGGTCAACAGATTGTTGCCAAAGAGCATGTATCCCGTGGGGACGATTTCCAGACCAAGCCTTCGAATTCGCATGGCAGATTCAACATGTCTACCAATAAGCAATTCTGGATTTCTTCCTGAAATGAGGGAGAGGAAAAGCAGTGCGTTAGCGCCTTTTACCACTTGATCGGGTGACCCTGGAAAAATAACAACAGGCCCATCAAAACGCTCGCGCACAGACTGAATGATATCGGATACATTGTGCTTGATGAGCAAACTTCCACCTATAAAAATGTCCGTTACTGGAGAAGCTTGTAATCGGTCGAGAAATCGAATCCATTCGCGGCCAGAAGGCAAATCATCAGGGTCCAATAATGCTACCAAGCGCTTTCTGCCTGAAGCTTGATCGTGTTCAAGTTCATCTAACCAACTCATGTGGGAAAGATACGGTTAATCAACTTTTGGATGGCAGTGGGTTTGAGCATCCCGTGTCCCGAATGCAAGCTATGGAAATGCACATGTTTGTTCGTACGATTCATTTTTTGAAGCCGTTTTCCATTCGATTTGGGAATGATTCTGTCATGATCACCGAACACGATATCCATGCGTCCGTCCCAATGCTTTATCGATTGAGTGATTTCCTGAAGTGTAGGCCAGCAAAGGCGATGCGCTCTCCATCCCTTCCATACCATCATGCGCATTTCATGGTTCACGATGTGAAACGCAAAGAATCCATGCAGGTGAGAGGGAATGAGGCCTGATTTTAAGAGAGCATTGTTGCAGCGTATCACCAATGGCGCATGACGGTCGATGGCAAACCAAATGAGCTGCCCGAGTTTGGTGTGCACTGTCAAGTAATAAAAAGGCGACTGCTTCAGACCATCCGGTGCCAATAAAGTAATGTGGTTCCAACGGTCCGGTGCATCGTTGAAAAGTGTCAGTCCAATACGGCCACCTATACTGTATCCGATGAGATCATATTGTTGAGCGGATAAGCCTTCTTTCTGGGCAATCTCAACAAGTAGCTTATTGAAGGTCGAGGGCGGTATCGGAGAATCATCTTCTTTTTCGTTATCCGACGGTCCACTGGCCCCATGATGAAGAAGGTGTACAGAAATTAATGTTCCTTCGATAGGCCAATATTCGGCCAATTCTTTCATGTCTTCTAGTGGCCGGGCAAAGCCGTGGAAAGCGAATAGAGTCCGTTTTGCTTGCTTTTTATCTCCGTTTTGGTACGGGTTCAATATAAAAACAGCGTATTCCAAGCACCATCCTTGGCTGATGTGAAGCTTTCGTTGGGCTTGTTGTTTGATGGGGGCAAATTCCACGGAACAAAGTTCGTTTGGATTCATTCAAATAAAACTCTTGGGCACATCTTGTTAAAAAGCAGGGTAAATTGTGGATGATTTTATCCCAATCTTATGGTGTGAGCATTTAATTTTGCCAGCGGTTTAAGACCGATTTTCTGAGACAAAGCACCCCTCGCCAACCTTTTGATCTGGCGGGGTAAAAAAAAAATGCCCAAAGACAAAAGCATCAAGTCGATCTTGCTCATTGGAAGCGGACCGATTGTCATTGGACAGGCGTGTGAATTCGATTATTCGGGATCACAAGCGTCGCGCTCTTTGCGAGAGGAGGGAATTGAAGTGATTTTGATCAATTCGAATCCAGCGACAATCATGACAGATCCGGTAACAGCGGATCACGTTTACTTAGAACCTCTTGAGCCCGAATCAATTGAGCGAATTCTAAAGAAGCATTCCATTGACTCGGTGTTGCCTACCATGGGCGGTCAAACGGCTCTAAACCTCTGCATTCAATGCGATGAAATGGGGCTTTGGGAGAAGTACGGCGTTCGTATGGTCGGTGTAGACATAGAAGCCATTGAGATTACGGAAAATCGCGAGCGGTTCCGAGCGCTGATGGAAGAGTTGGGGATTCCAATGGCGCCTCAAGCCACAGCGAAGAGTTTCTTGGAAGGCAAAGAAGCAGCGCAAAAATTTGGGTTTCCGCTCTGCATTCGCGCGAGTTACACGCTGGGGGGAGCTGGTGCTAGCATCATCCATGACCCGGCGGATTTTGACGAGGCCTTGACAAGGGGATTGCACTTGAGTCCAATTCATGAAGTGATGATCGACAAAGCGGTCATGGGATGGAAAGAATATGAGTTAGAGTTGTTGCGCGACTCCAATGACAATGTGACTATCATATGCTCGATTGAGAATTTCGATCCAATGGGCATCCATACGGGGGACAGCATTACGGTTGCTCCTGCGATGACACTGAGTGATACCACGTTTCAGCGCATGCGCGATATGGCGATTCGTATGATGCGAGAAATAGGTGATTTTGCAGGAGGCTGCAATGTCCAGTTTGCGGTTTCCAATGATGAGAAGGAGGACATAATAGCCATCGAAATTAATCCGCGTGTCAGTCGGTCTTCGGCTTTGGCTTCAAAGGCAACAGGATATCCTATTGCGAAAATTGCGGCGAAACTCGCTATCGGTTACCACCTCGACGAGCTGGCTAATCCCATCACGGGAACGACGAGCGCTATGTTTGAGCCGACCATGGATTACGTGGTTGTTAAAGTGCCGCGTTGGAACTTTGACAAGTTCAAAGGAGCCAATCGTCAGTTGGGTTTACAAATGAAGTCTGTGGGTGAGGTCATGGCCATCGGCCGGTCCTTCCAGGAAGCATTGCAAAAAGCTGCCCAGTCCCTCGAAATCGGACGAAACGGATTAGGGTGTGATGGGCGAGAGTTGCGTGATCAAGATGCCATCATGAAGAGCCTCAAGCATGCGAGTTGGAACCGGTTGTTTCACCTGTACGATGCCATGAAACTGGGCATTCCAATTCGGAAAATTTACGATGTGACCAAAATTGATCCTTGGTTCTTGCGCCAAATTGAAGAATTGGTGCAATTGGAGGAAGAAATTGGGCAATATGATTTGAGTACAATGCCCAAATCTCTAATGCTAGAGGCCAAACAAAAAGGTTATGCAGATCGACAAATCGCACACATGCTGGATTGCATTGAATCGGAAGTGCATTCCCATCGCAGCGCTCAGGGCATTACACGAACATATAAGTTGGTGGATACCTGCGCGGCTGAGTTCGCGGCCAAGACTCCCTATTATTACTCCACTTTCGAAGAGGAGAATGAGAGCATTCGCACGGATCGAAAGAAAATTGTAGTGCTCGGAAGCGGTCCAAACCGAATTGGTCAAGGTATTGAGTTTGATTACTGCTGCGTTCATGGTGTTTTGGCTGCAAAAGAGTGCGGCTACGAAACCATCATGATCAATTGCAATCCAGAAACAGTATCAACAGATTCGGATACGGCGGACAAGTTGTATTTCGAGCCTGTTTTTTGGGAGCACATCTACGATATTATTTTGCATGAAAAGCCCGAGGGTGTAATCGTGCAATTTGGCGGACAGACGGCACTAAAACTGGCAGAGAAGCTTGAACGTTTTGGAATCCCCATCATTGGAACGAGTTATCAGGCGCTTGACTTGGCCGAGGATAGGGGTTCCTTTTCCACGTTGCTTAGAGACTTGGGCGTTCCTTATCCTGAATTTGGGGTGGTGGAAACTGCCGATGAAGCCAACGAATTGAGTAAAACGCTAGGATTCCCTTTGCTGGTAAGGCCTAGCTACGTTTTAGGAGGACAGCGTATGAAAATTGTAATCAATGAAGACGAATTGGAGCGGCACGTCATTGATATTTTTAGAGACATGCCCGACAACAAGGTTTTGCTCGATCATTACCTTGACGGCGCGATTGAGTGCGAAGCGGATGCCATTTGTGATGGCGATGAGGTTCGCATTATTGGAATTATGCAACACATCGAGCCGGCAGGTATCCATAGTGGTGATAGCTATGCGGTCCTTCCGCCCTATAATCTGGGTGATCTGATCATCACGCAAATTGAGGAGTACACGAAACGCATTGCAATGGCGTTGGAGACGGTTGGACTGATCAACATTCAGTTTGCTGTTAAAGATGACATCGTTTACATCATTGAGGCCAACCCCCGGGCCTCTCGAACAGTGCCATTCATTTCCAAGGCCTATGGTCAGCCGTATGTGAATCACGCCACAAAAGTCATGATGGGGGAGGCCAAATTGAAGGATTTGCCTTACAATCCCCAACTTGACGGTTATGCAGTGAAAATACCCGTTTTTTCTTATGAGAAATTCCCCGAGGTCAATAAGGAACTGGGGCCAGAGATGAAATCAACGGGTGAGGGGATTCGCTTTATTCCCGACCTCAGCGATCCCTTTTTCCGAAAGGTATACAGCGAACGAAACCTTTATCTGAGTAAGTGAGATGCTGGCAGGATTGATCCGAACTTTAGGCACCATCATTCTGGTGTGGTTTATATTCCGTTGGTTGGACCGCATGTTTGGTGGACGAAGACGACGTTCGGGAAATGGTAGTTCAGGCAAGGATGGGAACCCTAATCAAAAGACCCCAGGTGAATCTGAGCCAAAGGACAACAAACTAGGGGATTACATCGATTTTGAAGAGGTAGAGGACTGAGCCGCAACATGGTCAAAGTATTAAACTTCGGTCCGTGTAGTCAATTAGTGTGTCTCACCATCTCGACAACCTTTCAAGTGTAAATTGCTGCGGGTATATAATGAACAGGAGAATGAAGAATCAGCTGGTATCATTTTTGGAGCAGTATGGAACGCATGCACTGAGCATATTGGTATTTGTGGTTCTGAGCGCAGTCTTTTTGTCAAAGTCTTACGACGGTTATGAGGTGCGTCAAGGCGATATCAAAAACCACAAGGGTATGAGCCGAGAGACTTCGGATCATCGGATTTTGACCGGTGAGACTTCGGCATGGACCGGAGCCATGTTTTCCGGAATGCCCACGGCCCACATCGCCCGCGATCACTCAGTTTGGAACTTCCCGCGAAAGATTCAGTCGGTCGGATCTAAGGTGTTTCAGTCTTCGGGTGTATTCACTTTTTTCATGGCCATGCTTTCTGCTTATTTGCTCGCCATTGCCCTAGGTGCTTCTCCGCCGATAGCGCTGTTGTGTGGTATTGGATTTGGCTTGTCTTCATTCGAAGTACTGTATTATGCTGCCGGACACAATACGAAAGTTAAAGCCATTGCTTATTTGCCGGGAATTATCGCCGGGGTTATGTGGGTGTATCGAAAAAATTTGGGCTGGGGATTGGCTATTGCTGCACTATTCACCTCGTTGCACGTCTACTCTAACCACTACCAAATCACCTACTATGCGTTGTTCCTTTTGATTGCTATTGGGATTACGGAAACTATAGGGATTTTTAAGGCTACGGGAAATCTGAAAAAGGCACTGTTGCCAGGTTTTGCCCTTTTGCTCTCAGGCGTGATTGGTGCTTTGCCGAGCGTATCGGATGTTTTGGAAACAAAGGCTTACGCTCAGGAAACGATTCGGGGCGAGCGCATTTTGACGTCTACTGGAGGCGCAGCTGCTGGAGCTGAATCAGTTGGATTGGACCGCGATTATATTTTGGAGTATAGCATGTCTGATGGGGAATGGTGGGCCATCATGTGTCCGGATATTAAAGGAGGGTCTAGTCAGCTGTATTGGGGAGAGCAGCAGTTTTCAGGTGGGGCGCTGTACTTCGGAGCCATTCTTTGTGCTTTGTTCTTCATGTTTCTGGTAGCCGGTCGCGATAGACTGAAATGGCCGCTGGCCTTGGTCACCCTCATGGCAATTTTGCTCTCCCGAAGAGGGGGAGGTTTTTTGACAGATTTGTTTCTCGACTATGTGCCTTTTTTCAATCAGTTTCGCGACACCAAAATGATGCTGATCATTGTCCAAGTCTCTGTTGCCATAGGGACGGCATTGGCGCTGATTGAGATGGGAAGACTCGTGGCCAATGGAGGAGAAGAATTGAAGAAAAGACGAATGTGGTGGATAGGTGCCTTGGGTTTTTTGACAGCGTTGTTTGCTGCATTCTATGCCCTGCCAGAATTTTTCTTTGATTTTCAAACTTCCATCAAACAGGATTTTGCGGTTGAACAATTGGGTTACCAAGAAGCCCTGAGGGAGCGTTTGAAAATCTTTCATTCAGACGTAGCTCGCACCTTAGGTCTCCTTGTTTTTGCAGGGCTAGTTTTAGCGGCAGTGTTGTGGCAAAAAATAGCGATGCGCTGGGCGGTTCTGGCTCTTGTGTTGGCGACGGGATTGGACTTATGGAATGTAGATCGCCGCTACTTCAATGATGACAAAGTCAATGGGGTTTATCGGAATTGGGTTAAAAAAATTGATGCGAGATTCCCATTTGACCCCAGCCCACAAATGGCCAAAGTGATGGCAAATGAGTTTAATAATTCTCCGGAGGTCAACTCAATCGCAGATCAGCTTTATCAAGGGTACCTGGACAAGAATGCGGGGGTGAACATTACACGACGACAGAAAGAAAAGCTGCAGTTGATTTCGAAGTATGGTGCCATGCGCATGCAATCGCCTTTTCGGGTGTTCAAATGGGAAAATCCGTTCAATGATAGTTCGGTCTCGTATTTCTTTCAAAGCGCAGGTGGTTACCACGCGGCAAAGTTGCGTCGTTATCAAGACTTCATCGAGGGTGTTTTGAGTCCACAACGTGAGCGTTTTATTGCGCTTGCCCAAAATGGCCAAATGGAACAAGGATTGACTCAGATGGTCGGCTTGAGGATGTTAAATACGCGCTACCTATTGTTTGATCAGTTTGACGATCCATGGGCAATGCCCGATGTCCCTGGTTTTGCTTGGGTTGCTACGGACAGGCAGATTGCTCAAGATGATGATGCAGAAATGGAGATGACGGCTGCCTTGCAGTCGCCACGTATTGCGGTGGTGCACAAGGATTTTTCAAATCAGCTCGAAGGACTGTCTCTTGGTGCTGTGGGTACCGTCGACCTGACGGATTATCAGCCGGATTTATTGAAGTACAGCGCCGATTTAGAAGCGAATGGATTGGTGGTTTTTTCAGAAGTTTGGTACCCAAAATTGTGGACTGCGACAATCGATGGGAACCCGGTTGAAACCATTCGGGTTAATTATGTTTTGAGAGCACTGAGAGTACCTGAAGGAAACCATGAAATAGAATGGAGCTGCCAGCAATCTCAAGGTTCTGCAGTTCCGTTGATTGCGAATTTATTTCTAATTTTCATGGTCGTGTCATCGGCTTGGTTCGGCATGAGGGAAAGCAAAAGCGAGAGCATTGAAAATTGAAAATAAAACGAGCCAGGTTCAGCCAACTTGGTATTGGAATTCTGAAGGTGTCGACGGTGTCGATTGGTCGGCTTGGGATGCATTGATTGAGCGATCGGAGGTGCCGTCTGTGTTTCTTGATAGCCGAATGATGCAGAGCTTAATGCGCTGTGAAACGCGAAACATAGCGGCAGTGGTCTGGAATAAAAATGGCCAAATGCTGGGCATAGCGCAAGTGGAAGATGCTGTTGCTGAAAGCCTCAATTTGGATGATCACATAGCGGTAAAGCGTTCATGGTTTTCCTTCATCAGCCGCTTGCTTCATGGGATAGAAGGCAAGTTCAGGTTTCGCGTTCGTGTAATTGGTCCCGTTCTTGGCAGCGGTATGCACAGTTCTCGATGGGAAAAGGGCGTTTCGGATTCTGATCAACGCCGCTTGCTGAGCGAGACCGTATTTACATCGGCTAGCAACACCGGATCAGGGATTCCAAAAGTGGCCATGCTAAAGGACATCCCTATTCACTATTCCGGTCAAAGACAGCGGCTTCATCCGGGCTGGATTCCGCTGGAGTTTGACCCAGAAATGCTGTTGCATTTGGACCCGGAGTGGCAAAATATGTCTGACTACATGGGGCAATTGAACACAAAGGCGCGTACCAAGGTTAAGCGTGTCCTCAAGGTTTCGGAAGACTTGAAGGTCTCTTTGTGGTCCGCGGAAAAATTGGATAACAATGCTGACGCCTTGATTGCTTTGTACGGAAAGGTATTCGAACGCTCTGGGTTTCGGCTGGGGAAGCTTCATGCAGAAGAATTGATAGAATCTAAGCGCACTTGGGGCGATGATTTTGTAGTCCTTGGCTATGAATTAGAAGGCTCTTTGGTCGGTTTTCAATGCGCTTACCGCGGAAAAATCGAAATGGAGGCATTCTTTGTTGGTTTTTTTCCTGAATTGGTGAAGTCCCATGCCATCTACCAGCGGATGTTGATCGAGTTTATTCTGCTTGGGATTGAAGGCAAGAGTGATCGTGTGAATATGGGGCGAACAGCCTTGGATGTAAAGTCTTCTATTGGAGCTTTGCCTCAGCGCCTGCAATGTGATGTGCATTTCCGAAACCCGTTTTTTCATGCTTTGGTCAGTCGTTTTACTCGTGGATTTGATCCTTCACAACCCATTCTGAAAAACGCTTTGAAGGCTGATTCTCACGGAAAAAGGCGCCATTCAGAAATCCATTCCTCCTGACTCGCCACTAAACCCGCCTTCTTTGGAGAACGAACCGCGTCTGCCACGTTCTTCGAGCTTACCAAAATTCCAGGTTGCTGTGAAGTAGACATTTTGCGATTCACGTTTGAATCTATTTTCCTGGTAGAGGTTTGCGAAATCAGACGTGTATGACCACTCACGCGTGTTGAACACATCACTTAGTTTGATCGCTAGCGTCAAGCTTCCGTCGAGGAGTTTCCTTTGAAGATTTGCATCCATGAAGGCAAACCCGTTGAACTGCCCTTGAGGTGTCACTGATGGCCCGCGGTACATTCCGTTCAGTTGCCATTTCCATTTTTTGTTTTCTCCCAACGACTGGTTGGCGAAGACGTTGATGTTATAGGACCAGCCTTGTGCGTCACTGGCAAATTCAACATCCCCCACTTCATTAGATAGGTGATAAAAGGATCCTGTCAATCTGAACTGTCCAGAGTTTGGCAGAGGCATCATGAGAATGACCTCGATGCCTTCGTCCCGTCGGCTTCCTTGATTGCGCCAACTTGACGTCTTAATGCCAACGGAATCAATGCTCGAGTAGCGCTGGATCAGGTCGTTGGTTTCTTTTGCGAAGAATGAAGTCGTTATCGATTTTCGTTGGCGAGACCACTGGTGACCAATTTCAAATGAATTTGTGTATTCTGGGCGCAATTCAGGATTTCCAATTCGGAGGTTTCTGCTGTCGCTGTCGTCTAAAAATGGTGTCACTGATCGGCCTCGAGGACGATTGACTCGTCGGCTATAACTAGTAATCCAACTGACCTCATCATTTCGCTGCCGCGAAAGATTGACGGAGGGATATGCGGAAAAGTAATTGTTTTCAAACGTTCGGTCTCCTTCCCAACTTGCTTCGGTGAAAACTTGCTCCAAACGCAGGCCAGCCTGTGTTCCCCAAACGCCCCATTTTCTTCCAAATGTGGCGTAACCTGCATGGACGTCTTCTCGGTATTGAAATTCGAAATCAGCGGCCTGTGGGTTGATTGGAACGTAGATACCCTGTGACCAGATGGAGGAGTCTGCCGTCAGGTAATTAAATGCATCGTCTTTGCGGGATAAATTGGACTTCAGACCCCATTCAAATTTCCCCTCATGCTCCAGAGGCTGCTCGTAATCCAACTGAATAATAGTGCGCATCGAGCGGTTCACTTGTACGTTTGTGTCCTGCACGGAGAGCGCGGCAATATCTTCGGCGAGGATGGCTTCCTCTTGAATCCATTCATCAGAACTGGACTCTGATTGCGAGTATCGTGCTCGGAATCGGACAAAATGAGCTGGATTTTTGTTGAATTCTTTGCGGTAGTCAAGGTCAGCGTCAAATCCATTTTGTACATCTGATTCAAGTGAATTCCGATGACTGGAATAAGAATATCCGGTGTCCCAAGATTCCTGATTTTTGAGAAGGTTACTGCGTTCATTGGAACTGCTGTTGGCATTAATGTTCCATGAAAAAACTTCGCCTTTTGAAGGGTACCATTCCATGCCTATGCGGCCATTTAGGCTCGAGCGGAGTTGGTCGCCATCTCGGATTTGATCCCAATTGGAGATGCTGTCAGTGGTAAAAATCCGCATGGACTCACCTTCTCTGAAGAGGTCTCGTTGGTTCCAACTTGCGCTGCTAAAAAAACTCAGTTTGTCGTTTTTGTAGTTCAAGGAAATGGAGCCATTGTGGTTGCCTCCTGTCCCACCAGTTGCCTGCGATTGGCCGTGGAAACCCTGAAGTTTATTCTTTTTGAGGATAATATTTAAAATACCCGCCATGCCATCGGGATCATATTTGGCCGAAGGGTTTGTTATGACTTCTACCCGATCAATGCTGCTTCCCGGAATTTGTTCTAAAAATGCGTTTTGAGCAGACCCTGCCAATCCTGACGGACGACCGTCGATCAATATTTGAACTTGGGAAGAGCCCCGCAATGAGATGTTTCCATCAATGTCGACGTTGATGGAAGGAACGTTGACCAAGATTTCAGCAGCAGTGCCACCTGCAGCTGAAAGGTCAGTACCTACACGAAATACCCGTCGGTCAATGAGCATTTCAAGGGTGCTGGACTCCGTCGCTACGACTGCCTCTTCCAATGCATTTACTTTTTGACTCAGTTCAATAACCCCAGCATCATGGTCTATCTCTGTGCGTGGTGAGAGGAGAATGGGCTCAGACGTATACGACTCGTATCCCATGAATTGTACATTCAGCAAGTACTTTCCAATGGGGATATTGTCCAGAGCAAATAGTCCCTTCTCGTTTGCCAATTGTCCGGTTACAACAGAGCTGTCACGAAAGGAAAAGAGGACAATGGAAGCAAATGGAACAGGTTTGTTTCCATCGGCATCCATCACCATTCCTATCACCGAGGCAATGGCAGGTCGTTTATTCAATTCGCCGCCGGGCCTTTGTGAAAGAGCGCTAAAGCCAATTGTGAAAGAGAGGACGAGGGCCCCTAAATGGATGGGTAAGCGCATAGTATATTCCTTAAGAATTGTCATTAAAACGATTTTTTGGAGCAAAGGTTTAATGCACATCTGGTTTTTAAACGTGCGGCCATTCATCTCGAACAATAATGCCTCGCATATTTTCCCGCCATTGTCCCGCGTGCATCTGCACTTGTGCGACCATGACATGCTTCCATTTTTGTAAGGTGTCTTTCACGATTCCACGCTCGGCAATCAACATTATGTTTGGTGGATTGTGCCTTGTTCTCATCCAGTGTTGCGCGGGAATAATGATCCATTTGCTCTCTGCGGTCCAGATGTCCTCCCATTCATGTAGCCTGCACCACCATCCTGATGATGCTGAGCGATTTGCGTGATGAGGAAGCCGCGCACTCATGGCATCACGAAAGTGGATGAAATACCAGCCTTTCATCCACGCTGCATGGTGATCGATTTGAATGTTGAGCTCACTGAGTAGCGCGCTTGCCTCGGGCTTACGGTCCAATAACAATTGGTTTTTAAGCTTTCTGCATTTTAGATCCAGACGATCTTTAGGGTCCATGCCAACCCAGTGTTCCCAATCCCGAGAAGAGTCGATTTGCAGGTAAAATTTGCAAGCGACTTCCAAATGTAAGACACGGGAAGATTCCCGATTTTGGATGATCAGATCCATCTCGCCCAGCGTCCGTTCGTTTCCTTGAATCACCAAATTTTTCGCCAAAACTTTCCATTCGGGATTGGATTCAAACCACCAATTAATCAGTCGTTCAAATCGCTTTCCGAGCCTCATGGTGCCTGCTCCAAGCACCTCGGATTCAGCAGAAGAAATGGTCTCCCAATGTGGCAAAAGAGCGCGAAAGGAAAGCAGCGCCTGTTCATGGTAATCCTCGTTCCATAATGTCGGAAAAGGCGCGGTCTCTGGGTCGAGCATAGGAGCGCTTCCGATGGCCCATGCCAATTCCTGCCATACAGGATTTGAACAGCTGTCAAGTGTTTTTTCGAGAGAGGGATTCCAATGCTCAGCCTTGGTCATGATGGATATTCTATCTTCGCGGCAAATTAGAATGGAATTCCATGCGAACAATAGCTCAAATACCACATTCCCTGATGCGCATCACAGTGACAAGTTGGAACGATAAGTACCAGTTGCGCTTTGAGCTGGATAGGTATGAACAGGTTTTTAAGGTTGATCATGAAGGCTGGGACGTGCCAAAACTTGAGCAACTGGCTGTGCGCATTTCTGAATCAGTTCTCCACGGGTTTGTTGCGATGCGCGCATCATTCATAGAACAATCAACACTTTGATGATGAACGACAAAATTACCGTTTCTGCGATTGCATTTTTGATATTGTGGTCCGGATTCTTGAGCTACCAATTGTATGAAACAGATTCAAGTGATCTTCCCGAAGGCATTCGGGACGGAAAATTTCCTGCAATCGCATTTGTGCATGGCGATTCAATTCAAGCGAATTACGCGTTTATCCTTGATCAGGAAAAAGAAATGTTCATTGCCTTGCAACAAGCTCAGATGTCCATCGAACGAAAATCTCGGCCGATGCAAGAAGAGGCCCAGGAATTGATTGCATATGCCAATGGCCCTTCAGCCACGAATGATGAAGTTATGATGGCTCAGAGTAGGTTGATGGAAATCGAGAATTCATTGAACCAAATGCAGAGCCAGCAGCAGACGGAATTGATGCAGATGGAGTCCGTCATCCAAGGAGATATAGCGGTCAAGCTATCGGAGGAAGTGGCGTCTTTTGCCAATGAATCTGGACTGGATTTGGTGTTGAATTGGGGCCGGTCGGGAGAGGGTGTCTTGTACGGTAATTCAGGATTTGATGTGACGGCCTCTTTGACTGAATACATGAACGAACGTTACGTCCCTGAGGCGGACTCGTTGAAAATAGAACGAACGAAATGACTACAGCAGCTGTTAAAAAAGAGTCACACATCGTCGAATACGTGTTGTATGTGTGGCAGATGGAGGATGTCGTGAGAGCGGCCAACTTTGATGCAGGCGCTTTGCGTTCCATGTTCGCCGGTCAGGAAGACGAGGACTTGGAATGGGTGCTGGAATTGTCTGGGAATTTGCAGCAGGAAAGGTTGGAGGAGTCGGGGCATGTGGCTCATGTGCAAGAGACGCTAACCGAAATGGCTTTGCTTCACGATTTGCTGATGGGTCCAATGGAAGATTCCTTCTATGTAGCTGCTTTTCAGGCAGCCGAGCCATTGTTAAATGAGCTGAATGAACGGAAAATGAAGGGGGATTTCAAGCATCCTGTAGAACGAATGCTTACCGCATTGTACGGGTGGCTGGTGCTACGGATGCGAAAAGAGGAGGTTTCTCTTGAAACTCAGGCAGCGATGGTTGCCATTCGAGAAATGGCTAATGCCCTCGCGAAGGGTCACATCAAAATTTATTCAGGCAACGCCTAATTAGCGGTTTTGCAAGCGGCGTACGTGCCGGATTCGGCTGCTCGCGATGCGAAGCACATGCGATTCATTTCTCAAGCGATCTATAATGCTTGTTGACAGTGTGTTTGCAGCGAGGTGAATGGCATTTGTGGGCCAGTTGCTTGGAGCGATCGCGCCTATCACAAGGCATCGGAAGAATTCATTTTCTTCGCTGGTTTTCATAGCTATGGCTTGTAAATTATGGTCTTCGGAACTTTTTGAATCAACCAATAGCCAGGATGATCGATGGCAGTCAACGTTTTTTAGAAACGTTTCGCTTTCGGATGTATCCCAAAAGTGTCCTTCGCTGAAGTCAGAGATCCGAGAAATTAGATTCTCGGCTTCGTTTCGGTTGCTGTAAACTACCCATACGGAGGGTGTTGAATGATGGGGTGTCATGTGAATGCGTTGTACTAGGTTCACCACTTACGAATGACCGAACAGGAAAGTTGCATTTTCCCCATGATCCATGTTCAAAACAAGCAGCGACATGGGTTGTGTCTGCTCGAAATCCACCGAAATTGATGGTTCAAAGTTCATGGAACAGCAGTCACAAAAACCAGCGGCGAAAGCCATTATTTACACCCTCGCTAGCGAGGGTGAAAGGATTCATTTTGAGTCGTTTAGAGCCGCGTTGGACTCATATGAGGTGTTTGAT
>CESI01111559.1_pt1 | contig 16195 bp, 16 predicted proteins | sample 356301 | NCBI WGS metagenome assembly CESI01 (sample SAMEA2621423, study PRJEB7988) | marine metagenome | biome: marine biome (ENVO:00000447); feature: deep chlorophyll maximum layer (ENVO:xxxxxxxx); material: "saline water (ENVO:00002010), including plankton (ENVO:xxxxxxxx)" | depth 40 m | reverse complement strand
CTGAAATTAATAGTAGCAAATATCTAAATAGATTGTCAAGGATTTTAGATTATCTAAAAATGAAATTATAAAAAATAAACTTTCCTGAGGCTTGTATTAATATATTTATTAATAAGGAGAAAATTTTTAAACGACTCGCTTTTTCCTAGAATCCAAAGCAGGTTAGCTTAAAATATTTTCATTATTCTGATCTTTTCGAAACTAAACATTTCTTGAATTTAATAAATAGGTCATATAATATTATTTAAAATCGCAGATATTTTTTTATTTGCATCTTAGTAGTTTAGTTAACAAACTTTGAACAATGTTCACATTAAAGATCTTAGTTTACTTTGTTGTAATTTTCTTTATCTCTCTTTTCACTTTCGGTTTTCTGTCAAATGACCCATCTAGAAACCCTAACAGAAAAGATTTAGAGTAAAAAAAACACCCGTCTAGGAAACCTAGACGGGTATTTTTTATCCTTGTTGCACTTGAAGCTTTGCTGCTTCCGAAACAACAGGAATTTTGGGATACTTACCATACAAAATTAAAAGGGACGAATATGCAATTAAAATAACCAAACCTAAGTATAAAAAATTTGCAAACACTACACCAAAAATACTTTCTTTTATTAATGGGGGAAGAAAAGCAAAAGTTACTCCTAAACATGAACAAATAATATGTAGAAGTATTGCTTGAATAATATTAAAGCGTGCATACTTTGTTAATGGAAATGTTCCTCTTGAACACGAAATAAATACCCAAATCATAAAGATAAAAATAAGCAAATTATTTTCAGCATAAAAATTGGATAGCTTAAGAATATGTTGCGAGTAAAACGTCCGTAACGCAACACTATCTGTGCTTAAAAAAACTTTGGGACCAAAATATGCAGAGACCTCTACAAAAGGAAAATAGAAAGCCATAATTGCTAAACAACGCTCCAAGACTTGCGGTAGGTATTTTTTAAAATTTTTCATTTAGTTATTACATAAATTAAAAGATTAAAGAAAAAAATGACTATATACGACGCTTTAATCTTGCAGACTTACCTGTACGCTCTCTTAAGTAGTAAAGCTTAGAACGTCTAACAATTGAACTACTTAGAACTTCAATGCTCTTTACCCATGGCGAATTTAGAACAAAAACCTTTTCCGTACCACCACCTTGGAACATTTTTCGCACAGTAACTGTGGAATCAATTTTTGTACTCGCTAAATGTTTCGAGATTACAATACCTTCAAACACTTGGATACGTTCTTTTTCTTTTTTTTCTCCTTCTGCAACTTCTTTAGGTAGTTCTAAGTAAATTGTTACTTTAACTTTGTCGCCTAACGAAATTTTTGGTAAGTCCGTTTTTTTATAAAAAATATCTAGATCAAGAGAACTATTCTGTAAAACTGACATCAGATTTAAAATTTTTAATTTTTTACCGCACTATTTGATAATAACGTAGATAATAACATAGCATTATCCTACAAGCAACTTATAGGTACTTGGAAGCACTTGTAACATTTCCAGATTCTGACCACTCTTTTAATAAATTAAGTTCTTTACTCTTAGTTCTTGCTAAAGGAACTAAATTTTGTATTGAAATTAAAATATCTTCATTGTTAAATTCTCGATCTTCATTAAAACCAAGACGCATTGCTTCAATAATAACTTGTTCTATTTCAGCCCCAGAAAAGTCTTTACTTAATTGGCCTAAAAGCGGTAACTGAAAACTGTTTACAGCATCAGGTCTAGAACGTTTTAAATGAACATCAAAAATAGATTCTCGTTCTTCACGAGTTGGCAAGTTTAAAAAGAACATTTCATCAAAACGACCCTTACGTAGAATCTCTGGAGGAATACAATCAATGTTATTGGCAGTAGCTACAACAAAAACGGGTGTTGTTTTTTCTGATAACCAGGTAATAAAAGTCGCTAGTACTCGACTCGTTGTCCCACTATCTCCACTACTCTGAGCACCAGCGAATGCTTTATCAATTTCATCAACCCATAAAACACAAGGAGAAAGTGCTTCGGCAATTTCAATCATTTTTCTAACTCGTTGTTCTGACTGCCCTATTAATGAAGCAAACAAACGTCCAAAATCTAATCGCAGTAGGGGTAATTTCCATTCATACGCAATCGTTTTTGCTGCGACAGATTTTCCAGTACCTTGTACGCCTACTAATAATAAACCTTTTGGATACGGTAAACCATATTCAATTGCGTCTTGAGAGAACGCTTTAGATCTTAAAGTTAACCAATCCTTAAAATTATCTAGTCCACCTAAATCAGAGACTGTTTTATCAGTTAAACAAAACTCTAGTAATTGTGTCTGCTGAATAATTTGCTTTTTTTCTTGCAAGATTAAAGCAGGACTCGTTTCACTTATTTCACCATATTTAGCAATGATTTTAGATAATACTCTACGAATTCTTTCTAAGGATAAACCCTGGCATGCTGTCGCAATATTATTAACAATCTCGGGTTCAATATCTTGCTGCAAAGATGAAGTTAAACGATTTAATTCTTCCAAAATTTCGGAGTAGCTAGGTAGAGGAAATTCTAATAATGTAACAAACTCCTTCAAAGATTCAGGAATATTAACCTCTGATGAAACAATAATTATATTTTTTGGTTGTGTCTTAAGACTACGACTTAAATTTTTTAATTTTCGTATTACGGAAAAATCTTTAAGAAAATTATCATAATCCTTTAAAACAAATAATGACGCTGTTTCCGGGGTTAATTTGTCTACTAAATCTAAAGCTTCAAGTGGATTACGTGCAGCAAAACCTGTATCATTAGGATTTCCTTGATACCCGTCGACAAAATCCCAAGCATAATATGTGCGCGAGACATATTTTTTTGCACAATATTTAATAAGATACTCAATACGCTCTTCTTCATTTGTAGAAATATAAAGAATTGGATAACGCGCTTTTAATAATAATACAAATTCATTTAAAAAATTCATTCCTTAGGAAAATCAACGGTTAACAAATCAATAATCTAAAATTATCCAACAGAACCTTCCAATTTTAAACTTAGTAAACGGTCAGCTTCCGAAGCAAATTCTAAGGGTAGCTCATTAAATACTTCCTTACAAAAACCATTGACCATAAGGGAAACAGCTTCTTCTGCTTCAATACCTCGTTGCAATAAGTAAAACAACTGTTCTTCCGCAATTCGAGAAGTGGAAGCTTCGTGTTCAATCTGAGTATAACTATTTTGAGCTTCGATATAAGGGAACGTATTTGCGCTCGATGTTTTACCTATTAATAACGAATCACATTGTGAATAGTTACTTGTTTTGGAAGCCTTTGGACCTACCTTAACCAATCCACGGTAACTATTAATTGAATCCCCAGCCGAGATCCCTTTGGAAACTATACGACTCCGAGTTCCTGGAGCTAAGTGTACCATTTTCGTACCTGTATCTGCTTGCTGCTTATTACTAGTAAGTGCAACTGAAAAGAATTCGCCAACAGAATGTTTACCCGATAATATACAACTTGGATATTTCCAAGTTATAGACGATCCGGTTTCCACTTGTGTCCAAGATATACGTGAATTTTTACCTGCACAAAGACCACGCTTAGTTACGAAATTGTACACACCACCAATCCCTTGTTCATCCCCTGCATACCAATTTTGAACGGTAGAATATTTAATTGTGGCATCCTCAAGCGCAATTAATTCAACGACGGCAGCATGAAGCTGACTACTACTAAATTGTGGGGCTGTACAACCTTCAAGATAGTTTACAGAACTTCTTTCTTCAGCAATAATTAATGTGCGTTCAAACTGACCAGACTCTTCGTTATTTATACGAAAATAAGTCGATAGTTCCATTGGACATTTTATGTCCTTGGGTATATAACAAAAGGACCCATCACTAAATACTGCAGAGTTTAGTGCCGAAAAATAATTATCACCTATCGGTACAACCCCTGCAAGGTACTTTTCCACTAAATGAGGATACTTTTTGATCGCGTCCGTTATAGAACAAAAAATTATGCCAGATTTTTGTAATTGTCTTTTAAAAGTAGTTCCTATCGAAACACTATCAAAAACAGCATCTACTGCAACGTTTGCAAGCAACTTCTGCTCATTTAATGAAACACCCAGTTTATCAAAAGTTCGTAAAAGTTCAGGGTCGGCATCTTCTAAACTTCCAAGTTTTTTCTTAGTTTTAGGTACTGAATAATATTGAATAGCATCATAGTTAATTTGAGGGATATTTAAGTAAGCCCATTGTGGACTCTTCATTTTTTTCCAAGCCTTAAACGCCTTTTCACGAAATTTTACTAAAAACTCAGGTTCATCCTTCTTTAAACTGATTTTTCGTACAATGTCCTCATTTAACCCCTTTTCAAACTCTTCGGTTTCAACATCTGTTGTAAAACCATATTTGTAAGGGCTAGCAACAATTTCATCTAAAATTTCGGGCGAGTTTTGTAATTGCTCTTCTGCCATTGTAATAAAACGAAATAAAAGTTTATATTTTTAATTATACGTTATGTAAATTTACTGATTAATTCAATTAGCTTTACAGGTTAAAATTAAGTTGGGCTATTTAAAGTTTAAATACTCATACTTGAAAAAATATCAATAAGAAAAGTAAGTAAACTGAAACCTAATAGAGGTGAAAGATCAAAACCTAGTAAAGGTGGTACAATTCCACGGAAGACTCGTAAGTAAGGATCTGTCATTTTTCCTAGAGAATAAAAAGGCTGTTGGTAAAAATTTATATTTGGAAACCAAGTTAGATAAATTCTTAGAGTTAACATGATGATATAAAATTTTAAAAATCCAGCTATTCCCTTACAAAGGGTCATTATTAATATGTCCATAAATTAAAAATTCAGATTTTCTACTTATTTTACCCGATAATACTATATAAAGAGGCTATTTATTTTTTATAGCTAGTGAAGAGACTTGAACTCATAACCGACTGATTACAAATCAGTTGCTCTACCAATTGAGCTACACCAGCTTTTAAAGTAAGTTTATCGCTAAATATATCATACCAAGTATTTAGTCATTTGGAAAGTTTTTTTTTATTTGTTTTCGGTAAGTTTTTTAAATCAACTATAGTTAACTGTTAAATTTCGTAATTTTTAATTAAATTTTCTGTTACTTTTGTATAATTATATTTAATTTTACTTGCTTTTTCAGCTGCTTTTTTCTATATTTTCCTTATAGACTAATATTAAGTACATTAAAAATGGCTAAAAGCAAAGGGGCTAGAATCCGTATTACTTTAGAGCACAGATGTGAACAAGGGGTTTATCGTTACCATACTTCAAAAAATCGTCGAAATACTACAGAACGTTTAGAATTAAAAAAGTATTCTCCCGTAACGAAAAAACATGAACTGTTTAAAGAAATTAAATAAGAATTTAATCGATTAATATAAACATATGGTATATAATATCGCAGAAAAAGATACTAAAGAATCTATTTCTTTTGAAACTCTTACTTATAAAGACACTAGAATTTTAAGTAATTTCCTTAGTGATGAAGGTAAAATTCTCCCAAGACGTGTTACCGGGTTATCTTCGAAAGAGCAAAAGAAAGTAACAAAATTAATAAAAACAGCTCGAATAGCAGCCTTATTACCTTTTGTAATTGGTAAAGGATAACCGAAAAACCGTAATAACTAATGATTGTCTTGTGCTATAATTAAGATTAAATTTCAACTTAGGGTTAAAAGTTTAATTAATTTATGACACCATCATTAAGCGCGTTTTTAAGTAGTGTATTCCTAGCAGTAATTATTGTTATTGTTCCGATTGCAGCTGCTCTAGTATTCGTTAGTTCTTCAGATAAGATTATCCGAGGTTAATTAAAAAAGCTGCCATAAAGGGGAGATCTAAATCCCCCTTTATGGCAGCTTTTTTATAAAAATTTGTTAAATTAGAAGTTCATCTCAGCAGCTTGTACTTTCTCAAACTGTTTCTTCTTAATAACTAGTAAAATCTGTGCCAGAGTAACCGTAAAGAAGAATACGATCATACCTTTTACACGATCTGGGTTTTGTAGAATAATTTCAGTCTCGTTTTGACCAAATCCACCAACGTTAGGATTTAATGTTAAAGGCTGATCTACTTTTACCGTATCTTTAACTTTTACTGAAAGTTCTAGACCCATAGGAACTGTTTGTGTAACATCTCCTGTTGCACTAGCAATTACTACGTCTATTTTACCAGATTCTTGAGGTGTAATCGAAGTTACTTGACCTGCTACAGTTGAAGTGTAGGCATTGTTGTTACTTTTCTCACCTGTTGGGTAAACCTGACCTCTACCTCGGTTACCACCGACGTAAATTGGGTAGTTTAAAAAGTTAACTTCTTTGTTTTGTGCAGGGTCTGGCGATAGTATAGGGAATACGATTTCTCTGTTTTTATTACCATTAATAGGTCCTACAACTAGGATGTTTGTCTTTTCTTTACTGTAAGGCTGAACAAAAACACCTTTAGTTTTTGCTTTAATCTCATCAGAAATACGATCCTTTGGAGCTAGCTGAAATCCTTCGGGAAGAATTAGTACAGCACCAACGTTAAGTCCAGAGCGTTTACCATTAGCACCAATTTGCTTTACTGAAGTATCGTAAGGAATACTTACAACTGTTTCAAATACAGTATCCGGTAAAACTGCTTGTGGTACTTCAATTTCCACAGGTTTTTGAGCTAAGTGACAGTTGGCACAAACGATACGTCCTGTTGCTTCACGAGGGTTTTGGTATGCTTGTTGTGCAAAAACCGGGTACGCGTAAGCTACTTTAGGGAATAATACAGTTCCCATGATTCCTAGAATTAGGAAAACTGATTTAAAATTTTTGACTAGTTTAATCATTAGAATTTAATTTTGATGTTTTAGTACATTTAAGTATTATATACCTAGTATAATATAATACCTTTGTTACTGACTATGGAATTTCTTTCTTAAGTAAAATTACAAACCCCGAACCCCCTAAATATAGGCTAAGTAAAGCCCCTGATAGTAAAATTTGTGTTATCGGATCTGTTGAAGGCGTTATGATTGCGGCAACAATCGTACAAATTACCACAACATATTTCCAAGCGGATAACATTTGTTCACCTGATACAATACCCAATAGACCTAACACAACTTGAACTGCAGGAACTTGGAAAGCGAGCCCTGTTGCAAAAAGTAGGACTGCAATGAAATCAAAGTATTGATCAAAAGACCAGAAAGGTTCAACCACTTCAGAACCATACGAGATAAAAAATCTTAATGCAGCAGGTACCAGAAAAAAGTAGGAGAACGTTAATCCAAGAATAAAAAGTAACCCAGATCCGAGACTTACAGGTAAAACAATATCTCGTTCTTTTTTTGTTAAACCGGGTATTAAGTACAATAACAGTTGGTAAAGAACAATTGGACTACTAAATAAAATCCCACAGAATGCGGCAATTTTTACAGAAGCAAAAAAGTATTCGCCAGGGGCAAATTGTAAAAATTTTACACCAACAGCAGGTGCCTGAAAAATTCGTACAATTTCTTTTACATCGGTAAAACAAAATAAAGTTGCTAAAACTAAAAGTAACACACAAAAAACGACTCTTTGACTGAACTCTTCAATATGCTCAGAAAGAGCCATTTCGTCGTCTTCGGCGATTGTCATGTTAAGTAAACATCTTTTTTCGGAAACTTGACCAAAATTTGAATTTATTAATACATTCATTAAAAGAAGAAGGGTATCTTATATACGGTAGTCCTATTATGCCGGAATGGTTTCCGGCTTAGGCTTATCTACAATTATACATTCAGTAGTTAAAACCATACTTGCAATTGAAGCTGCGTTTTGCAGTGTAGAACGCGTTACTTTTGCTGGGTCAATAATTCCTGCATCAAACATATTAGCTAATTCATTGTCTGCTGCGTTGTAACCAACTTCAAAATCAGCATTTCTTACGCGCTCGAGAATCACAGCACCATTTTGACCAGCATTTGATGCGATTTTTCGTAATGGTGCACTTAAGGCTTTTTCAACAATTAGTGCCCCTACTAATTCGTCTTCTAATAAATTATCTTTAGCCCAATCTAAAAGTTCTTCTGAAATATGAGCTAATGTAGTTCCACCCCCTGGTACAATACCTTCTTCTACTGCTGCTTTAGTTGCATTTACAGCATCTTCAAGTCTCAGTTTTCGATCTTTCATTTCAGTTTCTGTTGCTGCACCAACTTTAATTAAAGCTACACCTCCACTTAATTTTGCTAACCTTTCTTGAATTTTTTCTTTTTCATAAGTAGAGTCACTTGTCTCTAGCTGGCGTCGTAATTGTTCACATTTAGCTAATACAGCCTTCTTGTTAGCATCCGAAATAATTGTTGTCGTTTCTTTACCAACAATTATTCGACGTGCTTCACCTAAAGATTCAATTTCCACGTTTTCGAGTGTTAGGCCAGCATCCGCGCTAATCACCTGCCCTCCTGTTAATATAGCTAAATCGCCTAATAGGGCTTTTCGTCTGTCTCCAAACCCTGGTGCACGGACGGCAACAACATTTAAAATACCACGAATTTTGTTAATAATTAGGGTTGCCAGTGCTTCTTTTTCGACGTTATCACTAATAATAAGTAATGGTCGATTCGTTTTTGTAATTAACTCTAGCGTTGGTAATAAATCTTGTTTAACTAGTGTTATTTTTTTATCTGTTAGGAGAATATAAGCATTATCCAAGATTACTTCCATACGCTCTTGATTCGTTACGAAATAACCTGAAATAAAACCACGGTCGAAGCCCATACCTTCTGTAATTTCTAACTCATTTACAGTAGATTTACCCTCTTCAAGGGAAATTAATCCTTCGCGACCTACTTTATCAATAGCACTTGCAATAAGAGAACCCACTTCTGTATCATTACCTGCTGAAATGGTTGCTACTTTCGTAATATCTGATAAACTTTCGATTGGTCGCGCGTAATCAATAACTCTACTAACAACAAATTGGGTTGCTTTTTCGATTCCTCGTTTTAGGACAATCGGATTAGCCCCTGCTGCCACATTTCGCATACCTTCTTTGATAATTGCGTATGCTAATACAGTCGCTGTCGTAGTACCGTCCCCAGCTACGTCATTAGTTTTCGAAGCGGCTTGTCTTATTAAACAAACACCAGTGTTTTCTAAATTATCGGGTAGATTAATTTCTTTTGCAATTGTTACACCATCGTTAACAATTTGAGGTGTTCCAAATTTTTTCCCTAAGACAACATTTCTCCCCTTAGGCCCCAATGTAATAGAAACGGCTTCCGCTAGAGTATCCATTCCTCGTTCTAAGGCTTTTCTCGCCTCTTCTTCATAAAGAATTGTTTTTGCTACCATAGGTTTATTTAATTTAAATCTATTAAATTTTTAATTTTGAATAACTAATCAAAATTTTTTAAATGACTCTTTTTATAAAAAAATAATTCGTTGTTCTAATAAACCATTAAATGACGAACAATATAAATGGCTCTGGCTGGACTTGAACCTGCGACCTTGGGCTTATGAGTCCCCTGCTCTAACCAACTGAGCTACAGAGCCTTTATAACTATAAATAAAGATAGCAAACAAATTTTTGTATTGCAAATTTTATTTTTACAAGTTCTTTATTAATTTTTAATTTTAAAGAAATTTGAACCAATTCCTGGAATTTTCATTAACTATTATATATAATAGTCTTACTCTAAGAACGTAATACGGGTCACTAACTCAATGGTAGAGTACTCGGCTTTTAACCGAATAGTTCTGGGTTCGAGTCCCAGGTGACCCAATAAAAAGTTTTTTATTTATTTATTTGTTAAAATTAATAATCAGATATAATTTTATTCAAGATTAAAACCAACCTCTAGATTTAATATCCCTAACCTATGCTAGAAACCATTTTTCAAGATCCTGCACAAAGGGTCCTTTCAAAATATAATTCTCAATTACGACAAATTAATTCAGTTGGGGAAAATTTTAAAAAATTTACTGACGACGAATTACGAGAAAAGACAATTGAATTAAAACGACGAATACAAAATAAGGAGAATAAAGAGTCAATTAGGAGCGAAGCCTTTGCTTTAGTTCGTGAAGCTAGTGACCGTGAATTAGGATTAAGACATTTTGATGTTCAACTAATTGGCGGTTTAGTTTTAGACGAAGGTAAAATAGCTGAAATGAAAACAGGGGAAGGTAAAACTTTAGTAGCTTTACTTCCGAGTTTTTTTAATGCTTTATACGGTAAAGGGGTTCACGTTATTACAGTTAATGATTATTTAGCCCGACGTGATGCCGAAGATGTTGGTCGAGTCCATCGTTTTTTAGGATTAACCGTTGGATTAATTCAAGAAAATATGACACCTGAGGAACGTAAAAAAAATTACGAATGTGACATTGTTTATGTAACAAATAATGAATTAGGATTCGATTATTTGCGGGATAATATGGCTTATAATTTGGAGGAAATAGTTCAGAGGGACTTTTTTTATTGTGTTATAGATGAAGTAGATTCAATTTTAATTGATGAAGCACGAACTCCATTAATTATTTCCGGTGCGTCAGAAGCTCCTACTGAAAAGTATTTACAAACTGCGAAACTTGCCCAGACTTTAAAAAAGGACATTCATTATAATGTAGATGAAAAGCAGCAGAACGTAGCCCTTACTAATGAAGGTGTTGTATTTTGTGAGCAAGCAATTGGAATAGTCGATTTGTATAGTCCAAATGAGCCATGGATTTCTTATATTTTAAATTCTATAAAAGCGAAAGAATTATTTCAAAGGAATAAAAATTATATTATCAATGAAAATCAAGAAATTGTTATTGTTGATGAATTTACGGGTCGTACAATGGCTGGCAGAAGATGGAGTGACGGTTTACATCAAGCAGTGGAGGCCAAGGAAAGTGTACCAATTCAAGATGAGAGTCAGACATTAGCCTCTATTAGTTATCAGAACCTGTTTTTGTTATATGAAAAATTAGCCGGTATGACGGGAACCGCTAAAACCGAAGAAGCAGAGTTTGAAAAAATATACAATTTAAACGTTGTAACCGTCCCTACAAATCGGACAATTAAACGTAAAGATTTTTCTGATTTAATATATAAAAATCAGTATATTAAATGGCGGGCAATTGCTCAAGAATGCTTAGAAATGTATCAAATTGGGCGTCCCGTTTTAGTAGGTACTACGACGATCGAAAAATCTGAATTACTTGCTGCTTTATTAAGCGAATACGAAATACCTTATCGCCTGTTAAATGCAAGGCCTGAAAATGTCGAAAGTGAATCGGAAATCGTGGCTCAAGCAGGTTGTAAAAAAGCCGTAACTATAGCCACAAATATGGCTGGGCGTGGTACAGATATCGTATTAGGTGGTAATCCAAATTTTTTAACAACTTCTAGTATTCGAGCAATTCTTGAGGAAGGGAAAACAATAGAATTGCAAGATAAGGTGTTTACACCGGAGAACGTTACAGAAAGTTATAACAATTTTTTAAAACAGCCATTTTCTGAGTTAGAAAAACAAGAGGATCCAGAAATCGAGGAATATATTCACTTGTACAACTCTATACTCGATCAAAACAAAGCAATTACGAAAAAAGAAGGGGAAGAAATTAAGCAATTTGGAGGTTTACATGTTATTGGAACAGAAAGACATGAATCAAGGAGAATTGATAACCAACTTAGGGGTCGAGCTGGTAGGCAAGGTGATCCGGGTTCCTCGAGATTTTTTCTTTGTTTAGAAGATAGACTTTTACGTATTTTTGGAGGAGACCAAATTTTAAACGTCATGCAAAATATTGGTTTTGAAGACGGTACTCCAATACAGTCACCCATACTAAATAAGAGTTTGGAGTCAGCACAAAAAAAGGTCGAAGCTTTTTATTACGATACAAGAAAACAGCTTTTTGAATATGACCAAGCGCTTAATATGCAACGTAAGTGTATTTATGACGAGCGGAAGAGAATGTTTGAACAAGAAAACTTGAGATCTTGGGTAACAGGTTATGCGGATCGGAGCTTAGATGATTTATTTTATTGCCTTAAAACATTTAAAAATGATCAAGTAGTAAGCTTTTTTACAACAAAAGTGCAAAAACTATTAGGTATTCCATTTGGTCTTAGTTCGTTTAACGATGAGACCGACTTAACTCAATATGGAAAATTTCTGCAGCAGCAAATCCAGATAACATACGATATAAAGGAACTTGAAATGGAGTGCATTGAAAAAGGAATCCTGCGCGAAATAGAAAAATCTTTTATTTTACAGCAAATTGATTATTCTTGGATGGAGCATTTACAAAAAATTACTTTCTTAAGAGAATCAATTAGATGGCGAGCATACGGACAAAAAGATCCATTAACTGAGTATAAAAAAGAAGCTTTTAATTATTTTCTTATTATGCTCGCTAGGATCAGACATCGTGTAGTGTATTTTATTCTACGCTCAAAAATTATTTTATTGTAAAAAACTTTGTGGTGCTAGTAGAAAATTCATGAGAATGTCTTTTCGATTAATAAAAAAAACTTTCTCGTTTTTACTGTTTATAAGAAACACAAGTAAGAATGAGAAAGCTTTTTTTTAATTTTGCTTACAGGGTATTAAATACCAAACTGGTTACCACGTCTATATTGTAGGTAAGCAGCAACAAATAGTCCTAAAATTGTTACTGGTACGAGACCAAGAACAATACCTGAAAGTAATACTTCAACCATATTTTTAGTTTTGAAAAAGTTTAGAAAATTATAACACTTAATAAAGTATATATTAAATTGGGTAGCTTAATAACCAACTTCTGTAAATAGGCTACTCTCTTTAATATCTTGAGCTTCGATCGTTACTAGATCTGACTTAGTTAGAATAGCATCACCTGAATTAAACATTCGGTTCGCATGTTTCATGCGTGCCGTATCAATTGCATTACTCATCGTTCGCGCGTTGGCGAACAGTGGCATTTGACTTCGCTTTTGAACGTACTCTAAAAGAGCAGCTTCAGCATCAGGTGTCATTCGGTATTGTTGTTCCTGAAGAATTAAACGTCCAATATGAATTAATTCTTCCGGTGTATAATCAGGAAAATCAATGTGGTTTGCCACACGAGATGACAAACCAGGGTTTGATTCATAAAAACTTTCCATTCTCTCCTTATAACCAGCAAAAATAACTACAAGGTCATCACGTTGATTTTCCATTACTTGTAATAGAATCTCGATTGCTTCTGAACCATAATCTCTTTCGTTATCTGGTTTGTATAAATAGTACGCTTCATCAATGAATAAAACACCACCCATCGCCTGCTTTAACACTTCTTTTGTCTTCGGTGCCGTGTGTCCAATGTATTGCCCCACAAGATCATCACGAGTAACAGTGATTAAGTGACCTTTACGAATATAACCTAGTTTAAAAAGAATATCAGCCATACGAGTTGCCACCTCGGTTTTACCTGTTCCAGGGCTTCCTGTGAATGACATGTGTAAACCTACGGAAGCTGCGTTTATACCAAGGCCTAAACTTTTTCTAAGTCTTTGTACTAGTAACAGAGCAGCAATCTCTTTAATACGTCGTTTTACCGGCACTAATCCTACAAGGTCTTGCTCAAGTTGGTCGATAACACCTTGAATATTAGTCTTGTTATACTCTTCTTGTAAATTTACCGCTGCCATAAACTAAAAGTTTTTAACTTGTTAAATAATATCTACTAGAAATATACTACATTAATAAGCTAGTGAACAAGAATTTTTTTATCTTCTGTTTCCGTTTTACAAATCTAGATAATCTCCCCGATCCATAATAATTAGTGTCGGGGTAGACTATAACAGATTTATATTTTTGTTTCGCGAACACTAATAATGTACTAATTTAATGTTAATACAGTTTAAGATTTAGGTAAAATTCTAAGTCTTCGATTTTTTTCATTTCCGACACTAAATCCTTGTAATTGGTAATGTGAAACTAATTCATGTTGCTGTTTCCTTATGCGTGTCCCGCGTGGAAATAAGTCTACAGGAACGTTTTTTGTAAGAACAATTTCCTCTATAGCTAGCCGAGTTTCTTCTAATGGTGTTAAGAACTCCTGACCAATAATATTTGCAATAGCAGTGCTGTTATTTTTTTCTTTCAACGGGGCTATTGCTTTTCGTTTTGCTAATATTCTTAAAGCTTTGGCAATTTGTAATAGACTATTACTCTGTATTGTGTGAATAGTAATCTTTTTTGAGTGAGAGATTTGTTTTAATTTCCTATTGTTTTTTACTAAATTTGAGAGTGCTAATATAGCATCAGCGTATTGTATTTCCTTAGTAATTAATATAGGTAATTGTAGTGTCTTAATTAGAGATTTAATATCTTGGTTATTAATACCGTAGATATATATAAAAGTGAACTTTTGTTTAAGTTCGTTTTTTAAGTGCCCGTTACTTTTTATCTGTTTTTTTGTTTTACTTTTTTCTGATTGAGGCAATCGGTTTAATAAATAATCGTTTTTGTACCCTTTTTCAGAATTGGAACGCTTAACTAAATTTTCTTGTGTTGTATCAGAATCTTTCGTATTATAAAAAATCCGGCAATCAATTAAATTATTTTTATTACGAATAAGCGAGCGCCGTTGTAATGGTAGGCTTTTTCCTTGTAATAAAAGATCAACGGATTCCTCAATATTGTCATGGATTACCCACGTCGTAGGATCGTGTATTTCAATTGCAACTTCAAAAGTTGGCGGAGCTTTTCTTTCTAAAATACTTTTTGAAGATCCACGACGTTTCGCTTCCTCATCTCCTAAAGTCACGTATTGGATACCACCAATCAAGTCTGTAATTGTTGGGTTTTTAATTAAATTTTCTAGAGCATTACCATGGGCCGTACCGACTAGTTGAACACCTCTTTCGGCTATTGTACGAGCCGCTGCTGCTTCTAATTCTGTTCCAATCTCATCAATAATAATAATTTCAGGCATATGATTCTCAACAGCTTCAATCATTACTTCATGTTGATTTTGATGGTTGGACACTTGCATTCGACGTGCTTTACCAATAGAAGGGTGTGGTAAATCACCATCTCCTGCTATTTCATTAGACGTATCAATGATTATTACTCGTTTTTTCATTCCATCTGAGAGTACTCGAGCTATCTCTCTAATAGCTGTTGTTTTTCCAACACCGGGACGCCCTAAAAGTAAGATGGATCTTTTTTGTTCTAATAAATCCCGAACAATACTGACAGTTCCAAAGATAGCTCGTCCGACACGGCAAGTTAATCCAATCACATTACCTTTACGGTTTCGAATGGAGCTGATTCGATGTAATGTTTTTTCTATGCCTGCCCTATTGTCTCCACTAAACTTCCCCAGTCGTTTAAGTATGTAATCTAAATCTTGCCAAACAATTGTTCTGTATGATAGATAATCAGTGCTTGTAGAAAAGCGGGCTTCTGGTCTCCTGCCAATATCAAGTACAATTTCAACAAGTTGCTCACGACGAGGATGCTTTTCTAATGGAACACTAACAAAGCTTGGTAAAACGTCAAGTAATTGACTTAAATCATCTGCGAGAAGCATTATTATTTATTTTTAACAAATTAATCAATATAGAATATTGTCTCTACCAAATTATACCTTAACCCAGTAAATTAGTATTCTTTGCAAGGATACGGAAAAAAGTCTCTTAATTGAAAACACTTCTTGAAGAGTTTTTAAATAAAAAAAGTAATTTGTAAATGTTATAATAATATCTATTAAGTAAATTAGAGTTTAGTTTACTTTAACAAGTAGTATAAGAAAATTTCCACCAGTCAGAAAATATGTCTCACTTTACTAAAATCAAGACAAAACTTTATGATCGAGCGACTATTGAAAAAAGTTTATCTGATCTAAATATTGAATGGGAAGTAGGAGCTAATAATGTTCGAGGTTATAATAGCCAAGAGCAAAGTGCTGAAATTGTTATTCGTCAGAACAACAACCACGATATTGGTTTTAAATGGAACAATAACGAATACGAACTAGTAACAGATCTGATGTTCTGGAACCAGCCATATTCAGTGGATAGGTTTTTAAATCAAGTCCACCAGCGTTACGCTTTCAACCTTATTACTAAAGTAAGTGAAGAACAAAGTTTACAATTCGTAGAAGCAGAGAACCAGGAAGATGGATCGATTCGACTACTTCTTAGAAAAGTATAATTTTTCTTATTAGCGTACATCCAGATATTAGATGTACGCTAATTTTAAG
>CESI01059954.1_pt1 | contig 16224 bp, 11 predicted proteins | sample 356301 | NCBI WGS metagenome assembly CESI01 (sample SAMEA2621423, study PRJEB7988) | marine metagenome | biome: marine biome (ENVO:00000447); feature: deep chlorophyll maximum layer (ENVO:xxxxxxxx); material: "saline water (ENVO:00002010), including plankton (ENVO:xxxxxxxx)" | depth 40 m | reverse complement strand
ATTTACTCGAGCTAATGCAGCATTTGTCTTTTTGTTTCCTCCTCCTGCATTGGTTTTGCTTCTTTTGTCATCTCTAACTGGAGCTTCTTCCTCTGCTGAATAAGTTCTCACATGAGACACTGCTATTCTTTTAGCGTTCTTATTGAAATCAGTTACAATAAAATCAAGAGTTTCATCAAGGTCTGCTTGAGAACCATCTTCTTTCTTCAATTGCTTAGCTGTTACATACCCTTCTACACCGTATGGTAAAGCAACTATAAATTGACTTCCTTCTTTTCTAACTATAGTCCCTTGATGCGCAGATCCATTAGAGAAAACAGTTTCGAATACATCCCAAGGGTTTTCTTCTAATTGTTTGTGACCTAAACTAAGCCTTCTGTTTTCTTTATCTAACTCAAGTACTACTACCTCTAATTCCTGGTCTACAACACAGAATTCAGAAGGATGTTTGATTTTTTTAGACCATGATAAGTCTGAAATATGAATCAATCCATCTATTCCTTCTTCTAGCTCCACAAATACTCCGAAATTAGTAAAGTTTTTCACTTTGGCAGTATGCTTACTCTCTACAGGATACTTAGACTCAATATCAGCCCATGGGTCTGGAACCAATTGTTTAATACCCAATGACATTTTTCTTTCTTCTCTATCAAGAGTTAAGATTACAGTCTCCACTGCGTCTCCGACCTTCAGGAAGTCTTGAGCACTTCTTAAATGTTGACTCCAGCTCATTTCACTAACGTGAACTAAACCTTCTACTCCTGCAGCTATTTCTATAAACGCTCCATAATCCGCTAGAACAACTACTTTTCCATTAACCTTGTCTCCAACGTTCATGTTTTCGTCTAACGCCTCCCAGGGATGCGCAGATAATTGCTTCAGACCTAATGCAATTCTTTTCTTATCATCATCGAAGTCTAAGATTACAACATTTAATTTCTGGTCCAATTCTACGATCTCCTCTGGGTGATTAATTCTACCCCAGCTTAAATCAGTAATGTGAACAAGACCATCTATACCACCTAAATCGATAAATACTCCATAAGATGTGATGTTCTTCACTTGACCTTCTAATACTTGACCTTTCTCTAGACCTCCTATAATTTGTTTCTTTTGTTCTTCTAATTCTGCCTCTATTAGTGCTTTATGAGAAACTACTACGTTTTTGAACTCGTGGTTGATTTTAACCACTTTGAATTCCATCTGCTTACCTACGTAAACGTCATAATCTCTAATGGGCTTAACATCAATCTGAGAACCCGGTAAGAATGCTTCAAGCCCAAATACATCTACTATCAGCCCACCTTTAGTTCTACTTTTGACTAATCCTTTTAAAATATCGCCATTTTCTAATGCTCCGTTAATTCTATCCCAAGCACTATGAAGTCTTGCTGTTTTGTGAGAAACAACTAATTGACCGTTTCTATCTTCTTGTTGTTCCACGAAAATAGGCACTTCATCACCTATTTTTAATTCAGAATTATACCTGAACTCAGATGCCTGAACTACTCCTTCTGATTTTGAACCAATATTTACTACTATTTCTTTTTTACCTATGTCTACAATAACACCAGTAATTACAGATTTTTCAATAAGTTCTGATATAGTTCCTGCATAAGTGTTTTCTAATGCAGAATAATCATCCTTAGAATATGCTGCTACAGAATTATCAGTAGCATCCCAATCAAATGATTCAGCAGGGCTATTGAATTCGAATACAGCAGTGTCACCTTCACCAACCATCTTAGTAGCTGAGTCATCGGCTTCCATTTTCGGCTTTTCAGTAGGTGCGTCTTCAGTCACTACAGCTTCTTCAACAGCAGCTTCAGCAACTAAAGCTTCAGCAACTTCAGTTTCTTTAACCACTTCTGTTACTTCTTCAACTTTTACTTTGTTTTCTGCAGCGGATTCTGCTGCTTGAGGAGTCTCTTGCGCAGATTTTACAGGGTTTTCGTCCTGTTTTTCTACGCTTTTGTTTTCTTTAGCCATTTGGGCTTTTAAAATTGTATCCTAGACTACGGCGATCTAGAAGAGTTAAATAACTTATTTCCGCTATAAGTTTCCTTAATTTTTAAGGGAGCGCAAAAGTAGTTTTTTTATAATAGAATATCCGCTATCGAGACTAAAATTAAGACAAAACCTTCTGGGGTGGCTCTGGGTGACTTTAATGTTATCTCTCTATAGTTTTTCTAGAAGAGCTGTAGAACAACTATTCACTCGTAAAAAGTATAACCCCGCAGGCAAACACATCAAGCTCAACTCACTACAATTAAGTGACTTAGATATCAATTCTCCGGCTAATGTAAATAACTCAAGACTATCGACTTCTTCACTGAAATATACTTTCTCCGCAGCAGGATTAGGATAAAATGATGGTATAAGTCTCTTCATATCAGAAACGGATAGGGCTCCGTGATTTGAATACTCGGGTGTAGTAGCTTCTGGAACAAAGTAAATCCAATTAACCTCTCCATCCTCTTCTCTTCCCCAGCTTACATCCTCAGATTGGACTGGGAATGTCTCTGAGTCCGCTACAGTGAAATTATCTCTAGAGAGCAGCACCAATGTTTCTCCTGAGGATCCAAGTTTAAAATCAGTATGCCTTACACCTTGCTCTTCATCGTTATCTGCCCAAAAAAGAAGAAACCCTTGCGCAGGAACAGTAACTGAATCTGGATAAGTAGACGGAACCTCCCATGAACCGCCACCAAGGTTATCCGTTAAATGATACCCAGATAAATCAACAGGAAAATTATTCGGATTATAAATCTCAATCCAATCTTCATACTCGCCGAGGTTATCTGTTGTATCTAGAGCATTCACAGCCATTATTTCATTTAAATATAACTCTTCGGGAAATATTACCTCCAACTGATTAGTGACATCCGGAGTAGGAATGTCAAAAGCGATATAATTACTAGAACCATCTACATCACTTCCATAACTTTCGTCCAAAGGAATAGTTGAATATATTAACTCATCGATTAGAGTTACTCCATCTATAAAGTAAAGTTTAATAGATCCAGAAGCAGACAGCTCAAAATTAGTATGTAGTAGACCCTCCAAACTTTGATTATCACACCAAAAAAGCTTATGATTATCACTCTCTATAACTGAGGCATTAGGGTTTGTGTTCTCTATAATAAACTGAGCTTCTCCATCATTAAAATCTATGATATATCCCGCCAAATTCACTTGATACGAATTGGGATTGTATAACTCTAGCCAAGGCTCATACACTCCGCTTTCATCTGCTATAGTAGTTGAATTTAAAGGTTGTATTTCGTTGATATGAATTTCTTGTAACTCGGGAGTAATAACCTGATTAGTCGCATTGGGAGTAGGAACTGAAAAAAACTGAAACTGAATAGATCCGTCTGTTTCTCTACCGTAAGAGATATCATTTTCTTGATCTCCAAATTGCACCGCATCAGCTATAAACTCGCCGTCTGACAAAACCAGAGCAATAGACTCTCCTCCTGCACTGAGCGAAAAGCCCAAATGGTTAGCTCCTTGTTCTGGAGTACCGTCTGCCCAAAACACTCTATATCCATTGGCAGGGATAGTTGTTAAGTCTGCATCACCAAACTCAATTAGATGTAAAGTAGTATTAGATAAGTCATCTGTAAAGTATCCACCAGCTATATTTATGGCCTGATTAGAAGAGTTGTGAATTTCTATCCAATCATCATATTCACCAAACTCATCAGCTAAAAAACTATCGTTTCTGGCCATGACTTCATTTATAACTAACTGCCCGTTAAGGCTGAAGCTTATGATGGCTAAAGCACCAATTAAAATTATCCGTTGCATTCGCTTTTGATTTTAAGAAATACAAAATAAAACCATTTTAGCCTACAATACTTGGTTAATTTTGTGAGCATTAATCATTACAAGAATGCCTGAAAGTAAGAATATAGGAAAGAGAATTAAATTCAACAGAGATTCTAATCAAATGTCTATTTCCATAAATCAGCGAGTTAAACTCTGGAAAGAAGGGCTGATATTTGGATGGGTGGCTGTTTGGGTGATTTGTGGCTTCTTCTTCGTTTCCCAATATTTTATTTCTGAAGATGAAAAGCAAAAGCTATTTATAATCGCGTTTTTAGGTTTTTGGCTCTATCTACTTTTTAAGGCAATGCAGATTTTAATTTGGAGGGTATCAGGAAGTGAGGATATCGTTATTCAAAAAGGAGTACTCAACTACAAAAAATCATACGCTGGAATTGGTAAAGTAAAAAAGATAGAACTAAATAGCATTTCTAATTTAGGGTTAGTAAAATATGGCGAGAAATCTTTTAAGAAGAGCTACGAAAGCTACTTCTGGAGTATGGGAGCCGAAAAAATCGGATTTAACTCTGCTAAAAGGCACATGTTAATCGGGATGCAATTAGAAGATAAAGATGCTAAACTACTGTTAGAACTTATTAATTCTGGAGTCAAGAAATTCAAATAACACTCAAAGCATTAGTCTGCTAGAGAAAGTGTTTCTCTATTCCAAGTACTTTTAGTTATGCTTTTATTGTTTTTAAAGTAATACGTATTATTCTTATCTATAACCTTGGAATATGTCTCTATCTTATTACCAAGTTTTACTGTTCTTTCTATTACAAGCTTTCTCCCTTGATTTATTTCGAAACTTCTCTCAGTTACTCCCTCAGCTAAATCTTCTGTTCCTTGAACGGAGTTATAATCATCGTACTCTTTTTCTTGACCAATCTTAACATTAAAAATAGCTTCTCTGTCTATTCTGCGCTGTAAAGCTGCATTTCCTTGCTTAGAATCCTGAAACAAATTAATATCTTCCTTAACTGCACTTACCTCGTCTTCATTTCCTTTTCTAGAATTCTCTGTCTTACTTCTCTTATCGGCTTCAGCTCTCTTTTGACTATTAATTTTTTCAGAGTTGACCATTATTCTTTCATCTTGAAAATAGGTATTCTCTTTTACTGATTTTGTTCTATCCGCCTTAACTTCATTATTGGCTTTTTCAGCTTCTTGCCTTAAGCTTCCTTGACCATTATTACTTTCCCCAAGTCTTTCCTTTGCTCTATCTACTTCGTTTTCATTGTCTTTCCTTAAAACCTCACTTGTTTCTTCGTACCTGTTCTCTGCTTTTATTAGTTCTCTTTTGTCGTCATCCACTTTTTCTTTATTCACTAGAATTGCCTGTCTATTCTTTTCAATAGCATTAGAAACATTATCACTCTTAAAACCTTCTAAATCAAACGAAGCGTCTATCCTGCGCTCTTGAGCTATATTTTCTGATTTTTGTAGATTTCTATTATTATCCTTTTCTCCTGAGTCAAAGTTCTCTCTTTTATCTTTTTGGTCATTTTCATTATCAGCGTACATTTTTTTCATGCTGTTTTTTGAAGCTTGTATGTCTGTTGAAGCGTCTTTAGCTATGTCTTGTGCATTGGCTCCTTTATCTTTTAGCCAAGCTGTGTAGGCATCTTTCTGTTGTTGAGTTACAGAATTTTTTTCTTTGACAGCATCTAGTTTTTCTTGCTTGTAAAACTCTTCTGCTTGTCTTTCTGCTTCGGTATCTATGTTAATGGATAAATTTCTTCTAGCATCATCTACCGCTTCCTTTTTTCTTCTTGCTTCTGCTAGGAGCCTCTCTTTATCAACCAACTCTTTTTCCAATTTTCTTTTTTCTTCGTCAGCAGCAGCCTCTTTTAATTGTTTTTCTCTTTCAAGCCAGGCTAACCTATCCTTCTCTTTAGTCTCTGCATCAGCATTGTCCAAAGCCTCCTGAGCTTCCGTTTCTTGGTCGGCTAACAACTCGTCAATCCTTTTTATTCTTTGATTCGGATACTTTTCATTTGGTTTAACATTCAGAGCACTTTCATAAGCTTTTTTTGCTGCCGTTAGTTCTTTTGATGTAAACAAGTTGTTCCCTTTATCTATGAAGTTTTGGTATTCGGCATCTAACTCATTACCTGCATTTACCTCTGCATTCTTTAATTTTTCTTGTTCAAGCTCCTCTATTCTCTTTTGAGCTAAATTAATTTGTTCAACAGGATATTCTTCTGATGGAAAAATTTCTAACGCTTGATTATATTGACTTATACATAAATCGTAATATTTACCTGAAAAAGAAGCCCCTGCTTTAGCTATTATGTCATCATATCTTTTCTGCTGAGCTTCTTCTGCATCTTCTAAAGAAAGAAGCGCATCTAATTTTTCTTGAGCTTCTGCTAGCTTCTTTTTCATTTCCTTATCATCAAAAATGATCTCTCGAGCTAATTTGAAGTTATCGACAGCAGACTGGTATTCCTTTGAGCTTATCGCATTATCTCCAGCAACCATGAATGCATCGAACTTCTTTTTATTCTCTGCTTCAGCTATTAATCCTTCTAACTCACGTATTTTATCTTTAGGCTCTTTCTCTCCTGGCTTTAAGGATTTAGCCTCTAGAAACTTAGTCATAGCTCCTTCATAATCCATAGCCGTAATAAAAGCGTTTCCATCTTTAATTACTGCTAGGTATTGTGCTTCTAGCTCTACATCTTTACTGTGTAAAACGAGTAGTCCCTGAGCCTCTTCTAATTTCTCCTGAGCTTCAACCTCATCTGGGAATAAATTCAAGGCTGCTGTATAATTACCTATGGCTTGGGTATACTTCTCTTTGGTTAGGTCATCACTTCCCTGAATCATTAGGTAATCAAACCTATTCCTTTTCTCTTTTTCTGCCTCGTTTAACTTTTGAAGCCTGATATTTTCAGCGTCCACCTTATTCATGATCTGCCTTGTATAATCGAAATCAAACTCAATAGAATTTCTTTCAGCTTCATATGCAGCAATACCAATTGGCTCATCTAATATGGACTCATTAAATCCATCTATGTAGACAAAAAGAGACATATCCAACTCTAGTTTAAAACCTCCCTCTTGGTCTTCTTCTGGAATATACTTCGTGTTAATTTGAATTTTCTTACCGACATAATCAGATTTAGAAAAATTAATCTCATAAAGATGACCTAAAGGCAAGTCAAGTTCATATTTCGAACTACCTGACGTGGTATAAGACTCAAAAGTTTTACCGTCCTGAGTTACCTGAATCAGAACAGATTCTAATTTATGGCTCGTCTCCATTTCTTTAACTGCACCATAGATATGAATAACTTCTTGTGACCAAGAAATTATTCCTAGAAAAAGAAATATACCTGTTAAAAGAAATTTTGTTTCGGGTTTACCTTGCATATTTGTTTAATAACAAATTTCTACCAAAACTTGGTAAAATTATAACGTAAAAATATGAATTTTAGTTATTGGGAAAGGCAGTTTATTACCGACAGAGCAGATTTAACAATCATAGGTGGTGGTATTACAGGTCTATCTGCTGCTTATCACACACGACTTCTGCACCCCGAATGGAAAATAGTGGTTTTAGAAAAATTTCCTATCAGCACTGCTGCCAGCACTAGAAATGCGGGTTTCGCGTGTTTCGGGAGTGCTGGAGAATTAGTAGATGACCTCACTTCTGGGATGAGTATGAATGAGGTTTCAACCTTGGCAGAAAAAAGATATAGAGGGTTGCTTTTATTGAGAAAAACTTTAGGTGAGTCCAACCTTGATTACTTCTCATGTGGTGGAACTGAACTTTTTGATTTTTCTCAAAAAAACGAATTCCATGACGTCTGTGACTATTTAGAAGAGTTAAATAATACACTAAAAAGTATTACAGGAAAAGATTCCACTTACAAAACCACCGATGTACCCAGCTGTTTAACTGGATATGAAAATGCAATATCTAATTCATTAGAGGGTAAACTTAATCCTGGAAAAATGATTCAGGCATGGAAAAAATTATGTCAAGAAAATAATATTGAGATTTACTGTGGCGCAGAAGCCAAGATTCAAGAAGGGTCTAAGAATGTCTTATTTGGAAATCATCTTATTCACTCGAACCAAATAGCTGTCTGTACAAATGGTCTCACTAACTCTATGATTCCTAAACTCAAAGTTATGCCTGCCAGGAATTTAGTGCTTCTGACGGATAAACTTCCTGGTATAGACCTACCCTCTACTTATCATCATGATAAAGGATATATATACTTTAGGAAAATAGATGACAGAATTCTTATAGGTGGAGGCAGAAATAAATTCATAAACACAGAATCGACTTCGGAGTTTAAAGTAAATGAACATCTTAAGACCTATCTCTTAAAGTATTTGAAAAATCATTTCCAAGTTGAGAAAGAGTTAGTTTCTCAGGAATGGACAGGAATTATGGGAGTAGGTAATTCTAAAAAAGTTCTGATAAAAAGGTTAAATGAGACCACAGTAACAGGCGTAAGATTGGGAGGAATGGGCATAGCGATAGGCACTTTGGTAGGAAAAGAAGTAAGTGAGTTACTTCGCTAAGAAGTCTTTTGTATGAGCGACTATAGCATTAAAGTCCTCAGGATGAAACCACTCTATTTCTTTATATCGCTTGAACCAGGTAACTTGTCTTTTAGCAAACCTTCTTGAGTTTCTTTTCACCAACCTTACCGCCTCTTCCATGTCATAATCTCCGCTGTAATAAGCAAAAAACTCCCTATAGCCGACTGTCTGCAATGAGTTCAGATGTTTCATAGGCATTACTGACTTAACCTCATCTAGTAAACCATCATCTAGCATAATATCAACTCTTCTATTTATTCTATCGTAAAGTTCTTCTCTGTTTCTGTTGAGACCAATAATTATACTTTGGAAAGGTCTTTTTTTATTTGAAGAGGTTCTGAGTTTAGAATATTTTTCACCAGAAACTCTGCAAACCTCAAGGGCTCTAATTAAACGCTGCGTATTATGAATATCCATGGCAGCATAATGCTCTGGATCTATAGTTTTTAGTTCGTCTTGAAGGATCTCAATACCGTCACTCACGAGTCGTTCATTGAGCTCTGCTCTTTCACTTTCAGAAGACGGTAAATCATCTAAACCGTGTAACAAAGCACTCACATATAAACCTGAGCCACCTACACAAATACAAACATTATTATTCTTAAAATAAGCCTTTAAGAAACTCGAAGCGTCTCTCTCGAAATCTCCTGCACTATATAAGTCTTCGAGAGGAAGGAAGTCGATGAAGTGATGTTTAACTTGAGATAACTCTTCTAGAGACGGTTTGGCTGTACCTATAGAAATATCTTTATAAAATTGTCGAGAATCCGCAGAGACAATTTCACAACCCAACAATTTAGCTAACTCTATGGCTATAGAGGTTTTCCCAATTGCAGTTGGGCCTACTATAAATATCATTGTTTTATTAGATCCCATTTAAAACAGATCCTGATAATCATCCAGATTTTCCATACCTAAATCCTCGTAATCATCATCACCATCCATTTCATCCAAGTAAGCGTCTATCTCTGGGTCACCCGTTTTTTCTGCTTTCGAGTCACTAGATAAATCACCAAGATCTATATCATCAAAGAAATTAACTTCTTTAGAGTCTTCAGACGGAGCCTTCCCTAGCTCAAACGACATTAAAGGATAGTCGAATTCAGGATTGGCCTCTGAAAGTTCTATAACTTCTACATAAAAACACCACATTCTGAGAAAATCATACACGTATAAAAAACGCTCGTGCTTCTCTTTGATGTGTTCTTTAAGTACCAAGTCATTCATGGCTAGTCCGGGGGCTTCATTCTCAGCCCCTCCCATATCTAACAGGGGAAGCTCTTCTCCTTTTTCCCAAAACTCATCACTTCTATAAAATGATGCCATTTCTAATCCAGAAAAACCAAAACTTTGCTGAATACATTCATGAACATTTGTAAAAGAACAATCATCTTGAATCTCTATATCTCTTATTACGTCCTCTTCAGTATCGAGAATAATCCTGAACTTGAGTATTTTTCCTTCTGACATTTATATCTTTTCTATAAAGCGCTTTTTAAACTCTCAACCGAAATTGCACTATGACTAGCATGATAAAAAATCTCTTCATTATTTACACCTATTAATTGAGGAGATTGATGAATTACTTCAAGCTTTGCTGATATTTCATTAGAAACGTTCCTGTACTTAATTAAATCTAAAAAGTAAGGCTGAACCTCATCAAGAGAAATATCCCATGACATCTCTAGACTCTTTTTAGCCATCATGCTCACAGAACATCTAGTACTGTGCTTAAAAAGTATGACTTTTTTATTTCTACTTTCTTCCATTGCCTCGTTTAAATCAACTAAAGACTCTATCTTTTTCCAGGTCATACCACTTAATTAATATCCAACACCAAAACTACTACTATTTAGGTATAGATGGTGTTCCTTTTTTTATCCCAATTAGTAAAAATTAGTGTTTATAAATTCAGCCTAACGAAAGGCTTTAATATTTAGCTTTGTGCTTGTAAATTAAAAAAAAATATGGATACTAGAATAATCAAAGGAATAATAGTAGCTGTGGTATTAGCTTGGAGTATATATAGTTTTACTCAAGGAAATATTGGATTTGGAATTATGCTTCTGTTACTGGCTGGATTAGCTGGGTTCCTAGTTACGCGGAGCATAAGACTAATTATAGCATTCATTTCACTTAGAAGAGGTAAAATGGAAAGTTGTTTGACTTGGATTAACCGTGTAAATCCAGATAGATTATTCTCTAAATCAAGGGGGTATTTCTACTATTTACAGGGTCTAACATTAGTTCAGGGTGGTGGACAAGGAAGCTTAACTAAAGGCGAAGTGATGTTTAGAAAATCCCTTTCTAACGGACTGAGACTTGACTTAGACAAGGCTACAGCTAAGCTTCAATTAGCAGTAATAGCGATTAGCAAAAGAAAGAAAAGAGAAGCTACCAATCTCTTATCAGAAGTTAAAAAACTTGACAAGAGAGGAATGATGACTGCCCAAATTAGGCAAGTAAAAGATGGTCTCAGAAGAATCTAGTTAGGTCTTATTCGAGTCTTTTTCTTTTAGTTTCTGGAGCTCCGAAAGGTATACTAGACTTATGTTCTTCAGTAATTTGGTCAACATACTTAGCTCTTCTTTAGTAGACATCTCATCTTTAGACCTTTTGAGCGAATGCAGCTTGTGTACAAAAGACTCATTGTCCGATCGAATATCCTTTATCATCTTATTCAAGTAGTCTGAATCTTGAGGGTAATTCACTAAATGATGAAATGCTTTCTCCATAACATCATTCATAATGTCATCAACAGCATTTCTAACTAGTTGAATTTTTTCGAGCATTGAAATTAAGGTAGGGGCTAGTTTATACTATCTAAATAACCAATATGTAAATTACACAATTAATGCATGTATTCCAAAATCTTGTTTAGAACTCACTACTCAGGCCCAAGCAAGCGCTAATAATTCAGCACCTTTTCTATAGAGACCTGAAGTCTGCTTTTAGCCATGAATTGGTTTTCTTTGGCCGCGTCAAAAGGAACAGGTGTATCCAAACTAGCACATCTCACTATAGGAGCGTCAAGATATTCAAAACAATTTTCTTGTATTAAAGAAAGAAGCTCGCCTCCTATACCTCCAGTAAGATTGTCTTCATGTAGAATTAGAACCCTATTTGTTTTTCTAACTGATGCGTAAATTGTTTCTGTGTCTAAAGGCGCTAAACTTCTTAAATCAACTATTTCAATATTCAGGTTAGGATTTTTTTCAGCATAATCTAAAGCCCAATGCACTCCCATACCATAAGTAATTAAAGAAATGCTTTCACCCTTTTTAACCACATTGGCCTTACCAAATGGAATAGAGTAATATCCCTCAGCCACTTCTGCTGAAACACTCCTGTACAATCCTTTATGTTCAAAAAACAACACCGGGTTAGGGTCTTCAAAGGACCTAATTAACATTCCTTTCGCGTCTTCAGGAAATGCAGGATAAGCGATTTTCAACCCAGCCACATGAAAGAACCAAGCTTCATTAGATTGACTGTGAAACGGACCTGCAGCCATTCCTCCACCTGTAGGCATCCTTATTACGACATCAGCATTTTCTCCCCATCTATAATTTAGTTTGGCTAGATTATTTACTATTTGGTTAAAACCACAAGTAGCAAAATCTGCAAACTGCATTTCCATCATGCCTTTCATTCCATTTATAGACAATCCAAGCGCAGACCCTACAATAGCTGACTCGCATAATGGAGTGTTTCTAACCCTTCCCTTACCAAACAAGTCTACGAACCCGTCTGTCACCTTGAATACTCCGCCATACTCCGCTATATCTTGTCCCATGAGAACCAGATTATCGTACTTTTTCATAGACTCTTTTAACCCATCTGTAATGGCATCTATAAACCTCATTTCTGATTTATTATCCCCTGGCTCTGACACCTCTTCCTTAAAAGGGGCAAATACATCACCTAACTCTTCATCTAAATTCACATTTATAGCTGGCTCAGCTAATGCCCTTTTTAAGTGTATGTTTATTTCTTCCTTAATGCTCTGCTTATACGATTCGTTCAGCTCTTTATTTATTATCCTGTTTTGAAGCAGATAAGCTTCAAAGCAGTCTACCGGGTCATACTTCTCCCATTTTTTAATTAGTCCCTCAGGATAATACTTAGTTCCACTCGCCTCTTCATGGCCTTTAATTCTAAAAGTATTAAATTCTACCAGCACAGGCCCGTTTCCTTTTCTACATATTTTAGCTGCTTTTTTAACGGTATTCAACACCTCTAAGATGTTGTTTCCATCTATCGAAAATGTATTTTCAGGAGGAATTCCATATCCAATAGCCTTATCTGCAAATGATTCACATTTAAACTGCTCTGATGAAGGCGTAGAAAGACCCCATTGATTGTTTTCCACACAAATGACTACCGGTAAATCCCATACGGCTGCTACATTGACAGATTCGTGAAAATCACCTTCAGAAGCACCACCATCTCCTGTAATCACAAGAGTGGCTTTTTTACTTTTCTTTAATTTATGAGCTAAAGCTATACCATCAGCTATGCCCATCTGAGGACCTAAATGAGATATCATACCCACTACGTGATGTTCTATAGACCCAAAATGAAAAGATCTATCTCTACCTTTGGTGAAACCGTTTGCTTTTCCTTGAAACTGACTAAATAGGCGTTGCAACGGGATTTTACGGGTTGTAAACACGCCTAAATTTCTGTGCATTGGAAGAATAAACTCTTCCTCATCTAATGCCAAAGTTAATCCTACAGAAATAGCTTCCTGGCCTATTCCGGAGAACCATTTAGAAATTTTACCTTGTCTTAACTGACTCAGCATCTTTTCTTCAATTAGTCTTGGCTTCAGTAACGCTTTATAAACCTCCTGAAGCTCTTCATTCTCAAATCCTCTTCTATTGAAACGCATATTTACCATGGTTATGGGTAAGTGGTCAAAAGTAGTGATTCGGTTTTCTCATAGAGAACCTTTCAAACTGTATTTTTGAACTTACATATGCCAAAAATTATTCAAATATCCGTTTCACCTCAAAAATCATTCGAAGATGAATACATTTTTCACCTAGCTCTTTCTAAAAGTGATCTGTATGAGAGCGATGTAAAAGATTGGTATATTAAAAAACGCTCTGTCGATGCAAGAAAAAGACCGGTTAAAATTCAATTAGCCGTGGCTCTCTTCGAAAAAGGAGAAGAAATCGTTAGTCCTTTACAGAATGTTGTCTTTAAAAACGTAGCTCACGCGGAGCCTGTTCACATAATAGGAGCTGGACCTGCTGGAATGTTTGCAGCCTTAGCTTGTATAGAGCACGGTCTTAAACCTATAGTTTTTGAGAGAGGAAAAGATGTTAAGTCTAGAAGAAGGGATTTAGCTAAGCTGAACAAAGAGCATGTATTGAACCCTGAATCAAATTATTGTTTTGGAGAAGGTGGTGCTGGCACTTACTCGGATGGAAAACTTTATACACGCTCTACTAAAAGAGGAGATGTTAATAAAGTCCTGAGTATACTAGTTCAGCATGGCGCAGACCCCGAGATAATGGTTGATTCTCATCCACATATTGGAACGAATAAACTTCCTAGTATTATTACTGCTATTCGAGAAACTATATTGAACTATGGAGGAGAATTCAATTTCGAATATAAGTTAACTGATTTGGATTTGGATAAAGGTCTGTTGCAACGCATAGAAATTAATCGCTCTAAAAAAATAGATGTGAATGAAGTAGTTTTAGCAACTGGACATTCAGCCCGAGATATTTTCGAACTACTTCACCGAAAAGAAATAAAAATCGAGTACAAACCTTTTTCTTTAGGCGTTCGAATAGAACATCCGCAGGAACTCATTAATAGTATACAATATCATGGCGAACGTTCCTCCGAATACTTGCCCCAAGCTTCATACAGTTTAGTTCATCAAGTGGATGGTAAAGGAGTTTACAGTTTCTGTATGTGTCCAGGTGGAATTATAGCTCCATGCGCTACCGAAATTGGTTCTGTGGTTAGTAATGGCTGGAGTCCTAGCAAAAGGAATAATCCATATGCAAACTCAGGAATGGTGGTCGAAATAGATGATAATCTTACAGATGCATATGCTTCTTTCGGCCCTCTACGTGGATTGAAGTTTCAGGAAGAAATAGAAAAAACCTGTTGGGAAGCTGGAGGTAAAACTCAAGCACTTCCTGCTCAAAGATTACTTGACTTCATAAATGGAAAGCACAGCTTAGACCTACCTAAATGTTCTTATATACCCGGTATAAAAACCGCTAGAATAGATAAACTGTTACCTAAACAGATTGCGCATAGACTTCAAAAAGGCTTTCTAGAGTTTGGTAAGAAATTGAATGGATTCCTAACTAATGAAGCTTTAGTAGTCGCTCCTGAAAGCAGAACTTCTTCTCCTGTGAGAATACCTCGAACTCTAACCTTAGAGCACGAAGAAGTTAAAAACTTATATCCCTGTGCTGAGGGAGCTGGATATGCTGGAGGAATTATGTCTGCGGCTATAGATGGAATGAGAGTAATAGCTGCCATTAAACAAAAAAAAGAAGGCATATAGCCCTCTCTCTCAGTTGTAAAAATTGGTCTTTAAAGGGCTACTCATTTCCTCCTATTATATTTAAAGCCTCTTCTAATGAAATGAGCTTTCCATTAAAAACTCCTTTTAATTCTGCTTCCTCCACTCCTTGCTTATGAATATTTTGCAAGCTTTTTTTTGCGGCACCATAGCTGTCATATTCTCCAAACATATATCTAGTAATTCCGTTATCCTTTTTGGGCTGAACACTGCCTAGCTCTATCAACTTCTCTAGTCTTTCAGTTGGGATATCGCTTACATACTCGCCCAATTGAATTTGGAATTTTATCAATTTAGGATCAATAGAATTATTCTCTTCATCATAAGTAAGATCCTTAGCTGAGGGTGCTACATCCATTCCGGCATTATATAACGTTATTCTACTTCCGTTTTTGTAAGCTGTAATAAATGCATCCTCAAAACCTTGAGTCAAAAGTTCTATTTTTCTTTTTTCTGCACTTTCAGTATCGTTGTATGAATCGGTCATATATCGAGTTAGGCCGTCATCGCCAGAAAGAAATAATAAATCATCTACTCCCATGAATATATTATCTGATAAATTATATCTAAACGCTCCCACTTGAACTCTGTAGACAACCTCGTTAGACCCTTCATTTTCGTATTGTAATAGTGTTCTATCTCTCTCTAAAATTATTTCAGTTAACGCTCCTATTTCGGCATCTACATCTAACCTTTTTTCGCCTATTTCCTTCTGAACCGAACCTACTAAGCCTTTTTCTTCTAAATTTAATTTCTTATTTACAGCCTCAGGCAAAGTTTCAAAATCTCCTATTAAAAATCCTTCTTCTCCATTTTCATTAGTAGCTCTTACATTTTCCTCTGCTAATATGGAGTTAATTTCAGACTGATTCATTCCTCTCTTATTTGGTAAAATAAGAACTGTAAAGTTTTGTTCATTTTTTTCACCTTCTACTTTATTGTACAACTCATCAAATTTATTAACTCCCAAAGAGTCTATCCAAACCATATACTGGTCGAGGAACATTTCATCTTGTATAGCTACACCGTACTCATCTACTAACAATCCGTTTTTAGTAGCAGGCTCATCATCTTTGTAATCTGCTACGCCATCATTGTCAAAGTCTAACGGGCAACCTTTTTTATCTACATTTATTCCTTCTGGATGTCCTAAACAATCATCATCTATATCAGCAACTCCATCTTTATCGGAATCCCAAAACTCATAGGAAAAAAATTCTTCTACGTTTTCATCAAACTCCACATCAAAGTTTGGTTTCTTCTTAGTAGGA
>CESI01088270.1_pt1 | contig 16239 bp, 14 predicted proteins | sample 356301 | NCBI WGS metagenome assembly CESI01 (sample SAMEA2621423, study PRJEB7988) | marine metagenome | biome: marine biome (ENVO:00000447); feature: deep chlorophyll maximum layer (ENVO:xxxxxxxx); material: "saline water (ENVO:00002010), including plankton (ENVO:xxxxxxxx)" | depth 40 m | reverse complement strand
TATAAAAAAACTCAGTAATTTAAATATTTTTTTAGTAATGTTTTTTTGATACTTATTCTAATATTAGGTCCTACTAAATATATATTAATAAACTCATATAATTCTTTTGGTTTTCTTATTTTAAAATATCCAGAACTTAGTGTTAAAACAGGGACAATCATTAGTAAAGATTGGAGCGTTTTTTACTGGGCATGGTGGATGGCACTTGCTCCGATGGTAGGTGCTTTTATAGTCAACATCTCAAATGGTAAAAGTTTAAGACAAGTTATTCTGGGAACTATTTTGATAGGTAGTTTTGGTTGTATATTTAGTATGTCTATCCTTTCGAATTTATCAATAAGTCTCTTTGAGACAAATATCCTAAATTCACCCTTTCTTATAGAAAATAAAATAATGACTAGGGAAGAGCTTATTGTTGAGACTATTGGCTCTCTTGAATATAGCAAATTTTTATTAATAGGTTTTGGTATTATTTGCATAATATTTTTATGCACCACATATGATTCGTCATCTTATGTACTTGCTAATGCCTCAATGACGTCATCTGAAACTGAAAGTTCATCAAATTTAAGGCTGATATATGCTCTTTTATTAGTAATTCAGCCTACATTACTAATGTTTATTGGAGGAGTTGATTCTTTTAAGTGGATTATGGTGATTTTTTCTGTACCATTGCTTCTTATAAATTTACTATTAATAATATCGATTATAAAAAATGTTTATAGAATTAAAAAATCATAAAGCACACGTATTTGAACACAACAAAATAGAAGATCCTGAGTCTAATATATTTATACTTCCCGGTGCTGGAATGGATCATAGAATTGGTTCCATGATTGATATGTCTCAGCTTTACTCGTCCTCAAACGTATTCTCACTAGATTTTCCGGGTCATGGATTTACAACAGGCGAAGTTCTTTATTCTATTGAAGAGATGTCTGAATTCTTAATCCAACTTCTTAAAAAAATGAATATTGAGAATCCTATTCTTATTGGGCATTCTATGGGTGGATTAATTGCTTTAGATGTGAGTTTGAAACTGGATTGTAAATTAAGTATTTTAATGAATACTAGCTACCCACTTATGGTTGGTGAAATATTATTACAGCATGCCAAAGGTAACCTTGATCAAGCTAACGAATTTATGACAAAGTATGGGGTATTTAATGTTCCTGAGACTAAAGTTCAAGCTAAAACATTTGGCACAATGGGGTCTGGTTTTTACGGAAGGAGTAAAGGAACTATAAAATCACCATATGGAACTAAGAATATAGAGAACGATCCGCAACGAGAAATAAATGTATATCCCTTAAAGAGACTATTTAACCAAACGCAAAAAGAAATAATGTCTCATGATCTTAAGGCATGTTCAGCTTACAAAGCAGAAGATATAAGTAAAATTAAAAATACCTCATTTATATACGGCGAGAAAGACAAGTTAGCAAGATTCAATCCTGAGAATGATATTCACGCAAGTACTGAAGAAAAGAATATAGTGATAATGGATAATACTGGGCATTTTCCATTTTTTGAAAGCCCCAAAGAGCTTTCAAAAATTTTAAAAGAACTTATTACTAATATCTGTATCTAAACCTTAAACCAATAACTCTTGGTTTATTTTGAGTTCAAAAACAAACCTATCTTTTTCTAAAAAATCTAGAATTGATTTTTTAGTAAAAATTCTTTGATACTATTATATGACAGTTGTTTAGAAATTCCGCTAAGAATCTCATGCCTTTCATTTTTTAATAAAATATATTCAACATTATAGAAAATATTTTTTAAAAACTTATAAAGTCTAGCTACGCCCTTTCCGTTTTCTCCAACAGGATCCTCATCGCCAGAGATAATTAATATTGGTATATTTAAATTAGAAGAAGGATACATTTTTTTATTAAATATAGTTTTAAAGCTATTTACCATATCAAGCCATACCCCATTAGACGCAATAAACCCGCATAAAGGATCATTTGTATAATCGTCAACATTTTTTGGATCAGTTGAGATCCAGTCATTTCGTGTTCTTGATGGCGAAAATTTATTATTAAAAGTTCTCATAGTTAAAGAATCAAAAAATTTACTCTTAGACGCTCTGCCATTAATTAAAGTAATAATTTTAATAACTAAGATTTGAATGGTAGAAAGCAATGAAGATGTTTTCGTTGAAGCGCTCAGGATCAAGCCTGAAAGTCTTAATTCTTTTTGTATAGCAGATAGTGCAATAAAAGAACCCATGCTGTGAGAAAATAAATAATGATTAATATTTGGATAATCAGCATTTGTAGAACTGATTAGATTTAATAAATCATTGGTTACAATATCCCAACCATTCTTTTGCGCAAAAACACCCTCCTGAAAACCATTTTCAATCCATCTTCCATGACCTCTGTGATCAATAGCTACAACATGAAAACCATCTTTGTTTAGTTGCTCTATAAACCAATGATATCTTCGAACATGCTCTGACATTCCATGACATATATAAACAAGACCATTAACTTTTCTATTATGAGTTAGATTAATGGTAACAACATCGTGCTTATTAGAGATATTCGACAACATAATTTATAATACATCAAATAATTTAAATATAGTTATGCATAACATTCATATTGCTGGAACAGGAACTTGGCACCCTAAAGACAAGATCACTAATGAAGAAATAGTCGCATCTTTTAATTCTTATGTAGATGATTTTAATAAAAAAAATAATGAAGCTATTAAAAATGGTGATGTAGAGGAAATGACGTACTCATCTTCTGATTTTATTGAAAAGGCGTCAGGTATTAAAACTAGATACGTTATAGATAAAGCTGGAATTCTTGATACAAGTCGAATGATGCCTCATATAAGAAATGAGGATGAATCTTGTCTATCAATTCATGCTGAAATGGGGATAATTGCAGCAAAAAAAGCTATGAAAGAAGCTAATGTTACTGCTTCTGATATTGATGCAGTCATTCTTGGGACGTCACATTCCGCAAGAAATTACCCATGTGTTGCAATAGAAATTCAAACTGAACTTGGCATTAATGGTTATGCCTATGACATGCTTGTTGGTTGTTCATCAACCACGTTTGCTATTAATAATGCATATAGCGATATAGCTTCTGGTCTTGCTAATACAATTCTAGTAATAAACCCAGAAATCTCAACGCCCTGTGTCGATTTCACCAGAAAAGATATTCATTTTATTTTTGGTGATGCTTGTGCTGCTACTATTGTTCAAAAAAATAGTAAATCAAAAAAAAGCTTTAAAATACTTGATAGAAAGTTGCATACACAGTTTTCAAATAATATAAGAAGTGATTTTAGTTATCTAAACAGATCAGCAGATGATCAAAAGAATGGTGACGAAGTTTTGTTTACCCAAAATGGAAGGAGTGTTTTTAAAGATGTTTGTCCTCTTGTAGCATCTTTAATATTAGAACAATTAAAAGACAATGATATAAATCCAAATGATATTTCTAAGTTTTGGTTGCATCAGGCAAATGGAAAAATGATTAGATTAATTGCTGCTAAAATTCTTGGAACAGATGATTTCAATTCTGACTTAATTCCAATGCCTATAATAAAATATGGTAATTTAGCCTCAGTAGGATCACTAGTTGCTTTCAACTCTGACAATGATCTCAATAAAGGTGAAAAAGGAGTGATTTGTTCTTTTGGAGCAGGTTATTCAGTTTGTTCAATTCTTGTTGAAAAAACTTAAGCTTAACTAAACAATAAAAATATAAAACAATTATAATTATAGTATGGGTGAATATGACGCAGTATGGGTTTTCTTAATAGCAACAGTTTTTGTTGGCTTTTATATCTTCATAGAAGCCAGACCCAAAGGATCGACTTTCCTCAAAGATGTTTCCAGTACCATTTCTAGATTTTTTAGAAAAAGATAGGTTTGTTTTTAAACTCAAAATACACAATATTTCCTTTAGTTTTAGCTGCACTGATTTTAGGTGGGTTTGCTTCTTCTAATACCTCTATGGATGTTTGGTATCAATCATTGTCCAAATCTTCTTTAAATCCTCCTGGTTATGTCTTTGGAATAGTGTGGCCAATACTTTATGTATTAATGGGTATTTCTGCATATAGAACCTTTGAATTAACTAAACGACTGTTTTGTATACAACTAATATTTAATACTGGATGGTCTTGGTTATTTTTTGCATTTCAAATGCCAGTTATTGCACTATTAAATATATGGTTGTTAATATTTTTAAATGTAGTAATCGTAAAAATTATGTATAAGGCAGATAAGTTTTCAGGAATCATATATATACCATATGTATTATGGTTATTATTTGCTTCCTATCTAAACTTATTCATTGTTCTGAATAACTAGCTTATATGAAACATCCTACCACCAGGCCTGTCATACATGATGCAAGAGTTGCGCCAATTAGAGCTTTGAAAGATACAGCAATTAAATCACCCTTTCTATCAGGTGACATTGCACTAATACCAGAGACTAATATTCCTACAGATGAGAAGTTTGCAAAACCACATAACCCATAAAGTGTAATTAATTTTGATCGTTCTGATAACAACCCATCTTCAAGATTAGCAAGACTGTAATAGGCAACAAATTCATTAAGGGTTGTCTTTATTCCTAACAACTCGCCAGCAACAAGAGCTTCACTCCATGGAATTCCCATAAGCCATGCTATTGGTGCAAACGCATATCCTAATATCATTTCAATTGACAGACTATAACCAAGCCACCCAGTCACCATACCCAAGAAAGAATTTGCAAAATAAACCAAAGCTATAAATGCTAATAAAATTGAACCAACACTTATTGCAATGGTTGCCCCATCAGAAGTACCTCTTGTAATAGCATCCATAGTATTTTTATATACCTTGGGAGTCTCCTCATCTGTGAAATCTGTAACTTCATTTGAAGGGAGGAGTATATTTGCATACATTATTGCTGCAGGAATTGAGAGAATAGATGCTGTAATGAAATGTTGTATTAAATTTATATCAACGAACTTTGGTTCTAGTACTGTTATTAAGGCGATCATTACAGAACCTGCAACAGTTGCCATCCCAGCAGTCATAAGTATTAAAAGTTCTTTTTTTGATAACTTGCTTAAATAAGGTCTTATCAAAAGTGGGGCCTCAACTTGTCCTACAAAAATATTTGCAGCAGCTCCAAGACCTATAGGTCCTCCAATATTAAATAGTCTTTGGCAAACTTTTGAGAAAACATTAACTAAAAAAGGAAGGACTCCCCAATACCACATGACAGCGGACACACAAGACATAACAATCACATATGGAAGAATTCCAAATGCAAACGTTGATAAAAGTGATGGGTAGGCACCATTCTCTATTCCAGGATATCCAAATAAAAATTTTGCTCCCTGCTCGGTACCATCCTGAAGAACTGTAACCCCTTCAGCTAAAAATTCAAAAAAGATAGTAATAAATGGAAGCTTAATAAATATTACTGCAAGCAGTAACTGAGCAACAATTGCATAAAAAATATATTTATAGTTGATAATTTTTGGATTGTCAGAAAATGGCACTGCAAGTGCAATAAGTCCAACAAAACCAATCCCAATTTGTAGAAAGCTAAGAATATTCATGATTTAGTATAACTTAATAGCCTTTAATCTATCATTTAAAAAATCATCAGCAAGTATGCCTTTGTCATCTTTATTAAACACTGATTTAAGTGTTACATCAGGTGAAGGATGAAGAAAAAAAGGAATACTGTATCTAGCTTTAGATCTCTGATCTTGATATTGAATAACTCTATGCGTTGTGCTTTTTAGTTTTTTATCTGTAACTAACTGCATCATATCTCCCATATTGCAAACTATAGAGTTAGTGCTTGGTTGAACTTTAATCCATTCACCAGATTTATTTAACACTTCAAGGCCGCCCTCTTCCGCTCCAACCAAAAGGGTTATTAAATTAATATCTTCATGAGCCCTAGCCCTATGCAAATTTGAAACATCATCAATTGGAGGATAGTAGATAGATCTTAATAGGGAATTACCTTTATTAATCCAATCAAAAAAATAATTCTTATCTAGACCAATTGACAGAGCTATTACAGACATAACTCTTAAGCCAATCGAATGAAGTTCAAGATATAAATCATCAAAATTTTTATTAAAGTCATCTATCTCATTAATAACAAGATTTTCTGATATTCTTTTGTCAAAGGTTTCGTCAATGATTGGCCCATGATGCCAAAATTCTTTTTGATCAGCTATCTTTTCACCAACTGCAGTTTCAATTCCTGTTGGTGTATAGCCTCTAGCACCTTTCGATGCTCTGCTGTGATAAGCAAGCTTAAGCTCATCATTTAAATTAAAAAAATCTATCGACGATTTGTAGCATTTATCTAATAACTCAGATGATAAGCCGTGATCGGTAATAGAAAAGAATCCATGATCTTCTAGAGCCAATGAAAGTAACTCGATAGACTTTAGATCACCTTTTTCGATATCTTTAAATGATAATTCTGGGATTGTTGTAGACATACTAAATTTTAACAAAAAAAAAGGGCAGAATAAACTGCCCTTTTTTATTATTAATATTTCTTAGAATTTATAAGCAACACCTAAGTTCATTTGCCACATAGATTGACCGTTAGATGTGGAGTAGAAGAAGTTATCATCTGGATCAGCTCCAGTCATAATATGACGACCTTGTGCATCAGCACCATCTATCTTTATAGCTTTACTTACGTTACTTCCAACTTCTTGAGCCCAGCCCTTATCTTCATCAAGAAGATTCATTAAGTTTTGAATATCTAAATAAACAATAACCTTATGACCGTCCATTACATTAAAGTTCTGAGTAATCCTCATATCAATTCTAGTTTGAGTTGGTGCAGTACATGTATTTCTTGCGATAATTGTACCTTTAGCTCCAGAAGCACATGATGAATTAACAAAATTCATGACTTCAGTAGCAGCAGCTGCGCTAGAGAATACAACTTTAGGATCATTGGGACCAGTAGGTATATAAGCTAAGTCATAGCCATCACGACCTTTACCGTTATATGCATCACCATCAAAAGTAATACTGTATGGCTCTCCTGATTTTCTAATTCCAAGTAATGAGAATTTAGTATCATTATCACCAATCAATTGAGCAGTGTAAGAAAGAGCTATAACAAACTTATCTTCAGCCATAAAGGATGATCTGGCTTCTGGAACATTTTCACCGTTACCTCTAGGCTGGTAACCGTAGGATGAACTATGCTGAGCAGAAGTCATAGCGAAAACGTCTCTTGTTTCCATGTTTGTATAACCTGTATACATAGAAATACCATTATCAAACTCTTTAGAAGCAGTTAATGTAAATGCATGTCCACCACCGTCTTGGGTATTTGTAAGATAAGTATTTTCACCACTATCACTAGTAACTCTTCCATCAGCCAAAGTGCTTTCTATTTCAAAAGAGGCGTCTTTGAAAGCTACATCTTGTTTAACTTGGTCGTTATTATATTCAACAGTAATGTCGTAACCGTTAGCAGTTTGAAGGGCAAGCTTTATATTACTTCTTGTTGAAGAAGGACCTTCAAAGCCTGGATCACTACTATGTGTATATTTCCAGTAAGCTGAAGAACTATCTTTTGGAGCACATGTTGAAGCAGTACTTCTATACCAAAAGAATCTAGGATCCGTTACACCGGTTGTGGCAGCTGAACCAAGGTTAGGTAAAGGACCAGCACAGCTTAAGAATCTGCTGTAGAAAGAGTCTGCACTAGATCTTCCGAAACCGTTACTAAAGAATACCTTAGGAAGCCTTCCATGAAAGACTCCAATACCACCAGTTAAGTCTGCAGAAACAATATTATCATTCCCACCAAACCACATATCTGAAACGTCTAAATCAAATGAGAATCTTGGTTGAGATACTCTATAACTTACAGTTGCATTATTAGCATAACCAATATTAGATAAATATGATTGGTTTAATATAGCTTGCTGTGGGATGTCAAATTCGTAACGACGAATACCAGCTGTTAATGACAATACATCACTTACCTGCCATTCATCTTGGATAAACATTATTTTCTCTTCAACATCAAATCTTGCAGCAGGAAGAGTTGGATCATCACGAACCAATGAAAATGGGCCACCATAATCAGTAGCAACAGCAAAAGTTTCTACTCTGCTATGAGTATTTGCATAAAAATTATCAAGACTTCTAAAGTTTATTTCACCGTTATATCGGTTAATAAAAGAGTTATAGACACTTGATTCATCTGTTTCATATCCAAATGTTAGGTAATGATCATCTAAGTCATAAGAAGCTTTTATAGAAGTTAGTTGCTGATCAACTTCAATTAAGTTGTGTCCTCTATATCTATCAGGCCCAACATAAATAATTTCATTTCCTTCATATATATGGAATTCTGGAAATAGCCCACCGTAACCACCATCAGGGGAATTGGCGTCCTGAGTGAACATACGATCACTTATTCTTATTCTTGTTGAGAACCTATCTGTCCAATCTGAATAAAGAGTGAATGTAGTTCTTTCAGTTTCAGGAGGTATGTCGTAATAGTTATTGGAAAAAACTGGTTGTGAGGCACGGTCATAATTAGACCAGAATGAATCTTCTGTTACCTGGTAAACAAGTTCAGCTCTATGATCTTCACTAATGCTTCCATTAAGTTTAATAATATATTGTTCTTGAGTTGTAGGGTATGTAATGCTGTTGTATGAACCAGCAGTGTATCCATAAGTGCTTAACATATGAGATGAAATAGCATCCATTTGAGCAGATGTGATTTCCCATTTGTTTGTAGCATTAGAATCAGACGTTCCCCATAAAGAAGGTCTAATATCTTCACTTTCTTCATAACCTACAAAAAAGAATAATCTATCTTTAATAATCGGTCCTGCAAAAGTAAATGCCATAGCTTCTTCTTCAAAGTCTGTATATTCTTCACCATTCGGGAGATCTCCAATATTACCTTTATCACGAGAGGTGTAATATGCAGAACCATGAAATTCATTAGTACCACTTTTAGTAACAGCTGTAATTGTTCCACCAGTCGCGTTACCTTTTGAAGCATCGTAAGGTGTTATATCAACAGTTATTTCATCAACGAAATCTATACTAATTGGGTTTTTCATTGTAGCGAAACCACTATCATTCAAACCGAAAGCATCATTAAAACTAACACCATCAATAGTGAAATCATTTAAACGAGAGTTCTTACCCATCACTGAAACTTCAGTAGATCTGGCGTTACCATTATTTATGGTTACCCTTGGATCAAACTTAAGATAATCAGCAATATTCCTTGTGATAGTTGGTATTTCATCAATTTGGTCTCTTGATAAAACACTACCACTACTGACCGTTGATCTAGCAACTCGTGAGCCTACTACTTCGACATTATCTAGATCTGATTGAGCCATAACGACTGTTATTTTAAGAGGATCAGATACTGACAATGAGGCAACTTCAATTTGTTGAGTATCAAAACCTGCTTTACGAATTGTAATCCTGTATGGACCACCGATAGGTAAAAAGTTTATGTTGAAATTACCTGTTTCAGAAGCAACAACAGACTTTTTATAGTTTGTTGGCGTATGAACGGCCTCGATTGATGCGCCGGGTATATTTACAGAACCTTTAATTCTTGCAGTCGTGTCGACGTTAGCAGAGATTAATGTAGTAAACATTACTAGCGGTAAGAAAGCTAAAAGAAATTTTTTCATTATTTATCCTCTTTTTAAATGAAAGTTAGATTACTTAAAATTATATGCTTTTAAAATAAACGAGCAAGTAAAATTGCATTAAAAATTGCAACAATTACGAAAACTTTAAATTTTTCTACTTAAGAGCTAAGAGTTAGTTTTGATTTGCCAAAATATGGGATAATGCAGTCAGGTAATTCAATATAGTTATCGCCGTTGTATCTATTTTCTAAAAGAGCTATCAGAGTTCGTCCTACAGCTAAAGCTGAGCCGTTTATGGTGTGCGCGAATTGTTTTTGTTGATCTAATTTAATTTTTATATTCGCTCTTCTTGCCTGAAAATCACTAAAATTTGAGCATGATGAAATTTCACGATATTTATTTTGACTAGGCATCCATACCTCTATATCAAATGTTTTGCAGGCAGAGAAACCTAAGTCCCCTGTACATAGTTCTATGACTTGGTATGGCAACTCCAAAGATTCTAATATCTCTTCTGCATTAGAAAGTAAGCCGTTGAGATCTTCTAAAGAGCTTTCTGGATTTGCGATTTGAACTAATTCAATTTTTTCAAACTGATGTTGTCTTATCAATCCCTTGGTGTCTCTTCCATAGCTCCCTGCTTCTGATCTAAAGCATGGAGTATGAGATGTAAGCTTGATCGGGACATCTTTATGATTAACCACAATATCTCTATATATATTTGTTAAAGGGACTTCAGCAGTCGGAATAAGATAAAGATTTTCAGATGCTTTAAATAGATCTTCTTCAAATTTTGGGAGTTGCCCAGTTCCAGTGAGCGAATCAACATTAGCCATAAAAGGAACGTAATATTCTTCGTATCCATTTTTAATTGCTGTATCGAGCATAAACGTAATAAGTGCTCTTTGTAGTTTTGCAATATCACCCTTAAGGACAGCAAATCGTGAACCAGCTAACTTAGCCGCTAAATCTGTATCAATATCATCAGCTATTTCAAGATGATCTAAAGTATTTGTAGACTTAATCACACCACATGTTTTTATAACGACATTGTCAGACTCATCTTTGCCAAAAGGAACACTGTCGTGAGGTGTGTTGGGTATATCTAATAGAAATTTTTCAAGAGAAGATAAAACAGTTTGAAGATGCCCATCTTTAACTTTTAAATCTTCATTTAATTTATCTATTTGAATTTTAAGATCAGAGGTATCCTCACCTTTAGATTTTATTTTACCAAAATCGGCAGATAAGATTTTCCTTAACGACTGCAGCTGCTCAACATCAATTTGAAATACTTTTCTATCTTCATCGAGTTTGATGAATGCCTCTTTATCAAGGGCATAACCTTTTTTTGCCAAAGTGGCAGAGATATTATTTATGTCATCTCTTAGTAATTTTATATCAATCATTTATCTAGAAAGAATTGCTCCAAAGTATGTTGCAGCTATGGATAGCATAATAGTAGTTATTATATATGAAGCAGCCAAAAGAAAATTAGTATTCATCATTAATAATGTTTGATGAGTGAAAGCTGACATAGTAGTAAATGAACCCAAAAAACCAATTATAAAAAAATAATAACTAGAATCTTTTTCTGGCATGGACAAGCCTAAAAATAAACCAATTAAAAAGCAACCTAATACATTTACTAAAAGTGTTCCAAAAGGATATGTTATTAAAAGATATTTAAAAGATACTTCGTTGACTAAAAATCTTGATATTGCTCCAAGACCTCCTCCAAACCCTATAAGTAAGATATTCATAATGCATCAACTTTAAAAGTAATCATATTAATAGTGCCCATATTATCTTTGGACTTTATAAAAAAATTTTCACTATTGATGATCTCTACATATATCTCATAAGAATCGTTGTCCATTGTAAAAGAATTATCAGATAAATTAATTATGCTTACATCATCTGTTATTCCTTCAATTAGAAATTTAATAACATTGCTTTCTATATCATCTAAATAAATTTTCTTATGCTGATCAAAATCATAATCATAAATATCAATATAGCTATCATTTATTTCATACCTTTCTTTAAATGGTTTATTTATATTAATAGTAATTAAATTATCAGAATGAATGAGATTGCCAGATGAAATAGAGTACTCATTAGAAACTTGATTTAAAGATTTTTGATTAAAAATTAAATTCTCTTTGATGAGATTATTGAATGTATTGATTGAAGAGTCTGAAAACAGATTAAATGAGATTAGGCATGCTATTAAATATATTAATTTCAATTTAATTATTTTTTGGCACCAATACTTCTCTAGATCCATTTGAACTCATTTCAGATACAAGACCTGCCTCTTCCATAGTTTCAATTAATCGTGCGGCTCTGTTGTAGCCTATTCTAAATTTTCTTTGTACAGCAGATATTGAGGCCCTTCTAGATTCAATTACAAAACCTACAGCTTCATCATATATATCATCTGCGTCTTCAGAAGAAGATGTCTCAGCCCCAGACCATCCTGTAATTGGACCGGTTTCTTGAGATGCTGCAACAATATCTTCTAAATAATCAGGATCAGCTCTAGATTTCCAATCATTCACAACCCTGTGAACTTCATCATCACCAACAAATGCTCCATGCACTCGAACAGGAACACCCACTCCTGGAGGAAGGTACAACATATCACCATAACCCAGTAACTGCTCTGCTCCACCTTGATCTAAAATAGTTCTTGAATCTATTTTTGTTGAAACTTGAAATCCTATTCTTGTTGGGATATTTGCTTTAATTAAGCCAGTAATAACATCGACGGATGGTCTTTGAGTAGCAAGAATTAAATGAATTCCAGCAGCTCTAGCTTTTTGTGCAATTCTGGCAATGAGATGCTCTACCTTTTTACCAACCAACATCATCATGTCAGCAAATTCGTCAACAACTACAACTATTGAGGGAAGTGTTTCTAAATATTCTTCGTTTTCGGGATTTATTGGATTTAATATTTGTTTACCATTAGCAGCTGCATCTTCTATTTTTTTATTAAAGCCAGCTAAATTTCTTACTCCCATCATAGACATTAGTTTGTAGCGTCTATCCATTTCAACAACGCACCATCTGAGTCCATTTGACGCGTCAGTCATGTCGGTTATTACCGGTGTTAATAAGTGAGGTATGCCGTCATAAACAGATAACTCCAACATCTTAGGGTCTATGAGTATCAAGCGAACATCCTTAGGGTCAGATTTAAATAAAAGGCTAAGCAGCATAGCGTTAACCCCTACAGACTTACCTGAACCTGTAGTTCCTGCAACTAGTAAATGAGGCATTTTTGAGAGATCTACAACTACCGGATTTCCTGCAATATCATGACCTAATGCCAATGTGAGATTTGAAGGTGAATTTTTAAATGCTGATGAAGAAAGAATCTCGGTAAGGCGAACCATCTTTCTATTAGTATTCGGTATCTCAATACCGACAAATGATTTACCTTCAATGACTTCGACAACCCTTACACTGCTTACTGAGAGTGAGCGGGCAATATCTTGAGCTATGCCTGTTATTTTGCTTGCCTTAGTTCCAGGAGCTGGCTGAATTTCAAATCTTGTTACAACGGGACCAGGGAGAACAGATTCGACAGTTGCCTCAATGCCAAATTCTTCAAGCTTAGTCTCAAGCAAAGCTGCAATCTGATTTAACTCGTCTTCAGTAAGAGATGACCCATCATCCAAAGCTCTATCTAAGAGCTGTGTGCTTGGCATCACGGTTTTAATAGCTTCTTCTTCATCTTTATCAGAAATAGGTTTTTCAACTTCTTTAAATTTAGGTTCTGTAGTGTTCGGCAAATCAGGCTGTTTGGCCTCAGAAGAAATAACTTTATTAGAAAATGATTCTTTCTCATCTAATTTAACTTTAGGTATTTCTTTTGGCTTCAAAGCTACAATCTTTTCTTTCTTTGCAAGCTGAGCTTGTTTGTAATGTTTTATTCTATTTAGTGTATTCTCAAAATTATTAGAAACTTGACCAAATAGATTTTTTGAGAGGCGTAAAAATAAGTGATAGATTTTAATTAAAGACTCACCGATATAATCTATTGTTTTAAGCCATGAAAAATTAAATGACAAAGAAGAAGCTGGAATTATAAATATTACTAGAAATATTAAACTACCTATAAAACCTAATCCATTTGATAGGCTCAAAAAAATTAGATTTCCAAGGAATCCACCGCTATTATTATCAAAATAGTATTCAAGAATAGAGCAAAAACTAATTAATAAAATAATTGAACTGACAAGCCTAACGATTATTTTAATATTAGTATTATAGGGATCATTATCAAAAATAATTTGAAGTGCCCAAACACAACCAATCAGTAAAATAAGGAATGAGCCCAATCCAATTATTGTAAATAAGAAATCAGATATATTGGCGCCTAAAGGTCCTCCCAGATTAAGAATTGTTGTCGATGAAGATTTATTAAAAAAAGCCGGATCTGAAGGATCGTATGAAACCAGGGCAATAAAGATATAAAGAGAGAAAGCAATTAAGAAAAAACTAAAAAAGTTTAGTAATGTATTTTTTACATATGGTGAAAGCATTTTTAATCTTTATAAATATTTATTAGCAAATTATAGGTTCAATCAATCACAAATTGTTTAATATTCAATTATAATCTTTGATTATTCAATTATAATCTCGATCATGTCCAATAATCATAACAAATTAATCATATTAGGTTCTGGTCCTGCTGGTTATTCTGCAAGTATTTATGCAGCGAGAGCTGGATTAGATCCTATTATTATCGCTGGTTCTCAAGAAGGCGGCCAACTTACAACAACAACAGATGTAGAAAACTGGCCTGGGGATAGTGATGGATTGCAGGGTCCAGAGTTAATGGAAAGAATGAAAAGACATTCTCAACAATTTGATGTTGAAATAATTAATGATCATATCAATGAGGTTGATCTTAATGTTCAGCCTTTTGCTCTTAAAGGGACCAATAATTACACGTGTGATTCCCTAATAATATCAACCGGAGCCAGTGCTATGTATCTTGGCATTCCCTCAGAAAAAGAGTTTCTTGGAAGAGGTGTATCAGCTTGTGCTACTTGTGATGGATTTTTCTATAAAGATCAAGAAGTTGTAGTTGTAGGTGGTGGTAATACAGCCGTTGAAGAAGCCCTATATCTGTCAAGAATATGTTCAAAAGTCTATTTGGTTCATAGAAGAGATGAATTAAGAGCTGAAAAGATACTTCAAGATCGTGTTTTTAAAGAAGAAGAGAATGGAAAAATTGAAGTTCTTTGGAATACACAACTTAAAGAAGTGCTTGGAGATAAAATGGGCGTTAATGGCGTTCTTCTTGAAAAAGACGGTGAAGAAATGAATATTCCAGTAATGGGTGTTTTTATTGCTATTGGTCACAAACCTAATACTGATATCTTTGAAGGTCAATTAGACATGGATCATGGTTATATTAAGATAAAATCTGGAACAGACGGCTCAGCTACAGCTACATCTATAGAAGGTGTTTTTGCAGCTGGAGATGTGTCGGATCAAATTTATAGACAGGCTGTAACTTCAGCTGGTTTTGGTTGTATGGCTGCCCTTGATGCTGAAAAGTTCTTATCTGAATAATAAATAAAGGAAAGTATGAAATATAAAGCTTACTTAGTTGAAGAGATGGATGGAGTATTTGAAGGCTCAGTCCAAGAATTAGAACTCCCTGTTCTAGAGAATGGAATGGTTACCATAAAGGTACACTTCTCTTCCTTGAATTATAAAGATGCATTAGCTTCAACTGGAGTTAAAGGTGTTGTTCGTGAATATCCCTTTGTGCCTGGTATAGATGTAGCAGGTGAAATAATAGAATCTAATGATGATAAATTTAGTGCTGGAGATCTGGTAATAGCCTCAGGATATAAAATTGGCATGGCATTCAATGGAGGTTTTGGAGAAATGGTTCAACTGCCTCATGAGTTTATAGTAAATCTGCCAGATGGATTATCGCTTAAACAATCAATGCAAATTGGTACTGCCGGATTAACAGCAGCAGCATCTGTAAAGAAAATAATTGATTCAGGACTCTCAAATAATCTTCCAGTTCTTGTTTCAGGAGCAACGGGTGGAGTTGGATCTGTAGCTGTAAACCTTCTGTCAAATTTAGGATACGAGGTTCATGCACTCACAGGAAAGTCAGAGGAAGTTCAAACATTAAAAGATATGGGAGCATCTGAGGTTGTTTTAAGAGAAGGTTTTATGGCTGATCCTATTAAAGCTCTTGATAAAGGCATTTATGGTGGAGCAGTTGATACAGTAGGTGGAGATATTTTAGCTAAAATAATTTCTATGGTTAGTAATGAGGGATCTGTATCGTGTTGCGGTAATGTTGGAGGAATGAAATTCACATCTTCAGTATTTCCTTTTATATTAAGAGGTGTATCGTTGATTGGAATAGATAATGCAGAGTCGCCATTAGAATTTAAAAAAATGATATGGGAATTATTAGCAAATGATTGGTCCTTAGATTTAAATAAGTACTCTAAGACAATATCCTTGAACGAAGTCGGCAATGAAATAACAAAAATTTTAAACGGCCAACAAGTTGGCAGAGTTA
>CESI01005435.1_pt1 | contig 16291 bp, 23 predicted proteins | sample 356301 | NCBI WGS metagenome assembly CESI01 (sample SAMEA2621423, study PRJEB7988) | marine metagenome | biome: marine biome (ENVO:00000447); feature: deep chlorophyll maximum layer (ENVO:xxxxxxxx); material: "saline water (ENVO:00002010), including plankton (ENVO:xxxxxxxx)" | depth 40 m | reverse complement strand
CGGTTGGTCGGCGTTCGCAACCACGATTGAAATCCTTTGGTCCTGAGATGTTCCACCATCGGTCCGCACCTGTACCCGAGGTAAATATCGAACAAATCCTTCTGTTCCGTTGGTGTCACGCGGATCTCGTCGTTCTCGTTGATGTGGTCGTTAATGATATTGTACGCGAAAGCGATCTCCTTCAGGGTTTCGGCACCTGTGATGATGATCTTCCCAGTTGAGAAAATCGAGGTGGTGATTTCCTTCATGTCCTCCGAAGGTTTGAACTTGATTTTGACAGCCGAGTACCTGTCCGGCTCGAAGCTCACTTTGAAAATGTCACCGAAATTTTCAAACCAATCGGCCACCTTGTGAAGATTGACGGTGTAGTTGAGAGAGAAATTTGAATTTATCATGACAACCCTGTACGCGTCAGTCGGTATTTCTTGCTGAATTCCCAAAAAAACTTTGAGTATGTGCGCCAGTTGGACGATGACTCTCTTGCAGTCGAAGAGATCACAGCACCCCGCGACTTGGACTGAACCGTTGGGAAACACCTTCACAGATTTCGTGCTGTACGTATCGTTGTAGGTGAGGGTGACCTGGTTGTAGAAAGTGGTCGGTTTCAACTTCCATTCAAACCCCTCGGTTTTCGAACTCGCCCGCTTCATTTTGTACGAGCCGATCATTTCGAAGACGGTCCTTAATTTTTTTATATCGATGCTGTGACCGATTTTGGATACCATCGTGATCGTGGTGATTTTCACCCACGACGGCCTCAATTTTTCCGGTAAATTCCTGCGTATGTCATCGAGCGTCAACAAATACGAAAAGGAATTGTTCGCGATCGATGAGTACATTTTGTGGAAATATTTAAAGAATAACATTCACTTAGGTTTCCATTTTGCAACACGTATAATCGTAGCGGTACACCGATTTACCCCCGGGAGCGGGAAACGGTGGGATCACGGTACCGTCCTCGTCTGTCGCGCCCGCCTTGAGCTGGAATCGGGTCAGCACCTGATTGTCACCCGGACACTTGACGTCCATCCCCTGGAGTCCCATGGCGCCGTCCGTGACGAGGTCCTCCGGTTTGAGCGCCCCGCTCGTCGTCTCGTAGTTCTGACATTGCCCGCTCGTGGGCGCGGCGAGGCATTTATACAGGTACTGGGTGGTATTTTCGTAATGATTACTGGGGTTCACTATATAGTCATACCTGAACTGACTGATGGGCGTTTCACCGAAGGTATCCATCTCACCCCTCCCCTTCCCGATGCCGCCGAGATCGCACCGAACGTTGTGCCTGTACATGGTGCGCATATCGATTTTGGCATCCATGATTTTATCTCCGAGGGACGCCTTATTCACTATTTGCGTCTTTTGAGTATCGTCGAAAACCTTGGCGTCAATACCGCCTAAGCACGTGTAGTCGTACTTGTACAGCCCGCCGTTGCAGCTTGTTAATTTAAACTGTTTGACACTGTTCCGCCCGCAATCGACTTTCATGGCGAGGTCGTGGATGTTCGCCGTGCACGGCGTTGACCTACGATCCTCGTAATAATTTTTTCGTCGGCGAAGTGAAAGTAAATCTGACATGTCCTCAGCTTCGTTCTCGGCGCCCTGGTCGAAGATCGCCTGCTGTGCCTCGTCTTCCTTGTCGTACGCCGAAACTTGGTTCCTTAACATCTGGAGTTCTTTGTCCCCATCGGTTCCTTCTCCACCTGTGATCATATTTTTGTCGGGCTTGAGGTACAAGTACACCGGCGACGCACAACATATCACCGAGGAAAGGCCCACCGCGAGCACTGCACCTGCGGCCATATAGTATACTTAGAGAAAAGAATTGTTTACCTACCATATGCCGTCGTTCATTCGCGATGCCACGCACGTCCACGACATCGATTCGGACCTGGATTATGTTGAAATCACGTACAAAAAACAGAACCGCACCTACATTGATTACATCAACACCGAACCCCTCGGTTGGACCCGAATCTCCTGTACGGCGAACTACTACAAGTTTTTAGATGCCATGGTCGTCAAGACTGTTGAGGTTCTGCAGCGCATGGCCGAGTTGGGCCTCGAGGATATTTTGCACGGAGAGCACGAACCCAGGTTCTGGGTCAGACTGATGCACGCCGTCCGAATTCTAGATACCACGTTTCAACCACCTCGCATAGATATGGGAAGTGCTTGGCAAGTGGAGTTCATCAGCGAGTCGTGTAAAAAGTATATTCCGACTGCGATCTATACCTGTATATCGAAGAAGCGTCTGTCGTATTTTAACGACGTAATGCAAAGACTAGCGCAAGAAGAATGAGCACGACGATCGCGATGTTGACCGAGTCTGGGATCTTCTTCGAAACGCCCACGGTGACGACCTTGGGCTTTCGGCACGAGACGCCGTAGTCGATGTTGCGCTTCGGGTGGATCACCTTGTTCATGACGTTCTGTTCCGTCTGCTCCGCGCAGAGGTTCGTGGCGCAGAACGGGCTCTTACTGGTCTTGTAAATCTCATCGACGCCGACCTTATCGAGAAGTCTCTGCTCAGTGTCGCTGGGCCTATCCCTGGTGATGCCGTCCTTCGAGTAGTATTGTGATATTTCAGTCCTGTCCGTCTGCCGAATGCCGCCTGGGAGGCTGAATTCATGCACGACGAACGGGTTGATCTTATCGATGGAATCTTGTTCGTTCATCTTGTTATTAACTCAGATAAAATTTTTGGTTCATTTTGGATTGGTGTTCGATCCACATCTTGTCGAGGTCCACGTTGAGCATGTGGGCCAGTTGGAATAGGTAACTGAAGACGTCTCCCATCTCTACCATGACGTCCGTTCCTCGATCCTTTTTCAGGTTTGTTTTCTTGAACGTCCTCTTGTACTGACGGATCGCCGACGCGAGTTCGCCGACCTCCTCCGTCAATAGAAGCCATACGGTATCCACGGCGGCGCGGTCCCACCCCTTCTTCTCACAGATTCTCTTCGTCTCACACTTGTAGTAGTTCAGACTCATGTTTGCTTATTCATCTTACGGAGCTACTCTTTAATTACATACCAATCTGATTGCGAGGGAGTTTCTTTCCAGCGGTGCTGGTGTTGACCGGTCGATCAATGGGTTCGGCGATCGTGTCGATCTCCCTGGCGTAGGCCATGTACTGGGACACACCGGTTTGGACCTGGGTGAGGGAACTGTCGATGACGCGGACGTTGAGGTCCCTCACCTGATTGTTCACATTTTGGTAGTGGTCGCCGGAGTTACCGATGAACACGGCGCGCATGATGCTGTACAGGTCGTCGGGGTTTTGGTAGTCTATGGCGATACCCGTCCGGTTCTTAAAGGTTTGGCGGATCCCGCGCTGGATGAGATCCTTGTTGACCGCAGAGAAAAACAGCTTGTTGAGTGGCGTCTCGCACTGCTTCATAGAATCGAGGTGAAGCATTGTTACTATAGTCGAACAAAAAAATATATGTAAATATTAAAATGCTGAGTCCCATTGACTTTTCTGATTTCGATTCCAAGCCGACTATCGTGGAAGATATCTCGTGCAAATCCCCAGCCTGCTTCATCGGGTCATACCCCCCGGTCTCGAAGCCCGGCGAAACCGGTCCGTACTACGTGAACACGTACCTCACCCAGCCGGATCGCCGGTTTGAAACCCTGGGTCCGGCCACTGTCAGGAGTGGGGACCTCGAGAAGTGCATGAAGTAATATAAAAATAAATTGAGCAGTGTAGATATAAAAGGATGAGGGTCACAAAACGCTCTGGTCGTGTTGAGGATATGCGCTTCGATAACGTCACCACCAGGATCAAGAATTTATCGTACGGACTCTCTCCGAACGTCGACTCCTCGAAGATCGCACAGCAGGTTTTCTCCTCCATGTACGATGAGATCACCACCCAGGAGATCGACACCTTGTCAGCCGAGATCTGCGTCGGTATGATCACATCTGACCCAGACTACGAGGTCCTCGCGACCCGAATCACCGCCAGTAACATCCACAAGGTGTGCCCCAACAACTTCCATCTCGCCATGCGCAAACTCCAGAAGGCGGGGATCATCACCGACGAGGTCGTCGAGGTGGCCCAGCAGGTCAAGGAACATATCAAAAACGACCGTGATTTCGAGTTCGGGTACTTCGGGATTAAGACGCTCGAGAAGGGCTACCTCCAGAGGGCCAGCGGCAAACTCATCGAGACCCCGCAGTACATGTTCATGCGCGTCGCCATAGGCATCCACGGCAAGGACGTCCCCGCAGTTCTCGAAACGTACGATAAGATGTCCCTAGGATTTTTCATCCACGCGACGCCCACCCTGTTCAACGCGGGTACGCCCCGGCCCCAGATGAGCTCGTGTTTCCTGATCGCGAACAAGGCTGACTCCATCGACGGTATTTACGGAACATTGACCGAATGTGCCCAGATCAGCAAATGGGCTGGTGGAATCGGGATGCACATCCACAACGTTCGAGCGAATAAGTCCCACATCAAAGGCACGAACGGCCAATCCGACGGTATCATTCCTATGCTCCGCGTGTTCAACGCGACCGCGCGGTACGTCAACCAGGCCGGTCGCCGCAAGGGGTCCATCGCCGTCTACGTCGAGCCGTGGCACGCCGATATCATGGATTTCCTCGAACTTCGTCTCAACCAAGGCGACGAGGAGGCGCGGTGTCGCGATCTTTTCTCAGCCATGTGGATTCCTGACCTCTTCATGAAGCGCGTCGAGGAAGGCGGCGATTGGTCGCTGTTCTGCCCTGACAGGGCGCCCGGTCTTTCTGATTGCTACGGCGACGAGTTCGAAGCGCTCTACACCAAGTACGAAGAAGAGGGATTGGCGAACGCGACCGTCCCGGCGGCCGACGTTTGGAAGGCTATCCTCAAATCCCAAACTGAGACTGGGACTCCGTACATGCTCTATAAAGACGCGTGTAACGCCAAGAGTAACCAGAAGAACTTAGGTGTCATCAAGAGTTCAAATTTATGCACCGAAATTTTGGAATTTACCGACAAGGACGAAACATCCGTGTGCAACCTGGCGTCCATCGCACTCCCGAAATACGTGAACAAGGAACTCAAGACGTTCGATTTCGCGAAGCTCCACGAAGTCACTAAGATCGTCACCAAAAACCTCAACCGGGTGATCGACCGCAACTTTTACCCCGTGGAAACCGCGAGACGATCCAACATGCGCCACCGTCCGATCGGTCTCGGGGTCCAAGGCCTCGCCGACGTGTTTATTCTGTGCGGTCTTCCCTTCGACTGCGAGGATTCGCGTACGCTGAACGCCCACATTTTCGAGACCATGTACCACGCCGCGTTGGAGGCTTCGTCTGAACTGGCCGAAGTTGACGGCTCGTACGATAGCTTCGCCGGGTCGCCCGCCTCGGAGGGGATCCTCCAACCCGACATGTGGACAGGGGACGTGAAGTTTAGCGGTCGCTACGATTGGGACGCCATGCGCGAGCGCGTCAAGACGAAGGGTCTTCGTAACTCTCTCTTGATGGCACCCATGCCCACTGCGTCCACCGCGCAGATCCTGGGGAACAACGAGTGCTTCGAACCGTACACGACCAACATCTACCTTCGTCGAACCCTCGCGGGTGAGTTCGTCGTGGTGAACAAACACCTCGTGGACGACCTAAAAAATGCGGGTCTCTGGTCGAAGGATATGAAAGATCTCATGGTTAAAGCCGGCGGGTCCATACAGAACATAACAGATATTCCTGATGATATTAAGAAGCTGTATAAGACTGTCTGGGAGATTTCTCAAAAGTGTATCATCGAGATGGCGGCGGACCGCGGTAAATTTATCGATCAATCTCAATCTATGAACCTCTTCATGGAGAGCCCGACCCTTTCGAAGCTATCGAGCATGCACATGTACGCGTGGAAATCTGGCCTGAAAACCGGCATGTATTACCTTCGTTCAAAAGCGAAGGCGCGACCCATCCAGTTCAGCTTAGAGCCGGATTGTGTGGCGTGTTCCGCTTAAAGTTTTGGGTCCTGGTATAAGTAAACAGGAACGATGGATAAGGCGCTCGAGAACCTCCAGATCAACGCGTACAACAACAAGCGCATCGTGCTCGCCACGAAGCAGGGTACGCCCATGCGGGTCCAGTTTCCTCGCATGTACATGCCGTTCGGCGTGTCGGGGTTCGTCCCGGAGATCGGCCCGACCAAATACAACATCGATTTCGCCATCAAGGGGTTCGACGAGGAGGATAGTTACATGAACAGCTTTTACGAATCTATTCGAGCGCTCGAAAACAAAGTCATCGACGCCGTCGTCGATCAGAGCCAAGCGATCTTCGGGAACCCGATGACCAAGGAAGAGCTCCTCCCTATGTTTAACTCCAACGTGAAAGAAGCCCCCGGTCGCGAACCGAAGTTCCGTGTCAAGGTCGACACCACCGTTGACGACAGTATCAAGGCGAGCGTTTTCGACGCAGACAGGAACATCATACGAGACGAGGTCCGAGGCGGTCTCTACGCAAGAAACAGTGGCCACGCGATGGTTGAACTCAACAGCGTGTATTTCTTGAACAGAAAGTTCGGTCTGACGTGGAAACTTAACCAACTCGTCGTCTACGAGCCGCAAAACCTGAAAGGTTTCCAGTTTAAGATTTAGATTGTTTTAACAGCAGGATACTATACACCTTCTGAGCCTCCTTAAGAAGTTTTCCCTTGACCTTGGTGAACTTCTTTGGGTCTAAACCCAACTTGACCTTGGCGATTTTCACAGAGTCTTGCCATTTAACGAGCGACATTCTTCCTTACTAGTACCCCTGAAAATTTTTCGTGCTCACATCATTTCCTTGAACTTCTTCCCCTTCGTCTTCTTCGCTTCAGTGCGGTAAGACCTGAACCCGTGATCCTTATCCTTAAGGGACTTCTTGGTCGCCTTGGAAGCCTTCCTGGACTTGATCCGGCCGTCCTTGCCCCCCCTGAAGAGATCCTTCTTCTTGAGACCGTCCTTACCCCAGGTAGTCTTTTCCGCGGTGCCGTGGAAAACTTCAGCGCGAGAACCGATCGTTTTAACGAAACCCATTTTATATTTACATTACGCGCGGAAAATATTTTTGATGTCGAGGATAGAAATCCTTTTCGCCGTCCTCCCCCCGGTCGGAATCTGGGTCTTGATCCTCTCGTCGTTCAAAACCTCCGAGCACACGACCGATTTGTGACCCTGGAGCGCCATCATCTCCTGCTCCACGCTGATGAATCTAGGACACTCCTTGTAAATCAATTTTTTGACGTGCACGGCTTGGTTCTGACCGGTCCGATGACTCCGACCGACAGCCTGGAGTTCAGTCGCGGGGTTCCACGCCGGTGCGGTGATGTACACCCGCGTTGCCTCCTGAAGATTTAGACCTTGACCGCCGCACCGGATCTGGATCAGAAAAATGGAACCCGGCGGGGAGGCTTTGAACGCATCGATCTGCTGGACGCGCATTTCCTTCGATACCGACCCGTCGATCCTGAAAACGTCGCGAATTTTAGCCCTGATCTTGTTCCGTTCGACCGCGTCGGGATCGGCATCCAGCCCGCATCCCAGTAGACTGTCATCGGAATTGTAACCGTCCAGTTCTTCCGGAACGGCGGTGAGCTTCGACTGGATGTGATTCATCTCACCCATGAACTGGCAGAACACCAGTGCCTTTTCGCGCGGGTGCTCGTCCAAAAAGCCGAAAAGGGTCTCCATCTTATTCGACCGACCGGTCCACTTTTCGGGTTCGACGCCGTTCTTGCGCGCGACGCCGTCGTAGTACATCTGCGGCCAGACCATACACTGCCTGGCTCGCAGTAAACATTCCACGATGACCATGTTCTTGTAACTCGAGGTGCATTCCCTGAACGCCTCCTGGATAGTGTTCTGCGCGTCCTGGAACACGAACTCGTACAGGCATTTCTCCTCCTCGAACATGTCCAGCTCGATGTTCTCGAACGTACACGGCGGGAGTCGCAACCGCTCGTTAATCGCGGCGAGATCTTCCTTGGTTCTTCTCAGTATGTACTCGTCCTTCATGTTGCTGCTTTTCGAGAGCACCGCATCCCGATCGAGGCCGAGAAACGTGCACAGCGACACGAAATCTCCCATCGAGTTAAAAACCGGCGTTCCGGTGACGATCCACCGAATTTCCGTTTTCAGGAGACACGTGTTTTTGTAAATTTTTGACCGCTTATTCCTGATCTCATGGGCCTCGTCGAGGATAATTCGATCCCAGCGTGGAAAATGGAGCGGCGTTTTCGCTTCCGGTTTGCGACCCTTGGAACTGAGCACGGAATACGGCGCGATCGTCACCGTCCGCTTTCCCCGGTCGACCAGGAGCTCTTGGTCGAGCTCGCGCTTAGGGCCGTCGAAGACCTGCACCGTTAAGCTGGGCGCGAACCGCTTGATTTCCTGGACCCATTGCGCGATGATCGATTTGGGTACGATGAGTAAAGTCCGCTGTTTCGGGTTACCTAGCATCGTCGTGATCAGCTGGACCGTCTTACCGAGGCCCATCTCGTCGCATAAAAATCCACCTTTAGGTCCGTTGACGCGGTTTTCTTGTTTAAGCATCCATTGGACGCCGTCTCTTTGGTACGGTATAAATAATCTTCCATTTAATTCGGCGGTTCCTAATTTATACTGATCGTCAGTCATCTTCGTACGGGTCCTCGTCGGGTAATTCGAGAATTTCGCACGTGATCGGAGGCTTCTCTTTTTTCTTTCTAGGAGCTCGCTTAGGTTTCATTTCTTCATCCAAAATTTTCAATTCATCGATATGGTCCCGGTAATATATAACTCGGTCCCAAATTATCCGCATGATCGGTCGGTACTTTTCGAACCACGCGCGATCACGTTTCACGTTGACGACATCGAATTCTTCGGGGAGCGGCCAATTCGTTTCGGCCGGTTTATATTGAATAAAATCCGCCTCCTCGAGATCGAGGATCTCCATGCACAGCTGAAGTTGCGGCATGTAGTGTACCGGTACTTCACCCGGTATGATCTTGCGCTGCGGCGGGCACTTAATCTCGACCAACTTTCCGCTCTCGGAGACACCGTCGGGGCTCCCGCCGAGCCAGGTGTGGACGGGGTGGGGGACCAAGCCAATCTCATGGACGACCTCTCCGTGTCGCTCTTCGTATATGATTCTGGCTTCGTCCTCGTATTTTTCGCCGTGTTTCGTCGCCGCGTTCCCCATGAACTTTTCGCCGAGGCCGCACTTTTTTAACAGGAGTTTATGGGGTGTTTCGTACGGGTTCTTGCCGATGGCGGTCGCCGCGTCCGACGCGGTCAACATGTGACCGCGCAGCTTGAGCCATTCTTCGGACTTTTGCGCGGCGTACTCGCGCTCGATCAGTGCTTTCACGTTGGGGTGCATCTTCTTACATTGTCATGCACTCTACTTTTTAACCCCCTTCCGATACAATCGACTGAAAACACTTTTTGATTTCAACTTTAATTTGACGAATTGTAAATCACCGCGTTTAACATTCTGTCTCGTAAACGGATTCTCAAACATCACCTTATTCTTATTCCTTTCGGCGAACATACTAGACGCCGACCTGTTCGCCAATCTCTCTAGTGTGTTTTGTGTGACGTACCGAAACCTGTCAATCTTAATCGCCTTGGCGCCGTCCTTGAACGTGTTTGTACTGATATCGTTGTTCGGCAGGTTGTTGACTGTTTTTTTCTCCCACTCGATGCGAGGTGGTGATCGGCGCTGCACGGTGTTGGCGGGTAAATGTTTCAATAAACTACCCGGCGCGCCCGCCGCGATGAGTCGGTATATATAGGCTCTCTTTTCGCTGTTATTCATCTTGTCATATCACAACATATTAACTAAAATCGTAACTGTTGTACGTGCTCAGTGCCTGAAAATAATTTCGCGCCGCATTTTGTTCCGCCTGCTTTTTCGACCGCGCCGCACCCCGCGCGAAAAATGAGTTTTGGACGTAGATGTCTATGTAGAAAATCCCCTCGTTGTGCCCTGAGACTCTGTAATCCGGAAGTTCCCAGTTGTTCACCTGACAGTATCGCATGAGATGGTCCTTGAAGTTATCGTCTATCATGATGGTTCCCATGTCGATGACGTCCGGATCCTGATACAACCGAAGGATGAACTCTTTCGCGTGAATCAGACCGATATCCATATACAAGGCGCCGACGAGAGCCTCGAAAACATCCTCGAGGATTTTCACGTTCGTGTTCCAGTTATTACGCATACCCTTCTCGTCCATGATGACGTACTTGCCCAGGCCCAGATGGTTGGCTATGTGCGCCAGTGTTTCGCCACGAACGAGCTTGGTACGCGCCTTCGTGAGGAACCCTTCCTGTTTGTTTTCATACCGATCGAAGAGGTATTTTGTGATCACGAATCCCAGGACCGAATCGCCGATGAATTCTAGGGTTTCGAACGATTCGGTCAGGTGTTCATTTTCTTTCAACGCCGATTTATGAGTGAAAGCTCTTTGGTACAAGGATAGGTTCTTAATCTTTGTACCAACAACTTGCTCGACTTGAGCTTTATCGATCATTTCTTATTAATACTATGTAACGTTATTTTTTTAAGCCTTCTTCACGTAGTGGGGCGAGAGGTACTTCTGGAGGTTGAGGTAGGTGACGACCACGCCTTCGGGCGGGGCGAGGAGTTCCTTGAGCTTGGCGTCCAGGACGATCTGGCGGCCGTTCTCGGGGTGCTTGAGACCCTTTTCGGTGATGTACTTGTTGACGCTCTTCGTCACCTCAGAGCGGGAGATGAGTTCGCTGTCGGGAAGTTCGAGGAAAGCGCGAAGCGCGGGGGTGATCTCCTGCTTGCGGTTGAAGCCGTTGTTCTCCGCGCGCTTCTTCGCCTTCTCGCCGTCGGGGTCATCTTGAGTGCTCCTGATCTTGCGAACCAGCTTGGCGAGGTTCTTAACATCGACGCGGAGGGCGGAAAGTTCGGTCTGAATGGATTCGAGGGACATCTTATACCTTTCTTAGACCCCTAATCTTTAAGTCAAAAATGAGCACGACACACATGCATATGAACACGCGTAATATGTGGTTCATCGCGACGTCGCGGTCCATCGTCTTGAGAGGTTCTGTGTCGATGATGTCGGGTACGTCGATGTACCTGAACGGGGGTCTCGAACCGTCTGAGACGCACCCGCCTGCGCAGCAATCCTCCGGGCACCGCAACACCCGGTCCCCCCTGCGTACCCCGCAGAATTGGTTAGGGTTACCCCTGAGCTGGTAACATCTGCACTCGTCGATCACGGAGCAGACCATATTATTATATCCCAATATAATAATGGACGAGGTCATCTATTGCAAGTCCACCAGGGACAGGTTCATACACGAACACCTTTTCTTCAGGGACCCGCTGCTCAGGGAGTACTTCGATAAGGGTCTGCAGAAAAAGTTCAGGGCCCGGGTCAAATCGAAGCACGCGTCAAAGACGTACGAAAAGTTCATGTACGTCCTCGTCACCGACAGCATACGTGATATCATCCTAAAAGCCGTCGGCGAGATCTCGAGTCACATGGCGACGAGCGGTGATCTGGTCATCTCCGGCGGCGAGGCTTTTAACATGTACACGTGTAAGACTGACAGGGTCGTGACCAGCGACATAGACGCGAAGTTCGTCCCGCGCATGTCCGTGAGTCCCAAGTTTTTCGGTAAACTCCAAGGGACGAAACTGATCATATGGGACAAAATCGGCCAGGTGGCGAAAAGGCTCGACACCCAGATCAAACGGCGGATCCAGTCCATGCGGCGCAAACACGCCAAGATCTTCAATTTCCTGGGCATCGGTTTCGAACCCAGAGGGCCGTGGGTGACGAGGCGGTTCCACTTGATCAAGAAGAGGAAGATCAGGAAGGACTATAAAACGAGTGCGGGTGACGTGTTCATAGACGTGGAGCTCTTCGCGCTGGACCTGAACCGCTTCAAGTATCTCTCCACCAAGACGGGCAGAGTCGAGAGCACCAAAATCGGCGGGATACTGGACATTCCTTTCATGCGACCCAAGGAGTTCGGGTACGAGGTGGTCCTTTCGCGTCAGAGGGGTGTCAAGTATCGCAACCTAGACACCGGTAAGACGGTCACCGACAGGAAAATTTTCATCGCCAGTAAGGAGTTTCTCGTTGAAGACATTTACCTCATGCACAAATTGAAATTGCGCCCGGAGAAGAAGGAGAAGGACCGACAGCGCCTGTTGAAACTCTCCAAGCTCTTCGTCAAGGGCGTGAAGAAAGACGATTCGATCGAGGCCATCTTTAAACGCGTCCGCAGTAAAATCGTCAGGAGACGACCGGCGACGAAGAAGGACGGTCGCGTGTCCATGCACAAGGCTGCGAAAGTCAACCCGTACAAGTACGAAAAGTACACGACGGCGCCGTCTAAGGGACGGCTTTCGAAACATTACGTACACGGTTTGAAGACGACGTCGAGCGACATGAAGGTCAAGGGGTACGGTAGGTCTTCAGGAAACAAGGAGTTTAATCTCAAAACCCTGAGGTGGAAAAACGTTACCGACGATTCTTACGTGAAGAACGAGGCCAACCTCAGGCCGAAGAAGCGAAAGAAATTGCCCAAGAAAATCAACGTGCGCAGGACATTGTACGGTCATAAACCCAGGAGAAACAATTGGGTGTCGAACGCGATCATAAACAAGGCGGCTGCCATCCCTTTCGTTGGCTTAAAAAGATGAGCCGTGGGTACAGTACAATAAGATGATTTTCGATACTATCAGCAAGAACGACGACGGCCTCCGCTTCGTGAAGGCCCGCAACGATACCAAGCGCAAGGTGCTCATCCAGCTCAACGGCGTCAAGATCTCCGAGGTCGGTGATGAGATCTTCCTCGACCTCGTCTCGGACATCAACTCCGGGAAGGTGAGCATGATCGACGAACAGAACGTCGACGCCGCGATCGAGCACTCGGCCGAATGGTTCGGCAAGGAATTGTCCAAGACTGTCATCAGGGCAGCGTACACCTCCAGCGCGTCGCCGGATGATAAGATCGAGTGCGAGCGCATCGACGCGACCAAGATTTTTGACGCCAAGCAGCAGGCGGTCGACATCGAATCTCTCCAGAAGGACAGATCGTGCGACGTCATCCTCGAATTCTCGGGGATCTGGTTCGCCAAGAAAAATTTCGCCGCCACTTGGAATCTCGTCCAGGTCAGGCTCCACCCCGAGCAGATCCTCGACACATACCCAGACGACTACGCTTTTGTCGATGATGACGAGGACCAGTAAAAAATAAATTGTTAATATATAACAAAGATGTTCAAGGGTCGTAACCAATCGATTATGATGTTGGTCGCAGTGGCCGCACTCGTCTTCCTCCTCTGCAATCTCAACTCCAAATCTTCTTACACCATTTCCGAGCGCGAGTACGCGTCCATCGGTCCCTCCGTGGGTCCCGCTGCGGGTCCCTCTGCCGGCATGAGCCAGGGCACCGGCCTCGCCTCTTCTCTCCTCCCCCGTGAGATCGCCTCCGAGGAGGATTTCGGTCAGTTCGCCCCAGAGGACGTCCTCGCGGGTCAGAACTTCCTCGATCCCCGCCAGCAGATCGGTTTCCCTGAGACCGTCGGCGGCGCGCTTCGCAACGCCAACCAGCAGATCCGCAAGGACCCTCCTAACCCCAAGGAGCCCTTCGTGTGGAACAACTCCACCATCGTTCCCGATCTCATGCAGCGCGGTCTCTGCGCCTAACTTAAAGATTAGAGCGTAGTATTAATCAAATGACTAACGTATCAAACGATCTCTCCGACACCGTTTCGAAGTTGGTGGAGCTCACCAAGCAACTTTCCGATGCGAAATCTGATATCAAGATCCTCAACCAGGAAGAGAAGCGGCTCAAGGAGCGCGTGAAGAAAGCCATGGTCGATCAGGGCATTGATACCATCAACCTCAGGAAAGGTAAAATCAACCTGCGCACATCCGTGCGCAAGGGTACCATGAACAAGGAGGCCATCTCCGCCGGTCTCATGTCCTTCTTCTCCGGCGACGAGGCCAAGGTCGAAGGAGCTTTAAACGCCATCAAGGATAACCTGCAGACGAAGGAGTCGACGAGTCTCTCTCTGACAGGCATAAAAGAGAAGCCCCCTAAAGATGTATAATGGTGTGGAGTCAGTACGTGTGGGAGGCCAACACCGGATTAGACGCTGACGGCAGTGACGAAGATGTCTCCCGTGAAGACGCTCCTCTGAATATCGAAGATTGGGAAGTCGAATACTCAGATGAACTCACTCGAATGTGGCATACCATTGAACTTCTCCTTTACGACGCAGGAATCCAACACTCAGGCCAGTTCGTGGATTTCGTGGAGTTTTGTCACATGGAGCACGACGCTGATACCGTACCGCGGGTGACGTGGGAGTACCAGGAGCAGACGGAGTGGTTCGAAGAGAGACTCGCGCACGTGTGGAAACATGTCAGGCGCGTGGTCGACGACAACGGTCTGCACGAGGGGGTCATGCGGGGGGCGACGTTTAATAGCTTTCTAAACCTGTGTAAAAATTATATGGATGTATATTAAATGTTACCGAACCTCACCGCTCAACGCGTCGCCATCCCAGCCGCTCTTTTTTTATCGCTCAGCCCCGGTATTCTCATCACGACCAACGGGGAAAAGCTTTCGTTCACGAACCAAAAGACCAACACGCACGCCGTGTTCTTCCACGCGCTCGTGTTCTTCGTTGTCTACAGCATGATCGCCAAGGCGATGGGCCTGGTCCTGACCAAGACCGATCTCCTCGTCAGCACGTCTCTGTTCCTGGTCCTCAGCCCTGGTCTTCTCCTTACTTTACCGCCGGGGAGCAAGGGTGTGTTCCAGTCGGGACAGACGAGTGTGACTTCTGCACTCACCCACTCGATCGTCTACGCGATCGTCTTCGCGCTTTTGCGTCGTCAATTTCCTCAGTTCTACTAGGTAGGAGGCAGATGAAATATCTCGTGTTGGGACCGGCGTGCATGGGTATATTCTCCATGATCGGCCGTCTCAAGGCGATGGAATCCGATCTCGTGGACGTCAAGGAGATATCCGGGTCGTCCGCCGGGTCGATCCTGGCTCTATTTCTGGCGGTCGGGATGTCAATGGATGAAATATTTGAAATCGCGCTCTCCACCAACATCGCCGACTTTTTCAAAATTAAGTTGAGTTCGTTTTTCACCAAGTTCGGGTTCGTCGATATGCACCCCATACGTAAGAAGTTGGTCGAGATCTGTCGATCCGATCCGACGTTCGCCGATGTCGAGATGAAGATTTACGTCTCTGCGTTTTGTCTCAACTCCTCGGAGACGGTGTATTTTTCGAGGGACACACACCCGGATATGAAGGTGATCGATGCGGTGTGCATGAGCATGGCGGTTCCGTTCATATTCTCGTGTGGGAAGTACGCGGGGAAGACGTACGTGGACGGCGGGACCAAGGAGGAGTACCCCCTGACCCCGTTCCTGGATAAGAAACCCCACGAGATCACGTGCATGAAAATAACGACGAACCAAATTTACCAGGATGACATCGATACGCCCAGGGAATTCGTGGAATCACTCGTCAGGTCCGCGCTTTCGAATCGGGTGTGCTACGACAGACCGATCAAGGAGATCGACATCAAACTAGGAGACGTAAACATCTTCGACTTTACCATGACGTACGAGGAAAAGATTAAATTATACAACATAGGATACTCGACCTGATACTTTTTTTGTCAGTTTATTATATATGGATGCATGCGATCCCGACGCCGACATCAATAGTCTCCGGGAGCTGATTAAGCTCAACACCGGAAAGAACCTTAGACTGACAAAGGAACAGATATGCGCGGTGCGCAAAAATATTCAGGCTGGGCGGTTACCCCTACCGCCGATGCTACTCAACCGGTCGCGGAAATACATGACCGATCGTAAAAGTCCCCTGACGGCGAGGGATTTCGAACGTCTCTTCGACGAAGGCACGACCCTTCCCAGGATCCAGAGGATCGCCCGTAAACTGGACAAGAACCTGAAAGTCGACGACAGGTCCAAGGCTGATCTGGTCGAGGCGATCAAGACCAGGTTGAAGAGACTGAAGATCGCCGAACCCGTCAAGATTACCAAGAAGCGTATTTTGGCCGCTAAGGCGGTCGCCGAGAACAAGGGGTTCTTAAGCGGTGTGATCAACAGGTTCACCACGCCTGATAAGAAAAACAACTCGGCGAACTCGACCAACACGGCGGTGAAGAAGAAGAACCTGGAGAACAACAGCAACTCAGGGAACGGCAACAATAAGGGAAACAACAACACCAACAACGCGAACCGCAACCGCACCCCGGGCAACAACAACGCGAACCG
>CESI01033780.1_pt1 | contig 16312 bp, 16 predicted proteins | sample 356301 | NCBI WGS metagenome assembly CESI01 (sample SAMEA2621423, study PRJEB7988) | marine metagenome | biome: marine biome (ENVO:00000447); feature: deep chlorophyll maximum layer (ENVO:xxxxxxxx); material: "saline water (ENVO:00002010), including plankton (ENVO:xxxxxxxx)" | depth 40 m | reverse complement strand
CCCTAATTCCAGATGCCCCGAACTGCTTACGGGCAAAAATTCAGTCAACCCTTGGATGAAACCAAGGATGATGGCTTCCCAATGGGTCATCAGCGCTTCAAGATGGCGTAAAAGATCGTTCCGTAACCTCCTAAGACGACAATCGGTGCAAGTGTGATTCGACGAAAACTAAATATCTCCGGATTGAAGGCGGTGGGGTCTTCGGTTGCCCCTCCTGACATGAGGATGTATCCGATGATCAAGAGACCAATGCCTGCAATAAGCCACTGGTAGTTGGATTTTTGAAAAGCAAATCCGGATGGACGTTCAGTGGAATCTTTCATGTAAGAGCAAATTTAGTGCAACCTGTCCAATCGGCTTCGCAGGAACCGATTGACTGCAATGGCCGTTGAAAGCCCCCCGAACAACCCACCTATGAACGTAAGAATAACAAACAAAGCACTGAGGTATATTGCATTGAATGGCTCTAACAAGGAGGTGTTCTGAAAGGTGACAAGCGAGAGAATGCCATTGACAGCGATGAATGCGATTCCTCCAGAAAACACTCCATAAAAGATGCCTTGGCGAATGAAGGGGGCCCGTATGGCTCGGGGATGAGCGCCAACGAGCTGCATCGTTTTGATGACGAATCGACGGGCGAATATTGTGAGCCGAATGGTATTGTTCATCAACGCAAACGCCGCCGCCATGAAAAGTAGAGCAAGTCCCGCAAGAGGTGCGACCAAACGCTCAATAGCCCCTTCAATCTGTTCCAGCAACTCTGACTGCCAGACGACTTCTGCGATTCCTGGGATTTGCTCCATTCGGCTAACTGCTTTCCCTAATTCTTTTGTGGTGCTCCAGCTGGGTTTCATGCGCAAATCCATAACGTCTGACAAAGGAACATACCCGAGGAAATCCACAAAAGACTCCCCCAGTTGTTGCTCCAAATCGGCGCTGGCATCTTTGGCTTCGGTAAATGAAACAGACTCTACTGCGGGGTCGGTTCGCAGCATCTCTTTGGCCTGCATGAGGATGTTCGGCTCTACTTCTCGTTGAAAGAAAACCTGCACGCGTGCCTCTTGCCGTAGCTTTTGTTCCCAGTGCATCCCCAAGAAACCCAAAACAATTAGCAGTCCAATCAGCAGCAGCGTGAGGCTCATCCCCACGGTCGTGGTTACTGCGGTGGTGAGTTGCGCTCCAGAAGGTCGCCGAGAAGGGTTTGATTTGGAAGTCATGGGCTCGTTCGAATTCCAAAGATGCGCGATAAAAACGAATGATGTGCCAATCATTGTTATCCAGCCGCTAGGCGTTTGTCTCTGTTGTCTATGCTGATAGTAGATAAAGTATATTTGTAGTGACCAATAAAAAGTACACGATGATTACAGTAAATGAAAGCGCGCGTGATGAGGTGCTCAAATTGCTGAGTGCGGATGAGTATCCCAAGGGAAGTTTTGTGCGGGTTGGGGTGAAAGGAGGAGGTTGCTCGGGTCTGTTGTATGAAATGACCTTTGACCATGACTTGAAGCAAGAAGATGAAGTTTTCGAGAATAACGGGGTTAAAGTTGTGGTGGATAGAAAGAGCTACTTGTACCTCGTAGGCACCGAATTACAATTCAGTGGAGGGCTGAATGGCAAGGGTTTTCAGTTCTACAATCCAAATGCCAATCGAACATGTGGCTGCGGAGAGAGTTTTTCATTGTAGGCATTCAAGCGCAAGGGCATTCAAATTTGAATCAAACCGATGGCATACGACGGGAAGGATAAGGTATTGGAGGAAGTCACTGGGAAATCGTACGAGTTCGGTTTCACTACGGATATTGAATCTGATAAGGCGCCTCCAGGCCTCAATGAAGGCATCATTCGGCTCATTTCTTCGAAAAAAGAAGAGCCTCAGTGGATGTTGGATTGGCGGTTAGAGGCCTTTGCTGTTTGGCAAAAAATGGAAGAACCGGACTGGCCGCATTTGCAGTACAAAAAGCCGGATTATCAGGCCATATGTTATTACGCGGCTCCAAAGCAAAAAAAGCAACTCGGTTCCATGGATGATGTAGATCCTGAGATGAGGAAAACCATGGAAAAACTAGGCATCTCACTGGAAGAGCAAAAGCGCCTTTCCGGAGTTGCGGTTGATTTTGTGATGGATTCGGTTTCGGTTGCAACATCTTTCAAGAAGAAGCTTGGGGAACTCGGCATCATTTTCTGCTCCATGAGCGAAGCGGTGAAGGAGCATCCAAAATTGATTCGCAAGTACTTGGGTAGCGTGGTTCCAACCAAAGACAATTTTTTTTCAGCCCTGAATGCGGCGGTCTTCACAGACGGTTCGTTCTGTTATATTCCTAAAGGGGTGAGATGCCCCATGGAATTGAGCACATACTTCCGCATCAATGAGTCGGGTACTGGCCAATTTGAGCGCACATTGGTTGTGGCAGATGAATCGAGCTACGTGAGCTACTTGGAAGGCTGCACGGCTCCTCAACGCGATGAAAACCAACTCCACGCGGCGGTAGTGGAGCTCGTGGCTCTTGACGAAGCAGAGATCAAGTATTCCACTGTTCAAAACTGGTACCCTGGTGACGCTGAAGGCAAGGGTGGTGTATTCAACTTTGTCACGAAGCGAGGCATCTGCCACCGCCGTTCTAAAATCAGTTGGACACAAGTGGAAACGGGGTCTGCGGTGACTTGGAAATACCCAAGTTGCATTCTCAAAGGCGATCACAGTGTTGGAGAATTTTACAGTGTTGCGGTCACCAACAATGCCCAGCAAGCGGACACAGGAACCAAAATGATTCACTTGGGCAAGAACACGCACTCCACGATTATATCGAAAGGAATAAGTGCTGGAAAAAGCCACAACAGTTACCGCGGGTTGGTGCAGATAATGCCGTCAGCAGACAACGCTCGAAATTTTTCGCAGTGCGATTCCTTGTTGATGACAGACACTAGCGGTGCTCATACGTTCCCGTACATCGAAGTCAAAAACCCGACCGCGAAAGTGGAGCACGAGGCGACGACATCGAAGATTGGAGAAGATCAGATTTTTTATTGCCTTCAGCGCGGCATTGACGAGGAACAAGCGATTAGCTTAATTGTCAATGGATACGCGAAAGAAGTATTGAACCAATTGCCCATGGAATTTGCCGTGGAAGCACAAAAACTCTTGTCCATTTCATTGGAAGGAAGCGTAGGATAATGGTAAATATCAAAGAACTCCAAGCCTCAATCGGTGATACACCGATTTTAAAAGGCCTCAATCTCGAAATTAAACCGGGCGAAGTCCATGCCATCATGGGTCCAAACGGTGCGGGAAAGTCCACATTGGCCTCTGTTTTAGCAGGACGAGAGCATTACGCTGTCTCGGGGGGATCCGTTGATTTTGACGGCCAAGACCTCCTTGATATGGATGCCACAGAACGCGCTCGATCGGGCCTTTTCTTGGCTTTTCAGTATCCTGTGGAAATCCCTGGCGTGTCCAATATCAACTTTATGCGAGCTGCCATCAACGGCAAGCGTGAGCATCAAGGCCTAGAGCCGATCAAAGGGAAGGACTTCCTTAGCCTTGTGAAGGAAAAATCTTCTCTAGTGGAATTGGATGGTCGATTGCGCAATCGTTCAGTAAATGAAGGGTTTTCGGGAGGAGAGAAAAAGCGCAATGAGATTTTTCAAATGGCCATGTTGGAACCTCGTTTTGCAGTCTTGGACGAAACAGATTCGGGTTTGGATATCGATGCGTTGCGCATTGTCGCGAGCGGTGTAAATGCTATGCGTTCTCCCGAAAGAAGCTTTCTCGTCATCACGCACTACCAGCGTTTACTCGATTACATTGTACCTGATTTCGTTCACGTCCTTGTTGACGGAAAGATTGTAATGTCAGGCGACAAAGATTTGGCCCTGAAGCTCGAGGATAAGGGGTACGATTGGATCAAAGAAGAAACAATCGCATGACCGGAATGGCAAAGCCCATTGTTATGGACTTGGAGCGCAAGCCCAATATTCATCTTGCTACTCAAGCCAAAGGTGAAGCACTGCGCGCAGCCCTCGTTGCATTGCGATCAGGAACAGGACTGGCAGCGGAGTATTTGGATGCTTTGCCGGTTCCGCATCGCCGAGTAGAACGCTGGAAACACACTCCAGTTGCTGGATTTTGGTCCACTTACGAAGCGCCTCAAGTACAAACCGTTTTAGCGGCAGGTTGCGAGGCGTGTCCCGTGCCCGGCTTGCATGCGTACAGAATGGTATTCGTCAATGGGACATTTGACCCAGCGGCCAGTGATTTGCCGGTGCACAATGGAGTCCAATGCGCCCCTATTTCGATGAGTGATTCGCCGCCCCGCGAAGCAGGTGACCTGGAAGCAACGGAGTGGTTTGCGGCGTTGAACCAGGCGTTCGCTATTGAAGGCATGCGACTACACATTAAAAAAGGGGTGGTTTTGGATCGACCATTATTGGTTCATCATCACACCCATGGCCCGAATAGTGCGAACTTTTTGCGCCACGAAATCACAGTGGAAGCAAATGCGCAAGTGCAATTGATTCACTGGAGCACAGCTGACTCACAAGCGTCAGGCATGGTGAATATTATGACGCATATAGAGGCAGCTACAGGCAGCCATGTGGCATTGGATAAAGTGCAAGACGAAGCAGGGAAATTGCATCACTTGGCCTTTGAGCAAATCAATCAAGCCCAGTCTACCCAAGTGCGTGTGCACACGGGAACCATTCAGGGACAGTGGGTCCGAAACGATTTGAATTTTCGATTGGACGGAGAAGGATGCGATTCGGTATTGAATGGATTTTTTCTTCCTAGCGGAAACGAATTTGTAGACAACCACACTACAGTAGATCATTGCGCAGCAAACTGCACGAGTTCGGAACAGTACCAAGGAATTTTGTACGGCTCCAGTTCAGGTGTATTCAACGGCAAGGTTTTCGTTCGTCCGAATGCTCAACAGACCAATGCATATCAGCAAAATGGGAATATTTTGGTGACGGATAAGTCGAAAATAAATGCAAAGCCCGAGCTTGAGATTTACGCTGATGATGTAAAGTGTAGCCATGGCTGCACCATCGGCCAGTTTGACGAAGAGGCGTTGTTTTATGCACGCTCCCGAGGAATTAGCGAAGCGGAAGCCAAGGCCATGCTGGTGAATGCTTTCATCGGCGATGTTCTTGATGGATTTGCTGTGCCGGAAGTGCGCATGGAATTGGAGCATCGCTTAGCCACGAAGCATGGATGGGATACTTGGAACGATACATTGGAAGCCGGATGAGCTCAGCACTCGACACATCGGCCGTTCGCGCGCAGTTTCCCATTTTGGGTCGGCAGGTCCATGGGAAACCACTTGTTTACCTCGATCATGCCGCCTCTTCTCAGAAGCCGGTTGCTGTTATCGAAGCGCAGCGTGAGTATTTGATGCATTATCATTCAAATGTGCACCGCGGAGCGCATGCGCTTTCTCAACAGGCCACAGACGCCTTTGAGCGAGCACGTTCAACAGTCCAGTACCATATCGGTGCTGAGCATTTGGAAGAAATTATTTGGGTGGCAGGGGCGACCGATGGCATCAATCTGGTTGCTCAAGCCTGGGGACGAGAACACATTCAATCCGGGGATGTCATCTTGATTACTTGTATGGAGCATCACGCGAATATTGTGCCGTGGCAAATGCTGGCTGAAGAGCGGGGTGCAAAAGTTGAAGCGGTGAATATTTTGGAGGACGGGACACTTGACGACGACGACTTTCAAGAAAAACTGAAACTAGGGCCAAAACTTGTTGCCTTCATGCATGTTTCCAATACCTTGGGTACCATCAACGATGCTCAGCGGTTGACGAAGATGGCCAAAGGCGCAGGGGCTGTAGTGTTAATTGATGGCTCACAAGCTTTGCCGCACATGATGGTGGATGTGGTGGATCTGGGCTGTGACTTTTATGTATTTTCTGGGCACAAAGCTTACGGTCCGACAGGAATTGGAGTTCTATATGGCAAGAAGGCGATCTTGGAAGCCATGAAACCGTGGCGCGGTGGAGGGGAAATGATTGATGTTGTGAGCCTGAAGAACGGCACTACTTATGCCGGACTGCCGCACAAGTTTGAAGCTGGCACGCCGCACATTAGTGGAGCCATTGGTCTGGGTGTTGCTTTGCAGTGGTTAACGGGCCTCGGGCTCAAATCTGTGATGGATCACGAGACAATTTTATCTTCCCAAGCACGGCATCAATTGGGGAAAATTGACGGCATGCGTTTCATTGGTTCGGCCCCATCAACTTCGGGTGTAGTGAGTTTTGTGGTAGAGGGTGTGCATCCGTATGATTTGGGTACACTGCTCGATCAGCAAGGGATCGCAGTGCGTACAGGCCATCATTGCACACAACCCATCATGGAGCATTTCGATATTCCTGGAACCGTGCGGGCATCCTTCGGAGCATACAACACTTTGCAAGAAGTTGACGTGCTTGTCCAAGGCGTTGAGCGCGCGCTAAAAATGTTGCGCTGAACAAATGCAATCCCCTCCTCTCTTATGAACGCTGAATTGCAAAGCCGTCAAGAACAAATTGTAGAGGAGTTCTCATTCTACGAGGATTGGATGGAGAAATATGAGCAGCTTATTGACATGGGCAAAGAGCTGGCTGTGTTGTCCGACGAGCATAGGCAAGACGAGCATTTGATTCGCGGGTGCCAGTCACGTGTTTGGTTATCGGCCACGCGGACCGAAGAAAAACATGTCCGTTTCTATGCGGACAGCGATGCCATCATCACAAAGGGCTTGGTTGCTTTAATGGTGAGAGTATTGGACGGCTTGCCCGCCAAGGACATTGCCGAGTCGGATTTGTGGTTCATCGAAAAGATTGGCTTGGACAAACATTTGAGTCCTACACGTGCCAACGGACTGCATTCTATGGTGCAGCAGATGAAGCGATATGGCGTCGCCTTTCAGGCGAAGTGAGCATTATAAAGAAGTGGCACCAGAATCCTTTTCAGTTGTGACTTCTTGCAGGTTATCACAAAATTTTTGGAACTGACGCCACTCCAGCCTGAGAAAGCTTAAGGGTACAACGCGCCAAAAGCGACGAGGGTTGCACAGCTGCGGTTTTTGGTCCCGATAAAAAGCCTATTTAGTGGCAGGAACCAGTTTGGCGATGGCTGCGCTGAGGTCTTGGACGGTGGCTTGGAATGCCTCCATTTGATCCTGTTGAATGGGTGTGGACGGAGGAAAATCTTCGCGCAAGTGATCCACTTGCTTTCCGTTCTTCCAAAACCGAAAACAGACATGTGGACCTGTGGCCAGCCCCGTGGAACCAACGTACCCAATGACTTGTCCTTGTTTCACATTCTGACCTGCTGAAACTGCGCGTCGGGACATGTGCAAATACTGAGTTTCGTACGTGTTGTTGTGACGAATCTTAACATACTTCCCATTGCCTTTTGTGTAGCTGGACTTGCTAACCATACCGTCCCCAACAGCGAGGATTGGCGTTCCTTTGGGCGCGGCATAATCTGTGCCATAATGGGCCTTCGTTTTTTGCAAAATCGGATGAAAACGCTTGAGGTTATATCGACTGCTGATTCGACTGAATTCAACGGGAGCTTTCAAGAAGGCTTTTCGCAAACTTTGCCCCGCGTCGTCAAAATAATCAAACCCTTCTCCCTGGTCAAATCGAAATGCTGGCAATTCCCGCCCGCGGTGCTGAAAATGGCAGGCAATGACGCGTGGCATGCCCATGGGCTCACCGTTGATGTACGTTCGCTCGTACATGACGTCAAAGGCATCGCCTTTTTGCAAACGTGAAAAATCAACCGTCCAGGCATAGACATTGGCCATTGCTAAAGCGAGGGTAGTGGGCGCTCCGAGACGTTCGAGATCTACGGACAGGGAATTTTCGATGGTGCCTATTGTGCGTTGAATCAACGTATCGGCAGGCAAACTTTCGAGTGCCACGCTGTACGGCTCTTGGAGTGAGAATCGTGCATATTCACGGGCGTTTCGCTGGTAAATGAAATGAGCAGGTTTCGGTAGTGAATCACGCGTGAATGCGATCCACCACGGTTTTCCGCTCCGCATGTTTCGCACATCGTACTCCTCGTTGGTTGCCTGGGCAAGTAGGGTTATTTGCCCTGCATTCATTCCCGCTGGTCGTAGGATGTGGGAGAGTGATTGGCCAGGGGCCACGATGCCTGAATCGATGTCAAGCCCTTCCCACATCAGTCCGAAGCGTTCGACGGGGTTGGTCGGAGGCTGAAAATTCGCTTCGCGGATTGGAACATTGTCGCTTACATCTTTGCATCCGAAGGTGCCGAAAAGCAGGACAAGAAGAACGGTTGGGAAGGTGGAAAACGGGGGATTCATCACAAGCCAAACACTTCTTTTTCGACCCAACCTTTGCCCCATTCCGCTTGCTCTTGTTCGTTCCAAAGTTCTGGATAGAAAATGCGCTTTTGGAAGCGCGGAGGCAAATACTTTTGCCAGTTTGTCCCTCCAGTTGCAGCGATGTCTTCCGGATTTTTTTGCAGGTAACGCACAGCGCTTTTGTAGTGGCTCAATGGCCAGTTGATGTTCACATTAACGTCCAACCACCGCAATGCTTGGCGCAATTCGTCTGTTTGTTGACCCGGCCCGAGTTTTTTCCAAAATGATCTGAGGTTCCCATCGAAACAATTCTCCGCCAACTCCATGAGGGTGTGATCGTATTTTTGCTCAAATTGCCGCAGCGTCAGCGTTTTTTCTCCTGAAGAAAGTTCAACGGCTCCCGCCTTCCAATAGATTTTATCAAAGAGGCTGATGAGGTCGCCCGGTGAGTGATCGGCGTGGTCGGCGCGGAACTCTTCTTTGAGCAGCCGATCAAAGCTCGTAGCGTGGATTTCGATCATTCGGTATTGAGCACTCTGGAATCCACTTGCCGGAAGCAAGGACATGCGAAACTTTAAGAATTGATCCTTGTCCATCCCGTCAACCATGATTTCAAAGCTGTGTGTCAGTGCTTCGAAGTACCGGTTCACACGACTCACGCGTTTCAGCATATCAGCCGAATCCATTGCCTCTGCATGCTGAAGCTGACGAAATTCATGAAGCGAGAGCTTGAAGTAAAGCTCTGTAATCTGGTGATAGATGATGAAGATTTCCTCATCTGGAAAAGGTGTAATAGGATGCTGTAGGCTTAGTAATGTATCCAAATTGATGTAATCCCAGTAGGTCAAGAAGTCTGCATGAAGCAGGCCATCCAAGTAGGAGTTCAAGTCCTGGCCCATTGCCGCGTATTTAGCCTGAAGGGCTTCGAGCTTGGCGAGTATGGATTTGTCAAAAGGGTGCGATTCTGGCATGGTACCAAATTCGTGAAATTCTGCTCAGTTTGGAGCAAAACCCAATGGACTTCTCAACCCTGACGCGTTGGTCAGTTCCATTTTAATGGACCCGAATAAGATGCGTGTGCTTGCGAGCAGTGGGATGCGGTTGGTATCGTTCGTAATGTAAACCGCCAAGTCATCGGGATTTCGCCAGATCCGACCGGTTTGAATCACCGGGTAAATGAGTGCACAGTTCCATTTTTGCCCTTTCCATTTGATGTTTTCGTTGCCAGCATACACGGCTTGAAGATCAAACCACTCTTCGTCCATGAAGATGGGAACCGATACCGTATCTCCTTCAGCGAGTGTATTGAAGGCAATGTTGCGGAGTGCATAGATTCCGCTCACCATGTCATACACAGGCCCTTGAAGCTCATGTTGGGTTTGTTTGGGATTATTCTTCCCTTTGAAGGCGACAGCAAAGACGCTTGAGTCACTTTGGTTGAAGGTGTAGTCTTGGTGCAGTTTGTATCCGCCTTCGCGAATATCACGGAGAAAGTAATTGGGCAGTCCGGTGCGAGGGTCGATGTGCGACTGGTAATGATCGTCTACTTTGAAAAACCAATTGAAAGCGCCGACGCTTCTGCCTTTGGCATCGATGATCCAATCGCTGTTTTGTTTCGAACCTTTCACTGTGATAACAGCCTCTGCAGCATCGAGCAAGCCATAATGGAACCGATAGCTCAAGGTTTCGCCGGGTGCAAACGCGGCATTGCTAAAACGGCTACCAGAAGCCCCATTTTGTGCAATTAATGGGTGACAAGCGAGCCCTGCAAGAAGAAGAAAAAATAGCCGTTTCATGCTATTGGAATGCAATGATTGGGCCAACCGTGGCGAATGGGTTGAGTTCAACTCAATACAGCCATGCATTTCAGTTCAATGGCAATGGGCGTAGGCAAGCGGTTAATTTCCACGGTGGTCCGACAGGGCTGTGTTGCGGGATCAGGAAAGTACTCTGCGTAAATGCGGTTGAACGTAGCGAAGTCGCGGTGCATATCGACGAGAAAAACAGTGATATCAACCAGGTTTTCCCATTGGCTTCCGTTGGCCTCCAAGATGGCCTTGACATTGCCTAGCACGCTATGGACTTGTGCTGCAAAGTCAAACGCTTTGAAATTTCCATTGTGGTCCAATTCCAGCCCGGGCACGCCGCTATCGTTGGAGTCGCTTCCTGCGATTCGCGGACCAACGCCACTCAAAAACAACAAATTACCAACCGCTTTGGTATGGGGATAATTGCCAACAGGTTTGGGACCTTGATTCATTTTTATTCAATCTTATTGACGGCAAAGATGCTCCGATTTTCGTCATTGTCCGAATTTCTGGCTCTCAGCGCCTTGGTCTTTCGGTTGGGTTTGGTTCAAAGCAAGTGAGCCGGTATCTTCGTTTCATGCGATACCAATCTCTCTCTTCCGAATTGTACAAGCGCAACCGTGCGAACTTCATGGCTCAAATGAAGCCAAGGAGCATTGCGGTTTTCTTTTCGAACGACATCTATCCCACCAGTGCGGATGGCACATTGCCGTTTAAGCAGGCTAGCGATATTTTGTGGTTGACGGGCGTGGACCAAGAGAATACGGTGTTGGTTTTGTTTCCTGATGCCCACAATCCAGTGGATCGTGAGATTTTGTTTACCACGGAGACCAATGAAGAACTCGCCATTTGGGAAGGAGCAAAATTGGACAAGAAGCAAGCGACCGCGGCAACTGGAATCCCCAATATTCAGTGGACTCCTGGATTTGAACGCACGTTTCACCGCCTCATGGCTGAAGCCGATGCACTTTACCTCAACGACAACCCGCATGCCCGCGCCAAAACTTCCGTTGAGACGCGAACAGCCCGAGAGAATTCTGCGTTGCGCGAGAAGTATCCGAATTATGAAGTCGAACGTTCTGCTCCAATTTTATTCAGCTTGCGGGCGATCAAATCACAGGAAGAAGTGGAACAAATGCAGCGCGCGTGTGACATCACAAAAGCTGGGTTTGAGCGTGTTTTGCAATTCGTAAAGCCGGGTGTGACGGAATATGAAATAGAGGCGGAATTCATGCACGAATTCTTGCGACGCGGTTCACGCGGCTTTGCCTATACTCCGATTATCGGCAGCGGATTCAACGCGTGCGTCTTGCACTATATCGAAAACAGCCATGAATGCAAGGCTGGCGATGTCATCTTGATGGATGTCGGCGCGGAATACGGCAACTATGCTGCCGACATGACGCGATGTGTGCCGGTGAGCGGAAAGTTTACGGACCGCCAACGGGCCGTTTACAATGCGGTTTTGAGCGTGATGCGCGGAGCGATGAAACTTCTCCGACCAGGTGTCAGTCTGCACGAATATCACATTCAGGTGGGCGAGTTGATGACGAAAGAGTTGCTCGATTTGGGACTGATCACCAAAGACGAAGTCGCCAACGAAACCCCTGCACGTCCCGCTTACAAAAAGTACTTCATGCACGGCACGTCACACTTCATTGGTCTGGATGTGCACGATGTTGGACACTGGCATGAACCCATTCAAGCGGGGCAGGTCTTCACGGTGGAGCCAGGCATTTACATTCGAGAAGAAAAACTTGGGATTCGGCTTGAGAATGACATTCTCATCACCGAAGACGGATTCGTGGATCTTATGGGTCATATCCCGCTCGAGGCCGACGAGATTGAGGCGATGATGGCCGATTAAGCTGTTAAATTTTACCCATTACAGATTCGCGGTCACGAGTGAATCCAAGAATGCACCCGTGTCTTCCGAGTATCCGATGTTTCGGTCAATGATGCGACCGTCGCGACCGACCAAACACCAGGTTGGATAGGCGACTACTGGATATTCCTTGGGCAATGAATCGAGCATCATCTGGGGCACGTCCAATTCGCGGCGGTCGAGGTAGCGCTGCACTGTTTTGGCTTTTTGGTGATGGTTGACACCCATCACTGTGAACCCTTTCGGCCCAAATTCTTCTTGCATTCCAGCAAGGTGCGGCAGCGCTTGCATACAAGGGCCGCATCCGACGTACCAGAAATCAACGTACACGAGCTGGCCATTCAGCGCTTCCAAGCTTACCGGTTCGCCGGCTAAATCTAATCCCGCTAAAGCCGGCGCTGCCGCTCCGATGGCAGGCAATGAGGCCATTGCTTCTTCGAACCAATTTTCACTTCCGCCTCCGCCCGCAACTTCAGGGGCGACGGGTTCAGGCTCCTTTGCCCAATCCGGAGCCGTCCAATCGTCAATGGCATTCACAATCTCGGGCTGATTCACATCCTCCCACGTCCAGTCAATCGTCATGATGCTGCCGTATCCCATATCGCCGCGGTACCACGATTCGTCATACCGCACAGGCAATCCGTGGGGTGCTTGTAGTACCCAACGTTTCGAATCCCGAGAATCCGAATGGAAATCTTCAGCGGTCGAGTCTTGGATGGCACTGCGCGTCAAAATGAATTGCTCGGGCGTAGAACGCGTGGGCAACACGTGTTCCCATTTCACCTCCACTAAGGAATCACTCACCTGTTCGGCCCACCAACTGCTATCCGTGAGAGCAGTTGGCAATGTGAGAGCAGAATAATAATTGCCGATCCCATTTCCATTGCGTGGATTTTGGGCGTCAAGAGGGTCGACCGATTTGGTGCTATCAGCTGCAACGTAGGATTTTTCGTTGGCCCACAAACGATAAAGATATGTGCTGGTATCACCCTCTTGGATGAACGCATCTTCGAGCATCCAAGCCATGCCGTAAGCAGAATCTTTCGCAGCATGCACTCGCACCCATTGCATGCTCACTTCTCTTTCCCATTCGCTATCGCTTGCCTCAACGGCGTTGGTCACGTGCGCTCGAAACTGCGCGTTCTCAATTTGCATGATGGCATCTCGCACATCATCTGCATCAGTAAAAACAGTCTCAGGTTGGCTGCACGCCAAAAGTGCGATCGGGGCAAAAAGTAGAATGCGGTTCATGTGACCAAAGTACGCAAGAGGCTCAAGTGCTAGCCATGCATCGTCTCTTTCTTGCCGTAATTGGCCATGATGTTGGCCTCATAATCGAGGTAGGATTGCCAACGGGACTCTACGTCGATGCCGGTGCCGTATTTGCGCGCAAAGCCAATGAAAGTGGTGTAATGTCCCGCCTCTGAAACCATCAAGTCGCGGTAAAATTCAGCCAACTCGGGGTCATTGATTTTTTCGGAGAGCATCTTGAAACGCTCGCATGAACGCGCCTCGATCATGGCGGCAAAAAGCAGTCGATCCACCAGCTGCTCTTCTCGGCTGCACTTGCGGCGAATGAACTTCAACACTTCGCCCACGTAGTCGTCTTTGCGCTCTGGACCTAGAACATAGCCACGCGCTTTGATGCGTTCAACGACCATTCCAAAGTGTTCGATTTCCTCTTGTGCGATGCGCGTCATTTCTTCCACCAATTCCAGATGTTCGGGGAACCGTGCGATGATGGAAATGGCGTTGGAGGCCGCCTTCTGCTCGCACCAAGCATGGTCCGTGAGGATCTCAGAGATATTGGTTTCGACGAGGGCGACCCAACGCGGGTCGGTCGGCAAACGCAGGCCGAGCATCGGAGATTCGCTCGAAGTGGATGCGGATGCGCTCATGGGCGTGTTTTGATCCGGATCAAGCTGCCGGTGGAGATGAGGTGGCCGTCTTCGGCCTCCAAGCACAACTCACCGCATTCGCTGTCTGCGTCTGGTAGGATGCGCGACCAGACAGTTTCCAAGGCCGATGGGCTGATACCGCTGTATGTGTTCATAATGATGAATCCGCCGGGTTCCACCAATTGAGCAACGGTTTGACACAGGGGGATAAGCTGGTCTTCCAGCTTCCACTTCTCGCCCTTTGGTCCCAATCCCCAAGTCGGTGGATCGAGGATGATTCCGTGGTATTTGTTGCCGCGTTTTTGCTCGCGTAGAGCAAATTTCAATGCGTCTTCTACCACCCAACGGATTCCTTCAAGGCCACTCATTTGCATATTTTTGCGGGTCCAATCAACGACCTGCCGGATGGCATCTACGTGGGTCACATCCGCACCTGCAGCGCAGGCCGCGAGCGATGCGCCGCCGGTGTATGCAAAGAGATTCAAGAATTTTTGTCCTTCCTGAACGTTGTCAACGATGTATTCCCAGTTGACTGCTTGCTCGGGAAAAATGCCCACGTGTTTGAAGCTGGTCATCTCCAAATGAAACCGGAGTTGCAGCTTCGGAGATTTGTAATTCAATGGCCAACCCTTCGGGCGCACTTCGGACGGACTCCAGTTGCCCTTGGTGCGACTCGTCGGTTCAAAACGCGAATCGGCGTCTCGCCATTCGAGGTTATTGCGCCCGCGTGACCAGACCACAGAAGGGTCGGGCCGGTCGAGCACTAATTTTCCAAATTTTTCCAATCGCGCTCCATGGCCTGAGTCGAGTAAGGAATACTCGTCCCAGTGTTTGGGCGCCCAACGTTGATAAGTGCGTGTAGACATGCGGTTGCAAAGGTCGCAATTGCGCGTGGATTCATAGCATATTTGTCACATATGGCATCACGCACCCCGCCCAAACAGCTTCGGAAGGAAATTCTAGAGGTTTTCAAACGTCAGCCCAACAAGCCTTTGAACCACAAACAAGTGGCCAGCACCATAGGCATTGTGAACCATGACATGCGCAGCAAGATTTCGGTTATGCTTGAAGAAATGGGCCGCGACGGCCGATTGGAATCCATTGGTCGGGGCAAATTTGTCCTCGCTGAAATGCAGCAGGATGAAAGCGCCATCGGTACGATTCAGGTGACGCGCCACGGTCGTGGCTTCGTGATGATGCCGGACGGCAACGAGATCTCTATACCGAAAGGCTATACAGGCACGGCGTTTTGGGGCGATACGGTGGAGGTGGATTGGTTGCGCCGCGGGCGGAAACACACCCCGCGGGTGGCGCGTATTGTGGAACGCCAGCGCAAGCAATACGTCGTGGTGATTGAAAAGATTCGCGATTATGCATTTGGCTATCCTTCCGATCAGCGCTTACACGCGAACTTTTTCATCGGGGCGCAGCATTTAAATGGCGCCGAAAACGGTCAGAAGGTCATTCTTGAAATGGTGAGTTGGGACGATCCAAGTGATGCTCCAGCAGGACGGGTGGTGGAAGTTTTGGGCAAACCTGGAGACCACGAAGTGGAGATGCATGCCATCCTCGCGGAGTATGGATTGCCGTATGAATTTCCCGATCACGTGCTCGCGGCAGCGGATGCGATCCCACATGCAGTGCCGGCCGAAGAACTCAAGCGCCGTCGGGATTTCCGGGACGTCACGACCCTCACCATTGACCCCGTGGACGCCAAGGATTTTGACGATGCGCTGTCATTGAAGCGCCTCAAGAATGGCAACTGGGAAGTGGGCGTGCACATTGCGGATGTGGCGCATTATCTCAAGCCCGGCACCGTGCTGGACGAGGAGGCGCGCCAGCGCGCGACGTCGGTTTACTTGGTAGATCGAACCATTCCCATGCTGCCGGAAGTGCTCTCCAACAACCTCTGTTCGCTGCGGCCCAACGAGGACCGATTGGCATTCAGCGCGGTGTTTGAAATGAACGACAAGGCCGAGATCAAAGGCGAGTGGTTTGGTCGATCTGTCATTCACAGCGACCAGCGGTTTGCCTACCACGAAGCGCAAGAACGGATCGAGACAGGCAAAGGTAAATACGCCGATGAGGTGAACACCTTGCAGCACTTGGCAGTGCAGTTGCGCGCCAACCGATTCAAGGCGGGCGGCATCGACTTCAATACCGAAGAGGTCAAGTTTGAATTGGACGAGGCGGGCAAGCCTTTGCGCGTGGTGATTAAGCGCATGCTCGATGCCAATCGCCTCATCGAAGATTTCATGTTGCTGGCGAATGTGCGGGTGAGCCGCTACCTCGCCAAGCCTCGAACCACTGAAGGCAAAAGGGAAGAAGCAACGCGCACTGCGGTCTACCGGATCCACGACAAACCCGACCCCGAGAAGCTGCAACAGTTGCGAAA
>CESI01141193.1_pt1 | contig 16324 bp, 16 predicted proteins | sample 356301 | NCBI WGS metagenome assembly CESI01 (sample SAMEA2621423, study PRJEB7988) | marine metagenome | biome: marine biome (ENVO:00000447); feature: deep chlorophyll maximum layer (ENVO:xxxxxxxx); material: "saline water (ENVO:00002010), including plankton (ENVO:xxxxxxxx)" | depth 40 m | reverse complement strand
CCACGCACTTGACCGCAATCCGTAGCTCTGATCAGAATTTGAAGCTGTATGGCGTATTGGGGCGTGATCCTGCGCGTACGGCAGCGTTTGCAGTGGAAAACAGAACTAGGGCTTACGCATCGGTGGCCGAAATAGCCGGAGACTCGGCGATTGATTTTGTTATTCTTGCCACGCCCCCTGATGCGAGGCGTGAAATTGTTGAGATACTGGTTGCAGCGAAAAAACCTATATTGATGGAAAAACCGGTAGAGCGAGATTTTGCTGCTGCTACTGAGATTGTTAAAATCTGTGAAACCGCTTCAGTTCCACTGGGTATAGTATTTCAACATCGTGCACGTGAAGCTTCTGTGGAGCTGAAATCTGCAATCGAAGCTGGCACTTTAGGCGAAATTTCGACTGTTGACCTACGTGTTCCGTGGTGGCGTAATCAAAACTACTATGATGCTCCAGGACGTGGGACCTATGCGCGCGATGGCGGCGGCGTTATGATTTCACAGGCAATTCATACACTTGATTTAGCTATGTGGCTACTCGGGCCTATCACCTCTGTTCAAGCGATGATGCGACGTACCAAGTTGCATATGCTTGAGGCTGAAGATTGGGCTGGTGCACTGTTTGATATGCAATGTGGGGCAATTGGAAGCTTGATTGCGACAACCGCCTCCTATCCTGGCCATGCGGAGACGATAACTATCCAAGGTACCAAAGCCTCGGCACACCTTGGGTCAGGTGTATTGACTATTCAGTATTTCAGCGGTGAAGTTAAGGTGTTTGGGACGGCTGGGGCAACGGGTGGTGGGTCTGATCCGATGGCCTTCACCCATGCCTGGCACCAATCTGTAATTGAAAATTTTGCGTCATCATTGGCTAAAAATCAACCGCCAATGACGCCAGGGTGGAGCGCTTTGCGGTCTCATGCGCTGATTGATGCAATGGAAACCGCAAACCGGAGCGGGCAACGTGTAGAGGTTTCCCTATGTCACTGACTTGTGTCGCCCTTGGGCTTGATCATCGCCATATCTATGGCATGACCGAAAATATGGAAAAAACTGGCGCCAAGTGCCTTGGTTTCTGGACCCAAGGAACGCCAGAAACGTTAAGTGGTTATACTGAAAGATTTCCAGACCTACCCCGCTTCGCACGCTTGCAAGATGCACTCGAATGCGGTGCAGATTTGGCATTGGTCTCTGCTATTCCGGCGGATCGTGCCCAATTAACGATCGCTGCTATGCAGCACGGAATGGATGTTATGAGCGATAAGCCTGGATGTACTACATTAGCGCAGTTGGATGAGATTAAATCTGTCGTACGAGAAACGAGCCGTATTTGGTCAGTCAATTTTTCAGAACGTTTTGAGACACCAGTTAGTACGCGTGCATCTGAATTGGTCGCTGCAGGTGCTATTGGGAAAGTAGTCCAAACTGTGGGTCTTGGACCACACCGAATGAACCTTGCAACGCGGCCAGATTGGTTTTTTCAGCGCGAACGTTTCGGCGGTATACTAACTGATATTGCATCACATCAGATTGATCAGTTTTTACATTATACAGGCTCTGATACTGCGCAGATTACCCATGCATTTACCACAAACTATACAAATAAAGAATATCCTAACTTACAAGATTTTGGTGAAATCAACCTACGGAGTGAGCAAGGCACTGGTTACATTAGGGTGGATTGGTTTACCCCGGATGCACTGCCTACTTGGGGCGATGGGCGCCTAACGATTCTTGGGACTGAAGGCTATCTAGAGCTTCGTAAGTATGTAGATGTTGGTGGTAGAAAAGGCACTGATCACTTGATCTTAGTCAACCAATCTAAGAGTGAAAAAATTGATGCATCAGGCGCAGGTCTTCCGTACTTTTCACGTCTCGCATATGATATTGAGAACCGGTCAGAAACGGCTATGACCCAAGTGCATTGTTTCACTGTAATGGAATTGGCATTGCGCGCGCAGCAAATGGCAGAACTAAAATGATTAATATTGCTATTATTGGTGCTGGTATTGGTCGTGAACATCTTGCGGCGCTGCGGGAGCTTTCGAGTGAGTTCAGGGTAGTGGCTGTTGTTGACCAAAACTTAAAGCGAATCGAAGAAATTCGGTCTGGCGACACCTTCGTGGCTCTGACTGACATTACAAAGGTACTTACTGATCCAGAAATAGACATAATAGATATTTGTTTGCCGCCGCATTTACACGTTTCCGTTACACTCGATGCGTTGAGTTTTGGAAAGCATGTAATCTGTGAAAAGCCACTGGCAACCTCACTTGCTGATGTGGATAGGATTTCAGACGCTGCAAAACGAAGTGGTTGCTATGTTTTTCCAGTGTTTCAGTATCGGTGGGGGCCGTCATTGGCACAGCTACGCCACCTAATGGCGTCAGGACTAGCTGGGCAGGTGCAGGTGGCGTCGTTGGAAACTCATTGGTCAAGGGAGTATGATTATTATTCAGTTCCCTGGCGTGGTACATGGTCTGGCGAACGTGGTGGTGCTGTTTTGGGGCATGCAATCCACAATCATGATCTTCTAACACATATTGCGGGTGAAGTTGCCGCTCTGTCAGCGATGACAGCTACTCGAGTCAACGAGATTGAGACTGAAGACTGTGCGTCAATTACCTTTGCCATGACCTCTGGGGCGCTCTGTACAAGCAGCATTACTCTTGGCGCGGCAGGCGATGAAACAAGATTACGTTTTGTCTTTGAAAACTTGACGGCAACTTCGGGCACCGCACCCTATGCACCAGGGGGGCAGCCCTGGACTTTTACTGCGCGCTTTAAAGACCAGCAGCATGAAATTGATAAGGCTGTTGTTAACACACCACTTGAGGCGGTTGGATTTGAAGGGTTTTTTACCGAAATCGGTAAGGCGATAAATGCGCAAGAAAATTCTGCCGTTACGCTAGAAGAGGGGGCCGCATCAATAAGCCTTGTCACTGCAATTTATCATAGTTCACGTACAGGGGCGCGGGTGAACCTACCCCTTTTGCCTGAGCATGAACTCTATAAAGGATGGTTGCCATGAAACAATGTTGGCGTTGGTTTGGTCCAGAGGACCCAATTAAATTGATAGACCTGCAACAGGTAGGGGTTGAAGGAATTGTAACGGCATTACATGACGTTCCACCTGGTGAAATCTGGACAAACAAAAGTATTTTGGAACGAAAGTCTGTACTAAGCACGGCTGGCTATGACTGGGATGTTGTCGAAAGTCTGCCAGTCTCTGAAGCAATCAAAACTCAAACTGGGCAAATGCAGAACCACCTCGCCGCGTATAAGACTAGTTTGCGGGCTTTGGCTGCGCAGGATATTAAAACGGTCTGCTACAATTTTATGCCGATATTGGATTGGACGCGTACGGAGTTGCGCGCGCAGCAACCGCATGGTGGAGCGGCGATGCTCTTTGGCCTGATTGATTTTGCTGTATTTGACCTGCATATATTAGAGCGCTCCGCGGGTGTAGACGACTATTCAGTTGCCGTCAGTAGTGCGGCCTATGTGCGGTTTTGTGGAATGTCTGACAGTGCCAAAACCCTACTGAAAAAAAATATTACGGCTGGCTTGCCCGGGGCTAATGATAGCTGGAGCGTTGAGGATGTGCGCTTATTGTTAGAAACTTATTCTGGTATTACGCCGCAACGTCTGCGGGCAAACCTTGTAGATTTCTTGTCGGAAGTTGCTCCGGTTGCTCAGGAGCTTGGTGTGCGCATGTGCTGTCATCCTGATGACCCGCCATTTTCTTTATTGGGATTACCAAGAGTGATGTCTACCAGTGATGATTACGGAGCAGTTTTGGATGCAGTTGACTTGCCTGCAAACGGTGCAACGCTATGCACTGGATCGTTGGGTGTTGCACAGAGTTTTGACGGGCCTGCATTCGTACAAAGACATGGCCCGCGGATCCATTTTGCACATTTGAGAAATACAAAACGGATAATAGGTTCTCTACCTGATATGCCTGATTTTTTTGAGGCTGCTCATTTAGAGGGGGACACTGACATGATTGGTACTGTCCACGCCCTAATGGCAGAGCAGAAACGGCGATGTGCTGAGGGGCGTGTTGACTGGCAAATCCCTATGCGACCCGATCATGGCCAAGAGTTGTTGAGTGACCTTGGCGGCGATAGTACGCCTGGCTATCCATTAATTGGGAGAATGCGTGGACTGGCTGAGTTGCGGGGGGTTATGGCGTCTTACAGCTATATGCAAAATTCAAGTTATGCGAAAAGTAATATTGATTAGTACCACTACGCATCACAAGCTATTAAAGTGATATTTCCTTGGCTCTGCCTTTTCATTAAGGAGGGTACGATATGACGTTCTGGCGCTTGCTGCTCAGTACTGATTTTAACTTGTCAGGGATAAACCTTTAGTAAGATTAAAATGTTCTTAAAGTAGTTTTAGCTATTAGCATAAGTATGATTTGATCATAGTTTCTGCGTCAAAAGTTATTACAAAACAGCCTCATATTGAGAAATTCTATCCCAGTCGAACTCCACTCCGATGCCCGGTGTATCTGGGGCAACAGCCATTTTGTTTCTGATGACAAGAGGGCGGATTGTGTAGCGATCGATTGGAAATGAATGCACCTCCAACCATCCGCCGTTGGCTTGTGAAGAAACGAGGCTAACATGCAGTTCCTGCATTCCGTGGCTACACAGCTTCACGTTGGTGCCTGAGGTGAGCACTGCAACCTGAAGCCAGCCGGTGATACCACCACAGTTTGACGCGTCTGGTTGTATGTAACTCAAATTACAATATTCCATTGCTAACTTGAATTCGTGGATCGTGTGAAGATTTTCTCCTTGGGCAACTGGCATACCAGTCGCCTTCGTTATTTTGGAATAGCCTTTATAATCATCTGGAATGATAGGCTCCTCAAACCAAAGGATATTTTGATTTTTCACCGCATTGGCTAATTTAATTGCTTGATCAACTGTCATTGAATAATTGGCATCAATCATAAATTTTGCATCTGGCCCGATCATACTACGTACCGCACAAATGCGTTCGATGTCCTCTGCCAGGCTTGGCCGCCCTACTTTAATTTTGACTGCATTTAAACCTGCTTCTAGGTAGCCCCGCACGTGATTTAATAGCTTTGGCAGGGGGAAACCAAGATCAATCCCACCTCCGTAGGCATGACAGATATTTCCATGTCCCCCAGCAATTTTCCATAAAGGCTGGCCTATCTGCCGGCAACGAATATCCCACAAAGCGATATCGATGGCAGATATGGCAAAGCTCAAAACCCCACCACGCCCCACGTAGTGCATGTGCCACTGCATATCATCGTAAATACTTTCGATATCTGTTGCGTCCTTGCCAATAAGAAAAGGCGCCAGATCATGATGTATCATTGAGGCTGTTGCATGCCCGCCACGGCCGCCATTGTAGGTGTAACCTGTGCCTATAGAGTTATCTTCTAGGACTATAGTGGCTGTAATGAGGTGGAAAAATGAATGGTCGCCATGTTTGGCATCGACTAAGATTTCATCTAGTGGAATTTTAAACAGACGCGTTTTGACAGACTTAATTTTAGACATTCCAGTTTCCCTTTTTATTAACCTAACTGTGGTCGTACTAGCCATCAACAGGCTTGTATTTTGATGAAAATAATTTTTATTCGAATAGGTTAACTAGTTATTCAGCCCTTCCTCAACACGATGCTTTGTCACAAGCCTCCACAGAAGCATGGAGGCATTCGTTGTTTTAAGGCTAGTGAGACAGTTTATTAAAGAAAATTCTAGACAATCCTAAGATTATAACAATAATATTTTGGCAACATATTAAATAGGAAAAATTAAATGCGTGCAGTTTTGATCATGGGCTTAGTGGGTGTAATTTCATTGGCTGGGTGCAGTAAGAGTAGACCGGTTGAGAAGAAGCCAGTTGAACCTACAGTATCTTCTCAAGATATGAGAAGTGCTGAGTTAGCAGGTTATAGGAACGACTGCATAAATGAATATGGATTTGATAAAAATGGTGGCGACCCACTTGCTGCATGTATTCAATCCAAGGATGAGAAAAAAAAGAAAAGAAAAAAAACTTATGGAAAATTCGTAATACCAGGGGATCTTAGTAATCTTTCCGAAACTTTGGGGGCAGGCTCATATACTTTCAAAAACTGACGCTTTTGGCATGCCCATAAATTTGATCTGTGCAAATAAGAATTTTTTTATAGTAAAAATGTTATAGGGGTCACCTTGAGGGGTGGCCCTTTCTGATTTGGCACTGAGAGCTTTTTACGTCCCGTGTTAAAAGTCAAATTATAATAAGAACGAATTTAATATTGCCTGCCGTGCTTGCTGAGTGAGGTGTAGGGCAAGACAACTAAGGCTGAGGAACTGTTATCTGTGCTCCTAGAGTGGTGTCCGTTAGTGGTAGTTTTATACCATGCGTAGGCAACGGCAAAATAGAGGGCTAAACCTATGGGATATTGGAGCCACTTTTCTGCAGACGCTAATTCTAAGGCAAGTGGTAACAATACGACGCCATAGATACGGCCGCCGCACACTTCGTGTCCTTGAAGAGGCTTTAATTCAGGATCTAAGTGAACCAACTACGATTGCTACCGTGCGAAAGGCGGTGGTCGTAATGAGAACTATCAATATCCTAATTTTATAGGAATGGGCCATCACTGATACTTTTTCTGAGTTAACGAATTGCTGCAAGAGAGCCAAAAAGAAGACCCTAATTTTTGGGTTGGTGATACAAAGCGTAAATCTACCAAGGAGCTACCATCGTGTGGTCCAGGTTTTCTCGTTTCAACGATAAATCTGCTCTTGGATGTGCTAAATGCCAGCCATGCCATATAAAGTAGGTAAGCTAAGTCTGCATACTTTAGGGTAATAGATGAATATTAAGATGTCTAAAATGACTATAAAATCTAGTTCTATCGCCGTTGTATACAATAACAAACAAGCACCATACCAGCTTAACAATGAGCTGTATAATCTGGCCATGCATAACAGACTTTGTCAGTATAAAAATATTATAGGGCCCTGGTACTGCAGCAAGGGCAGAGGCTACCTCGATAGATACTAGCATTGTCTCCGGAGAGATAATGGTCGCGTTCTTGCAGTATTTTCTAATATTAAAATAACAATTACAGTAAATAATTAGCAAGGCGCTGCGTGGCTGCCTAGTCCCCAAACAAAATACGCAAATACTAAAATAGCCCACATTATATCACTGCGCAAGCAACACCCGAAGTTGTAATCCTAAAAGTGTTGAAAACGACGTTAGTGCCGCAAATCGGCGTTTTCACATAAAATATTATCATAAACTAGTTGTAATAAAATATGGAAAATACGGGAATACTATGCCAAATTTTGAATGGAAAACTGCTTTGTTATCGTGCGTCATTGGCGCGAAACGTGGCCGCGCAGCACGCGGTTCCCCATGGTTGTGATCCGATGCAAACCGCTAAAATCAATACAGTAAAAGCGAGTACTTAAATGTCTTCAACCATTTCCCGCCGTTCTGGTGGTCGTTCTGCACGTAGAGCTCTTCGCGCAGCCCCTCTTAAAGATAATGACCGTCCTATCCGTGCGGGTATGGAGGGTGGAACTTACAAGCCTCTTTCTGATCTTGATGTTCAAAAAATTCATACTGCGGCACTCGATGCGTTGGAAACCATCGGCCTTGCTGATGCCCCACCATCAGGAGTTGAAATTCTCATAAACGCTGGTGCAATCCAAGGTGAGGATGGGCGTATTAGGTTCCCCCGTTCGCTTGTTGAAGATATGTTGACCAAAGCTCGCCGTGAGGTCACACTTTTTAGTCGTGACGGTAAAAATGATCTCACACTTTTAGGTAACCGTGTCCATTACGGGACAGCGGGTGCCGCCGTACACATTGTTGACGTCCACGGCAATCAATACCGCGAATGTACCGTCCAAGACTTGCATGATGCTGCTCGCATCGTGGATAAACTTGATAATGTACACTTCTTACAACGGCCCATGGTTTGTCGTGATATTTCCAATAATTATGAAATGGATCTCAACACGATCTATGCCTGCGCTTCAGGTACAACAAAACACATTGGGACATCTTTCACTGAACCATCTTTCGTACCCGGCGCCTTTGAAATGCTCTACGAAATTGCTGGTGGAGAAGCAAACTACCGTGAACGCCCATTTGTATCGAATTCAAACTGCTTTGTTGTGCCGCCGATGAAGTTCGCAACAGAAAGTTGCGAAGTGATGGAGGCGTGTATTCGTGGCGGTATGCCAGTACTTCTGTTGTCCGCTGGGATGGCCGGCGCAACTGCTCCCTCCACCATCGCAGGTGCTATCACTCAAGCAACTGCAGAGTGTCTCGCGGGTCTTATTTATGTCAACGCTATCACTCCTGGTCATCCAGCTATATTTGGAACCTGGCCCTTTGGCCTTGATTTGCGCACAGGCGCAATGTCGGTTGGGTCTGGTGAGCAGGCACTTCTTACTGCTGGGTGTGCTCAGATGCATAAATTTTACGGTCTACCTGGAGGTGCTCCCGCTGGAGCATCTGATTCAAAAATGCCTGACATGCAAGCGGGTTGGGAACAAATGTGTTCAAATGTTATAGCAGGGCTCTCTGGGCTCAATATGGTCTATGAAGCAGCAGGTATGCATGCCTCATTACTTGGTTTTTGTCATGAAAGCCTCATACTTAGCGACGATATCATTGGCCAGGCTTTACGCTGTGTACGTGGCATCGAAGTTACTGACGAGACCCTTGCCCTAGATCAAATGGCGCAGGTTTGTATGGGTGGACCGGGCCACTATCTCGGCACGAATCAAACCCTTAGCCGCATGCAATCAGATTTTGTTTATCCCAAATTAGGTGATCGAACATCGCCAAAAGAATGGGTCGAACTGGAAAAGCCAGATCTTCTAGTTAAGGCAACAAAGCGTAAAGATGAAATCCTTTCAGGAGTTTCTGCTGCCCGTTTTAATCCGCAGCTTGATATGAATTTGCGTGAGACGCATAAAATATATCTTCAGCCTCAATAGCTTTAATTGGCTAAGAACTAAATCATCTGATCAGATTATTTGGTTTTGATGAGTATTGGCCTCTGGGGAAGTGCCAGAATAGCCTCCCCGTATGTAGTTAATATATTTTTAGGGGTTCCAGCCTTTGGCGCTTTAGCTCTAATGAAAGTGGCTGAAACTATTAGTAAAGACAGACTATATAGTAAACTCCATTGAGATTTTTTTGCTCAGGCCCTGGACAACTTTTGGGGCTGTTTCTTCGGCTAGCTGCTCTAAGCTACCATTAATATGTGAATACCTGATATGTAGCAAATATTTATCAGTATCATAATTATATATGGCTAGAACCTTATGGCTAGAATGTTTTTAACCCTTGACCTTTGATTGACTTATGGGGCCTGCTATAGACAAATTTAAGATTAAATGAGTACCCAAAAACTCTTAAGAGGATGAATGTTATGCTTAATAGTGCCTCATTATATCGTATGGTGATGACTGATCATATGTGTCCCCATGGGCTTAAATCTAAAGCTTTGTTGGAGCGGGAGGGGTTTATAGTTGAGGATAATCATCTGACCAGTCGCGTGCAAATTGATGCGTTCAAGGTCGAGTATGGTGTCACATCGACACCACAGGCATTTATTGATGGTGTGCGCATCGGTGGCTTTGATGACTTGAGCGCCCATTTTGGCAAAGCACCTGCACCAAAGAATACCACAACTTATAAACCTGTGATCTCTCTGTTTGTGGTGGCAGCTTTGATGGCTTGTGTAATTAGCTGGATGGTGCTTGGAAATTTTTCTTCTGGCCGCACAGTTGAATGGTTCATTTCAATTTCCATGGTTCTACTAGGCTTGCAAAAGCTGCAAGACGTGGAGCGATTTGCTACGATGTTTCTCAACTATGATCTGCTCGCGCAGCGCTGGATCCGTTATGGATACATCTATCCGTTCGTGGAAACTGGTGCGGGTCTGTTGATGATGGGGGGCGTTTTGACCTGGGTTTCAGCACCTGCTGCGTTGTTTGTGGCGAGCATTGGTGCCGTTAGTGTGTTCAAGGCCGTATATATTGACAAACGTGAGTTAAAGTGCGCCTGCGTTGGTGGTGACAGTAAGGTCCCGCTTGGGTTTGTATCTTTGACCGAAAACCTGATGATGATCGGGATGGCAGTTTGGATGCTCTCAAAATTGTGATGTAGAACTACTTGACCTTCTATGGGCACCAGAGTTTACCTAAACTCCTGATCAATAAAAATAAGAGCGATTGATGCGTGGAGTGATAGTCATAATCGTAATTGCCGCTGCTTGTGTGATTGCATATGCAATATTGCCACTAGTCCGCAACGATCACACAAAAGTATCTGCTGCAATAATACCTGATGGTGCGCTTGCCGCAGTATCACTGCCTGAAAATTTATCTCAGAACGCTCACATTGGTAAACTAGCTTTTGATGTAAAATGTGCTTCGTGCCATGGGACCAATGCTGCAGGTCAGGACGGTGTGGCGCCACCTTTGGTCCACATCATTTATGAACCTAGTCATCATGGAGATGCAGCGTTCCAGCGCGCGGTTGAAATGGGCGTTCGAGCACATCACTGGCCGTTTGGTAATATGCCTGTTGTCGAAGGAATTACACGTGGTGATATAAAAATGATCACAGTATACGTTCGAGAATTACAACGCGCTAACAGGATCAACTGATTGCCATGAAGGGAACAACCGTGCAGAATATATTACTTGCAGCTATGATGATAATTTGTGCGACGGGGGCCATTGCGCACTCGCTACTTAAAAGTACAATTCCAGCTAATGATGCTATAATTTCGGAAGTTCCAACGGAGGTACTTCTTGGTTTCAAAGGCAATATCCGCCTAACCCGCATGAGTATGACACATGACGATCATAATGCTATCAAGATGGATATCAGTGGACATGTTGGTTTTATCAAGGATTATGTGATTCCAATTGAGGGTATGGGTCTTGGTATTTATATCATTAACTGGCGCGGTCTCGGTGCGGATGGGCACGCCCTGAACGGTAAGTTTAGCTTCATGGTTGAATAATATGCCAGACATCTGGGGACTGTTAGCTATTGTCACTAAATTTTTACTCTATCTTGGAGTGCTGACTGCCGCAGGAACGGTGTTTACTACTTTGCTGTTTCGCCTAAGCCATTATCGCAGCCTTTGTTTGACTTTTGGTGGGATTGGTTTGCTTGCTGCGATTGCTGCATTCTTGCTGCGTGGCGCAAATCTTACAGGTGACGCCAGTGGTATGACGGATCCTGAGATGCTTGGCCTACTTTGGATCACCCCTGTAGGCACTGCTTTGTTGCACCGGATCGCTGGGTTGGGTCTACTTGTTATTGGCCTTTATGCGGGGGGTATTGGGCTATGGGTGTCGGCTGTTGGTGGCTTGATAGCTATTTGGTCGTTTGTCCATATTGGGCATGTTGCAGGCCGAGATGCCAGTCTCCTTGATCTGACGTTGACCTTACACCTAATTGTTGCCAGCTTTTGGATCGGCATTCTGACACCGCTCAAGCGGCTGGCATCATCACCACAGACTTGGTCCGATGCTGCAGGCCTTGGTCACAAGTTTGGGCTTCTGGCAACTGTAATGGTACCACTTTTGTTATTGGCGGGTGGATATATGGGCTATGAGCTTGTTGGATCCGTCAATACCCTTATCAGCATGGGATATGGCCAAGCACTGATATTAAAAGTAGTTTTGGTATGTGGCCTTCTTGCTCTGGCTGCAGCCAATAAGCTTCGCTTCATCCCTCGTCTCCGAGCAGGCGACCCCAAAGCAGCTGCGCACCTAGTAACTTCGATCTATGTCGAATGGCTGGTAATTCTCGCGGTACTTGGAACTACGGCCGTTCTGACATCTAATCTGACATTGGCAACATAAGGCTAGCTATGAATAGAAGAGACTTTCTCGCGTCCGCATCTGCCACTACGGTTTTACCGTTGACTGCCCTGGCTGGACAGGCGCCACTGCGTTTGCGTGCGGAGGCTGTTACACAACAAATTCTTCCAGATGGTGATGGGGCTACAGCAATGCTGGGCTTCAATGGATCAATGCCGGGGCCTGAGCTGCGTATACGTCGCGGTAAGCGTGTGGTGATTGATGTTGAAAATGGGCTGGAAGAAGGCACCGCAGTTCATTGGCATGGTGTAAGGTTAGAAAATCAGATGGATGGTGTACCAACGTTGACGCAAGAAATCATTAACCCTGGTGAAATTCATACTTATAGTTTTGTCCCACCGGATGCAGGCACATATTGGTATCACTCCCATTACATTTCGCACGAACAAGTCGCTCGGGGGATGATGGGGCCACTGATTGTGGAAGACGACACACCACCAGATATAGATCACGATATCACAGTTTTGTTATCTGATTGGCAGATGCGTGAAGATGGCAGTTTAATTGATGATTATACTAATATGCATAGCGCGTCTCATAGTGGATACATGGGGAATTTTGCCCGCGCATTTCTGTCTAAGTCACGGGTAAAGATTGGCGACCGCGTGAGGCTGCGACTAATCAATATGGCTACAAATCGTATTTTTTCATTAGTATTAAGTGGCGTTAGCGGGCAGGTTGTAGCACTTGATGGTATGCCTTTGGTCGAACCGCGCCCTTTTTTGGACCTTGTGCTAGCACCAGCGCAACGCATCGATCTGATTGTTGATGTTACTGGCCCTGTTGGCTTTGATATGAACAGCCGACAAGGACCATATAGACTTGCTGATCTTGCAGCCGAGGGAGCCAATACAAGCAGACAATCCAGCCCCATCATGGCCCTTTTGCCTTATGATTTGCCTATACCAAACGAACCCACACAACGCCTAACGTTGAGAATGATGGGTGGTGCCATGAGCCGCCGCCATGGTGGGGATAACATCTGGGCATTCAACAACGTATCTGACCTGCCCACAGGCCCATTTGGATCCTTCAAGCGTGGTGAGACGGTGCGTATGACTATGGTGAACGACACAAAGTTCGCTCATGGTATTCACTTGCATGGACATCATTTCTTTGAGGTTAACAGTGACGGCATTCTTGGAGACTTGCGCGACACCACATTGGTAGATGCTGGTAAAAGCCGTGACATTATCTGCGTGTTTGACAACCCTGGGCGTTGGTTGCTGCACTGCCATATGCTAAGCCACGCAGCCGGTGGAATGCGTACTTGGGTAAACGTTGCGTGAAGTTCATTGTCCCTTTTCTAATTGTCACAGCGACAAGTGCGATGGCGGATCACGAATTAGAAAATCGCGATCTGACAGTAGGCCGAAGTCTTTATGGTGGAAACTGTGCTTCATGTCACGGTGCCAACCTCGAAGGGCAACCAAACTGGCAGTCAGCAAATAAAGATGGCGTACTTCCAGCTCCCCCTCATGACAGCACAGGTCACACGTGGCACCATGACAACGCTCTCCTTTTTGAATATACGAAACTTGGGGGCAAGAGGGCACTCGCTGCTCGTGGTATAACCGATTTTAACAGTGGTATGCCGGCTTTTGAGGGAGTGATTCCTGATCAAGCTATCTGGGAGATTTTAGCTTACATTAAATCGACTTGGCCAGAGCAAGTACAAAAAGTTCAAGTTAACCATAATCCTTCCCATTGAATTACTCTCGCCTACGATATCGATTAGCTAATAATCCTGGTGGTCTTTAGTACCATTGCAGTTTTGACATTCAGCCTGTCATTGCCAACATGAGGCTAATTATGAGTAGACGAGACTTCCTTGCGCCCGCATCCACCATTACAATTTGGCTTATGCTTCCCTTGGCTCACTCGGCCCTTGCGAATCTAATAGCCTCAATGAATAACTCTCTTAATGTAAACTTAAAGATAAGTTACTGCCCCGTAGCGGTTTGAATCGTAATTTTGGAGAAAAACATGAAACCTCAACTAATTTTTGTAACTCTGGGTGCTATGCTTTTAGCTAGTTCTGTTGCCGCGCAGTCTTGTGCAGATGGTAAAACGTTAACTGAGGGTACGCTAACGATTGCGACAGGAAACCCAGCATATTACCCTTGGGTCATGGATGACGCACCAGAATCTGGAAATGGTTTTGAGGCAGCTGTAGCTTATGCGCTGGCTGAAAAGATGGGTTTTGCAGCAAATAGTGTCGCGTGGACACGTACATCTTTTGACCAAGCGATTCAGCCTGGTACGAAAGATTTTGATTTGAATATACAACAATTTTCGATCACAGAAGATCGTGACAAAATCGTTGATTTCTCGGCCTCGTACTATACTGCGCCGATGGCTGTGTTGGTGCGTAGTGCCGACAATCTTGAGCCAACTATGGAGCAGCTCAAAGGGTTGGTTTGGGGCGCCGCTGCATCAACGACTGGCTTGCCGATGATTACAGATACCATTGCTCCAGTGGCAAGCACCCTTATTTATGACGATAATGCAAATATTGTTGAAGCGATGAAGGCGGGTCAGATTGATGCGGCATTGTTTGATCTTCCAACTGCATTGTACCTTTCTGCCGTTGTACTCGATGGGGGCCAAGTGTTGGGTCAATTCCTAGCAGATGAAGCGACAGAGTTAGATCATTTTGGTATGATCATGGCTGAGGGTAGCCTGCTGAAAGAATGTGTAGATGCTGCACTTGCTATGATGAAGGTTGACGGTACTTTGGGTGGTATTGAGGCCACTTGGCTACAGGAAACGACGGGCGTTCCACTGATTAAATAACAGTGAACAAACGTCTAAAATACGAAGCTAGGTTACGCCAAAAATCTATGGTGGTGGCTGGCGTGAGCACTGCAATTGTTGTACTTAGTATTGTGATGCTTGTGCCGTTGGCACCAGGGTGGGAGGGCGTTAAAACTAGTTTTTTTAACGGAGAGGTTTTTGCCAAGACATTGCCAAAATTGCTGAAAGCCTTTCTTTGGGATGTAGCTATATTTGCATGGTCAGTGCCGCTAATATTTGCTCTTGGCCTGGCCATTGCTCTAGCCCGTGCAGTCCGCTCTCCAGCATTGTTTCCACTGCGGATATTTGGGGCGGCTTACGTTGATATTTTTCGTGGCGTCCCTGTGGTTTTGGTAATCTACTTGGTTGGCTTTGGTGTTCCTGGTCTGGGCCTCCCCCGGCCATGGAACAGCCCTTATATTTGGGGCACTGTCGCTTTGGTCCTGACCTATTCGGCATATATCGCTGAAGTTTTGCGCGGTGGCATTGAGAGCATTCATGCTAGCCAACGTGCAGCAGCTATATGCCTAGGCCTATCTGAACGTGATACTATGCGTTACGTTATTTTGCCCCAAGCTATTCGCCGCGTCATCCCTGCTAATATGAACATGCTCGTAGCCTTACAAAAGGACGTCGCATTGCTGAGCTTTATTGGTCCTGTTGAAATTTTACGCCAAGCTGGTATTTTTAAAAGCCTGCTGGCAAACTTCACTCCATATGTAGCTGCTGCATTAATCTTTTTGTGTGTGACTGTACCTGCCACACGGTATGCTGATTACCTTATGAATAGAGATCGTAATGCCAGAAGCTAAGTTAAGCCTTCGTGGTGTAACAAAATCATTTGGCAAACAAGCTATCCTGCGGTGCATAGATTTAGATGTTGCTGAGGGTGAAATGATTTGCCTGATTGGTGCGTCCGGCTCTGGAAAATCGACACTATTGCGATGCATTAATCAGCTTGAGCCGGTTGACGATGGTAATGTCTGGCTAGATGAATTGGATATTTCTGCGCCTGGCCTAGATTTAGCCCCCATTCGACGCCGTATTGGAATTGTATTCCAATCGTTTAATCTATTTCCTCACATGACCGCTATGGATAACGTGCTACTGGCGCCGCGCCGAGTACTGAATGAGGAAGTTCAAGGGCTACGTTTAAGGGCTGAGAAAGAGTTTGTACGGTTTGGTCTGGCTCTGCATAAGGATAAATATCCTGATCAATTGTCAGGTGGGCAACAGCAACGAGTTGCGGTTATCCGCGCACTTGTAATGCGTCCAGAGATAATGCTGTTTGACGAAATTACTTCAGCCCTTGATCCAGAACTTGTGGGTGAGGTGCTAGACGTTTTACGCGAACTACGCGCTGAGGGTATGACTATGATCCTGGCTACTCACGAGATGGGTTTTGCCCGTGAGCTAGCGGATCGTGTATGTTTTATTGACGGTGGCATGATTGTGGAGCAGGGCCCCCCAGAAGAGTTGTTCAATAAGCCACAGGTCGCTCGAACACAGGAATTTTTGCGTACGGTCTTAAGGAATTAACTTGTTTTATGGTTATCTCGAAAGGGGCCAGCTCCAAGTTGAATCTTAGTGTATTATTGATCTTGGACCTATCGA
>CESI01047364.1_pt1 | contig 16348 bp, 24 predicted proteins | sample 356301 | NCBI WGS metagenome assembly CESI01 (sample SAMEA2621423, study PRJEB7988) | marine metagenome | biome: marine biome (ENVO:00000447); feature: deep chlorophyll maximum layer (ENVO:xxxxxxxx); material: "saline water (ENVO:00002010), including plankton (ENVO:xxxxxxxx)" | depth 40 m | reverse complement strand
GGTGGTAGAATGCAAACTATTTATTATTTCGCTAAAGACGAAAGACCGGAAGCATGTGATCTGCCTGCTGGGAAGCAAGTAGTTGAAAGTCCTAAAACAGGACTTCCATTTGTGAAAGGAAAATAGTCGCTTAGACTATCAACTAAACATAAAAAAACCCTCCTAATGGAGGGTTTTTTGTTTAATTAAAGATTATTTAAACATCAATAGTTTAAGTTTATATTGACCCATTAATTCTCTAGAAGCTATTCCATTTTGAATCATCATCCTGTCTTCAAAAGTTAATTTTTCCCAAAATGCTTTATTTTCCTCAGCAGACCGTTCTCTTCCTGGCATATCAATTGTGGAATGAGTAGGAGAACCATCTGTCGAGGATGTAGTGGTTACATTGCTTGATAATACTTTGTTAAACTCCCACCATTTTTTAGATCCATCTAGAATATATTTTTCATGCCACTTTTTAAAAAATTTCATTTCATAGTCTTCATAATCTTCGTTTAATGATTTAAATGCGTTCATAGTAATTTGCATTCCTTTTTTTAAATCACCTCCTTGCCAATATGTATTATCTAATCTTTCAAGTTCATAAAAATTTCTTTTTCCCATTGGTAAATTCCATTTTTTTTCAAATTTAGATTTTGATAATTTACCCTTATAAACTTTTTTAGCGTAATCTTTCCAATTAATATTATTTAGTTTAGATTTTTGTAATGAATCTTTATAAAAATTCATAATTAAGAAGTCAGGCTTCCCTTTTCCATCCTCCTTATTATCGTATAAAAATTCCCAAACCATCCATCCTTGTGCATACCCATCAATTATAGCTTGCTCGTGAACTGATGACCAAAAATCCTCTAGTTCAAGATATCCTTGCCTTTCATTATCGTCAACTCTAACAGATGAATGAGATATTAATTGTTGAGAAAATGATATCGAGGTAATAAACATCATTATCATTATTGATATTGTTTTTTTCATGTATATAAAGTTTTAATGTTAATAGAGACTAATATAATAAATACTAATACATTCCTAAAAGGATGTTATAAATTTAATTTTTTACATGATTCGTGAGCATTGAATAGTTAAGATTTGATATGTATGTGTCTTTTGGGATTAAAAACTAGCAATGAGCTCTACGACATAGCAACGAAAGATATATAAGCTATAATATATGCACGCTCGTAAATTGCAGAGATAGACTCTAATAAATGGGGAAAAGAGTGTATTCTAAGGCCTAATCAACTAGGTTAATTAAATTTTTTTTCATTATTTAATTCGGTAAAATCCTCTTTAATCATTATCGTTTTTAGTACATACTCCCATTTCAAACTGAATGACTCCTCTTTTAATAGCTTCACACTCATTTGAATATGTTTTGTCATTGCAGCCACAAACAGGTTCATGTTCTGAATTACAAATAATATCCATATCAATTAAATCTTGTTTGATAAAGCTGTGGTCTTGTTCATTACTGGAGCATGAATAAAAACCAACTAAAAAAATCCAAATTCATAATACTAAACTTATTACATATAATTTACATTTCTAGGATTATTCAACTAAATAGTTAATTATATTCGTGATATGAAAAGATTATTTTTAATTCTAACTCTTTTTTCTAGTTCTTTCTTTTTATTTAGTCAAGATAATTCTAAAAAGAAATACTTAGTAAACACAATTGCATTTTATAATGTTGAAAATTTATTTGACACAATAAATGATCCTAAAACTTGGGACGACGATAGAACTCCCAAGGGAAAAGATCGTTGGACCAGTATCATTTATGAAAAGAAATTAAAAAATATTGCCAGAGTAATTGCTGATATTGGTTCAGATCTTACAAATTCAGCACCATCGATAATAGGGTTATGTGAAATTGAAAACAAAACAGTATTAAATGATTTGATTAAAACTAAAGCACTAGAAAATGAAAATTATGGCATCATACATTATGATTCCCCTGATGAAAGAGGAATAGATGTGGCTATGTTATTTAAAAAAAACAGGTTTAGCCCTGTGTCTTCAAAAACATTTCCTTTATACTTAAGTAAGAAGAATGGAACAATAGATTATACTAGAGATCACTTACTTGTGTCGGGTAATTTAGATCAAGACCCAATACATTTTATAATAAATCATTGGCCCTCCAGATCTGGAGGGCAAATGAGGAGTGAACCAAATAGAATTCTAGCAGGAAAATTAAATAAAAAAATAATTGATTCCATTTTAATGGTTAATCCAAAAGCCAATATTATCAGCATGGGAGATTTTAATGACAACCCAAGCGACAGAAGTATCAAGCCAATCCTAAATACAGTATTTAAGAAAACTAAAATTAAAAAAAATCAACTCTATAATCCAATGGAAGAGTTATTTAAAAAAGGATATGGTTCCTACAGGTACAAAGGAAAGTGGGATATGATAGATCAATTCTTTTTATCTCAAAATTTAGTTGAAAATAGTAATGGATTGTTTTTTTTAAAGGCTGCTGTTTTTAATAAAAAATATTTGATAAACCCAAGCGGAAAATATGAAGGATACCCTTTTAAAAGTTTTGCAGGAGGAAAATTTTTAAATGGATACAGCGATCATTTTCCTATTTACCTTTACCTAGCTAAAGAATATTAAAAAATTATACATTTATCAAAATATAAAAATCTATGATTCAAATTTTTATTACAGGGGGAACTTTTGATAAAAGTTACAACTATAAAAACGGAGAATTATTTTTTGAAAAAACACATCTTCCTGAAATGTTAAAAAGAAGCAAGTCTCAACTTGATGTTGAATTTAAAACATTAATGATGATTGACAGCCTTAACATGAAGCCCTCTGATATTCAAAAGATTATTTCAAATTGTAAAAACTCAAAGAAAAACAGAATAGTTATTACTCATGGGACAGATACTATGGTAAAAACTGCTAAAGCTATTGCTAAAGAAAAAATAGATAAAACTATTATTTTAACAGGTGCAATGATTCCATACGCATTTGGAAGCTCTTCAGATGGTTTTTTTAACTTAGGTTGCGCATTGTCTTACGTACAAACTTTAAAAAAAGGGGTTTACATTACCATGCACGGACAATTCTTTAAATGGGATGAGGTAACAAAAAACTCAAAAAAAGGATGCTTTGAAAAAAGGTAAATCAATTATCTTTTAGACCATATTTTTTATTTAAGTCAAATACTTCCTGCGCAGAAAACTTATTTTTTTTCACCAACTTTAGCTGTTCATCAAGTAAATTTTCTTTTTTATCAAGTAATGATTTTATATTTTGAAATAATTCTAATTCTTCACAATCATGCTCTAATTTTAGAGTGTCAATAATTTCAATTAATGATCGCATTTCTTTCATTACAGCCTTCATTTGATTTGGCAACCAACTAATTATAGGTGTTCCTCCTGTTGCTTTAGCATATGGAGTATTGGCCATTATATATTTTTGAACAAATTGCCAATGTCCATTTCTAAAATGATATATTTCTTCTAGAGTCCCTAACAAATAACATAATCCTCTTACATTTTTGTTGGCGTGTAATATTCCCGAAACTCCTTGTTCATTTATATTTTTAACAGATTTTTCTAAATCAAGAAAAAAGTTTTGAATACATTTTGGCCTATAAGTTCTTAAATCAATCAAATATTTGGTAAGTTCATTTTTGGGATAATGTTTAATAACACCGCTAAATATATCTTCCATAGGAATTATATCATCTTGTGCTCCTGTTTGACCACGAAATTGTTTTGGTTCTTTCCAAACTCCACTATATACTACTCCATCTCCAAACAACTCCTCATTTCCCTTAACACCCATTATAAAAACTCTAAAATCATTATAATGATTCCATCTTGAGGCCTTCCACATTTCTTTTCTTCTGGCATTCATTACTTTCATAGTTTCAAAATTTTGTTTTAGAAACTTAATTGAGTTTGTAGAATCATTATTTCTTAAAGATTGAAGAGAGCCAATAACGGATCCTACTAAGTCAGGTGAATGTTGATTTATATCTACATGTAACATGATAAAACCCACTTCATCAGGCTGTCCAGAAAACCGTACACACATATCAAGATTAGACCACAAGTGATCCCCTTTTTTATCAATTTTTTTATAATTACCTAAAGAATAAGCGTAGTGGTAATCAAGCCAAGGATAGACGTCTAGTTTTTTTGAGACTTCTACAAATGGCTGAGCAATTTGTTTAGGCAAAATATTGTTAGCTTTTCCATATTTTCCATTTTTTCTATAATGTTGAAATGAGGGTTCTAAGGTGAAGGCAGAAGCTAAAAAACTATATCCTCTAAACAAAGCTTGAATTATTCTTGTATCATTTTCTTTGGAAACTTCATCTATTAAATTAGGCATAGACTCAACAATTGAAAATATTTTTCCAGGAATATCTAAATATCCTGACTTACCATTAATTTTAACAGGCATGTTGTCGAGGATATTTTGCAGAGATGAATAAGTCTTGGGGAGAACTTCTAAAGGATTCTGTTCTGGTAAAAATCCGTTTTTATGACTTACATTGAAAAAGCCGTCTCTATATTCTGATTTAATAAAATTCATATGTTTTATCTATTTAGAAATAAGTTTTTTAAATATAAGAAATTTAGATTCTATTAAAATCATTAGGTAACTTTCAAAAAATAAATAGTAAAATATGAAAAAAATATATCTAACAATGTGCATACTAGGGGTACTATTACCATATTATCACTTAATAAATTTTTTATCTTTAAATGAATGGTCAATGAACGGATTTTGGAATGAAATTTTTTCATCACATCCGATTTCAATGATATCTATGGACTTAAGTGTGGCTGCAACCTCGTTTTTAATATTCCTAATCTACGAGTTTAAAACAAAAAAATTAAATCTAACAAAATACTTAATATGCTTATTTCTTGTTGGATTTTCATTAGCACTTCCACTGTACCTTTACGACAAACACGATTCTAAATAAAATGGAGTCCTTTAAAGATTCTTTTATTCATTTAAAAAAAGATCCTGTAATGAAAACTCTAATTGAAAAGTTAGGAGAATCTATAACATTAGAAGACAGGTATGAAGATGATCTTGCAAAAGCTATTTCACAATTAGTAATAGAACAACAAGTTAGTTTTAAGGCAGCAATAACTATTAAAAAAAGATTTCATAAAATAATTAAAAATTTAAGCTATTTAGAAGTAATTAAAATTGAAACAGAAAAATTAAAGTCAATAGGCATTTCATATAGAAAAGTAGAATATATAAAAAATGTTTATTCCTATTTTATAAAAAATGAATTTGATTTTTACAATGAAAAAGAAGATAAAGTTGTAAAAGAACTTACCGGTATTAAAGGAATTGGGAAATGGACAGCAGAAATGTTTCTAATTTTTATATTATTTAAAAAAAATATATTTTCAAAAGGAGATCTAGCATTAATAAATAGTGTTAAAATTAATTATCAAATTGATGAGTTAAGTGAAGTCAAGTTAGATCAAATTATTAATAAATGGTCGCCATTCAAAACCATTGCATCCTTATTGCTATGGAAATCCATAGAAGAAAAAATATTCATAATTGACTAAAAATAGCCAAAAAATGGTCTTAATTATTAAAAAATAGACTAAAATCAATAAAAAATGCCAATAAATAATAATTTGATAATAAACAAATAAATTAACCATATTACATTTTTAAAACTAATTCCAAACTACCTTTACTTATAAATTTTTTATTTTGATTCGTAACTATACTAAAGAATTTAGCTATAATTTAAAACTTGCCTATCCTGTTATTTTAGGAATGATAGGACACATATTTGTTTCCTTTGCTGACAACGTGATGGTTGGTCAATTAGGTGCAGCGGAATTAGCTGCAGTCTCACTGGGCAATAGTTTTTTCTTTATAGCAATGTCGTTAGGAATTGGCTTTTCAACTGCTATTACACCTATCGTAGCTGAAGCAGATGCTTCAAAAAATAAATCAGGAGTTAAAAACGCATTAAAACACGGTTTAATATTATGTAGTATTTTAAGTTTAGTTCTTTATGTTATAATGTTTTTTGCAAAGCCATTAATGTATGAAATGAAACAACCAAACGAAGTTGTTGAATTAGCAATTCCCTATCTAAATCTTATAGCTATATCAATAATCCCTTTAGTTATTTTTGAAGCATTAAAGAGGTTTTCAGATGGGCTTTCCAGTACTAAATATCCGATGTATGCCACAGTGTTGGCTAACATAATAAATATTGCACTGAATTATCTTTTAATTTTTGGATCTTTTGGATTCCCAAAACTAGGGGTTGTAGGAGCAGCAATCGGAACATTAGTGTCAAGAATAATTATGGTATTTTTCTTATGGGCTATTTTTATAAGAAAAGAAAAATTTAAGCCCTATGTCTTCAATATAAATTTTAAAGTATTGGATAATACTATTTTTAAAAAACTTATTGATTTAGGGTTTCCCTCTGCACTACAAATGCTTTTTGAAGTAGGAATATTTACAGTAGCCATTTGGATTAGTGGAGTTTTAGGGAAAAACTTTCAAGCAGCAAATCAAATAGCTTTCAATTTATCTGCCATGACTTTTATGGTTGGAGTTGGCTTAGGTGTGGCTGCTATGATTAGAGCGGGCAATCAAAAAGGATTATCTGATTTTACCTCACTAAGAAGAATTACCCTGTCTATTTTCTTGTTAACTATATTGATTGAAATAGTTTTTGCTTCGTTATTCTTTATTTTAAGGGATTGGCTACCTACTCTCTATTTAGATACTGAAAACATATCCAAAGTCATAGAAAATAAAGAAGTAATACTAATTGCTTCCAAACTCTTATTAATTGTGGCTCTATTTCAAATTTTTGACGGATTGCAAGTTGTTGTTTTAGGAGCACTTAGAGGAATGCAAGATGTTAAAATCCCAACGATAATGACCTTTGTTGCATATTGGATGATAGGGTTTCCGATATGTTATTATTTAGGCCTACATACACCTTTAAAAAGCACTGGGATTTGGATTGGCCTACTAGTTAGTTTGATTTCCGCATCTGTAATGCTGTGTTTAAGATTTGATTATTTAACTAAAAAACTAATAGCTGAAAAAGAAATTAGTTAATCAAATCCATATGTCATTTTCAGCAGTCAATTTATTTTTTTCTAAATCCCCAGTGTTTATAACACCTTTAGGCTCAATCAATAGGATTTTAACTTCTTTTTCAGCCCAAGGATTGTGTTCAACTCCTTTAGGCACAACATACATTTCACCTTCCTTTAAATCAACAAAACCATTCCTAAATTTTATTCTTAATTTTCCATCCAAAACAACAAATGTCTCGTCTGTATCTGGATGACAATGCCATTTAAAATTTCCTTTAATTTTTGCTAATTTAAATTGATAGTTATTCATTTCAGCAATGACTTTAGGTGACCACAAGTCTTTGAAAAGATTTAATTTTTTTTTAAAATTAATAGCTAGATAACTCATGTTATTTTGTTTTCTTTTACAATTTAAGAAAATATAAATAACAAATTTTTATATAAATTTGTAAAAAATAAATCATGAGAAGATCCCATTTATCCTACAGATCTGGAAATCCAGCTTTAAGTTCAAAAACATTCGAAAATGCAATAAAAACAAATAGTGGACCCATCATAAAAGATGATTTAATGACTATAAAAGGAACCGTAGATAAAACGGCAATATGTTTAGTTCTTTTGATTACAGCTGGATACTTATCTTTCGAAGAAAATTCAACAACTTTGATGATAGGGGGCTTCATTGGAGGGATTATAATGTTTATTGTTACTATTTTCAAAAAACATTTGTCTCCAATAACTGTTCCTCTTTACGCCATGTTTCAGGGATTACTTTTAGGTGGCATCTCCTTTATGTACGGGCAGCTTTTTGATGGTATTGTCTTTAATGCAATAATGATAACCCTTTCTATTTTAATCTCTTTACTTTTTGCCTACAGATCTGGGATAATTAAAGCAACAGAAAATTTTAAACTTGGAGTTTTTGCAGCAACTGGGGGTATTGCTTTAATTTACATTTTTTCTTTTATAGCTAGTTTTTTTGGAGCAGGATTCTCTATTATGAATCCTTCTAATGGTTCATTATTGAGTATCGGTTTTAGTTTACTTGTAATAGTTATCGCTTCACTAAACTTAGTTTTGGATTTTGATTTTATTGAAGAAGGAGCTGAAAAGGGAGCTCCTAAATACATGGAATGGTATGGTGCGTTTGGCCTTCTTGTTACTTTAATATGGCTATATCTTGAAATTTTAAGGCTTCTAGCAAAATTAAATTCAAGAAAATAAAATTATTCTGGAATTTGAATGTCAATAATAATTAAATATAATAGCAAGAAAAAGGCTAAAAGAAAATATAAAAAAACCCCTTTTAACCCTGTCCATATAATTTTACCAAAACTATGTTTTATCGTTTCTTTCAAATATTTTTCTTGATCCTTCTTTAAAAACTTTCTGTATGCGAACTCTCCAAAAGCTGGGGCAACTCCAGCAAATATATAATCTGGAAGATTTGGTAATAAAAAAATAAAGAAAAACATTATTACAGATGTGATTATAGTATATAACCACAACTCCTTGAACATTTCTGTATTGTAAGACTTAGGGTATTTTTTTTTTAAAAAAGGTGAAAGAGATTTTTCAGGAGCTAAATTTTCAAATACTTTTAGATTAGAAACAACCATTAAAGTGACTCCAAATATTCCAAAAAAAAAGGAGGAAACTCTGATGGCTTTTAAGCTGAATAATTTATGAACAGTTATCTGCTTGTCTGTCATTAAACTTTGGGGTCAGGACCATACAAGTTATTGCCCTGATCTCCCTCTTTAATCGAAAGAATGAATATCCAAATAAATCCGATAACAGGAATTAATATTATAAAATAAAACCATCCTGACTTTCCTACATCATGAAGCCTTCTAACAATCAAAGAAAGGCTTGGCAATAAATTTAGTAATCCAACAATTAAATAAACCCAGCCATAACCAAGATCGAAACCTGCAATTTCAAAAGTTGTCCCTACTAAATTATCTATAATAGTAGCAAAAATCAAAATTAAGGTGAATATGAGAGTGAACATCCAATATTCCTTTCTTCTAGCTCTTCCTTTAAAGTTTGAATAATTTTTTAAGGCTTGTAAATAATATTTCATAATAAGTTTTTGTTATCTATAATATATAAAAACTATAGCGACATTCCAAGTAGAATGTGATTTTAATTAATTGTTAATTTTCCAACTGAGTATGTTGTAGCTTTTCCACAAATTATAACCCTATCTCCTTTGTCAATACACTTTAAGCTACCACCTCTTTTTGAGAGTTGACTAGAATTCATACTAACTTTTTTTAATCTTTTTGCCCAAAAAGGGGTTAATGAGCAATGTGAAGAACCAGTAACAGGGTCTTCAAGAATAGAGGACTGAGAGGTAAAGAATCTTGAAACAAAATCACAATCATCCCCTTTTGAAGTGACAATTACACCACCAGGATCTAGATTTATTTGATCAAATATTTCTTTATTTACCTTAATATTATTTATTTCATTTTCATTTTTATAAACCAATAGATAATCTCTGGATTTATAAACTTCTTTTGGTAAAATATTTAAAGATTCCAAGATGATTTCTGGCAACTGAGCAACAACAGGCATTCTAGAAGGAAGATCCATTAAATAATAATCTCTATCAAATCCTACCTTCAACTCTCCACTTAGTGTTTCAAAAACTATACTGTCTTTATTATAGCCTAATATAGATTTTAGACAGTGCGCTGCAGCTAGTGTAGCATGACCACAAAGATCCATTTCTATTTCTGGTGTAAACCAACGTAAATGAAAATTATTTTTTTTTTTAATAAAAAATGCTGTTTCTGCTACTGCATTTTCTTTAGCAATGTTTAAAAGAACCTCATCCGAAAGCCATTCATTTAAAGGAACAACACAAGCAGGGTTTCCTCTAAAAACAGTATCGGTAAATGAATCAATTTGATATAAATCTAGCTCCATCGTATTAACTTAAAGATAATTGAAATTAAATTAAAACTTCCCTTAAACAAAAAAGAGAAGTTTTGAAATTAGAGCTATATATTTTAATTAGATTGCCAAAAAGCAAAATCTCCTGGAAACAAACCAACGTCATAAGAAGCTAATTCATTGTTGTTAAAATCAACTATTTTAACTTGATTAAGGTCGGTATAATTAGTCAATCCAAAGTAAACAAGTTCACCAATTATTTCTACCGTATAAACTTGTGAGGGTTCATAAGACCCTATTTTAGTTTGTGCATTAATCTCAAGATTTTTTCCTAGCATGGCCGCTCCTCCTTCAAATGATCTTAAGATTTCTGATTGATAATTCATGACTGAGCCTCCGCAGACAACACCAGATCCATAATAATTTATATCAACTTCTAAATCAATTTTATTTAACCTGGAAGTTCCATAGAAAGCATTATAATCTGAATCATAATATGTATTTGCAATATAAACATCATTATCTTGAACAGTAATTGAAGTTGGGCCTTTACCAATTTCATGAGTTTCCAAAATGGAGTCGGAAGAGGTACTGATTTTTAATAATTTATTTGCGTCAGAATAATCATCATTCATCTGAATTCCTACCCATAAGTTTTGTCCATCAATTTCTATAGACTCTGGCTTGCCATTTACTTTGATAGAATTTTCGATTTTATAAGTAATTAGATTTAAAATCTGTATGTCACTTGTATTCCAATTAGTAAAATAAAGCTTGTCGTTTAATATTTTCATTTCCCTAGGGCTTGAATTTTCTGTACTAATTTCAATTCCTGGGAGACTAAGTCCATCAACTGTAATATCGTAAGCCATGATTTTATGGCTATTGTTAACTATAACAAAAAGTTTATTTTTATAAACTTCTAAAGATTGAACTATATCCCCGACGTTTTCAACTTTTTTAACTAATCCATTGGCATTAATCATATAAATCGAGCCATTACTTGCACCAAATTTTCCTTCGCAAGCCACAAAAGTCCATTGGTCTTTAGGCACTAACTCTGTTAAAGAATCTGATTCACACGAAACACAAAACACAAACAATACAAACAATAATTTTTTCATAATAAAAATATTTAATTAATAAATAAATTTAAAAGTTGAGTGATTTGACAAATAAAAGGTGAAAGCTTCTGCTTTAGCACTTTTTTAAAGAGGTTGCAATCAGTCAAATCGTTCCTCTAATTCTAAATTTATATCAAATTTAAATAATTATATTTTTTAAAAAAAACTTAATTATCAAAAAATAATAAGTCTAAAAAAATAAAAAACTTAACTACTTAATTATTAGTTTAATATGAATAAAAATTATTTTTTAGAATCTTTATTTGGAATCCTTCCAAAATTTCCGGCCCCGTCGTAATCTAGAGTATCTGTTTCAATTTTATCATTATTTTTATTTTTTGTTTCTCCAGGAATAAGCAAAACTCCAGTAAAAAAAACACCAAAAACAGCAACTCCAATAAAGAAAATTATTTGAATGCTCATTTTTTAAAAATTTGTTTGATGTAAGCTCCTGCCGCTAAAATAGATGGTACCCAGATTCCTACATACAATCCTTCTTGTTGTTGTCCATTAAACCACAGAGAAACGGACAAAAGAAAACTTATAAAGGCTGCTCCTAATATTAAATAATCAGATTTTTTCATTCTTTAAATTTACTAAAGATGTTTTTTAATTAAAGTAGAACTAACATATTTATTCTTATAAAATATTGTTACGACAATGGAAACAAAGAAGTATAGCAGCATATAGATATAAGAATAAAAGAAATCAGTTAATAAAAACTTACTCATCGGTAAAGTCGATATTAATAATATAGCTGAAATAGATCTTAAGATTTCAAAATTTATAGCCCATGAGTGAAAATCCATTAAAGAAGTAAATCCAAAAATTGATATTGCTATAATAAAGCCATACATTAACTTGAATTCCATACTTAAATCTGAAAAATTATATAAAAAGAAAGTAAGTAGAAGATTTATTGAAATAAAATGAAAAAGAGCAATACTTTTTAGAAGAAAAGAATAATCAGGACTGTACTTTGCTCTGTCGTTTGGGTTTTCAGTAATAGGTCTTGGAAACTTGTCTATAACATCATCTGGCCTCCATCCTGTTGGCATGAACCAAACTCTTAATTTATCTTTATAACTATTTGTATAATACGCATCTTGAATAACGTTCCATGCGTGTTGAAAATTTATTAAAAAAGGATTCCAAGTTTGAACAGGTTTTAAAACTCCATAGACAGGGGGTTCTTCATCTAACTCTTCTTGAAAAGTTCCAAAGATACGATCCCAAATACAAAAAATTGCGGATAAATTTTTATCGATATAAATTGAATTAATGGCATGATGAACTCTATGTTGAGAAGGAGTAACTATAATGTATTCTAAAAAACCTAATTTTCCTATATGCTGAGTATGATACCAGAACTGTGCAAACAAATGTAATGGAGCAAGCAAAGCGATAATATTTGCAGGAACTCCAAATAGGGCTGCAGGAATTAAAAATAAAGCACCAAATCCTATCCAAGCGGAGATACTTTGCCTCAAAGCACAGGCTAAATTAAATTCCTCACTACTATGATGGATAACATGTCTGTTCCAAAAGATATTTACCTTATGATTAAGTCTATGATTCCAATAACTGGCAAAGTCTATACAAACAAAGGCAACTAAATACAATGTTAAACTTGATTCCAAATTAACAATAGCAATACTTTTAAGAATGTATGGGTAAGAAATAATTATTAAAACTAAACCCAAAGAATCTTTAAGAATATTGGTCATTCCAGAGCTTAAACTAGAAAGAGTATCCATGAACGTATGGGTTTGTTTTTTGGTAAAATGGCCATACAGGACCTCAACTAAAATTAAAATCATAAAACTGGGAATTACCAATAATAATATTTCAGCATAATTCAATGAAAAGCCAGATTTTACCATTTTGTATATATTTAATTTTAAATTATGTAAATATTTTTAAAAAGAAAAGAAAAAACCTTCAATAAATGAAGGTTTTCCCAGTACAATAAATTAGTTTATTTTATTCTTCTAAAACTGGTTCTTCAACTTGCAATGATGCAACAAATCCAGAAGCATCAAAATAATCACCACCTGAAACAATAAGGCCATCTTTGAAATCCCATGTATGATATGAACTCAATTCCCAACTTTTATCAGTTGCAGAATGAATTCCTGTCCAAGTTCCATAAACTCTTACACTTCCATCTTGAACACCAGTTTCGGCTAATACACCAGGTAAATAGTCGTTATTTGGTGTGAAAACAACATCTTCCATTTCATCTTGCCATCCTTTTAAATATGTTCCGTATTCCTCTTTACCAACTGGCTTTGAGCCATAAAACGCAGGTTGCCATTGAATATCTTCATGGGCCATATCTAACTGAGCTTGATGATCAGCTTCTGAGCCTTGAAGTTCTAATTGTTTTTTAACGGTTTCAACATTTTTAGCAAAGTCTGGATGAGCTCCATTAGAACAAGAAATAAAAATGCTTATTAAAGTAATAAATAATAATTTTTTCATAATAGTTTTTTAATTTGCTACTAAAATACATAAAACGTTGTAAATGATGTGAATAATAATTAAAATGTGTTATATGTTTTAGTTTGTTAGTGTTACTTTTGAATTAATTTAAATGGTTCATAAAGATGTAATTATTATTGGTGGAGGAGCAGCTGGATTTTTTGCGGCAATAAATATTGCAATAAATAATTCTAAATTAAAAATACTAATCCTAGAAAGAGGAAAAGAAGGTCTACAAAAAGTGAAAATTTCTGGTGGAGGAAGATGTAATGTAACCCATGCTGAATTTATACCATCAGATTTATGCTCTAATTACCCAAGAGGAAATAAAGAATTACTCGGCCCTTTCCATAAATTCATGACTACCGATACTTTGAAATGGTTTGAAGAAAGAGGAGTTGAAATGAAAACAGAAAAAGATGGGCGAATTTTCCCAGTCTCTAATAATTCACAAACAATAATAGATTGTTTTTTAGATGAAGTCAACTCAAAAAAAATTGAAGTTTTTTATAACCATTCTGTTAAATCATTAAAAAAAAATGATGAATCCTGGATTTTAAATACTCAAAAAGAAACTTTTATCACAAATAAAATTTTAATATCAACAGGAAGCAATAGAAATATGTGGAACATGCTTAAGGAACTAAATCATACTATTATTGAACCCGTTCCTTCTCTTTTTAGTTTTAACATTAATGACAAAAGGATTAGTTCGATTCCAGGGATAACAATTAATGATGTCGAAATTAAAGTCGTTAACTCTAAAATAAGTTCTCAGGGGCCTCTACTAATTACTCATAAAGGTTTAAGCGCACCCTCAATTTTAAAGCTTTCGGCTTTTGGAGCATTAGAGTTTGCTTCGTTAGGATATGAGTTTAGTATTTCTGTGAATTTTTTAAAAATTTCTTTTTTGGAGTGTTTAGGGAAATTAAAAATAATTAAAAATAATTTGAGTAAAAAAAGGGTTATTAAGTTCTCTCCTTTTGGCGTTCCTATAAGATTGTGGAAAGAATTGGCTGTCTATTCCAAAATTAAAGAAGAAAAAACATGGGCAGAATTAAATAATGAAGAGCTTAAATCTTTGGCAACGGAGCTCACATCTTCAGTTTTTAATGTTTCTGGAAAAAGTACTTTTAAGGAGGAATTTGTGACAGCTGGGGGAGTGGATTTAACTGAAATAAATTTCAAAACATTTGAAAGCAAAATCCATAAAAATTTATTTTTTGCAGGTGAAATTTTGAATATAGATGCTGTTACAGGTGGCTTTAATTTTCAAAATGCATGGACAGGTGCGTTTATTGCTTCAGAGGCTATTTCATCCAATTAGTAAAATATCTCTAGTTTTTATTGCTCTAATGAAATAACTGAAAATGATTGTACAAAAGTGCTTTCAACTGTTAAGGTAAATTCAAGGGGATTGCAACATATCTCACAATCTTCAATAAAATTTTGATTGTTAATCGATGGGTCAATCATTTTTAATTGACTCTCCCAACAGTGTGGGCATTCAAAATAATGTTCTATCATTTTTTATTTCTTCTATTGGCATTTTTATCCCCTTTAGTTTGGGGCTTCTTATACTTTTTAGCAATCTTAAATTTATAAGAACCTCCTAAATTCTTTTTTTTATTTTTTGATTTTTTTTCTTCCATTCCAAATTTATTCTAACTTCTTTTTATTAAATATTCAAAAAGTTTTTATGGCATTCTGTTATGTCAAATCTAAAATTTAATAAATTAAGAATCATTATATTTAAATAATGAAAAAGTTATTATTATTTTGTTTTCTTTTATTTGCTTGTAGTGATGATTATGATAAGCTTTTTGAAATAAAGCCTTCATTGATTGTAGTAAACAAAGATTCAGAGTACCCCGTTATTGAGATTAAACTGGAAGGATATGAATTTAAAGGTTTTAAGATTGCTAAAGGAAGTTCTAGAACCTTTCAGCTTTCAGATGGAATTTCTGATTTGGTAAATGTAAATATTAACATTAAGATAGATTGTTCCGCTGATGGATCATCCGATTTAATTAAATCTAAAATTGTAGATTTTTCTGATGGAAATCCAACAATTACCATAAAGGACAACAAGCCTAATGACTCTAATCCAATGAATTGTGATAATGCTGTTGTTGAGTAGAGCAATCCTTTTTGGTAAATACTTATTTTTTAAAAGCTTCGTAAATACTTTTTGTCTACGTAAAAAGTCCCAAAAGGAATTATAGAAGCGAGTGATATGACTACCATGGCTTTTAAATTCCATTTCATTTTTTTTTGAATCAATATTGCCAAAAGTATATAACCAATAAATAAAATACCATGTGGCATTCCAAGAATTTTTACATATAACTCATTCCCTTGAATATATTTAATTGGTACTGCAATAAAAAGAAGTAATAAATATGAAATTCCCTCTAAAAAACTAATGAGCCTGAAAGCTTTCTTCACAATTATAAGTTTAGTTAATCTTTTTTTGTTTTTTTTAAGTCTTTAAACAAATCAGGAACATCTTTCCAAAGATGTTTGTATTGCAGGGCGTACAAATAGCCCAAACCAATTACTCCGACAAGAATTATGAGAGGTTTCCAAGAATCAATTAACCACGAAATAAATAGTCCAAATATAATTAGAACAATTATGTTTGATTTTTTCATAATAAGAGTTTTCTACAACTTAAATATAACAATTATACTGTCTTTTTACAGATAAATGCATGTTTGCTTAATTAAAATAAAAAGCCCC
>CESI01033763.1_pt1 | contig 16358 bp, 12 predicted proteins | sample 356301 | NCBI WGS metagenome assembly CESI01 (sample SAMEA2621423, study PRJEB7988) | marine metagenome | biome: marine biome (ENVO:00000447); feature: deep chlorophyll maximum layer (ENVO:xxxxxxxx); material: "saline water (ENVO:00002010), including plankton (ENVO:xxxxxxxx)" | depth 40 m | reverse complement strand
TTCTTTCAACCTGACGGGTTTGCCAGCTTCGCTGGGCAAACAAAAAACGCCACTTCATAGAAGTGGCGTTTTTTATTGGTAACAATCAATATGAGTTCGGCGTTAATTTATTCAGGAAAACCATTACGCCGAGCTCTGTTATTGAATTTAAGCCAGACAGGCTACTTTTCATGCTCTGATAAAAAAGCGATAAGCGCAGCTTCGTCCCATACCTCCACATCTAGCTCTTGTGCTTTGGTTAGCTTGGAACCCGCTTTTTCACCTGCTACAAGAAAGTCGGTATTCTTACTTACCGAGCCTGCCACTTTTGCACCAAGTAACTGCAAACGGGCTTTCGCATCAGAACGCCCCATTTCGCTAAGCGTACCGGTAATAACGCATGTTTTGCCTTCAAGAGGCAAATTATCCGAATCTGGCTTTTCAATAGCTGGCCAATTAATTCCTTCTTTTAATAGCGCATCAATAACATCGGTATTGTGTGACTCGTTAAAGAAATTGAAAATGTGGGTAGCCACCACTTCACCAACGTCTTGGACTTCAACCAGTGCTTCAAGCGACGCCTCGCGAATAGCCTCCAAGGTTTCGAAGTGCGCAGCCAAGTTTGCCGCAGTAGCTTCGCCAACCTCACGGATCCCCAATGCGTATAGGAACTTGGCAAGCGTGGTTTGCTTTGAAGCTTCTAGCGATGCCAGTAGCTTACTGGCAGACTTTTCAGCCATGCGTTCCAGCCCAACAACATCGCCTAACGAAAGTGTGAAAAAGTCGGCGGGACTGTGCACAAGATCAGCGTCAACTAACTGATCGACTAACTTGTCGCCCAGACCATCAATATCGAATGCTTTACGCGAAGCAAAATGCTTAAGCGCCTGCTTGCGTTGTGCTGCACAAATTAACCCACCGGTGCAACGGGCAACCGCTTCGTCTTCTAGTTTCTCAACCTGCGAGTCACACACTGGGCATTGGCTTGGGAAGGTAATGTCAGTTTCGCTACCTGTGCGATTAGCTTCTACCACAGATACCACTTGAGGAATTACGTCACCCGCACGTCGAATTACCACGGTGTCGCCAACTTTAACGCCTAATCTGGAAATTTCGTCCTGATTGTGAAGTGTAGCATTCGACACAGTTACTCCACCTACAAACACGGGCTCTAAACGAGCAACCGGCGTGATCGCACCAGTCCTTCCTACCTGAAACTCAACGTCCAGTAACGTAGTCACTTCTTCTTGTGCAGGAAACTTCTGCGCAATCGCCCAGCGTGGCGCTCGAGCCACAAATCCAAGGGCATCCTGCAGGTCAATACGGTTAACCTTAAACACAACGCCGTCAATGTCATACGGCAAACTATCGCGCTTTTCCAAAATGTGGTTGTAGTATGCCAAGCAGCCTTTACCGCCCTCGGCGGTGTCGATATCAGGGCACAGCGGCAGCCCCCAATTACCTAATTGCTTAAGGCGCTCGCTGTGTGTTGTGGGTAATTCAAAACTTTCAGGTTGCACTACGCCTAGCGAGTAGGCATAAAACATCAGCGGGCGCTTGGCCGTAATTTTAGAGTCTAACTGTCGTAAACTGCCAGCCGCAGCATTACGAGGGTTCGCAAAAACCTTACCACCCGTTTCTTTTTGATGTTCGTTGAGTTTTGCAAAGCCCTCACGAGGCATAAACACTTCACCGCGCACTTCTACGCGCTCAGGATAATGCTCACCACGAAGCGTTAACGGCACATTAGAAATGGTACGCACGTTAGCCGTGATATTTTCGCCTACCTGGCCGTCACCACGGGTTGCAGCACGCACTAATTCGCCATTTTCATACAGAATACTTACCGCTAAACCATCTAGCTTGGGTTCGCAGCTAAAATCTAACGTTGCCGAATCTTTTAGTCTGTCTTTTAAACGTTTTTCGAAGGCAAGCAGTGATTCTTCATCAAAGGCGTTATCCAGCGACAGCATAGGAACATCATGGGTAACTTGTTCAAAGGCCGATAACGCTGCGCCCCCTACTTTTTGGCTTGGAGAATTCGGACTTTGAAGCGTAGGATATTGTTTTTCTAGCGCAATAAGCGCCTGCATATCTCTATCATATACTGCATCAGGAACCGAAGGGTCATCCATCACATAGTACTGATAGTTGTACTCATTAAGTGTGTTGCGAAGTGTTGCTATTTGTTGCTTTGCTTGTTCTAAAGAATCTGACATGGAGTTGTTGTCACGCCGTTTAAATAGTTAAAAGTATTACAATTCGTTGCCAAGGCCTATTCGCCCAAGCCGCTGTATGTTTCAAATGGGCTGCAAAAATCTGATCTATTTCAGTCAGGTTGTGAAACGAACAGCCACGCTACAATGCTATGGCTTGCTGGCCTTTGTTATACATCAAAGATCAACAGACCCTAATCAATAGAAAAGGACCTGGGTATGAGCCAAGTCCTTTTTTGTTTTTGCACCTACATGAATAATCCATAAGATTGAGGCGCAAGTGATAAACTAACGCTAGCTGCGCGCAATCATACGCTTGCGCTCGAACTCACGAATTTTCTCGACGTATTGCTGTAAGCCCTGCTTCGTTAATACGCTTCGGCGTCCATCAAGTACTTGTGCGCCGAACTCATCTGCCAATTTGCGGGCGGCATTGTGCATCATGTTAAACACTTGATGAGGGTCACCCTCAATAGGCAATATCATAAACAGCGAAATACCTTGGGTTTCAAAGTTCTCTAGGTTATCAATATCGAAAACCCCAGGCTTAAACATGTTAGCAAGGCTAAACAATACTGGCCCTTTGCCATTAGAATTTACGTGGCGGTGGAAGATGTCTTGATCGCCAAACTTGAACCCTAATGTTAGCAACATAGGTAATAGCGCCGCGCCTGAGATAGGCTCGCCTTCTGGCGTTCTTACATTTAATACTAAAACCTCAGGTTCAATCGACGACTTAGCGGTCTTTGGTGTACTTCCAGCACCATCATTACCTGACTCATTAGCACTAAAGCTTTCATCGCCAAAATCAGCGCTAGCTGCTTCACTGGTGTCAAAATCAATACGCATTTGATCGTCACCAAAATTCGGCTCTTCACGTCTTCTCACTGGCGTTTTGCTTCGTTTGTTACGTGCAAAACGTCGTGGCTGTTCATTTTCTTCATGAACATCGCTGGATGAAACAGACTCTTCGGGTGCATCTAAACTAAAATCAGCAACTTCTCTTTCGTTTTTAGCCGGCGGCTGCACTGTTTCAGGCTCTTCCTCCAGCGTTGGGTCGATATAAAACTTCTGTGCAGGACGAACAGGCTCTGCACGCCCTCTTTCTTGATGACCGCCCGCCTGACTCTGAATTGGGTCATGCGATTGCGCGTTATCCGCTCTCTCTTGATTACTTGGAGTATTTGGCTGTTCGCTCTCTTCACGCTGACCATGCGACGCTAAAGACGTTTCATCTTGCTCTTCGCCTTCACGAAGTAAGAAGCCTGGTGGTTCAGGGAACGCGGCAAGGTTTTCGTCACCTCTGTTGGTACCTTTTGTTGATGCGCCATCGGGACGAGTTTGCCCTTTCATGTGTGGCTTCGGATTCGTAACCACAGAGCCATAGAGCTTTGGTGCTTTCTCAGCTTCTTCTTTCCCGTCAGACGGCATAGCTGAATTACCAACGCTGCTTGAGCGTTTACCCTCATGCTCACCGTGTGCGCCCTCTTTTCCATCACCGTGCTCTTTTGACGTGGCATGTTGAGACAAGCTATCGTCGTCATCAGCTTCTTCGCTGCTGTAAGCATGTTTTTCATTGATATCGTGATGCGCAGGGCTTTTTGCCGTATTCGTCGATACGTTGCTTGCAGCCTCACGCTCTTGGTTTTGTGATTTGCTAACCACGCGCACCGCGCCAATGCCAAGCTCGTCAAAGCCTTCTTGCTCGTCGGACTCGAAATCATTGTCATCATCTTGCCACTGACGGGGCTCTAAGCGCTCTTTTTCCGAAGGCTTACTGTTTTTACGAATTTTCCAAATACCATGGGCAAGCACTGCGATAATAAAAACCGTGCCTCCAAGGAGTAAAAATAGACGTAATTGATCTTCCATTTAATTTCTTTCGCCCTTTGTTATGCTTCTGCGAAGGCTACAGCCTCGTCCACATCTACCGCCACCATGCGCGAAACTCCCGGTTCCGCCATGGTAACACCGGTGAGGTGACTGGCCATTTCCATCGCTATTTTATTGTGGGTGATATAAATAAACTGCACTGTTTGTGACATTTCTGACACTAAGTTACAAAAGCGCCCTACATTTGCATCATCCAATGGTGCATCTACTTCATCCAGCAAACAAAATGGAGCCGGATTTAATCTGAAAATAGCAAACACCAATGATAAAGCGGTTAGTGCTTTTTCTCCACCGCTTAAGAGGTGAATCGTACTATTTTTCTTACCAGGGGGGCGAGCCATTATCGTCACCCCAGTTTCTAACAAATCGTCATCGGTAAGCGCAAGATACGCCGAACCGCCCCCAAACACTTTGGGAAATAACGTTTTAAGGTCTTCGTTAACCTGTTCAAAGGTGGTAGAAAAGCGCGTGCGAGTTTCTTTATCAATTTTACGAATGGCCGACTGTAGCGTTTCCAAGGCTTCAGTAAGGTCGTTGTGCTGTGTATCTAAATGTGACTTTCTTTCCGACTGGGTTTCATACTCTTCAACTGCGGCTAAGTTCACTGCACCTAAGCGCTGCAAATTAGCCTGCGTTTTTTCAAGGTCTTCTTGCCAGCGCTTCTCTTCGGCATCTTCAGGTAAGGTTTCTAGAATGCTCTTCAGCGACTGCTGCGTTTCATCAAGCTGTTCTAAAATCGTATTCGCACGTACCCGATATCCTTCAATATCAATGTTAAGTTTATCGATATTGGTTTGTCGCGTTTGAATGTCTTTACCCAGAGCTTGATGCCCTTTTTCAGCTTCTCGCAACCACTGCTCTATATCTTCAAGACTACTTTGCTTAGCACTTTTCAGCTGTTCTAATTCCGCTTTGTTTTCCAACAACGACTGAAGCTCTGCTTCTTGAATTTCTTCAGGAGACGTCAGCTGTGTAAGTTCTTTTTGTAATCTTTCTTTGTTTTTTATGTACTCTTCACGCTGCTGAAGGTTACGTGTAACCTGTTGGCTATATAAATTCTGGTGGTTCTCTAGTTGCTGCTTCTTAAGTGCAAGCTCATGATTTTGCGACGTTAATGTATCAACTAACGCGCGCAACTCTGACGCAGTTCGCTCATTTGCATCACGCTTAGCGTTCACATCGTCAATGTGTACTTCGTGTTCAAGAATTTGTGCCTCTTGAAGCTCTAATTTTTCCGAAAGCTGAGCTAACTGCTCTTCTTCTTTCGCTAACATTAACTCTTGCTTTGCTAACTCGTCATTAAGTTTGGCAGTGCGTGTAGACTGTTGCTCTTGCTGCATTTCAAGCAAAGAAAGTTTATTTTTAATCTGTGCGCGCTGGTTTTCTTTTTCACCCAAGGCGCTCTGAATAGCCTGCTTTTGCACTTCGCTCTGTTCAAGCGCCTGTTTGGCGCGCTCTAATGAATGCTCAATCTCATCTATAAGGCTTTCAGTTTCTTCAATGCTGTCTACCAGTCCCTTAATTTTGTTCGCCCGCTGCAAAGCACCGTCGCTTGCTTCGCCAGGTTTCACTACCCACTGCGAGCTTGCCCACAACCCTGAAGGCGAGATTGCGCTAGTAAACTCCTTGGCAATAGCTTCAGGTTCAGGTTCAGGTTCAGGTTCAGGTTCAGGTTCATCTTCATTGTTAAAAGCACTTTCAATCGTTTCCGCAAGTTCGTCATCGTTGCTACAAAGGTAAATGTCATTAAAAAATGCGGGAACACGCTGTGTTGACGATTCATTAGTGCTAGATTCAGTTAATAGAGCGTGTGCTAATGAACCCGATTTGGCAGTGCTTACAAACGCCTTATCGGTAAACACTTTAATGCCGCTTGGCAAATAAGCGCGATTTTGAAGCAATGCCTGTATGTCATGGCTTTTGGCAACAACGGGGTCTTTTGCGTGTTGTAAAATCGATTCTACGCAAGGTGCAAGAGTTTGGTTAGAGCTAAACTGTTGCCACAGCTTTTCTATCCCGTCTAATAGTACGTCTTCATTATTTGAGGCATCTTGCTGAAGCGCTTCTAGCGCAGCTTTTGTGGACAGTGCAGTTTGCAACTGGCCCTGTGCATCACGGCGCTTCGCTTCTATTGCGTTGACTTCGCCTTGTTGCTGCGACACCTTTTGATTGGACTCTTGAAGTAATTGCTTAGCTTCATCAATGTCAAAATCGAGTTCGCTACATTGCTCTTCTAAAAGCGTTATCTGACTAGCAAAATCTTCTTCGTCTAGCTGTTTTAGCTCGTCTTGTAGTTCGCTGATACGCTGAGAAGTGCGTAACTGCATGCTCATCGTTGACTGAATTTGGCTATGGCATTGCTGAACATTCTGACGAAGTTGATTGTAGGTTTGTTCTTGCGCTCGCGCTTGTGCGTTAAATTCTCTTAGCGCTTGTTCAGCGTCTTCAAAACGCTCTTTGGCATGCTCTAACTCTGCTTCCTTAAGGGCAAATTCAGGCTCAATGTTTTCAAGCGCCTCGTTTGATACTGCAAGTGCTTCCTGTGCCTCATCAATAGAGTGGTTAAGCAATGCATGTTGCTCGCGAATTCTTGCTAACTCTTGCTCTACCTGCCCTTTGCGTTGTTTTGCGTGCAGCGCATTTTGCTCTAGTCGTGTGATTGCGTTACTGGTAGTAAACAGCTGCTGTTGAAGATCATCTATCGTTTGTTTTGTTTCCAGCTGCTTTGTTTTATACGACTCAAGCCCCGCTTCATCGCCCTGTAGTCGAGCAACTAAGTCGTCAACTTCTAACTGCAGTGCTTGCTGCTGTTTTTGCAGCGCTTCAATATGTTCACTATTTTTCAGAAAACGAAGGGCTGCTAACTGGCCTTTTAGCTCTCTGGCTTGTGCACGTAGCGTTTTGTATCGAGTAGCCGCAGCAGCCTGACGCTGTAATTTTTCGAGCTGCTTGCCCAATTCATCGCGCACATCATTCAAGCGTTCAAGGTTATCTTGCGTGTGCCTTATACGGTTTTCTGTCTCTCTACGGCGCTCTTTGTACTTTGAAATACCCGCGGCTTCTTCTATGAATACACGCAAGTCCTGTGGTTTTGACTCGATAAGCCGCGAGATCATACCTTGCTCAATGATGGCGTAAGAACGGGGGCCCAGCCCTGTTCCTAAAAATAGATCGGTGACATCACGCCGGCGACATTTAGTGCCGTTTAGAAAATAGGTAGAGGTGGCGTCCCGTGTAACTAAGCGTTTAACAGATAGCTCATTGTAGTTGGCAAACTCACCCGCTATCCGCCCTGCACTGTTGTCGAAAACAAGTTCAACGCTACATTGCCCCACTGGCTTACGAGACGAAGAGCCATTAAAAATCACGTCGGTCATTGCATCGCCGCGTAAGTTTTTGGCAGAACTTTCACCTAAAACCCAACGTACAGCATCAATGACATTCGACTTGCCGCAGCCGTTAGGGCCTACGATGGCGGTCATTTCGCCGGGGAATGGAATGGTAGTTGGCTCAACAAAGGACTTGAAACCCGCGAGCTTAATCTTTTTAAGCCTCACACATCATCCCTCTTAAACACAAAGCTGCACGCAGTATCGCCTTGATATTAGCCAGAAACCAGCTAACCATCGGCTGAAATAGCAGTTGATGTAGAAATGATGCAATCACACGGAAGATTCTTTTGTTATTATGCTCCGACTCTACCAAATCTAACAGCTTGTAACAATTACCATTTCACTGAGTTAGGCAGAGAATACGCCAAGCGCGTATGATAGAGCAGATAGTTAACAAACACAGCGTTTCAAACGCGAAGGAGTACGAATGAGTTCAGGCGGTGTACATTATTTCTTTGAAGGCTTTTCGCTCATAAAAACCAAAGGATTAAAGCGTTTTGTTTTTGTACCCCTAACAATAAACTTAGTGCTTTTTTCTGTGGCTTTTTACTTCTTATTTGGCCAAATAGAAATGGGCATCGCTTATGTGATTGACCTTGTACCTGAATGGTTAGGCTGGATCAAAACAGCGATCAGCTTTTTCTTGTGGCCCCTAGCAGTCATCAGCGTATTGCTCATTTTCGCACTCATCTTTGGTACACTGGCAAACTGGATTGCAGCGCCATTTAATGGCGTTTTATCAGAAAAAGTAGAGCGTCATTTAACGGGTCAAGATTTAGGTGACGAGGGCGTGATGTCTTTAGTTAAAGACATTCCTAGAACTGTAGGCCGTGAACTTACCAAGCTCGTTTGGTATTTACCTCGCGCTATTGGTTTTTTGTTATTGTTCTTTTTCCTACCTATTATTGGGCAAGTCTTGTGGTTTTTATTTAACGCCTGGATGATGGCAATCCAGTACTGCGATTACCCATACGACAACCACAAGATAGATTTTACGCGCATGCGCCTGCACCTTGGCGAACACAAAGGGAAAGCGATGACGTTCGGAATGATGGTGAATATATTCTCACTTATTCCCGTGGTTAACTTTATCGTTATGCCCGTAGCAATTTGTGGTGCAACGTCTATGTGGGTAAGAGAGCTTAAAGATACACTCGCCAAATAGTGGCGAGTGCATTGTTTTAGTAATGACAACTGCGGTTATTTGCCACCAGTAAACGCTTCGTATTCAGCTAACCAGTGTGCGGCTTCTTTTTGGTTGCCGCTATTGTGGAATGCCTGGAAGAAATTCATTGAAATAGGTCGCTGGGCATTTTGTTTTTCCAGCTGCTGCTGCCACAGTACCAAATATAAAGGCGGGATCACGCCGCTATCGTGATGTTCCATAAAGGTAATTCTGCGGCTGGGCTTATAGCTGTTTTTCCCCAATACGGTGCACGTTTTGGCGCGCGCAATAATGGTTGCAGGATCTATCTCTAGCCAATTTTCAACCGTTTTGTGAGGTGCATACCAATACTCAGAGTCTACGATTAGGTTTGGTGGTGCAAAATCGCTTATTCCATCTTCATCGCACAGCCTATTCGCCATGCCCTTGCCAATAGGATATTCGTCAGCGAAGCCTGCGAAGTGCGCTAGCTCATGAACAAACACTGAATAAGCGTCACTGATGTCTAAGTACATTACGCCGTTTTGAACATTTGCCTTACCCTGCTCTGCCACTACTACTGCATGACTAAATTTCTGCTTTTTCGCAATGTTTGCCAAAGGAGTAATACTACAGCCTAAGATCCCAGCGTTCTTATAATCCGGATCGCAGCTTAGTACATCGGGTTTAAGCCAAATAGGCGGGGCCAGGCAAATAGAAAGGTTCTGCAGGCGCTTGTCGTCATTGAATGAGTTATAAAGACTGTGAGCACGCATGATAGTAGCTAAACTGGTAGCAAAAGGCTGAATACGCTGAAGGCATTTCCCTTCATTCTCCCAGTTAAATGAAGGAGACTGCTTTAGTGCTTGCTGTATAGAATACGGCGTGTAGAGATTGATGGCCTCTAAGGCTTTTTCCGCTTGAAGATGCCCTTTCTTCGCGGCAAAGCTAAAATGCTGCTTGGCCTCAGAAAACTCCCCTTCGTCCCACAGAAGGCGAGCGTATTTAAATGCGCTTTGCATGTCTAAGGTTGCTGTTGCTGCGAGAAGCGGTTTCGCTAATTGTTGCTGCCCGTGTAGAAGATACCAATCGGCCAATGCGGCCTGTGCGGGTACGTAGTTTTGTGAAGCCGCGCGTACTAGCCACTTCTCACGTTTTTCTGGCGAATCAGTAGACATTGCAAACGCAAGCTGTGCTTCTGCGACCTCGCCGAGCGCTGCTAAGCGCATAAAGCGCTGTGACGCACCTTCTTCACCTAATATTTGATATAGCAGCCATGCAGCGTCTGCGTTTTCAAGATTAACTAGCTTCTCTAGAAAATAGATTGCAGTGGTTTCATCAATATAGTCAGTAGCAATGAAGCCTGCGTTATACGCACGCTCAAATTCACCGAGCAAGCGTGCCTGTGCATTTTCACTGCCCTGCTTTGCAGCTAACCAAAGTAGCGCTAGTGCATCATGCTTAAGGTGATAGTCAGAGTAATTGAAACGTTCGGTATTATCCGAAGTTTGAGCGTCGGGAGAAGATTCTGTGCTGTCCTGTTCCATGCCGTCGGCAGTATTTACTGAAGCAGAGCTCGCCTTTTCAGTTAGTTCGCTATCTGACACTAGGCTTGCCGGCGTAAGTACCTTGCTTGCATTAGCAATTAGCTGCGGGACATAGCGTCCGCTATCGCCCGCAACTATGAGCAGTGCGAACACTGCTAAAAATAAGCCTCGCATAACGCTTGCTGCTTACTCTTCGCTAACCAGATCGCTGCTAGCTAGTTCACGCAAACGGTTAAGTTCCATTCGTGCGTAGCGGTGTTCAACGTAATCAAATACATTGGTGCTTAATGCAAGCTTGAAGTAATTTGATGCAATACCGCTGTTGCCGCGCTGGGTATGAAATTTACCTAAGTAAAAATACGCTTCACACAACCTGTCTGTTAACGCTTTTTGGCTTTTCACACCGTCTAACAATGAGTTAAGTACATCGTTCTCATCAACAGTACCTAAAAACAAATCCACCAGCGTAGTAGCCCAGTGCTGGTTGTCCAGCGTTGGTCGAATAGAAGCTAAGTATTTTTGTCCTTCAAGCTCTGACACGTCGTGATGCGCAAAGTACGCCCACAGAGCGCGAAATGGATCGCTGTCATCTTTTTCAAAAAAGCGGTTAAGATCGTTGGTCGCGAGTTCGGCGCGGCCACCGTAATAAAGCGCAATACCGCGATTTAGGAACGCGAAATCATACTCTGGGTTGATTTCCAGCGTAGAGTCGAATGCGTCGTAAGCCTGAATAAAGTCGTTCTGCTGAATATAGTGAATACCCATAGAATTATAGGCTTCAGCCAAATCTGGCTTTAAATTAATGGCTTGGGTGTAATCAAACTGCGCTAAGCCCGATAAGCCCACGCTGTCGTACAACATGCCTCGCTGAAAGTGCAGTTCAGCTTTGTCTTCATCTGATAACGCAGGGCTGGTAAGCACCTGATTGTAACGAGCAATAGCCATTTCGGAACGAGGATTAATGGGCGCAGGTTCGGCTAAAAGCAGGTTTCCCATTTGTGGTCTTTCTGAAACAGGTGGTGTTTGCGCACAACCGGTTAAAATAGCAGCGAATAGAGAAAAAAAGATGAGACTAACGTTTCTGCACATGGTAAAAAAGCATTCTATAAAAAAAGAAAAAACCGCCCGAGTATTAAGTATACGCTTGTTGCGGCGCTAATGCCGCCAACCTTCTCGCATTTGATGATAAAAGTAAAGCGTATTGGGTGGTTAACACAGGTAGCTATGAAGAAAAATAATTTAGAACAACTATCACAACTTGCTTTTGACGCACAGAAAAACTCACACTCACCTTATTCCAACTTTAAAGTTGGTGCTGCGGTGCTTACTCCAAGTGGCGAAACCTTCTCTGGTTGTAATGTAGAAAGTGCTGCTTTTCCATTAGGACAATGCGCTGAAGCCACAGCTATTGGCAATATGGTCACACAGGGACAAAAACGTATTTCGCATATCGTTATTGCGAGCCCGAACGACGAGTTTTGCTTTCCGTGCGGTGGATGCAGACAGAAAATTGCTGAATTCGCCCCAGATGAAACTCCCGTAACCATGGTAAGTCAAAACGGCGAGACATTCGAAACCACCATTGGTGAGTTACTTCCAAATGCCTTTAGGGCACACGATTTAAACAAATAAGTCATTCCTAAAATACTGTTCGTAATCGAGGCTCGAGCGAGTTTCACCGCCCTTACCTCGTTTACGAACGCATCCAGCTAAACGCCATATAAATCAGCACATCAACGGCTTACTCGACTGTTTAATTGAAAGTATTCTTCCTTGCGCATCAAAGGCGAGCGCTACATGCGTGCCAATATTGATATCCCCTTCTATACGACCGTTAATATTTAATGATGCGATAAGGTTTTCAGAAACCACAACTTGCTGATTTTTGCAGCTCACCAAGAGCCAATACCCATTTTGCGCCGTAAGCGTGGCTGGCTCTAACGTAACCGCTCTAGCGACTAAATTGCTTTCAAGATATTGTTGAGTATAGGCATTAAATCGCGCTTTATAATCAGTACCGGCTTTACCAGCTAGCAGCTTATCTTCCCCTTCGAATCCGTGATATTGAACAATGTCTACACGGTGTGCTGCCGTCTGTAATGGCGACGAATGGTTACGTTGAAATGTTCCTATGTTGTAAACGCCCAACATTGCGACAATAGCAAATGCCACAGCCGTAAAACGTAAGGTTGAAGAAGCGAAGTACGCTCGAATATTAGCAGCCGTAGCAGCAAATACGCGTTTTATTCCACTATCACTTACTATTGCCTTGTTGTACGCGAGAACCCTTTCACGAATTTTAGCATTAGCCTTTTCACTCATTCCATCATTTTGCTTTTGTACCTGCTGGCTGCGTTTGAACGCATCTTGTAGCTCTTTATCTGATGTAGACATGATTACAGTTTCTCCAGCATGGTTTTAAGGCTGTCTTTGGCATAACGTATCCGGGTTTTAATCGTTTCTTTTTCAGCGCCGCAAATAGCGGCGATTTCCGCTAACGAAAAACCTTCAAACTGTAGCGAAAGCGCCTCTTTCTGCTTGTAGGGTAACTGCTGAATACATGCCTTAAACACGTCTTTTTCTATCCCTTTTGCTACGTCATCCTCTACCGAAGACTGTGCATTTTTAAGTAACTCACTTAACGAAAACGACTCAACTGCCTCGTTGTTAAATTCAAGCTTGGCGTTTTTTCTGAATTCATCAATAAGCGTCCGCCTACCAATAGTGAAAAGCCAAGCCTGAAAATTATCGCCGCTTTTAAATAAGTGACGATTTTCGATAACCTTAATCCAAGTGCGCTGACACATATCTTCTGCAACAGTGCTATCACTTAACACCTTCAAAAAATAAAATAGCTTATGGCTGTGTAAGTCAAACAGCGCGGCTAACGATGCTTCATCACCTTTTGCGCTGTACCGCAGCATTAGCCTTTCACTCACTCCCAGCACTTTTTCGCGCTTGCCTTGAAACAGGCTTTGCAAGCTTGCGCCTATACTCATAGGCAGTCCTTATTGTTCTAATTTGAAATCTAATACTACAACCATACCTGATTGACTAACAGGTTTACCGCCATTCAGCTTGGGTTTGTACTTCCATTTTTTAAGCGCTCTGCGCGCAGCTCTATCGAACACGCGCTTGGGCTCTGAATCTAGTACTGTAATATCAGACACTGAGCCACTAGCACTTATCGTAAACCCTAGCTTTACCCAGCCCTCAATACCGTCGCGACTGGCCTCAGGTGGATAAGTGGGGTCTACCCTAAATTGGGGTGTGGCTTGCATATCACCTTGCGCACTGTTCAAGTTAATCGACAAATCTAACCCCGTATTAGGTATGTGCGTTTTTATCTCAAAGCCGCCTGGGCCTTCATTGGGCTCAGGGTCAATCTCGATAACTTTTTGAGGTGGCGTTTTAATTACCTGCTCAATTGGCACCATTGGTTTTTTAGTGATGGTCCGTTCGTCTTCAGGTTGGTAAATGATCGGCTCAAAGAACACCGGTGGGGCTTCGCTTATGTTTACTTTGTCTTGCTTAATGAGCTCTGCCATTAATACGAAAAGCCCTGCCGTAACAGTACATCCAGCTATAGCAATTGTGGCCGCGTTTAAAGCACGTTTAGCGAAAGGCGCTTTTTCAAACGGTAGTACACTTTGGTGCGTTAAGTGCTTTGGGTTGGCGTTTGGTAAAATTGTTGTTTGCATAATGTTCCCCCTTTTTTCACTAAACGGGGGAACTGATATAAAGGGGTGAATAAATGTGAACGTTTTTATTTAACGTTGACGTTTTACAATGAACGAAAGGTTAACTTTTATTTTGGTTACTCGGCTTTTCGCCTTCACGAGTAGGCTCTGCAGACGTCTGATTGGCGCGGTTTTCTTCTTGGCGTTTATTCAGCTTAGCAGCGGCCATAAATCCAATAAAAAATATGGCAAAAATAACAACGCCCACCCAAATCAAAACATTAAAAAGAAAGTCCATATCATTCCCTAATCACAATTTCGTGAAATAACTTTAACATTTATTTGTTTGAGTAGGTTAATTAGATCACCACTGTAACTACGCCACCAGCTTATTTATTCAGAAACTTCAACACCAATAGCCATAACAGACTGTCCGTCTTTGATGGCTGGCATTTGATTAACCATCATAACCGTGCCATCAACGGGCGATTTAATGGTTTCAACGAGATTTCCAAAATAGTCCGTGACCGCACCTACATCCTGCCCTGCCTTTACTTTATCGCCTATCACCACAGAAGCTTTGAAGAACCCGTTTTTTGAGCTCTTAGGATATTTGATTGTTTCATAGATAACTGGCTCGGGGTGCTGCTTTGGCGTCTCTGGCAGCATTTTCAAAAAATACATGGCGTTTTTAGCCACATCTAGCGCTTTTGCTACCGATTCTTCATCTGTCTGTGCCAAATGCCCAATTTCAGTCGTCAGTCCCGGCTTTCCTCTCGTCATCGCTGTGTTAGGGTATGAAATTGAATTGTTGGGATCTCTTGGGCGGTCGCCATACATAACGATATGCTGCATGCCCGTGGCTTTGGCAAATTCAAATGTTAACGCATCAAGTTCTTTGTCGCCCACAAAAGGAGAATACACATGATTTAGCAACGTTTGGTTTGCGCTACCAGAATGCATGTCGATCAAGAAATCTGTTTTGCCGATAAACTCTCTGGTTAGCAGCTCCGCAATCTGTTCTGTTGGTGTGCCATCAACGCTCCCTGGGAATTCCCGATTTAGGTTTTTCTCATCTTTAGGGTTCAACGCGATTCTATTTGCGTGAAACCCATCTAAGTTTGCCAAGTGCAACACAACCAACACACCGCTCATCTCTTCAGGATCAATGCTTTGCTGTAGTTGCTGCAACGCATACATAGATGGAAACTCATCGCCATGAATACCAGCGGTAAGCAACAATACAGGACCGTCACTTTTTCCGTTAATAACCGTCACTGGCAAGGTTATGTTGCTTTCTTTAGCAAGATATGACGTTTTCTCCCCCGTTTTTGTTGTCACCCCCATTAATTCATACGGCGCATTTGCACTAACATTGAGGCTAAACGCACAGCATAGGGAAACAACAATGGAGGCAAGAGGATTCTTCTTAAATAGCATAGCTGACAACTCATGAGAAAATAGCGCACTAGTAAGCCAGAACGTTTCAACTTAATCAATAAAGAGTATTTTAAAACACCTTTGCAAAAAAATACCCGCTATAAAGCGGGTATTCTCGATTGGTAAATTAGCTTGCTCGCGCAGGCTCCAGTTCGGGGTGCGTGTTCTCTACGTGATGCTTCTCTCGCACAGGTTTTACAAGTAAGTTAGCAATAAATGCCAATACCAATAACCCAGCCATTGCATACATAGTGGTATTGTAGAGCGTAGAGGTTGGGTCTACCGTTCCGGCTGGCGCAATTTCCAGCAAACGTGCAACCGTTACCGTTTTAGCTTCTACCAATTTTTGCAAGTCAGCCATTGGCGCACCAAACTTACTTGCAAACGCGGCAGGGTCGACTTTTGCCGCTAAATCGGCAATTGCATTTTCTACTGACATATTGCGCAAATAAGTAATAGCGAATGGCCCTAATACGCCGGCAGTAGACCATGCTGTTAGCAATCGGCCGTGAATGCCGCCTACATGTAAGGTACCAAACAAATCTGCCAAGTATGCAGGAATAGTTGCAAAGCCACCGCCATACATTGTGAAAATTATCATTGTTGCAATGTAGAACCCAATTAACGCGGTGGTGTTCCCCATTCCAGCCCAAAATGGGATGGACAAGTAAAGCAGCGTACCTATTACGAAAAAGCAGTGGTAGGTATTCTTTCTGCCAATGTAGTCAGACGTAGAAGCCCAGAAGAAACGCCCTACCATGTTAAACACCGAGATCATCAATACATAGGTACCCGCAAAACCTGCGGTAACAATGGCTAAGTTTCCAAAGATCTCATTGATCATGGTCTTTGCTACGCCAATAACGCCAATACCCGCGGTAACATTGAAACATAGAACTATCCAAAGCAACCAAAATTGAGGCGTTTTAAGGGCTTGATCAATATGGACGTGATTTTTCGATACCATCCCTTTCGATGATGCTTCAGGTTTAGGCTGCCATCCTTCTGGTTTCCACCCCTCTTTCGGTACGCGATACTGGAAAGACGCAAACATCATTACAATAAAA
>CESI01024282.1_pt1 | contig 16446 bp, 13 predicted proteins | sample 356301 | NCBI WGS metagenome assembly CESI01 (sample SAMEA2621423, study PRJEB7988) | marine metagenome | biome: marine biome (ENVO:00000447); feature: deep chlorophyll maximum layer (ENVO:xxxxxxxx); material: "saline water (ENVO:00002010), including plankton (ENVO:xxxxxxxx)" | depth 40 m | reverse complement strand
CATTTTAACTCTCGCTGAGTGGGTAATGATCTATGCGGATTGGTATAATGATACTTCGTGTGACGACAAAAGCGGCAATGATGCTTTTCATGGTTAGTGAAAGAAATGAAAGGGTGCGTCTTTTTAAAGTAAGGCTGCGCGGCCAGTTTATAGAAACGCTGTACTAAAACACTGTAATCACAAAGATTATATTCATAACTACTGTATTAATAGCACAGCGCACTTTTCGTATAGTGGGCGCGTTACATTCGCAAGCTTAATTAGAACAAGGCGAGGGCAATCAACCAGATGCCGTAGATAACAATATAAGGTGCACTTGCAATTAATGCCGCTTTTTTAAGAGAAAAGGCGGTCCATTGAGTAATGCCTACGGTGGCTAAATAAATGCCCCAGAATAGCTCTACCCTTAACGCCTGGCCGAAAGCGTACCAAGGCGAGTCCATCGGGATATTCGCAATATACCCAAGGGACGCTGGCGATAAAATTGATGGCGCTACTTGATGGTCGCCTGCGAACAACAGCAAAGCAACACCCACCAAACCAGTAAGCACATAAGGCATTGAAAGCCACCAAGCGAAACCATACCAGTCAGTAAAGCCATACACATGGCTGTCGTCAGAACGGGTCATTAAATTCACGTACACGGCGTAAATGGCGTTTACGATAATAGGAATAAAAAAGGCACCTATAACCGATGACCAAAGCAAAGCATCCCTGGTGAAGAAGGCCTTCATTTGCTCTTCTTCTGCCGGACTCATATCCCCTTGCGCGGCAATATTCATCTGAGCGAACCATTCAATGTCAACGAAGTTTACATACAAGTACTGGGAAACAAGCGAAATTGCCATGATCAAAATAAATGGCATCCAGCTCCAATTGTTGTTTTCACCTACTGCTTTAAATACGCCATTAGGCTTGAAGAAAATATCGTTACACGCTTGAAAGGGGTTCGTTACATTGTGCATCCCTTGCTCCTATTTCGTTTTTCTTATTACTCTGGCTCTGGGTAAAGCCATGATCATTGTTAGCTTGCCAACAGGCAGGCAATAAATTGAGTTATAGATTACTGTTGGCTACAGATGTTGTACAGCACAACATCTTGATATTTGTAAGAGAAAATGAATGTATTGAAAGGTTATAAATAAAAAAAGGGAAGCGTTCGCTTCCCTTTACGTAATACTGCTGATTGCTGCTCTATCTTTGGTGATTTTCTATGTCCTCTCAAAACGCGCCGCAAGACCTTACAAATAAGTAATATTAAGCAGTGTCAAAACTATGGTGCTATACAACAGCGAAATAGGCAGTCCAATTTTTATAAAATGCGAAAACTTATAATTCGCCGCATTATAAACAAGCAAGTTGGTTTGATAGCCGAACGGTGAAATAAAACTGGCACTTGCTGCAAATGCTACCGCTAACGCAAATGGCATTAGCGGTGCGCCAATGATTTGCACTAACCCGTAGGCAAACGGGAACATTAGTGCCGCAGCAGCGTTGTTGGTAACGAACTCTGTTAAAACCAGTGTTAGCAAGTAGATGACTAACAATGCTATGAACCAGTCAGTACCCGACAACACTGGCATAAGTGCCTCGGTGGTTATATTTATAACCCCTGAATTTTCTAATGCGGTTGCCAGGCTTAGCGCGCCCACAATCACTACAATCAAATTCAACGGTAAATTTCGCTTCATTTCGCCGTTTGACGTTACCCTTACGCCAATTAGCACAGCGGCTAAAAACAGCAGACCAATAGCCAGTGAAATGACATTAGTTGCAGCCAATAACACCGTGGAAAGGAAGCCGCCAAGGGTAATCCACTCTTGCTTGTTGGTTAGTGGGCGGGCGATTTTTTGCTCTGACAAAATAAAAAAGTTTTTATTTAAATTTTGACGAGTCGCAAAGTCTGGGCCTGTAGCTAAAAGTAAGAAGTCACCTGCTTGAAGCTTAATTTCTCCTAACTTGCCTGACAGCTGCTCTCCATCGCGGCGAATGGCTACAACAGCCGCATCAAATAGGGCTCTAAAGCCAAGTTTTTTAATGGTTTGCCCAATAATTTGAGCGCGATTGGCAACAACTACCTCGGTTAAGCTCTCACGCAATACCCCATCGGTCTCAGCAAACATGCTTAGCCCCTTTATGTGGCTAAGGTTATCAAGCTTTTGAACGTTGCCAGAGAAGATCAGTTTGTCGTTTTCCAGAATGACCAGGTCAGGCCCAACAGGAGATATCAGGTTGCCATTGCGCACCACTTCTACCAAAAAGAGTTCTGGTAAGTTACGTAAATGGTTTTGTTCTACGGTTTTGCCTATGAGCTCTGAACCAGACTCCACTTCGGCTTCAACCATATACTCGTGATAGTTATTACTCTTATTGCCAATATGAGGTAGCAAAGGCAGTAGCAAAAACATGAGAAGACCACAGCTTAAACCCGCTACGGTGCCATAAAGTGTGAAGTCAAAAAAGTTAAAGCCTGGATGCCCGTGCTCTTGCAAAAAGCTGTCTACGATTAGGTTGGTAGACGTACCGATTAAGGTGACCGTACCGCCTAAGATAGCTGCGTATGAGAGCGGGATCAGTAATCGAGAGGCAGGATGATATTGGTTTTGCTTAATTGGACCAATAAGGCTTGCCACAATAGCAGTATTGTTCAAAAGCGCAGACGATAAAAAGGTCAGTGAAAACAAGCGCCAATAGGATTGAGTAAAGTTAGCACTTACTAGTTTCCTACCTAGGCGTTTTATTAACGCTGTTTTATCAATTGCACTGCTTACCAAAAGCAACAAAACAAGGGTAATAAGCCCCTTGTTTGTTAAATTTAGCAAGATGTCATCAAGAGATAACTGCTGGGTAACCAGTAAAGCTAACACTGCACCAGAAAACACAGTGGAAGGGCGCTGATTGGTAAAGATCAGCGCGCATATCGTACCGGCAAATACTGCCAGTACGATGAACTGGGTCACATCCATATTGCTCCAGTCCTGCTTAAAGTTTACTGATATCCACAGAGTTCCAATGCGGGAAGTGCTTGCGTACTAGTGCATTGAATTCAAGCTCGAACTCAGAGAAGTTTGGTGATGTATGCTGTGCGTCACCCGCAATTTCGTCAATGATCATACCTGCACCAACGGTTCCGTTGGTCAAGCGATCTATGACGATGAATGAACCGGTAGGGCGGTTGCGCTTATACGGGTCGCAGGCAACAGGTTGAGTAAACTTAACATCTACTACACCAATCTCGTTAAGATTTAAGTGCATGGCATCCGTTTCTTCCAACGTGTTCACATCAATTTGATTATCGATATGAGCAACTACCCCTGGCGTTGATTTAGTCGCGAACTTAAACAAGTATTGCTTGTTTGGCATTAGCGGCTCTTCAGACATCCACACAAGGTGAGTTTTAAATTGCGTGTTAAGCAGTGGCAAGTTGTCTGATTTTACAATCATATCGCCACGAGAGATGTCAATTTCATCTTCTAGCGTTAACGTTACTGCTTGAGGTACATAAGCGCGCTCTTGGTCGCCTTCAAACGTAACGACTTGCTTCACCTTTGATTTCTTACCAGAAGGAAGTGCCGTTACTTCATCACCTGGTGCAACTTGGCCAGATACCACCGTACCCGCAAAGCCCCGGAAATCTAGGTTAGGGCGGTTAACGTATTGTACAGGGAAGCGAAAATCTTCTAGGTTGTCGTCTTCACCAATTTCAATGTTTTCCAACATTTCCATAAGTGGCGTGCCGTCAAACCATGGGGTCTTTTCGCTCTTGCCTACTACGTTGTCGCCTTCAAGTGCTGAAATAGGTACGAACTGAATGTCAGGAATATCAAGCTGCTCAGCAAACTTCAGGTAGTCTTCCTGAATTTGCTTGTACACTTCTTCTGAATAGTCCATCAAGTCCATTTTGTTGATAGCAACAATAACGTGTTTTATACCTAGAAGAGAAACCAGGAACGAGTGACGTTTCGTTTGTACCTTAACGCCGCCGCGAGCATCAACAAGAATAATAGCAAGGTCGCACGTTGACGCACCGGTTACCATGTTACGGGTGTACTGCTCGTGCCCCGGAGTATCTGCGATAATAAACTTACGCTTGTCAGTAGAGAAGTAGCGGTATGCTACGTCGATAGTAATCCCTTGCTCACGCTCAGACTGAAGACCGTCTACAAGAAGGGCAAGGTCAACTTTCTCGCCGGTAGTGCCCACTTTTTTACTGTCTTTAGTGATAGCTGCAAGTTGGTCTTCATAAATCATTTTAGAATCGTGAAGCAAGCGACCAATTAGGGTACTTTTACCGTCGTCTACGCTACCGCAGGTAAGGAAACGTAGCATGTCTTTCTTTTCGTGTTGTTCTAGGTAAGACAGAATGTCCTGTCTCAATAATTCGTTTTCATTGTTCATGTTATGCGCTCACAAGGAAAAAGGGGTTTAACACAGACTCTTTTTGGTTGTACGTAAGAGCGTCAGCGTTGTCATCTAATGGGTTTTCAGGGTCAAGTACGGTGACGTTTGCGCCTGCTGCGAGTGCGACTGCGTGCGCTGCACCTGTATCCCATTCAGATGTTGGGCCTAATCGAGGGTAAAGATGTGCTTCGCCCTCAGCCACCAAGCAAAGCTTCAGTGAGCTACCCATCGCCACAAGCTCGGTTTCACCGTTAAGCTGTGCCAATAAATTCTGTATTTCTGGGCTTTGGTGAGAACGACTACCTACCACTTTCCACACTTCGGCACCATCGTGCTTGCGCGCAGAAATAGCGGTAAATTCGCCATTTACTTCAGTCCACGCACCTTTACCAACAATACCTACATAGCTTTTGTTTAGTGCTGGCGCGTAAACCACACCCATGGTCGGTTTACCGTTTTCGATAAGTGCAATATTTACCGTAAACTCACCGTTTTTCTTAATAAACTCTTTAGTGCCGTCTAGCGGGTCTACCAGCCAGTATGACGACCACGTTTTGCGCTCTTCCCATGAAATATCTGCTGACTCTTCAGAAAGAATCGGCAGGTCAGATTCAGCTTCAAGGGCGTTAACGATTACGTTATGTGCGGCAAGGTCAGCTTCTGTTAGCGGGCTGGTATCCTGCTTTTCATAAATGGCGAAGTCTTTCTCGTAAATGGCCATTATCTTATCGCCAGCTTCTTTGGCGATAGCTAGCACTTTTTGTGCAAGACTATTTAAAGGCTGTGTCATTACACCAATCCCTTTTCTTGAAGCAAAGCATACAATCGCTCAGCGGTTTGCTCTGCTGGTTCATCCTGATAGGTTAAGTGTACTTCTGGCGCTTCAGGTGCTTCATAGGCTGAATCAATACCTGTGAAGTCCTTAATTTCACCGCTACGCGCTTTCTTGTATAGCCCTTTCGGGTCGCGTTTTTCACACACTTCAAGAGGTGTATCGATAAACACTTCTACAAACTCTCCGTCTTCCATTAAGCTGCGGCAATAATCGCGGTCGGCTTTGAAAGGCGAGATAAAAGCGGTAAGCACAATGGTACCGGCATCGACAAAAAGTTTAGCGACTTCGCTAATGCGGCGAATGTTTTCAACGCGATCTTTATCGCTGAAACCTAAATCGCCACACAGACCGTGGCGCACGTTGTCGCCGTCAAGTAGATAGGTGTGCTTGTTCTGCTCGTGAAGCTTTTTCTCAAGCAGGTTGGCTAATGTCGATTTACCAGAGCCGCTTAAACCCGTTAGCCAGAATACACGAGGCGTTTGACCAAGCTTTTCAGAGCGGGTGGTCTTGTTTACTTCGTGTTTATGCCAAACAACGTTGTCGGTGGCCATTAGAAGTACCCTTCCATTTTCTTCTTCTCCATAGAGCCTGCGCTGTCATGGTCGATAACTCGGCCCTGACGTTCAGACGTCTTGGTAAGCAGCATTTCTTGGATAACTTCAGGTAGGGTAGCTGCTTCTGATTCTACCGCACCGGTAAGTGGGTAACAGCCAAGAGTACGGAAACGCACAGAGCGCATCTCTGGTACTTCACCTTCTTCTAGCGGCATACGGTCGTCGTCAACCATAATAAGAACGCCGTCGCGCTCAACGACAGGGCGAGGCTTAGAAAGGTAAAGTTGCGGAATATCGATGTTTTCTAGGTAGATGTATTGCCAGATATCTAGCTCAGTCCAGTTAGACATTGGGAATACACGAATGCTTTCGCCTTTATTAACCTGAGAGTTATAAATATTCCAAAGCTCTGGACGCTGGTTTTTTGGGTCCCAGCGGTGGTTGCTGTCGCGGAAAGAGTAAACACGTTCTTTGGCACGTGATTTTTCCTCGTCGCGTCGAGCGCCACCAAATGCCGCATCGAACTTATATTTGTTAAGCGCTTGCTTAAGTGCTTGGGTTTTCATGATGTCAGTATGTTTTGCTGAACCGTGGCTAAATGGGCCAACACCAGCTTCAACACCTTCTTCATTGATGTGAACAAGCAAATCAAAACCGTGCTTCTTAGCTTGTTCGTCACGGAACTTAATCATTTCACCAAACTTCCACGTGGTATCTACGTGTAATAATGGGAAAGGAATTTTGCCGGGCGCGAACGCTTTACGGGCAAGGTGAAGCAGTACAGAAGAGTCTTTTCCTACAGAGTAAAGCATAACTGGGTTTTCAAACTCAGCAGCAACCTCACGGAAAATCTGGATACTCTCGGCTTCGAGTTGTTTCAAATGCGTTACAGACGGGATACTAGCAGTCATTTTGAAGTCCGAATTTTATGTTATATACAAAAAAGTTATATATGGGTTATTTTTCTGCATAGAACGATAACATATTTAATTTCAAAAGTAGTATGCGATTTTGCTATTTAAAATAGCTATCTTATTCCATTAAATAAAACTGTCATGCAATTGAAGCATAAGCCACTTTTTTCAAGGCCTATAAAAAGAAAAAAGCCCTGTTTAGTAATATAAACAGGGCTTGTTATTCACTTTCGTTGCGAATGACTTATTTCGTATCGTTCGCTTACCTTTCACTCAATTTGGTCTGGAAAGCGTCGAACGTATCGACCACACCTTCTCTTGGCGAGCCAGATTTACTTAAAATCATGATGGTTAAGCTAGATAAAATAAACCCAGGGACAATTTCGTACATCCAGTCACCAAGCTTTTGGCCGCCGATTTCAGTAGGAAGATAAATCCACAGTAACACCGTCACTGCACCAACGATCATACCACCTAATGCAGCACGGCGAGTCATTTCACGCTTAAACAGGCTAAATAGTACAAACGGTCCAAAGGCTGCACCAAAGCCAGCCCAAGCATTACTTACAAGCGTTAAAATGGTGCTGTCTCTATCATAAGCTAGATAGATTGCTACAAGCGCGACAACTACTACGCTGACACGACCAGCAATAACGAGCTCGCCATCTGACGCATCACGTCTTAGGAAGGCTTGATAAAAGTCACTGGTTAATGAACTTGAGGTTACCAACAGCTGAGAAGAAATAGTACTCATGATCGCCGCTAAAATCGCAGCGAGCAGGAAGCCACCGATGAGCGGGTGGAATAGAATTTGAGATAAGTAGATGAAGACGGTTTCTGGATCGATTTCGTTTCCGTTACCTGTTACATAGGCAAGGCCGAAAAGCCCCGTCATTAACGCACCAATAATCGACACAATCATCCAACTCATACCGATATTGCGCGCAGTTGGTATATCTTTAACAGAACGTATCGCCATAAAACGCACAATGATATGAGGCTGACCAAAATAACCTAGGCCCCATGACATCAGTGAAACAATGCCTATTACGCTTAGTGCTTCATTGGTAGACGCATCCATAAATGCATCGAAAAGCGCCGGATTAATGGTATCTAATGCGTCAATTGAGGCGCCGATTCCACCTAACTCGCTAATAACAACGGCAGGTACCATAATGAGAGATACAAACATGATGCACCCCTGAACGAAGTCGGTCATGCTTACTGCCATGAAACCGCCTACGAGGGTATAAGCTACGACGACACCCGCGGTAACGTATAAGCCGGTCTCATAAGTTAATCCAAATGATGTCTCAAAGAGCTTTCCGCCAGCTACCACACCAGAAGAGGTGTAAAGCGTAAAGAAGACAACGATAACCACAGAGGCTATAACGCGCAATAAACGCGTGTTGTCAGCGAAGCGATTTTCAAAATAGTCGGGGAGGGTAATGGAGTTGTTGGCTACTTCAGTGTAAACGCGAAGGCGTGGAGCAACTAACATATAATTTGCCAGAGCACCGAGTGTCAAACCAACGGCAATCCAGCCAGCAGATAAGCCTGATACATACATTGCACCGGGTAAGCCCATGAGCATCCATCCGCTCATATCCGATGCACCTGCTGAAAGCGCGGTTACCGCGGGGCCTAGTTGGCGGCCGCCAAGCATATAGCCTTCTACGTTGGTGTCTGTCTGCCGATAAGCGAAAAGGCCTATCCCTAACATTACAACAAAATACAAACCCAACGAGATTATCGTGCCAGTAGCCATATAAATTCCCTATGTTTTTTCTTTCATGCTAACACCTATGACATAGAGTCTCTATGTCAGTCAGCGACCTTGCATGTTTTCTATACGGTAATTCGTAAATAAAGTTTGGCGAAAGGTTAAATTGGAAAAGATGCAACGCGCGCTCGACCTTCTCTTTTGGCTCTGTAGAGAAGCTCATCGCACATCTTGATAATGGTGTCTAGGTTGGTTTCTCCGTTGACGTCTAACAGACCCGAAGAAAAACTCACGGAAAACATTTCTTTTGTATTGCGCCAATGTTTCTGGCGAGAAAGCGCGAAATTCAGCTCGTCCAGAATTCGCTTAGCAGACCTTTGGTCGGAGTCGGAAAAGTAAATCAAAAACTCTTCGCCGCCATATCGGCAGAGCTTGTCTGACTTACGAATTCGGTTTTTGATAGTCTGCGTAAAGGTAGTCAACACTTCATCACCGACAACGTGGCCGTATTTGTCATTAATCTTTTTAAAGTTGTCGACATCAAGTAGAGCAATACAGGACGCTTTATTGCCTTTCAGTGCTTTTTTCAAACTGTTTAGCATAGCTCGTCGCGTGAGAGCGCCGGTAAGTGAGTCACGCTCAGCTAGCAAGTCGCTCTGTCGTTTTGAAATCCATAGCCATAGTGCAAGAATGATGAGAATTGTGATAATCAACGCAAAAATGGTGGTTTTCATTGCTTCTTTGTCGGTAGAAAGGCCATCTTTTTCACTTCTGAGCACAGTGAGTTCTTTTTGTCGGTATCGCGCTAACTCGATATCTTTCGCAATGCCGTCGGTAAACGAAGAATTTGATAGCTTGAATTGCTCAGTGTTTTTTTCAACAAGAAGCCTATTGTAGGTTTTCGAATGCTCATATGCTTTTTCGTAGTCGCCCGAAGCATCGTAAAGCCTAGAAAGCTCCCGCTCTAACCTAAGCTTGATTTTTTCTTTAAAACCCGAATTTGGAATAGTAGCCAGAACGATATTGCGGTAGCGCTGAAGGGAGTCTTGAAATTTAGCATCATCGTTCAATACCGCTGCGTAAAGTGCATCTGCGTAAGCTGAAAGCTCCTCAGTTCTTTGTTTTACCTCTGTGGTATCAAGCTGCCTGATTTGCGTCATGACTTCTTGCGCTAGCAGTTCATATCCTTCGCTTTTTTGAAACACTACTACACGAAGTCTTTGGACATACGTCAACAACTTTTCGTGCACTGACGTTACTGTGGACAAATGCTCTATTGCGTCGTTTGACATAACCAATGCTTCTTCAAACTTATTTTGAATTAACAATGAATCGATGGCCGAGAAGTAGGCCCAAGTTTTTACCATGGTGTTGTTATCTTGCGTTTTACTTTCAATGATCTCTTTTGAGTGGAAAAATGCTCTGCTTGGAACGAAGAGTTCCAGATAAGCACCTCTCAGCCAATCATGTGCAATTACGTTTGATAACGCATTTTCTAAGCTTTTGTCTGATGAGTATCGAGGAAGGTGCGGTAACGCATATTCGATTTCATTAATTGCTTGTATTGGGTTCGCAAGGGTGAGTTCCATCGCTAACCATATGCTAGCTATAGCAGTGGCTCGTCGACTCCCAGTTTCTAGCGCTTCTCGCTGTAAACGGCGCAGTTCAGGAACAGAAAAATTTACCCTATGGTCAGAGCCTTTAAAATCATTTACCGCTCTAGCATAAATGTAATATGCCTTCGCAGCAGCGAAAAGCTCAGGCTTAATTGTCTTAAGCTCTTGCCAATGCTTATCTAATAGAGGCTCTTTAACGAAAAGTGGGATTCTCGGCGAGTCAGCATCATTCGCAGTATAAGTGGCCAACAAGTGTCTAAATATCACGCCTTCACTTTGCGTGTCATTCTGCAAACCGGCGCTCGTTAACATAGCAATGATATTCTCATTGCTCACCTCGCTAGGTGTATTCCAATGATAAATTGCCGTTGCAGCTATATGACTATAATTATCAAGTTTTTTTAGTCTAAGTGCGTTGGGAATATCTATACTTTGAGCAAAGACAGTGAAACAAGCTATTGCAGGAATCAAAAGGCAAATCATTAGCCTTGTAAAACGAAACCAAGCGCTCATTGTGATGGAGACCTCTTTACTGCGGGTAAGTGAATGAAGTGATTAACTGAAATTAAAACGGACGTTTTAACCTATAAGTCGGAGTATAAGTTTTATTGAACAGGGTTTCATCTTAATTTTGGGCAAAAAAAATCGGCCCATAGGGGGCCGACGAAGGGAAGTGCTAAAGATACGCACTTTTTTGGAACACTTTACAGTTACTTAACGTGTGTTAAGCAGAGAATTGAATCCTTTCTGACACCGCCTTTTTCATATCGCTTAAATCAGCATCTTTATCGCCAACAATCATTACATTGGCATGCTTCATTTTAATGCTCTCTCCATGGTACTGACCATCGGCAAACTCGCTTGGAACTGAGACATCTCCACGTTCAGGTACTACGAATACCGACATCTTGCCTTGCGGCGTATTCACAATCAGATGAAGGCTTCTAACTGTGCTCAAATGACAATAGTTTGCGACCTCTACACCGTCGAGCATTTCGCTAAAGCTGCCACCAAAGCTTGCTAGCTTTGCGTTAACCATATTCAAATCAACAGGAAGCAACGAATGAGCGTGTTCCATTTCTGCGTACTGCATATGGGCAAGTGCTTGCCCGCCAATACTAAGCGGCTGGTGATACCACATAGTAAGGCCAATGCCTACTGTAAAGGCAACTGATGCAGCCATGGCTAAATACCAGCGACTTCTGCGTTTATAACGGGTGAATTCGTCTGCAGACTGCTGCCATATTAGCTTGCTTGCGAGATCCTCTGGTACATCGACTTTCAATGCTTGCTTTAATTGCTTATCTAACTGCTTTTGTTCATTCCAGAAACTGCGTTTACTTTCATCCGCTTTTGCCGCTTCTACAACATCACTGTCAGTCGTCTCTGGATCGGCGTAGATACGACGCCTAAATTCTAACTCATCCATTTACACGACCTCTCTGTTCATTTTGCTTCTCTAATGCCTCTTTTAGCTGATTCCTCGCTCTGAAAAGGCGAGTCATTACCGTGTTCTTGTTAAGCCCTAACTGGTTGGCGATCTCTTCGCCACTAAAACCGAAGATCAACTGGAGTATTAAGGGTTCACGATACTCCACACTCAATCCACCTAATAGTCGCTGAAGCTCTCTATCTTTCAAGTCCCCATCTGCATGCTGTGTGTCATCTTGAATATGGCAATCATCAATATCTACTGTGTCGAACTGTTTGCGTTCAAACCGACGGGCGTTTTCGCGGCGAAGAATGGTAATTAACCATGACTTTGCTGCTTTTTCATCATTTAGGGCGTCTAATGAGCGCCAAGCACGTAAAAAGGTTTCCTGAACAACATCTTCAGCAATGCTCTGGTCTTTGATAAGCCAAAATGCATAGCGGTAGATGTCGGCGTGAAATGCCTTTACTAATGCTTCATATCTTTGGTGTTTTGCTTTCATACCCGATAAGACCTGAGCACTATCGGATTTATTTCGCCCAAACATAAAAAAATCCAAAAACTTAATTTTTTCTCACTATGGCATAAAAAACGCGCCATTTCGTTAGCCGAAAGGCGCGTTTTCATTTTATTTCCAGTGATCAGAGCACCTAGTTCGAAAAACTAGGTACGTTTTTGGGAAGTAATCCAAGCATTAATGTTTTCTTCTAAAATAGAAAGTGGGACTGGACCGTACTTCAATACCTCGTCATGGAAGCCTTTCCAATCAAACTTGTCACCAAGTTCAGCTTGGGCATGCTCTCTAAGTTCCATAATTTTCAGTTTACCAATCATATAGGCCGTAGCCTGACCTGGCATAGCAATGTAGCGCTCAATGGCTTTTTGCGCGTCGTATTTAGGGTTTGGCGTATTTTCAACAAGGTAATCTACGGCTTCTTCACGCGTCCATTTTTTCGCATGAATACCCGTATCAACCACAAGTCTGCAAGCGCGCCAAAGTTCCATGGCTAGACGACCAAAATCAGAATAAGGGTCTTTATAAAAGCCCATATCTTTTGCAAGTTCTTCTGTATATAGGCCCCAACCTTCTGTGTATGCGGTAAAGCTCAAGAATTTCTGGAATTGAGGTACACCTTCTAGCTCTTGTGCAATAGCGCGCTGCATGTGGTGACCTGGGATGCCTTCGTGATACGCCAGCGCCTCTAACTGATAAGTAGGCATTGCTTTCATGTCATAAAGGTTTGCGTAATAAATACCTGGGCGGCTGCCATCTTGCGCCGGGCTTTGATAAAACGCCTTGCCCGCAGACTGTTCGCGGAATGCTTCAACCCGTTTAACAATCATGGGCGCCTCTGGAAGAATACCGAAGTATTCAGGGATAGCTTCTCGCATGTCGTCTATGGCTGTTTTCGCCATATCAAGGTATTGCTGTCTACCTTCATCTGTTGAAGGTAGATAGAATTGCTCGTCTTCACGCATGAAAACGAAAAACTCTTGAAGGGTGCCTTCAAATTTCACTTGTTTCATAATGTCGCGCATTGCATCGTGTATGCGCTCTACATTGTCTAAGCCAATTTGATGGACTTCTTCAGCGGTTAGGTCTGTAGTGGTAAACCAGTTTAGACGATTCTGATACCATTGATCACCATTGGGTAAGCGCCACACACCATCGCCTTCAGGCGTGATTTCCCTTTGATGAGCGAGTTCTTCGATAAACTTCTCGTATGACGGCATGACTGACGTTACCAAAGCGGCTTTCGCTTCACCTAATAACGTCGTTTTTTCCGCCTCTGTAATATCCAGGCTATTTACTTTATTTTGAAAATCTTCCCAGATAGTTGAAGGTATTTCGCTAGAATCAAACGGTGCGCCGGTAATCACGTTTTTTGACGCATCAATCATTTGATCGTAGGCCCATGCAGGGGGGAATACGCCGGCTTTTTCGCGAACTTTCATTTGTTCGATAACTTGATCAAAGTACGTACGTACATTGTCTAGTCGTCCAATGTAGGCCTTAGCGTCCTCTTTACTCTTTACGCTGTGAATGTTGATAAGGAAGCTAGGCACTTGTGTATGCGCGGCGCGGAACTGATGTACAATGTAACGGTGATGTCGAAATTCGTCGTTAGCTAAATCGCGCTCAATACCTAGTTTGTACAGGCGCAAGCTTAGTTGTTCCTGTTCACTTAACTTACTGGTGTCAAAACTATTAAGCTTTTCTAGTCGGTTTTTGGCGATGGCAATGCGAGCATCAGCTTCTTCGTCACTGATGTCATCCCATTTGTCATAGTCCCATTTTTTACCCAAGTAACTTTGAAATAATGGCGAACGCTTAAGATCTTCTTCAAAAGTACGTTCGAAGAACGCATTAAGGCGCTCTGATTCAGACTACCCGGCTGGCTGTTCTGTTTTAATAGGTTCTGGCGCTGTTTTAGCGGTTTCACTTGCAGGAGAGCAAGCCGTAAGCGTGGTAATAGCCAACGCAATTGGCGTTAGCTTTACTAGTGTTTTCTTCATTATATTCCCCGTCGCGTTTAATTGATTATTTTTATAAGCTAAAGCTTCAAAGATTAATAAGCCTTAAAGAGGACAATAAGGCTCAAAGGCTCGACTGTTTCTCAAACGCAAACATTTCTGTTACGAAGCCCTTGCCACTGAGATTTAGCTAGTTGCAAGGGCTTTCATTACGCAAATTCTAGTGTATTGGCAAATGAAATGCGTTTTATGAAGCAGGATATAAGGCAGATAGCGTGTTATTGCTCCCTTCACTTTTTTGCTTCCATTCGCTGCGGGCAAGCTTAGCTTCATGTGAAAGTTTATCTAAAGCTTTCATGACCTGTTTAGATTGGGTGTTAGCGTCAGCTTTATTGGCTGAAAAGCGCAGTGCATAGAGCTCATTAACACTTGCGTTGATTCCTTCAAACTGCGAAAGTTGCGCTTTACCCGAAGTTAACGCGTTTATCCACTGCTTAAGAGCAGGCGTAAGTAAACGTGTGTCCTTTGCCTTTATTACTGACATTAGGTTTTGAAACTGTGCTTTTTCATCCCACTGAGCATAAGAGTGGGGGCGCTGTGCAGAACCGGTTTTGTTAGTGAGCCCAGGTCCCATAAACTGAGCCTGTTTAAGCTTTCTGTAGGTAACTAACCATCCTGTAAGCGCAATGATGAACAGCACAAGTAATGCACAAGTTACCATCCAATTAAGCTGGGTACTTTCGTCAGTATTGACTTCACCTGAAGCGCTGTCTAATGGTTTATCCTCATTGCTAGCACTAGCGTTAGGCTGTTTCGCAGTTGTCGGTATATCATTTTGAATATCTTCATTGCTTGCACTACTGATTGATGGAGTGTCTAAGCTATTCGGAGTATTGGCATTATTTGCGCCAGACGCTGGCGCTACCGTAATTGAACGAGCGGGAATAGTGGCATATTCAGTTTGCTGAGTAAGCGTATTAAACCAAGGGATAGTAATTTCAGGTAAGACAAAGTTACCAGGCTGCGTTGGAATGATCGCCAGCGACGTTTGGCGCTGTGAAATTAAGCTCTGGTCTTTTTCAACTGTCGTTGTGTTTGATTGATCTGGGTACAGCTTAAAGTTTGGCGGATAAAACTCAGGAATATCAGGAAGCTGCTCTTCTACTACGCCCAATGCGGTTAGCGTAACAATGCGGGTGACTGGTTCACCTGCTACAAAACTATCACCTTGCGGCCATTCTTCATCCACTCGCACCATTTCAGAAGGCAACCAAGGGTAATCTATCCCCTGAGGAATGGGCTTAATGTTCACCGTGATGTCGGGCCCAACCCGATTGATTTGCTGGGTGCGGTTGAAGAAGCCAAAACGTTGGTTAGTATTGGCAGCCATAACTTCGCCAGTGAAAATAGGGCCTCTTAGCGTGAATTCACCGGATGCTTGAGGCACAACGGCAAATTGACGCTCTATAATCTGATACCGTCTTCCGTTTACTATATCTGTATACTGTTTATCTTCTCCCAGCTGGGTGATTTCCGCATTTTGCATTTCTGGCGCTTGTAGGCTGCCGCGCTCAATATTGCTAGAAAGAAACAGCTTAACCGTGTAAAGCAGCTGCTGATTTAAATAGGCCTCTTTCACGTCGATGTCAGTGGTAACAAAATAGTCTCGGGCGACATTACTTTGTTCTTGAACAGGTATTACTTTAACTTGAATAGGCTTGGTTGATTTACCTTCAATGGTTAATGAAGGAATGGTAAACATGCCTTCCTTACGAGGAAATAACGTAGTGGTCCAAACGGTGGTGCGCTTGGTGTCGAAATTAACAATTGAGGTTTGGCTACTTACTGATGTTCTTCCGACCACAAAGTCTTTAAGCAGGGGAGAGCTGTCGAATGCATCTCTGTCCGCGCTGCCGTCTGCGGTAACCGTTAAGCGAATGGCTTCATCCAACATGACAGGGTTTCTATCAATGGTGGCTTCCAGCGAATTTACATCGGCATAAGCCGCCGTACTTAAGAGTAGGGTTAATAAAAAAACTATACGTGTAGACTGTAATAAGGCTCTCATCTACCAATCACTCCGGTTTGAAGGCATACGTTGACGCTGACGTTTTTGTGCTTCTAATTGCATTTTTCGTTTTAGTAGAAATGCAGGGTCGTCTGGCACGCGGCGCATTAAACTCTCCATTCGCTGTAGCTCTTCTTTTTCTGCGTCGGTAAGCTCGGTTTCTTGACCTTGCATTGCATGTGCTTCCTGCTCTGCTTGTTGTTCGTCTTTTTGTGCTTGCGCGCTGTCACCTTGATCAGACTCTTCCTGTTCTGCATTTTGCTGCTGAGAGTCTGATGACTCGTTCTGACTGTTCATCTCGGAATCATCAGGCTGTTGTGAGTTATCTCCGCCACTTTGCTGTTCATCGTTAGCTTGGCTTTGGTCAGACTGTTGACCCTCATTATCGTCTTGCTGACCATTCTGCTCGTTTGAACCTTCCTGATTGT
>CESI01018247.1_pt1 | contig 16471 bp, 10 predicted proteins | sample 356301 | NCBI WGS metagenome assembly CESI01 (sample SAMEA2621423, study PRJEB7988) | marine metagenome | biome: marine biome (ENVO:00000447); feature: deep chlorophyll maximum layer (ENVO:xxxxxxxx); material: "saline water (ENVO:00002010), including plankton (ENVO:xxxxxxxx)" | depth 40 m | reverse complement strand
GCGGGTTGGAGAGGCTGTTTTTATATTTTAGGTGGTGTGGGTGTGGTGCTCGCTGCTTGTATGTTGGGCATAAAAGAAACCCCAAGGAAACAGCCTGTAGACTTATCCAAAGGTCCCTTTGAAGTTTTATCTGTGCGTAAAATTATCGCCGATTTACGCGAGCTCCTGATGGGCTCGCCCGCTTTGAGAGCCACAATCGGAGGTTCAACAGTATTCGCCTTGGCTTTGGGAGCCTCAACCTTTGACCAATTATGGTTCGTTCAAGAGCGCGGATTCGATAGGAATGAAATTGCGAAAATGACAGCCTGGTTGGCAATTTCAGCAGGGATTTCTGGTAATTTAGTGGGCGGTTTTGGGGGTGATCTATTTTTGCGTTTGACTGGCATTGGGCGCCCTTATTTCCTGGCATTTGTAATGTTAATTCTCGCACCCCTGATAATTACCTGTCGATTTATTGAACCAAGCAATACTTGGTTTTGGATCGGCATCTTCGCGCTATATTTTCAGATAGGTTGTTTTTACGGCCCAGCCTTTGGAACTATTCAGGATTTGGTGCCTTCGAACAAGCGAGGAATGGTGGTGGGATTTTCAGTACTTACAATCCAAATCTTAGGCGCAGCCCTGGGCGCAACCACCGCCGGGGTTATGATTGATTTTTTTGAGCGGGCCGAGGTTGCGGAACCCTATTCGATGACTCTAACTATTTATGCATTGATATCATTATTGGCCGTGCCGATTTTTATGTTTGCCGGTCGACGATTCGAACGAGAATCAAAGACCATACAGCAGCTTTAGCCGATCTTAAGCAAATCCGCTGGTGTTGAGAAAAGTCACCTTGAAATATTTTTTTATAGTTAGCTATATTTAATTGCGCAATAATAGCCAATCGGCTATTGTTATATTAGTATATCAAACTATAACAAAGTTTCTGGGTAATATTGACTCAAAAGGGGAACGCAATGAAACGCAATTTTACATATAAAATATTGTTGGTGTGTATGGCCGGGCTGTCATTCTCTGGGGTGACGGCGAGCGCCGATCTTGAGGAGATTATTGTAACTGGACTAAAGCGTGAGTCTACGGTGATGGAAACTCCCAGTGCAATTACAGCGCTGAGTGCAAGCGATCTCGCAGCTAAGGGTCTGAGCGATATCCGGCAGATTCAATACGCTGTTCCGAGTTTACATTTTGGTGAATCTTACGGTAATCGCAATATCTCGATCAGAGGCATAGGCGGATTTCTAGAGCAACCAGGCGTCGTCACCAGTATCAATGGAGTGGCTCAAGCCAATGACGCAAGTTCCCAGCTGGCGCAGTTGGACTTGGGACGAGTCGAGATACTCAGAGGGCCACAAGGAACCCTTTACGGGCGAAATGCAGTCGGTGGAGCGGTGAATTTTATTGCCGCAAGCCCAACTGACGAGATGTTTGGCAAGGTTAAAGTCGGCTATGCAGATTTCGACCAAACCACTGCCGAAGTGGTCTTAAGTGGACCGATTTCTGACTCTATCGGCGTGCGGTTGGCAGCGAGTCACCTCGATGCTAATGATGGTTGGGTGGAAAACCTGATGCCGGGGAATGACGACTTGATGAAGGGCGAAAAAACCAATGTCCGGCTGATAGTGAATGCACAACTTAGCGATACGCTAGATGCGGAACTGATGCTTGGGCGCAGTGAGCAAAGCGGTCGATGGACTCACTGGGCTATGATAAAAGCAGATATCGCATTCGGTGTCGCTACTTTTCTTCCAGCGGTTAGCGTAAGGGACAATCCGACTGGGGACCCTATTTTATATACTGAAGAGGAACAAAAAGTGTATATGCGTGGCCCCACGAATACTGATGCTGAACTAGATATCTATAGCTTGACGCTAAACTGGGATCGCGAGAATTTTTCTGTTAAATCCATTACCGCGCAGCAAGATTGGAGCAATACCGAACAACTGCCGGCCGATTCGACCAGCACCGGCATATTGATGAGGTCGTCTGAGGATACAAATAAGACATTTTCGCAAGAAATCAGCCTATCTGGCCAAACTGACAAGCTTAATTGGATTGTTGGTGGCTTTTACATGGATGATGAGCGCACCGATATGCTGGATATACAATTCCAAGAGAATATAGCCTTTGGATTTGCGCCTTTCTTTAATAATAGTCGGCCGCTTTATGAAAACGAGGTGACCGCAGTGTTTGCAGATGCCACGTATTCAATGTCTGAGGATTTTCGCTTGGGTTTAGGTGTCCGCGATACGACGGAAAAAAAGGTGCATAGCACTTTTGCCGCTGGTTTTATGCCTTTTTGTGGCGGGGCTGAACCGTTCATTCAAAAATGGGAAGATTCGTCTACTACTATGAGAGCCTCTGCAGAGTACGATATGTCAGAGAGCAGTATGATGTATATCTCCTACTCTGAGGGTTTTAAGTCTGGTGGGGCCAACAATGGCGACTGCAACCCTCCTTACAGTCCGGAAAACTTAGACGCCGCAGAAATTGGCTTTAAGGCGAGTTTCGCCGATGGCTCAACCACGCTCAGAACGGCGTTCTTCTATTACGACTACACTGATTTTCAGATTTTACAAGTCAAAAACTTTGCTGCGAACTATCTCAACGCAGATGATGCTGAAATAACTGGGATGGAAGTGGAGTTCACTTCGGCTATCAGCGATCGCTGGCTCGTCAACGCGGGCTTAACTATTCTCGAGAGCGAGTATGGCGAGTTCTTCCAGGAGGACTTGTCGGTCTTTAATGGCGTGCCAGTTCAGATAGAGGGCAATCCTCTAAACAATGCACCTGATACGAGTATCAATATAGGTGTAACCTATAACACAGCGCTTGCCTCAGGCGCTAAGTTGGCTGTTAGCCTAGATGCAGCTTATCGCTCACGGGTTTACTTTAGAGAGTTCGGCAATCAACTTGATTCCCAAGACGGATACGCGATTGTTAACTTCAATGCCAATTGGGAAAGTGCCGACGGAGCCTTTGCCGCGAGATTATTCGCTAATAACCTAACGGATGAAGCCCATGTCACTGGCATGTATGCTTTGCAAACTACTTATGGACGCCAGGGGACCTGGAATATGCCACGCCAGGTGGGCATAGAGGTGACGAGATTCTTCGGCAGTCGTTAATCTAGAATAGCGCCTTTTGGGGCCAAATGTATTTTAATACAAGATACATTTGGTCTTTTTTGTATCCAAAAACTTAGTTTGGCAGACATAAATGCGAGGTCACGACTCGCTAAATTGAGGGGGCAGCGGTAGTTTCGACGAGCACGGTTAACTTTTGAGCGAAACAAGCGCAAGTATTATAGGAAAATATATGACATCCTCGGGATCTAAAGCACCTCTAAGAATCGCAGAAAAACTCGATTTTACATTGCCCGGAAAGCTGGGGAATCCAGATCTAATGCTGCCAATGGATCCCCGGCTAGACCCTAGAATTGCGCATCGGCTGATGGAGATGGCAGTTCGTTATCCTGCCCAAATGCCGAACGTTACCATGGATATGGACTATGAGGATGCGGTTGAATTCATCGGCTATATGCATGCAATGATGACCGCCACCGATGCAGAGCTTTTTGCAAATATGCCAGCTTTTGAGCACATCGCCTCCCGTGAGCATTTAATCGGAGGCGCTGAAGGCCATTCAATTGAATTGTTTATCGATCAACCTGAAAACAGCCATAGGCCTCTGCCCTGTGTTGTGCATCTGCATGGTGGCGGGATGACATTTGACACCGCTAGAAGCGCATCAAACGTTAGATGGCGAAAATCATTGGCCGAGCAAGAGTTAGTGGTCATCGGGGTGGAATTTCGAAGCGAGGGCCTGTCTTCAGGTCATCAGCCGTTTCCAGCTGGGCTCAATGATTGCGCAACGGCAGTGCGCTGGGCGCATGACAATCGTGACCAGTTAGGTATTTCTTCCATTGTATTGATCGGTGAGTCTGGCGGGGCTAATCTCGCCATAGCTACGGGTATCAAGGCGAACGTGGACGGCTGGATCAATGCCATTCAGGGGGTGTATGCCATGGCGCCGATGATATTCGGATTTTATGATGGACCGCCGCCGGAGCTGATGTCTTGGCGTGAAAATCTCGGGCTTATGGGTTCTTATGCCACGCTCCGTGCCATGAGGATGGTCTATGACCCAGATTCTATTCATAAAGACAACCCTCTAGCCTATCCGTTTAGTGCGACAAAGGATGTTTTGAAAGGACTTCCTCCCCATATCCTGCACAACTACGAATTAGACTTAATTCGTGATGAGGGCGTGGTTTTTGCGCAGAAGCTCAGAGCGGCGGGGGTTGCAGCAACCTCAAAAATTATTAACGGCGCCCACCATGTTCCAGAGATAGCCATGCCTGATACAGTCCCTGAATTAACCATCGACACCTTGGCCTCTATTGCATCGTTTGCACGGGGATTTACGCCTTAAGAATTGCCCTGATATTGGTGGCACCGACACCAGTTTTAGCGACATTAAAAGTCTCTATGTCGAACGGATTCCCTAGCCATTTAAGGGGCTTTACTTTTGCTAACAGTTTAAATATAGTTTACTATAAGTAAGTATGTCAACGCGTTTTTTTTTGGAGTTTTTATGATGAAATTTATTGATCCTAGGGGAGTGACATCAACCCCAGAGAAATTCTATGACTTATCTCTGGATATCCGCCTGAATGCGGGTAAGGGAATTACGGTTGCTCTTCTTGCCAACGGCTTTCCCGATTCTGAGCTGTTTACAAAAAAGGTCGGTGCGGCGCTTGAGGCCCGCTTGCCAAATGTATGCACTCTTTTTTGGAACAAGCACAATGCCGGCGTTGCGGCGAATGACGAAATGCTCGATGAAATTTTTTCACAGTGTGATGTTGCTGTAGCTGCATACGGACACTGAGGCAGCTGCACTACCGGCACCGTGCGTGACGGATACAACATTGCTCAGCGAGGCTTTCCCGTGGTGTCACTGATCACTGAAGATTTCTGGGGTCAAGGGCAATTTGTCGCTAAATCTCTCGGTATGCCAAATATCCCCAGAGTAAAGCTGCCTCACCCCGTCGCTGGATTGGGCGAGGCTAAAATCGAGATGATTGCAGCGAGCATTATTGAGGAAATATTGGATAGTTTTGCCAATGACTGATTTTTTAGAAGCTGAAAATGAAGAGATGGCGCTTGAGCAACTCCATGACATGGATTGCACGGACGGCTTGCCAGTTGTTATCCCTACGCCTGAGCGAGTGATGCGATGCGTTCTTGCCAGCGGATTGGATGGCGATATGGTGCTCGGCGAATTAGGTCCCGCTATGGGTATTGCGACCGTTGAGAAAGTTGCTGTTGCGGCGGTGATGGCCGGCTGCAAGTCGGATTACATGCCGTTGGTAATCGCCGCGGTAAAAGCCGCGGCTCAGCCGGAGTTTGATCTCGCCGAGTTGCAGGCCACGACCCATTGCACGGCACCACTGATTATTGTCAATGGTCCGGCGCGCGCGACTTGCGGCCCCGTTGCATCGGGCTATGGTGCACTGGGCCCAGGGCATCGAGCGAATGCTAGTATTGGCCGAGCGCTGCGGCTGTGTCTGATTAATATTGGCGGTGGGCGACCGGGAATTTCCGACATGGCGATCCACGGTCATCCAGGAAAATTTACCTATTGCATCGCAGAGGCTGAAGAGGAGTCGCCCTTTCCGCCAATGCATCTCAGTTTAGGTTTTGACGAATCTGACAGCGTTGTTACTCTGCTGGGTTGTGAAGCACCGCATTCCTGTCTTTACAGCGACAATGCGGATGATCCTGAGGATGCTGAAAAATTGCTGCATATTCTCTCGGTCGGACTGACCAACATCGCCACCAATAATGCTATTTTTGCCTCGGGAATGGCACTGGTTTGCCTCGGCCCCAAGCACGCAAATGTTCTGGCTCGCTCTGGTCATAGCAGAGAGTCGATACAGCAGAGATTATGGGAGCTGACGCACCTGTCCAAAGCTGATCATATTCGATACGGCGGTGATTTTGGCAAGCACTTTATAGATAACCCTGATGGCAGTTATGCGGCCTTTTCGAAACCCAAAAATATTTTGCTGATGGTTGCTGGAGGGGTCGGTCTGTACTCAATGGTGATGCCTAATTGGGGGGGTGCTGGCCATCAAAATTCAGCGGTGAGCGTTCAAGTTGAAAGCGATTTCTTCTGCGCAATTCCAGGATTGGGGGGCGCGTAGCGTCCCACAAAATAAAAAAATGCGGTTGTTAGAGGTTCGCTCTAAAGCATAATCATTAAGGACATTTTCATGGATCCAATTACATTGTATGGAGGCGCATTTTCTCTCTATACCGGCCGAGCACGCAGCTATTTAATAAAATCAAACATTGATTATAGAGAGGAACCGCACTCTTCAGCATATTTTTATGATGTAGTTATGCCAAAGGCTGGCGGTCGACGTGGGATACCCACCATCGAATTTCCCAATGGTGATGTTATCCGTGATGGCGTTGCGATAATAGATCACTATGAAGCTAGAAATGGCCGCCAATTTTCCCCTCAAACGCCAAAGCAACGAATTTTAAGTCTGCTATTTGATGTCATCGGCGCAGAGGGAATGTTGCGGCCTTGCATGCATTATCGATTTAATCAGGGTGAAGAGGAGGCCGAGTTTCTGTCTTTTCATTTTTCCACTGTCTATCCCGAAAAAGACGGTGCCAAAGATAGAATTGCCTTTATTAGGAGTACAGTTTTACCGGCTTGGGGCGTAAGGCCCAATACCAAAGAACTGATTGAAACCATGCATTTTAAAACACTAAAAAAGTTGAATGCACACTTCTCAAAGTATCCCTATCTGTTTGGAAATAAACCCAGCATCGGTGATTTTGGCATGATAGCCCCCCTCTACGGGCACCTTGGCAGAGATCCTGTGCCACTTTCATTAATGCAGATAAATGCACCCAGATTGTTCCGGTGGGTGGAGCGAATGAATCGGTCGGAGCCCGACATAGGTGAATTTGCGAATAGAACCATCGCCTATCTCGCGAATGACGAAATTCCTGATACTCTCACCGATGTGCTCAAGCACTTTTCGCTAGACTTCATTCCTGAAAGTGTCGCGGCTTATGATTGTATTAACCGCTGGCTAGCGGCAAATAAAGATTTACCCGCCGGCAGTGTGGCCGAACGTGAGGTGGGTGGCTGCACCTTTGAGATTGACGGTGTTGAGATCAATGCGGTCGCTCAGCCATTCCGTTTTTATTTGCTGCAACGCCTGCACAAGGAATTTGATAGTTTGAACGCGGCGGACAGGGCAGATGTGCAGCAACTGCTAAAAGATTGCCATATGGAAGAGGTACTCAATTTAAGGCTATCTCGTGAAATGGGCAGAGCGAATAATCTGGAGGTCTGGATTTAATGCAGAATCCCGACGATAGGGGTGGCCAACGACTCAAGCATAAAACTGCATTAATTACCGGCGCTAGTCGAGGTATTGGGTATGCTATTGCCAAGTCTTTTGCCAGTCAGGGGGCGAATTTAGTTCTCAGTGCTTTTAACCAAGCCGGGCTTAAAAAAGCCAAAGCCGAGCTTGATGTCTATGGTGTGGATGTTTCCTATATGGCCACTGACATTAGCTCACCAGCGTCAGTAGACAAATTGTTTGCCTTTGCCGTGGAGCGTCATCCTGAACTGGATGTGCTAGTCAACAATGCCGGCATTCATATTGCAAAACCGTTTACAGAGCACGGTATGGACGAGTTTGACTCCTTAATGAAGACTAATGTCTACTCGGTTTTTCAGCTTACCCAGCACGCTATTAGACATATGCAAAAGCTGGGTCGGGGCAAAGTCGTTAATGTCGCCTCTGTGGCTGGTCTGCGAGGGAGTATGAATTCGACGGCCTACAATACGTCAAAGCACGCAGTCGTAGGACTGACTCGCTGCATTGCTCTTGAGAATGCAAAAAATGGTATCAACGTTAATGCGATCTGCCCCGGTGTTGTTGACACCGATCTGATTAAAGGGGTAGCGCAGCGTATGGAGTTGGCGGGCATGCCGCCGGAGGAATTTCGTGAGCGAATTATCTCGCAAATACCTATCGGCAGGCTGTTACAGCCGGAGGAGATAGCCAATATTGCGCTGTTTCTGGCGAGTAGTGAATCCGATGGAATGAGCGGTGAGACCATCACTATTTAGCGGCAACCCATTCAATCAAAGAGCACAGTGAGTTTTAAGTGACGGCACAGAATAGCATTAAAAATTCGCCCTTTCAGGGCCTGCTTATTGTCGATATCGGAGGCACGGTTGCCACCGGTTATGCCACCAAGCTATTTGCTGACTATGGTGCCAGAGTGGTCAATATTGAGCCACAGCAGGGGTTTTTTACTCGCCGGCTTAAGCCTTTATTACAGAATGGCAACAGTGCTATTCACGCCTATCTGCATGCCAATAAAGAAAGTGTATGCTGCGATGATCTGCAGGCGAGCCATCCGGCCATTGTCGCTGCGGATTTGGTGCTGCTTGACCTGTCCACTTTACCCTCATCGGTATCAGTCGATGATTTTGATACTAATGTTTGTGCCATTAGCTGGTATGGATTGAATGGTCCCTATGCTGACTTTCAAGGTTCTGATGCGTCAATTTATGCGCTCATTGGATTGATGCAGGGTGTAGGCGAATCTCAGGGCCCACCGATTATTCCCACGGGCTATCAGCCGCAAATCGTCGGTGGCCTGAGTGCTTTTAATGGCGCGGCAGGCTATTTGTTGGGTCAGCACTTTAAGGACGATAATAAGTCCACCGCCTTTTGTCTTGATGCCTCCATCTTGGAGGCCAACATGTGCCTTACCGAGATTGGTGCGGCCATGAGTTTTAATCAGCAACCCCTGCCGCAGAGAATGGGTATCAATCGATTTGCCCCGACATATCCATTGGGCATATGGCCATGCAAGGACGGCTGGCTGGGCGTGACTGTGCTCAATCCTGCGCAGTGGTTGGCATTTTGTGAGTTATTAGGTCTGGATGATTTAGCCGCCGAACCCAAGTATCAGAACAGCATGGCTAGGTTAGACGATGTCGATATATTGGAGCCGCGATTTCTCCAGGCCTTGTCGCAGTATAGTGCTGAAGAGCTGTTCTACCGGGGGCAGGGCATGCGCATCCCTCTTGCGCGGGTGCCAACCATGGAAGAGTTATTGTCTGTTGATCAATATGTTCAGCGTCGGGCTTTTAGCGAATACAGTTGTGATGGTGAAACCTTTCAAGCGCCTTCCTGCCCGTTTAGACTGTTGGAGACACCGCCGCGCTTTGGTGGAGATGCGGCCAAACTGGGTGCAGATAACCGGTCCTGGAAAACGCAGAGTCTATCGACAAAAAATGCACCAGACGTGACCCATTGCGATGCCAAGGGAGAGGAGGACTCTAACATCCCGCAAGCGCCCCTTGAGGGCCTCACCATTATTGATCTGTCAATGGGTTGGGCAGGGCCGTTAGCGACGCGGAATTTGGCAGATATGGGTGCCACAGTGATTAAAGTCGAAAGCTGCACGCGGTTTGATTGGTTTCGCAGTTGGGAGGCCAGCCAAGAGTGGATAGACAATAATGGCGCTGAGAAGGAAGTGCGCTTTATTGGGCTTAATCGTAATAAACTTGATGTTACCTTGGATTTTGAATCTAAGGAAGGCAGGGATTTGCTGCTTCGGTTAATAGAAAATGCTGACGCAGTGATTGAAAACTACTCAGGCGGTGTGCTGCCCAAACTCAAGTTAGATTATCCCGTGCTCAAGGCGGTGAATCCTCAGTTGGTGATGGTCTCTATGCCTGCCTTTGGCGCTACCGGCCCCTGGGCTAAATTTAGAGCCTATGGCTCTACCGTAGAGCAGTCCGCGGGATTACCCCATTTGCAGGGAAGCGAGCAGCAACCGCCAACCATGCTACATGTTGCCTTTGGTGATGCGATCGCAGGTCTGTATGGCAGTGCTGCGCTTCTCACGGCGCTTTTTCATAAGAAGAAGACCGGTCGGGGTCAATTTGTAGACCTGAGCCAGGTTGAGTGTTTGTTACCCCATGCAGTGCACGGGGTTGTGCATCAGTCGGTATATAATCAGCCACCTAAGCGTCAGGGGAATTATCATCCAGACTACTTCATTCATGCTGTTTTTGCCTGTGCAGGCGAAGAGCAATGGCTTCTCCTTCAGGTCAAAACTCGAGAGCAGTGGGTCCTCGCGAGCGACCTAATTCCGATACTCAAGGCGTTTGATAATTTAACTGCAGACGAAAGGCGGGCTCAGTTCGCCAACATACAGGCGTCTTTGGTCGATTGGATGGCAACACAGCAGGCTACGTGGCTAATGCATCAGCTACAATCAACCGGCATCACCGCGGTTGCGCTCAACCGCGCCTCAGATTTAATGGACGATCCGCATCTACTGGCTCGGGGCTACATGCAATTCATTGAGCGAGATTTTATGGGCCAGCAGCCTCATCCGATTTCACCTTGGCGAGTGGGTCAGGATCCAATTACAATTAAGACATCAGCACCGACTTTGGGGCAACATAACCGGCGTGTGCTCGGGGGTATGCTGGGACTTTCAGACGCTCAATTAGATGCCTTAGATGGCCAAGGTGTCATTGGTAGTAAGCCACGTCTTGCCTAGTTTTAACGGTCATTACTAAGGATAAATGTTATGCCATCTCAAGGAATACTGATCGCCAACCGGGGCGAGATATCGGTCCGAATTGCGCGCGCTGCAGCGGACATGGGTATTAGGTCTGTAGCGGTTTATTCGAGCGATGACCAAGCTAGTCTGCACACCAAGATCGCCAACGAAGCATTTTTGATTCCCGGCCTGGGTGCTCGGGCCTACCTTGATATTGACCAAATGATACTGGCAGCGCAAAAAGCTAATTGCGATGCTATTCACCCGGGATATGGGTTTTTGTCTGAACGCGCAGACTTTGCCGCAAGCTGCAGGGCGGCAGGGATTAACTTTATAGGACCCAGTGAGGCCCAGCTAAAACTCTTCGGTGACAAAGGTGCGGCACGGCGAGCAGCGATTGAAGCCGGTGTGCCGGTGCTAAAAGGAACCGATTATGCCGTCAACCTCGAGCAGGTGACTGAATTTTTTGATAGGGTCAAGGGGCCTATCATTATCAAAGCGGTTGCCGGTGGTGGTGGCCGAGGCACCCGCATAGTGCACAAAAGAGACGACCTTATAGAGGCCTTTACGCGATGCCAATCTGAAGCCAAGGCGGCCTTCGGAGTCGGCGATGTCTATGTCGAAGAGTTTTTGGCCCGCGCCAGACATATTGAAGTACAGATACTGGGTGATTCGATGGGCAATATTGTGCATCTGGGAGAACGGGAGTGTTCTGTGCAGCGGCGCAATCAAAAAGTCGTCGAAATTGCCCCAGCGCCTAATTTATCTGCCGTTCTGAGGGACAGGATAATCGATGCTGCGGTGAGTTTTGCTGAACAGCAAGACTACCTGAGTCTCGGCACCTTTGAGTTTTTGGTCGGTGACAGCGTTGGCGAGAGTGGCTTTGTCTTCATTGAGGCGAATGCCCGTTTGCAGGTGGAACACACAGTCACCGAGGAGGTCACTGGTTTTGACTTGGTGCGCGGTCAGATTCAGGTTGCCCTAGGATCTTCGCTGGCTGAATTAGGCTTAGATGCCACGGCGCCACTGCGCATATCTGGATTTGCGATCCAGGCAAGGATTAACTTAGAAAGTATTAATAACGACGGCACTGTTATGCCAGGCTCTGGCACCTTAACCCGATATGAACCGCCTAATGGTCCCGGCGTGCGAACCGATGGTTTTGGCTACGTGGGTTACAACACGAGCACTGCGTTTGATTCGCTGCTCGCAAAAGTTATTGTCCACGAAAAATCGCCGATGTTTAAAGATGCCGCCAGAAAAACAATCAGAGCGCTTTCTGAATTTCGTCTCGAGGGGGTGAGAAATAATATTTCATTTGTTAAAAATATTATCTCCCATCCTGATTTCATCGATGGCACCGTTCACACTCGTTGGGTTGAGGAGCAGATCGATTATTTAACCGCCGAGTGGCAGGGGCCAGATCTTTTTATGGCGTCAGCGGCAACTGACAAACCCAGTGACGGTTTTGCCGGTGCGCGGGTGGATAGCAATGACCCTCTGGCCCTGTTTGGCCATCAAATGGCAACACCCGAGGCAACGGTAAACTCGTCTCAGAGTATGGCCACGCCCGATGGTCTGAAGTCGGTTTGTTCGCCTATTCAGGGGACTATCGTTGCCATCGAAGCTGAGGTCGGTGAGCAGGTTAGATCGGGTGATACAGTGGTTATAGTCGAAGCGATGAAAATGGAACATGTCATTGTCGCGCAGTGCGATGCGATTGTTCGCCAAGTGACCATGGAAGTGGGTCATATTGTGCTCGAAGGATATCCGATTTTATTCCTTGAAGAAGCTAAAGTAGCAGAGCGAGAAGAGGTAATTAAGCCGCAATTGGATCCCAATCATATTCGTCCGGACTTGCAAGAAAACATTGACCGCCATGCTTATACGCTGGACGAGCAGAGACCCGACGCAGTGGCTAAAAGAAGAGCCCGCGCTGGTCGTATGGCCCGAGAGAATATTGCCGAATTGCTCGATGAGGGTTCATTTAAAGAGTACTGGCCGCTGGTGGTTGCTCGTCAGCATCAGCGCCATGATATGGAGACATTGCGCAAGCGCACCCCGGCGGATGGCCTAATCGGCGGAACCGGCACCATCAATGCAGATCTTTTCGGCGATGAAGTTTCCTCAGCGATGGTGGTTCATTATGACTACACTGTGCTGGCAGGAACCCAGGGCGCCAGAAACCATTACAAACAGGATCGCTTATTCGAACTTGCCCTCAGGTTTCGCATGCCTCTGGTATTGTTCAGTGAGGGCGGCGGCGGGCGTCCTGGAGATGATGACCTTGGGCCTGGGGTCTCTTTCGATACCCACACCTTTACCCAGTTCGCAAAACTGTCGGGCTTAGTCCCCATGATCGGCGTTAATCACGGTCGATGCTTTGCGGGTAATACCGTTTTGCTGGCCTGTTGCGATGTGATCATCGCGACTGCGGATTCAACCATCGGAATGGGTGGTCCGGCGATGATCGAAGGGGGTGGTCTGGGCGTTTACACGCCAGAAGAAGTAGGCCCTATGTCATTTCAGGTTGCCAATGGGGTGGTGGATATTTTGGTTGAGGACGAGGCGGAAGCGGTGGTGGTGGCGAAAAAATATCTGTCCTATTTTCAAGGCGCTGTTGATAGCTGGGAATCGCCTGACCAGCTTAGTTTGCGCCATATGATTCCTGAAAATCGACTCCGACTGTACGATATGCGCGCCATTATAGCGACGATTGCCGATGTTGACTCGGTACTGGAAATTCGGCAACAATTTGGTGTCGGTATCATCACCGCTTTTGTTCGAGTCGAAGGCAAACCCATGGGGGTGATGGCGAATAATCCCCACCATCTAGCCGGTGCTATCGATTCGGATGGCGCGGATAAAGGCGCACGGTTTATGAAATTATGTGATGCCTTTGACATTCCAATTCTAAGCCTAATGGATTGTCCCGGATTAATGGTCGGGCCCAAGGTTGAAATGACCGCACTCGTTCGGCACTCAGCGAGAATGTTCAATACCGGCGCAAATATAACCACGCCGTTATTGGGTGTGGTTGTTCGCAAAGCCTATGGTCTCGGTATACAGGCTATGTGTGGGGGTAGTTCGTTGCTTAGTTTGATGTCAGTCGCATGGCCCACGGCCGAATTTGCCGCCATGAATATCGAGGGCAGCGTTAAATTAGGTTACCGCAATGAATTACTGGCGATTGAAGATCCGGAAGAGAGAAATCGAGTATTCAACGAAAAGGTTGAGGAACAGTATGAGCGTGCCAAGGCGGTGAATGCTGCCGCGGGTGGTGGGCTTGATGATGTGATTGATCCGGCGGAAACAAGGTCGTGGATTGCGCAGGGCCTTAAGCGGCTGCCCCCTACGCCGCCTCGAACGATAAAAAAGCATGCTTATATAGATACTTGGTAGCAAAATTGACAGGTTACCCGCGCTCGACTTTAAGCTAAACTCAGCGATCCAAAAACGCATCAATTTGACAAGACGGCGATATGGAGAAACATACACTGCATTCCATCGACGGAACTGACATTCGGCGGCGGTTACCCTCGGTGGATACTGTTTTACAGCAATCCGTCCATGTCGTTGAGCAGTGGGGTAGCAGCAGAGTCAGTGGGGCGGTTCGCGCAGAACTCGCGTCCCTTCGAAACGATCTCGCGCAGTGTAATGATGTCGATATTGGCGTTGAGGCTATTATTCAGCGGATTGAAACGAGGCTGCTAGCAGCAGATCAATCCACCTTAAAACAGGTGATTAATCTTACCGGCACGGTGCTGCATACCAACCTTGGTCGTGCGGTTCTTCCCCAGCAGGCGATCGATGCGATGACCAAGGTCGCTTCGATGCCAACTAATTTAGAATATGACTTGGTCAGTGGCGGTCGTGGTGAACGTGACGAGCATGTTGAATCGTTGGTCTGTGAACTAATTGGTACCGAGGCTGCGACTGTTGTTAACAACAATGCCGCCGCGCTGTTACTGGTATTAAATACCTTAGCCGAGAATGGCGAGGTGCCGGTTTCTCGAGGCGAGTTAGTTGAGATAGGGGGCTCTTTTCGCGTTCCCGATATTATGCAAAGGTCAGGGTGTACCCTAGTCGAGGTGGGAACCACCAACCGAACCCATCTTAAAGACTACGCGCGGGCTATCAATCCTCGGACTGCTCTGTTGATGAAGGTGCACACCAGTAATTATGCCATACAGGGCTTTACCGCCGCGGTCAGTGAGCCGGAACTGGCGGCTCTAGCCCAAAAACAGGGGCTACCTTTTGTGGTCGATCTAGGTAGCGGCAACTTAGTTGATTTTACCGCCTACGGGCTTCCCCATGAACCCGTCACGGGCAGTGCCATTGAGCATGGCGCAGACGTGGTTACCTTTAGCGGTGACAAATTATTGGGTGGCCCGCAGAGTGGCATTATCGCTGGACGCAAAAACCTGATTGATAGAATTCGCAATAATCCACTGAAGCGAGCGCTGCGACTGGACAAAATTACACTCGCCGCTCTGTCTGAGGTACTCAAGCTTTACCGACATCCAGAAAAGCTCGCGCAGGAGTTACCGACGCTGCGCTTTCTGACTAGAGATGTCACCGATATTGAACGACAGGCTGGTAAGTTAGCCCCTGCGCTGGAGGAAAATCTACCGACAGATTATAACGTTTCCCCCGAGGCCTGCCTGAGTCAGATCGGCAGCGGTGCGTTACCTATCCAAACTATTCCTAGCTTTGGTCTCGCCATCACCGCAACCAGTGATGCTAAGTTGCGCGCGCTGTCGGTGGCGTTTAGATCGTTATCTCACCCTGTGGTAGGTCGTATCAGCGATAAAAAATTATTTCTCGATTTACGTTGTCTAGACTGCGAAACACGGTTTTTGGAGCAGATCGGCAAACTTAAAGAACTCCTCGCGTGATCGTCGCCACGGCCGGACATGTCGATCACGGCAAGACCTCTTTGGTAAAACGTCTTACCGGGATAGACACCGATACTCTCGAGGAAGAGAAGCTGCGAGGATTGTCGATAAACCTCGGTTATGCGTTTTTGCGGGCCGACGCAGATACAACGATCGGCTTTATTGATGTGCCTGGCCATAGCCGCTTTATTAACACCATGATTGCCGGCGTGGGTGGCATCGATATGGCGTTAGTAGTAGTGGCTGCCGATGAGGGGCCCATGCCCCAGACCCTCGAACACTTGGAAGTTCTGCGCCTGTTGGGTATCCACCAATACGTGCTGGTGATCAGTCATATAGACAGGATTGAATCTGCCCGAATAAAGCCGGTGAGCGAAAAAGTGCAAGCTGCACTAGGGCTAAAATGTCCGGTTTTTGAGATCAATAATATCGATGGCGCAGGTATAGCCAACTTAAAAAATTATCTACTCCAGACAGCCAGACGCCGAGAGCCCAGAGGGGAAAGAGGCTATTTCCGTCTATCCATTGATCGTAGCTTCATACTGACTGGCATCGGACTTGTGGTAACTGGCACGGCGATGTCGGGCAGGATTACAGCGGGCGATAAATTATATTTACTGCCCGACAATAAAGAAGTCAGGGTGCGGGCGATACACGCTCAAAATGAAAAGTCGGCAACCGGTCGGGTGGGTCAGCGCTGCGCGTTGCAACTGGCAGGTATCGACAAAAGACAGATAAAACGGGGCGACTGGCTGCACGCTGGGGCGGACACCCAGATATCTAATCGACTCAATGTGCGCTTAAAAATGTCTGGTGGTGTTACTTTTAAAGTCAAGCACCTGTGCCCCGTCAAGGTCTATATCGGAGCCAAGTTGACGAGTGCTAGATTGTATCTATGGGACCGACGTGAAAGGGGCGGTGAATTGCAAGCCGGCAACAGCGTGT
>CESI01127130.1_pt1 | contig 16472 bp, 17 predicted proteins | sample 356301 | NCBI WGS metagenome assembly CESI01 (sample SAMEA2621423, study PRJEB7988) | marine metagenome | biome: marine biome (ENVO:00000447); feature: deep chlorophyll maximum layer (ENVO:xxxxxxxx); material: "saline water (ENVO:00002010), including plankton (ENVO:xxxxxxxx)" | depth 40 m | reverse complement strand
TTTTTTTAGGTCAATATTTTAATTCCTTTTTTTTCCATCATAATATAATTAGATTTACAAAAATTAATACCCACTAAAAAAATTATTTATTATGAAAAAATTAGTTTTAACAATTGCTTTAGTTTCTTTCTGTTTTTCAACTAATGCACAAGATTCAAAATTTGGTATAACTGCTGGATTTCAATCAACAAGTATCAAAGTATCAGGAGGTAGTTTTGATATATCTCAGGATGCTTCTGGTTTTTTTTTAGGTTTTTATGTACAATTTTTATTTTCAGAAACTTTTAGTATTCAACCCGAGCTTCAGTATTCTTCAGTTTCTTCTGATGGAGAAACTCTAGGTTTACTTGTTATTCCTATTATGATGAAGTTTCATGTATCAGAAAAGTTAAATATAATGGCTGGACCACAATTTGATTATGTAACAGCAAAGGATACAGAAGGTATCGATAAACTTGGGTTGGGTCTTGGTCTAGGATTAGGCTATGATATTTCAGACCATATAGCTGTAGGTACTAGATATTCATTTGGTTTTGATAGACTTAATGATATGGGAGAAGATATTGCTAATGCGTCAATTAAATTAAATATTCTTCAAGTTGGACTGAGTTATCGTTTTTAATTTGTTTAATCATTATTCATATAGGGAGCTTTTTAGCTCCCTTTTTTTATGTTAAATTAATTGTATTTTAGCGGTATGAAAATAATAATAATTAATGGTCCTAATTTAAATTTATTAGGGAAAAGAGAACCACATATTTACGGTTCACATTCTTTTGAGGATTACCTTTCTAACTTGAAAGCTAAGTTTACTTCCTTAGATTTAAGTTATTTTCAATCTAATATAGAAGGTGAAATTATAGACAAACTTCATGAAGTCGGTTTCAGTTTTGATGGGGTAATTTTAAATGCGGCTGCCTATACACATACTTCTGTTGGTATTGGAGATGCTGTAAAAGCAATTACTACTCCAGTTATTGAAGTACATATTTCAAATGTTCATGCTAGAGAAGAGTTTCGACACCATAGCTATATTGCTGCAAATGCAAAAGGAGTCATTGCCGGATTTGGGCTTAAAAGTTATGATTTAGCAATTGAAAGTTTTTTATAGTATTCCCTTTGCTTTTAGTATAATTCTTAATTAGAGAGCTTAAATTGACTTTCTATGGGTACATTAAATAATGATTCAAGTTCACGACTATTTTTTTTATAAAATAGCGTTTCAGGAGGTAAACTCACATTGTCCCAAAAATACTTGTTGTAAGGAATATTATATAGCGTCATATCCATTTCCTCAATTGTTTTATATTTTTCAAACCTCTTCTTATCTTGTTCTAATTCTAAAACAAAAACCTCGTGCCTATAGGCTATAGGAATATAATTTCCTGTTATTTTTTTTTGTTTTAACAAAATTCGTTTCATATTTTCAGTTAGCTTACCTGAACCTCTCCATTCTCTGTTATGATAACTAAGATATAACTTGCCTTCTTTATTTTTTTTATATAGATAAAGAGAATGTAGGTACTTTCCCTTTTTAGGTGGGTTTCTTGTAATTTCTAATTTGTATATTTTGAATGTATCATAACCAATATATAATTTTAAGGAACTGGTATCATTTAAACCTTCAATAATATTGATATCTTCTCCATCATAACTTGAGTTTTCAATTTTCTTCCATTTATAATCTCCATGATAAATTCCCTTTCTTAACGGATTATTCAGTTCCATATATTCAATTGCATGTCTATTTTGTAAGTTTTTAATATATCTATATTCAGAGGATTTTCTGCTTTCCTCTATAGCATATTTAGTGATGTAAGAGGAAGGGCCTCTGTCAATTACATTCATAAAATGTTCAATATAGAAACGGCAAATATTATCTTCAACAGACCAACGTCTATATAAAATTTTTAATTGGTGATTTTTACTTATAGAATTATTTTTCAAGTTTTTTAATGCCATTTTCACATAATCCTCAGTGTTCATTATTGAAATTTCAGAAAGTTCTGTTGTTTTTTCTTTAAGAATAATTGTTTTGTTTTTCCGAGATAAAAAATCATTAACAGTAATCTTAAAAGTTTGATAGCCAATAGATGAAATTTCTAAATAATCAATTTTTTCTTTGTTGGTGACAATAAAATTAAATGTTCCTTCTTCTGTTGATGTTGTCCCAATATTTTTACTAATGATACCAATACTTGCATAGGGTACAGGAAGCTTGTCTTGATCAAGAATAATACCTTTAAGAGCTATTTTTTGTTGTGAAAAAATATTTAATGTAACAAATAGAGAAAACAATAAAAAAAACTTTTTTTTCATGATAACCTTTTTTAATTGCTAATTTTTGTCTACTAACAATAATTCCATTTTTATGTTACTTCGCTTATAAGGACAATTTTTTTCTACTGGAATTTTTTTAAACCCTTTTTTCAAATAAATATGAATTGCATTTTCAAGTAAAGTGTTAGAATATAAAACTAATTTTATTAAGTTTTTATTTTTTGCAAATTCAATACAATAGTCCATTAAATATTGACCCATTTTCTTTCCTCTTTTTTCAGGTACTATTGCCATTTTTGTAAGTTCATAAATCATCTCTTTTTTTTTCATTAATGCTATAGTACCAATAATTTCTGTGTTTTCTAATAAAAAAAATATATATCCACCTTTTTCAATAATGTATTTCTTTGGATTACTCAGAACTTCTCTATCAAAATCTTCAACAAAAAAAAATGCTTCTAACCATTCTATATTTAATTGATAGAACGTTTTTGCATAGATTTCCTCAAATGAAATTATTTTTAACTGAGATTTCATTTATATTTTAGAATCTATTAGTTGAATCATTTCATTTTCTAAACTATTGGTTTTGTTATAGATTTCCTTAGCCTTAAAAAGTATTTCTTCAGCAAAAGCTCTATCTTTAATATCTTTTGCATTGATTCTAACATTAAAATATGCACCAACAACTGCTGTTCTAGCACATAATGCACCAACTCCAGCATCTGACAATGAGTTTTGTATCCCTTTTTTTGCCATAATCATCATCACTTCCATTGAATTGTATGCAGTTTCCATTACTTTAAAAGGTATTTCTGTTGCGTATTTGGTAGCATTTTCAATAGCTTCTTTTCTTATTTTAACTTCCTCAGGTGTTGATTTAGGCATTCGAAAGCCATCAATTATTTTATTAAAAGCATTGGTGTCTTCGTCAACTAAAAAAAGTAAATCTGTTTTATAGCGTTGACCTTTCTCGGCCCATTTTGAATAAAATTCCCATTGTTCATCCCAACCTGGTTTATGTGCTGATAAATTTGCAACCATTGTTCCTAATGATACTCCGAGAGCTCCAACATAGGCAGCAATAGATCCACCGCCTGGAGCCATTGATTCTGACGCAGTTTCATCTGCAAACCCTTTAACAGTAAAATCTACTAACTTTTTATCAAGGTTAGCACTCATTACATATTCTATAATTCTTTCCTCTGGATTAAATGGTTTTAAATCATCTAAACCAAGAGACTTTATTGCTATTTTAATTTTATCAGCTTCGCTTATTCCAAGAGATCGCTTCTGTTTTAATAAAAAATAATCAGCAGCATCTAACATAGCTTTTAAAGGAACCAATCCTACCAACTCAGAACCTGTGACTCTAATACCTCTTGTCTCTGCTGCTTTAGATGTTTCATCAAAAGCCTCATGCATTGAGGTAATGGAAATATTTGTAAGATTGTATGAAATTTGAGCAATACCGTATTCTTCTATATACCATCCAATTCCCTTTACAGCCTTTAATTTTCCTGGAATTCTTATGGGTTCTCCATTTGCATCTACTACTTTTTTTCCGGTAATAGGGTTTCCGTCTCGTTTTACTCTTCCAGCCTCTCTAATATCAAAAGCAATTGCATTGGCTCGTCTGGTAGAGGTGGAGTTCAAATTTATATTGTAGGCTACTAAAAAGTCTCTTGCAGAGATTGCAGTTACGCCTGTGTTTTTTGTTTTTGTAGAATAAGTTATTGGACCAAAATCTGGTTTCCAGTTGATGTCAGCGAGTTTATTCTCAAGACCTTCATATTCGCCAGATCTAACCGTGGCTAAATTCCTGCGGTCATCTTTGGTCGCAGCGTTTTCATAATAATATCCAGAAATACCCAATTCTTCTCCAACTCTTTTTCCTAATAGATGTGCATAATTAGCTGTCTCTTCCATAGATATATTAGCTATTGGGACTAATGGACACACATCGGTGGCACCAAATCTAGGATGTTCACCAGTTTGTTTGCTCATATCTATGAGCTCACTAGCTTTTTTAATAAGCTTAAATGCAGCTTCTATTACTTGTGAGGGTTCTCCAACAAATGTGATTACTGTTCTGTTTGTAGCTTTTCCTGGATCTATATCAAGCAGTTTTACACCCTCAACTTCAGTAACAACATTTGCAATTGTATTAATTTTTTTTAGATCCCTACCTTCACTAATATTTGGAACACATTCAATAAGTTGTTGTTTCATTTTAATGTCTTTGATTTTATGTATAAATAATAGGATTAATCACATATTATGTAATTATACACTATTTGTTAAATCTAATAAAAACAATTCTATATTTTTATTTTTTTGTATTCAATATTTTATGGAGATAAAAAGATCTCATAAATAACATAGAAATAATTGGGAATAGTACAAAAGAAAACTTTTGTATACCTGTTATGGAAACAAAAAGAGTAACTAAAAGTAATACTAAATATAAGTTAACATATTTAATTACCCAACTAGGTGTGTTTTTCTTCAGAAGAATAAATGAGACAAATAGGTTAGGGAAAAACGCCCATAAAAAATTGAAGTTATTAGGTGTTGTAGAATGATTGGTGAAAAACCATAAAAAACAGATAATAAACCCTAGAAAGCCTGTCATAAAAAATAAAGAAAAATCAAGGAATTTAGATCTTTTATTTCTTTTTTGATCTCTGTAGGTTATAACTATTGAAAGTAAAAGAATGATCGAAAAAACAAAAAAAGGGTTATACCATTTGGTTTGAATTGTATTCTCTTTAAAATTTAAAATCACTTGTTCTTTTAGTACCAGAGGTATATCAGTATTATTTTTTGTTTTTTTAGCATTTTTAAATGCTTCATAGACATAATCTGGTAAGTACATATACTCTTCAGCCGTAATTGCTTTATCTAAAGTATTACCAAGTGCTAAATTAATACCAAAATTACCCCAGGTATTCCACGAAAGTTCTTTGTCCATAAGTTGCCTCAAGGTGAAGTTTTCGTCAGAAAATGAGGATGGAAAATAAACCTTCTTACCAAGAATCTCTTTCGTTATGTCTCTAAGTTTTGTGGCGCAATTATTAAAGTAAGGATCGTATAAGTATTCTGCATTTTGAGGTAAAGCATTCTCTTCCAATAATGCATACATATTTTGTTTTTCTAATTGAGATAAATTTAGGACTTGTGCCTTCATCCACCTTTTCTGATAGTAATTATTAGTTACAAAATTTTTAAATGGACGTTTTCCCAGTTTATACAACAACTTCCCTTTAGTAAAATTGAGTTTAAAATTTGGTTGATTAAAATCAAATAAACCATAATTAAATATATAGTCTATTCCGATAATAGGATCACTAACTCTTATCGCGCTATGGCCAAAAGCTTCATATAGAACCTCTCCTGGACCAACAGTAATAATACTTATTTCTGACTGCTCTGATAATTTTGATTCTTGAGATTGAATGTTTTGAAGTATCCCTATAAGAAATAAAATAAAAAAATAAGTTTTCTTCATGGTTTATCGTCTAAAAAAACTAAAATCAATTTTTACTGAAAAAATATTAGAAAACAATGCATTTCCCAAACTACCAATGTTAGTTAGTGCGTAATCAATCTGGATACCATTGTATAAAAAACCAACACCAAAATTGGGTTGTAGTGTTAAGTTTTTACTTCCATCAAATTCTGTTGTATTTTGAAAATTTCCAATACCGGCTCTTAAAAAAACAAATTCATCGTAATCTAATTGAAAACCTAAAGCAGGATCTATACTAGCCAAGCTTGTAGAGATGATATCATTAGTTTTGGTAAATCTCATATTTAAATCAGCTTCAGTTAAGAGATGAAAAAACCGGCCTAGATTAAATGATCGAGCTACACCAACTTGAACTTTAGGTTTAGTTATTTCTGTTGCTTCAGGTAGTTCTTGATTTTGTCCTGGAATTGCATTTTGAATTGTTGCAAAGGCTTCTGTATCAATAGTCCAAATATTAAAGGTTGTAGAAATATCTCTAATCATTAACCCAAATTTCCAATTGTTTCTCTCGTACTGAATTCCTGCATCTAAACCAACACCCCATGAGTTTGCAAAATCACCAATAGTTCTTCTTACTATTTTGGCATTCATTCCAAAATAAACATCTTTAAAAATTAAATTCCTAGCATAAGATATGTTTAAAGCGTAATCTGCTGCAGAAAATAAACTAATTCTATTGAAATCGATGTTACCTTGACTATCTATTAATTCTGTAGTGTTTAAAATATCATCTACTCCAAACCTAATAATTGAAATGCCTAAAGCACTTCGTTTGTCTATAGGCATAGCAAATGCAGCATAGTTATAATTAGCAATACCTGCAAAATAAGAGGAATGCATAAGTGATCCCTGATAATCTTTGATATTTACCAAACCTGCTGGGTTCCAATATCCAGAATTTACATCGTTTGAAGAGGCCACAACAGATTTACTCATTCCTAAAGCAGCAGCATCTACACCAATAGTTAAAAATTCATTTGAGTAGTTTCTAAATGCTTGAGCATTAATTATAAGAGGAAATAATAGAAAAAGTAAAAAATGTTTTTTTTTCAATGTAATGATAAATTTTAAACAAATATCTTAATATATTATTGAAATAACTTTACATTTCTATAGATATTGTATCAATTACCCATTGTCTTTGATGAATTGAAGTATTCTATTTTCCAACCATCTATTTTTTTTAGAAAACAAACTAGAGATAAATCCCACATGCCCACCATATTTTGTTACTTCCAAATAAAAATAATTTGATTCTTCCGCCTCTTTGAATGGATAACATTCTTGAGCTAAGAATGGGTCATCTGAAGAAGTAATTAATAAAACTGGTTTTTTAATTGAAGTCAAATAGGGTTTTGAACTTGCTTTTTCCCAGTAATCTTCTGGTCCGGAAAAACCAGAAACTGGTGCTGTGTATAAACCATCGAATTCTTTAAATGTTTTAGATTTTAGTAGTTTCTTAATGTCTAATTTATAATCTGGATATTTTTGGTTCTTTATCAGGATTTTTTTTCTCAGGGATCTTAAAAATTTATACATGTATATTTTATTTTTGGAGGTACCCATGGTTCTACTTGAACTTGCTAGATCTACTGGAACAGAAATAGCTACTCCACAAGAAACTTTATCTGATATAGTTTTTACGTGTTCTCCAAAATATTTTAACGTCATATTCCCCCCGAGACTATAACCTACAACCATTATTTTATCATAGGAATAATTTTCAATTAAATAGTTAATTACAAAATCTAAGTCTTCTGTTTTTCCACTATGGTAGGTGGGGAGCAATAAGTTATCTTCTCCACTACAACCTCTTAAATTAAACGAAACTGTATCATAGCCGGCATTATTTAGCTCTGAAGCCGCAGCTAAAATATATTTAGATTCTGAGCTTCCTTCTAAACCATGAATAAGAACTACCAATTTAGACGAATTAACTTTTGAAAAATCTAAATCAATAAAATCTTTATCCCAAGTTGTAATTCTTCTTCGATTATAGGTATGAGACTCATTCATAAAAATAGATCTATACATGGTACTAAAATGACCATTTTTAAATGGAAATGAAGGTGAGAATTTAGATTTAATGATAGGCATAGATTTTTTTTAGTAATTAATTTGGCAAATATGCTTAAAAAATCATGATATTTAAAATCACCCAAAAGGTTTTACTATTTTAGCAAAAGATTTAAGAGATATGAGTATCAAAAAGCACATTCCAAATATAGTTACCCTGGGTAATCTTCTTTGTGGAACATTAGCAACTATTTTCGCTGTAGGTGGTCATTTTGAAATGACAGCATTATTTGTTGTATTAGGTATTTTCCTTGATTTTTTTGACGGCTTTTTTGCAAGGGTTTTAAAAGTTTCAGGTGAATTAGGAAAGCAATTAGATTCTTTAGCGGATATGGTAACCAGTGGTGTAGTTCCTGGTATTGTACTCTTTGTTTTGTTAGGAAATAATCAACAATTGCCATATGATATACATGCAGAATTCAAGATCTCAATGGGGCTTCCTTTAATAGGTTTACTTGTCACATTATCAGCTTGTTATCGATTAGCTAAATTCAATTTAGATACTAGGCAATCTGAATCTTTTATCGGTTTACCAACACCAGCAATGAGTTTATTTATCGTATCATTACCATTAGTTCAAATGCATTCTGATATTGACTTTGTGAAAGATTTAATTGGTAATAATTATTTTTTAATTGGAATTACAATTTTGTTTAGTTTTTTAATGAATTCAGAATTTCACTTGTTTTCATTAAAGTTTAAAAATTATGGTATAAGAGAAAATTTATTTAAATATACTTTAATCTTACTTTCAATAATTTTATTGATGACTATTCAATACTTGGCAGTTCCTGTTATAATTATAAGTTATGTGATTTTATCAATGCTAAAGAATATGAAACAGGCTTAAAAAACTTTTTTTCTTTTTAATTCAAAATCCTTTCCTAAATAGACTTTTCTAACTAATTCGTCTTTTGCTAGTTCTTCAGGAACTCCTTCTTTTAAAATTCCTCCTTGATACATTAAATACGTTCTATCTGTAATGGCTAGAGTTGCCTGAACATCATGATCTGTAATAAGTATTCCAATATTTCTATCTTTTAAATGTGCAACAATACTTTGAATGTCTTCAACAGCAATTGGGTCTACTCCTGCAAAAGGCTCATCTAATAAAATAAAGTTTGGGTCAGATGCTAAACAACGTGCAATTTCTGTTCTTCTTCGTTCTCCACCAGATAATAAATCACCTCTATTTTTACGAACATGGTTAATATTAAATTCTTCAATCAAAGACTCTAATTTAATTTTTTGTTGTTTTTTGGATAAATCTGTGAATTGAAGAACAGACATTATATTGTCTTCTACAGATAGTTTTCTGAAAATAGATGCTTCTTGTGCTAAATAACCAATTCCTTTTTGAGCTCTTTTGTACATCGGATAGCTAGTGATTTCCTCATCATTTAGAAATATTTTCCCACCATTAGGTTGAATCATACCAACTATCATATAAAAAGATGTTGTTTTACCCGCTCCATTAGGTCCTAGTAATCCAATTATTTCCCCTTGTTTTACCTCTAAAGAAATTTCTTTAACAACTTGGCGGCCACTATAGCTTTTAGCAATATTTTCAGCTCTTAAAATCATTATTTGACATATGGTATTTATTCTAAACTAATTTTTTATGACCTGTTAAAAATAATACTTTTTTAAAGTCTTAACATGTTCATAATTGGAAAGATATAAAAATATCATTAACTATTATTTTCTAAAGCTTCCCAAAACTCATAAGCTCTTCTTAAATGTGGAATTACTATCGTACCTCCCACAAGGGTAGCAATAGATAGGCTCTCCATTATTTCCTCTTTTGATACTCCTTCATTAAAGCAAGTTTCTAAGTGATAGGCAATACAATCGTCACAACGTAAAACAGTTGAAGCAACTAGACCTAATAATTCCTTAGTCTTTACAGGTAAGTGTCCTTCTTTGAATGCATTGGTGTCTAGATTGAAAATTCGTTTAATAATTTTATTATCACCGCTTAATATTTTATCATTCATAAGAGAACGATAATTATTAAATTCCGAAACTTTATTTGTTGGCATTTTTTTGCTGTTTTTTAATCACTCTTTTGGAGACTTTAATACTAATTTCATATAAAATTAACACAGGAATAGCAACAATAATTTGGCTAGCAACGTCTGGAGGGGTAATAATTGCTGCCAATATTAATACTAAAACTAAAGCATGTTTTCTGTAGCGTTTTAAAAATTCAGGAGATATGAGGCCAATTTTGGTTAAAAAATATACTATTACAGGCAATTCAAACATTAAAGAAACTCCTAATAACATATTAGTTATTAAGCCGATATGAGACTCCATCGTAAATTGATTGACTAATTTATCGCTTATTTGATAAGTATATAGAAAATTTACAGAAATTGGAGCAATAACATAAAAGCTAAATAATACTCCAATGAAAAACAGTAGTGATGCAGTAAAAATAAATCCTCTAGATTTTTTAATTTCATTACTGTGAAGACCTGGTGAAATAAATCTCCAAAACTCCCATAAAATATATGGAAATGAAACAATTGCTCCTAGAATGAATGAAGACCAAATAGAATTCATTAATTGTTGAGTAGGTTTTAAAACCTGAAGTGTGTTTGGATAATCTAAAGTACAAAAGTTACTATCTACTCCAAAAAATGAGAAAAAATCGCAGAATAATCTGTAGGTTATGAAATTTGGATCAATGTGAGCAAGAAGAAATTGATTGTAAACAAACTCTTGAACAGAAAAAAGACCGATTCCAATAATAAAAATTGAAGCAATACTTCTGACTAAGTGCCATCGAAGTTCTTCAAGGTGATTTAAAAATGACATTTCTTTTTCCTGAGTCATTGAAAAAAATCTTTTTAATTAACGAACTTTATTTTTATCTAAATAAAAAAAAGTATTATATTTAAGTAATTAAATTCTATGACAAATTTACTATAAAAATAAGAGACCACAACTATTCTATTCGTATTGTTTCCCAAATACACTAGCTTTATAATGCTCAATAATATATAATGAATATATACCCACCTTTAAAAAAATATTTTGGTTTTTCTCAATTCAAAGGCTTACAAGAAGAAGTTATAAAAAGTATTCTACAAAAAAAGAACACCTTTGTGATTATGCCTACAGGAGGAGGTAAATCTCTTTGTTATCAGTTACCTGCATTAATGAACTCTGGTACTGCTATAGTCATCTCTCCTTTAATAGCCTTAATGAAAAATCAAGTAGATGCAATTCGTGGCATATCTGATCATGAAGGTGTGGCCCATGTATTAAATTCTTCTTTAAATAAATCTGAAGTTGCCCAAGTAAAAAGTGATATAGAAAATGGCATTACTAAATTGCTTTATGTAGCTCCAGAATCTTTAATTAAGGAGGAGTATGTGAGTTTTTTAAAAAAACAGACAATTTCTTTTGTTGCTATAGATGAAGCACATTGTATTTCAGAATGGGGTCATGACTTTAGACCAGAATATCGAAATTTAAAACACATTATTAAACAAATTGACAATGTTCCTGTAATAGGTTTAACTGCAACTGCTACCGAAAAAGTTCAGGAGGATATTTTAAAAACCTTAGGAATAAGTGATGCTACAACTTTTAAAGCTTCTTTTAATAGACCAAATTTATTTTATGAGGTAAGACCTAAAACTAAAGATGTTGAGAAAGATATCATAAGGTTTGTAAAACAAAGACAAGGAAAATCGGGAATTATTTATTGTTTAAGCAGAAAAAAGGTTGAAGAAATTTCTCAAGTCTTACAAGTAAATAATATTAAGGCTGTTCCCTATCATGCAGGATTAGATGCAAAAACCCGAGCTAGACACCAAGATATGTTTTTGATGGAAGATTGTGACGTTGTAGTTGCAACAATAGCATTTGGGATGGGCATAGATAAACCAGATGTTCGTTTCGTAATACATCATGATATTCCAAAAAGTTTGGAAAGTTATTATCAAGAAACTGGAAGAGCAGGTAGAGATGATGGAGAGGGATACTGTTTAGCTTTTTATGCTTATAAAGATATTGAAAAGTTAGAGAAGTTTATGGCAAGTAAACCCATTGCTGAACAAGAAATTGGTCATGCATTACTTCAAGAGGTAGTTGGTTATGCCGAAACTTCCATGTCTCGAAGAAAATATTTATTACATTATTTTGGTGAAGAATATGATGAAATAAATGGAGCAGGTGCAGCTCTAGATGATAACACAAAGAATCCAAAGAAAAAACATGAAGCTAAAGAAAACGTAGTTAAATTATTATCAGTTGTCAGAGATACTAATGATAAATACAAATCTAAAGATATTGTAAATGCTATAGTGGGTAAAGAAAATGCCTTATTAAACTCTCATAAAACTAATTTAAAACCTTTTTTTGGTTGTGGTAAAGAGAAAGATTCTTCATATTGGATGGCTCTTCTTAGACAGGTTTTAGTTGTGAATTTTATTAGGAAAGAAATTGAAGAATATGGTGTTGTAAAACTTACTAAAAAAGGCGAAAGCTTTTTGTCTAGCCCAACCTCATTTATGATGACAGAAGATCATATATATTCCCAAGAAGCTACAGAAGATATTATAACAAATGAGCCCAGTTCTGGTGCTTCAGCTGATGAGAAACTTGTTAGGTTTTTAAAAGATTTACGAAAAAAAGTAGCCGTCAAACATAGTGTTCCTCCCTTTGCAGTGTTTCAAGACCCCTCAATAGATGACATGGCTTTAAAATATCCTATAACTCTTGAGGAGTTATCTAAAGTGCACGGAGTAGGTGAGGGTAAGGCAAGAAAATTTGGAAAAGAATTTATTAGTTTAATCTCCAAATATGTAGAAGATAATGATGTGGTTAGACCTGATGATCTCATCGTAAAAAGTACAGGAGTAAATTCTGGATTAAAATTATATATCATTCAAAATACAGATAGAAAATTACCTTTAATAGACATCGCAAAATCCAAAGGATTAGAGATGGAACAATTAATTAAAGAAATGGAGGTCATCATTTTTTCTGGGACTAAATTAAATATTGAGTACTCTTTGGATGATTTATTAGACGAAGATCAACAAGAAGACATTCATGAATATTTCATGGAGGCAGAATCTGATAACATTCAAGAAGCTTTAGATGAGTTTGATGGAGAATATGATGAGGAAGAACTTCGATTAATGAGAATTAAATTTATTAATGAAGTTGCTAACTAAAGGGTAAAAACAGTTAATAATATTCCTGCTATAATAGCTAAAAACTTATGTAAGTTAAAATTATGATTTTCTGAACTTTCAAATAAGATTATTGTAGAAATATGTAAGAATACCCCAATTATTACTGCCGTAATTTCCGATTTATAGAGTTCAAAAAACATAATCTTATCAGAAAGTAAAACTCCTAAAGGGCTCATAAAAGCAAATACCGATAAAAAAACACCAATTGTTTTTTTGGAAAAATTACTATTTACTAGAAATATAGTTAAAATAATGGCTATTGGAATTTTGTGAACAATGATGGCCCATAGTAAGTTTTCTCCAGAGTGATTAATTGGTAAGCCTTCTGAAAATGCATGTAAACATAAACTTGCAAATAATAACCTCGGAAAAGTTCTTCCATTTGTATGGATATGAATATGACCATGTTCCGCCCCCTTTGAAAAAGATTCTAATACAGATTGTAAAATAACACCTGCTAGGATACATATTCCCATAATGTTATTATCTGACGAACCATTATAAACTTCTGGCAATAAATGTAAAATTGCAACAGATAAAAGATACGCACCACTAAAGGCTAGCAATAAACGAACAGTTTTTTTTGAAGGCTTTAAAATTAAAACTATTAATGCACCTAATAAAACCGAGGCTAATAACAATAAATACGTCATCATGATACTACAAATATTAACCTTTCAGAGGTGTCTCGATTGAATTTGGATAAATGATAGTCACCAAAAATATGATTAATTTTTAATCCAGCCTCTGAAAAATAGGATTCAAACTTTTCAAGACTAAGATATTTAACTCTTTCTAAGAATGAATGATTAACTCCCTTGTCTTTAAAAGTAATATGCTTTAAAATAAAACCATCTTTAATTTCTCGTTGAAGATTAAATGTAATACCATCAACAATTTTAATTTCTTTCTCAACTAATTTTTTCTCAACGTTTACAACATTTAAAAAATCAAGAACTAATAAACCATTTTTCTGTAAGCCATTATGTATGTTTTTTAGCACTAAGATATCATCTTTGTCATTTTCAAAATATCCAAAACTTGTAAAAAGATTAAAGACCGCATCATATTTAATGTTAAAAGGTTTTCTCATATCTTTCAACCTAAAATCCAGCGAGCTATTTTCGTATTTTTTGGCAGCTTGTATACTGTTTTTTGCCAAGTCTGCTCCGGTAACTTTATAGCCCAGAGAATTCAAATAAATTGAATGCCTACCTTTTCCGCAGGGTAAGTCAAGTAAATGTGAGGAAGATGGGATTTTTAAAAAATTAATAATATTTCTCATGAATAGTTGGGCATCTTTATCATTTCTGTCTTTGTAGAGTGTATGATAATAAGAGGTGTTAAACCAATCTGTGAACCAATCTGATTTATTCATATAATAATAATGACTACAAAAATAAACTTTTCTTTCAGATATAATGTTTTACAGCAGGAATATAAATGAATTAATTTTTTTCTAATTTCTTATATCAAAAAAGAGTTATTAAAGTGTATTTTTGCAGCCTAACCTTTGACATATGAATACTAATTTTAAAATGACGGCCACAACTTTAAAGGGTTTGGAAGGTGTTTTAGCTGAAGAACTAAAGAAACTAGGTGCCCAAGATATTAAAGAGGGTATAAGAAGTGTTACTTTTAGAGGTGATCAAGGTTTCTTATATAAAGCTAATATTGCTTTAAGGACAGCTATTCGTATTTTAAAGCCCATTAGAACTTGTAAAGTTTACGATGAAGAAGATTTATATGAGGCTATTCAAAAAATTAAATGGGAAAAATATTTAGATGTTGAGGGCACTTTTGCAATTGGCGCTGTAGTTAATTCAAAAAATTTCACCAGTAATTCTCATTATATTGCCCTAAAATCTAAAGATGCAGTTGCAGATTATTTCAGACATAAATACAGTAAAAGACCTAATGTAGATTTAGACTACCCTGATGTTAAAATCCATGTTCATATACAGAAAGATTGGTGCACTATATCTTTAGATTCTTCAGGGGATTCATTACACAAAAGAGGGTATAGAACTGCTACTAATATTGCCCCAATCAATGAAGTTTTAGCAGCTGGTTTAGTATTGCTTTCTGGTTATTCGGGTGAGGAGAATTTCATAGATCCTATGTGTGGTTCTGGAACAATTCTAATAGAAGCTTGTATGATAGCTTGTCAAATACCTGCAAATATCAATAGAAAACAATTTGCTTTTGAGCGTTGGAAAAATTATGATGAGGATCTTTATTTTACCATACAAGACGCACTTCTAAAAAAAATCACTAATTCTCATTTTAAAATTATGGGATTTGATAAAGCACCTTCAGCTGTATCAAAGGCAAAACAAAATATTATCAATGCCAATTTAGATGAGTTTATTGGTGTTCATCATGTTAATTTTTTCAATTCTACCAAAGAGGTTTTTGGAAATACTACAATTTTATTTAATCCACCTTATGGTGAACGTTTGAATATAGACGTAAATGAATTCTATAAAAAAGTTGGAGATACTTTAAAACACAATTACCCAAACTCAACAGCATGGATGATTACTTCAGATATGCAAGCTTTAAAACATGTAGGACTAAGGACATCTAAACGTATAGAACTTAAAAATGCTGATTTAGATTGTAAGTTTGTGAAGTATGAATTGTACGAAGGAACAAGAAAGGCTTCTAAGTTAAACCATTAAGTTTTTCCCATACTTTCCATAAGTTTCTTTAGAGTTTTACTAGGTTTTAAATTATTTTTTTCATCAGCACAATAATTCGCTAATGTTTCATATGCTTTTTTGTAGATCTTCTTTTTTGATAATTCAGGATAAGAAATTAGAGCTTTTGCTAATGAGGCCATAAACATTACAAACAATTCACCATTTCCTTTAGTTATTCTTATGACCTTTCCGGTGATTATAAATTTAAAACTTGTACCATCAATCAATTCCTCTTTTGGACCTGACAACCAATAATTCATATAAATATGTGCTCTTCCTCTGTTTGAGTTGGGTGGTTTTGTTGGAGTTCTTAGAAGGTAATCAGCGAGTTTTAAAATTTCAGGTTCTGCTTTTTTGTAATCTTCTGCTGTCTCAAATCTATTTTTCTCGATGATACTAAAATCCTGGGCTTTAGATTTAAAGAAAATAAGAAGAAATACTAGTACTATTTTTTTCATTAAATAATTATTTTAACATTAATTTCATCCATCCCTTAGGGTTTTCTAGCATTAAAAAATGCCCTGTATTTTCCATCCAATATAACGTGTTATTCGGTATTTCTCTTGCGAGTAATTGAGCAATAGCAGGAACGGCAATAGGATCGTTTTTTGCCCATATAATCTTGGTGGGTATTTGAGTTTCCTTTAAAGCACCAATCCACCG
>CESI01019447.1_pt1 | contig 16475 bp, 13 predicted proteins | sample 356301 | NCBI WGS metagenome assembly CESI01 (sample SAMEA2621423, study PRJEB7988) | marine metagenome | biome: marine biome (ENVO:00000447); feature: deep chlorophyll maximum layer (ENVO:xxxxxxxx); material: "saline water (ENVO:00002010), including plankton (ENVO:xxxxxxxx)" | depth 40 m | reverse complement strand
GTTTCTATAAGCTTAAAAAAAGGAGAAATAGTTGGTCTACTAGGCCCAAATGGAGCTGGGAAAACTACAACTTTTGATATGATTGTTGGACTAATAAGTCCAGAAGATGGAGAAGTTTTTTTGAATGACTTGAAAATCACTAAAGTACCAATGTATAAGAGATCTAAAATGGGAATCGGATATCTTCCTCAGGAGGTCTCTGTTTTCAGAAAGTTATCTGTCGAGGACAACATAAAAGCAATTTTAGAAATGTCTAGTTTGTCTAAACAACAACAAAAAGAAAAATTGGAAGGATTAATCACTGAATTTGGATTAAATCATGTAAGAAAAAATTTAGGTAGAAATCTTTCTGGAGGAGAAAAAAGAAGAACAGAAATTGCAAGATGTTTGGCTAATGAGCCTGATTTCATATTATTGGATGAGCCCTTTGCAGGGGTTGATCCTATTGCAGTAGAAGACATACAAAGAATTGTTCTTAAACTCAAGAAAAAAAAGATTGGTATTTTAATTACTGATCACAATGTTCAAGAAACATTATCGATCGTAGATAGAGCATACTTACTTTTTGAAGGGAAAATTCTCAAAGATGGAACAGCAGAAGATCTTGCTAAAGACGAGCAAGTAAGAAAAGTTTATTTGGGGCAAAAATTTGAGTTAAAAAAGAAAACAATTGATTTTTGAATGGGGTTAATTCTAAATATTGAAACATCTACCAAAACCTGTTCTGTAAATATTTCTAAAAATGGTGAAGTACTAGAAATTAAAGAAATTACTAGTAAAAAATATGTTCATGGCGAAAAACTCCATTTATTAATAAAAGATCTTTTTACGTCATTAAATCTTTCATTGAAACAGTTGGACGCAATTGCTATTAGTGCTGGACCTGGATCTTTTACTGGCCTTAGAATTGGTGTTGCAGCAGCAAAAGGATTAGCATTTGGACTGAATATTCCTCTTATTAGCATGAACTCTATTGAAATAATGATAAATTGCTACAAAAACATTTCTAAAAAAAAGAAAGCATTGTTTTTCCCAATGATCGACGCAAGAAGAAAAGAAGTTTATACAGCAGGATTCAATTTTCAAAAAAAACAAATAACGGAAATATCATGTCCAGAAATTAATTCAGATTTTTTTAAAAATTACGAGAACTACGAAGAATTTTATTTTTTAGGCGATGGAGCGTTAAAGTTTAAAGGAGAATTTGATTCTAAAATTGTGAAAATTGATGAATTGGTACCAAACTCTTCAAGTGGAATGTCATACAATACATTTGAAAAGTTCAAGAAAAAAGAGTTTGAAAATATATCTTATTTTAATCCTTTCTACTTAAAAGATTTTATTATTAGTTAAAAAAAATTGCAAATTTTCCTCGCATAATTAAAATTATATAGATATTAGCCGACAATTAATAATTGAACTAGTTTGTACTATATAGAAGCTTCCAAAGAAACTCCATTAGTATCTTTAAATTTAGAAAAAGGAGTTTTTTTAATAGACGGTGATTGTGTATCCGAAAATCCTGATGATTTTTTCAACAATATTTCTAATTGTATTAAAAATTACTCTAACAACCCATGTGAAAACACCACTTTAACTATAAATTTAGGAGGAATAAATATTTCATCTTCTAAGTTTTTACTCAACATCATATACCAATTAGAAAATATATATAAATCTGGTTTCCAAGTTAAGATTAGATGGGTATATAAAAATGGGGAAGATGGAAATTATGAGCTAGGAAAGGATTACTCGGAAATGGCTTCAGTTCCTTTCGATTTTATTGAAACTGTTGAGAACTTTGTTTCCAATATTTAAGCTAACTTAAAGACTTTGTTATGACTAAATCTACGCACCAAATACTATATGTAATATTATTTTTTTTATTAGCAGGTTTGTATTTTCTTCATTTTTCTAATTCAAGTAGCAATGAAAATATATCTAGTGTTGAAAAGGAGTTGACTATTCAACCACTAAATGAGGAAAGTTTAAATATAGCCTTTGTAAATAGCGATACAGTTTCTAAATACTATGAATTTGCCAAAAAAATTCAAAAAACCTTATCTACAAAAAGATCAGAGGCCGAGGGACAAATTAAAAGTAAGTACTTTGCTTATGAAAATCTAGTTCAAGAATTTGAAAAATCTTCGCCAATTATGGGAGATAGGGAGAAAATGGAAAAGGCTCAAAAAATTAGATTACTAGAACAAGAAATAATGCAGGTTGAACAACAGCTTTCAGAGCAAGTCTCCAGACAGGAACTAAAACTAACCCAAGGCTATATCGAGAAAACAAGTGGCTATATGCAAGAAATTGGCAAGACTCTTGGGTACGATTATGTGATGAGTTATAGATTAGGAGGTGCAATGCTTTACGCTAATGAGCAACATGATATCACAACACAAATAATTAATTTGTTAAACGAACGTTACGAATCTTCAAAATAAGAAACGTTTTATTATTTTCTTCGTATATTTTGTAAACTAAGTTATGAAGATTTTAGTTTTCTTTGAAAAACATCAAAATGCTATACTTGGAACATTAATTGTTCACATACTCATTTTTGTTTGGTTGAATATTCAAAATGTCTCTTTTTATGTAATACAACCTAAAGAAAAGATTTTGGCTACACTAGATTTCACCACCCTAGAAAAAAAATTAATAATAGAAGAAACAGACAGCAAAGAAAATTTTTCTGACAATAAAATTTTAGTTACGAATGCTGCATCGAATTATGACCAAGAAAGAGAAATGAGTTCTTCTCAAAAAAAAAAACTTTCTGAAAAAGTGTTTAAGGAAATTAAAATATTTGAAAAGAAACAATTTATCGATTTTGGAAAAGACAATCCAATAATAGATAACTCTAGCGAAGAAAAGAAAAAAACAAAAGATAATTCAATTGCAAAAGCTGTAAATAAGTCCTTAAAAAAAACCTCCAATGCAACTGCAAAATATTTTTGTAAGAAGAGAAATATGATCCTCCAAAAAATACCATCTTATCTATGTAACCAAACAGGAATAGTAAGATTGACTATTAAAGTAAATCCTAAGGGAGAAGTGACAGATTGTAAAGTAGATAATTCACAAACAAATACTTCCAATCAGTGCTTAATAGAAAATGCTATAAATTACGCAAAAATTTGGAAATTTAACCAAGACTTCTCAAGTACTCTAAGACAAGAGGGTTGGATTGAATTTATTTATCTATCTCAATGACAAAAAAAATGCGATTTATTACCTTTATCCTCTTCATTCAAACACTTTCTGTTTCTATAATATATAGTCAGAACAATGGCTTATTAAAAAATGAAACAATTACAACCTATTGGGGAAATAACGAAAAGCAAATAAGAAGTGTTGGGACTTATCAGACAAGTGGATACTCTAATATTGGAGCTAAAACTAGTAAATGGATTCACTTTTATAAAAATGGAAACCTCCATGAAGAGAGTAATTACTTTCTAGGGCAATTAAATGGAGAATACAAATCCTACTATCTCAATGGGAAAATAAAATTTAGGACCTTTTATACTCTTGGGGAAATTGATTCGATTTTTGAAGCTTTTTACCAAGACGGTACTTTAGCTGAAAAAGGAGAATATGGTGTTTTTCCTAAAATAAATAGAAAAGACACAACGGTATTAAACTATTGGCGTAATAGAAATGAAGAGATACGATCTTACAAGATTAATTTTTGGGAATATTATTATGAAAATGGGAAACTTATGGAAAAATCTCATTTTATAGATAGTTCCGACACTACTGAATTTATAGATCAATTTTACAAACCTAATGGAGAAAAAATCATTACTGATGGAAAAGGATATAGGAGAACATATTACTCCTCTTCAAAATTAAAAACTGTTATAGAATATAATAATGGCATAAAAAATGGGGATTTTGAGCTTTACAAACCCAATGGTCGAATTCAAAAAACAGGAACTTACATAGATGGGAAAATGTCTGGATTATGGAAAGAATTACATCTTTCAACGGACACAGTTTACCAAGAACTAGAATACAAAAAAGGGCAAAAAAATGGATTATTTAAAGAGTATTATGCGAATGGAAAAATAAGTATGAAGGGGGGTTATTTTAATGGGTTAAAAAATGGAGAATGGACCTACAGTTTTATCAATGGCGCTTTAGACATGAAGGGGCCTTTTAAAGAGGACAAACAAAATGGGTTTTGGACTTTTTATTACCCAAAGGGAATAGAATATTACAAAGGGAATTTTATTAATGGTCAGAAAGATGGAAAATGGGATTTTTTCTACAATACAGGAAAAACTTGGAAGAAAGGGGACTATAAAAACGACCAAAAAAATGGGTTCTGGTCAACAAAATTTGAAAATGATACAACTGCTATGGAAGGAGATTATGTGATGAATAAAGAGAATGGAGTTTGGAAATCTTGGTACAATAATGGGCAGTTAAAAGATATTGGATCTTTTAATTTAGGTAAGATGGACAACAAATGGGTGGGGTATTATACAAATGGTCAGATAAAGTATTCTGGGGAGTATGAGGACGATTATAAAATTAATTCCTGGATTTATTACTCTGTAAAAGGGGATATTGTTGAAACGAGAAATTACAAAGTTTTAAATAGAAGAAGTATGCTTATACCAGATGAAAATAAAATGGTGAAAAAATCTGTTGCTGATGGTAAATGGATAAAATACAGTGAATATGACCAAAGTGTAAAAAGTGAAGAAAATTATGCTGACGGAAAATTAAACGGAGAAAGTAATTACTATTTCCCTGGAGGAATAGTAACTAATAGAATTGTGAATTATAAAAATGGGCTATTGGAGGGGAAATATCAAAATTTTTCTAGAAAAGGAGCTATTATCTCAGAATCAAATTACAAGAATAATCGAAAACATGGAGATGTGAAAGTATATAGCAAAGGAGGAAAATTGATCTCTCATATAGTTTATAAAGACGGTATAAAAGTAAAAGACTTGATAAACAAGATTAATTTTAAATATAATTCTCCAACTAAGAAAAAATAATTAATTTGTATAGCAAATACGATTACAATTAATTAATGCAATTTTCTCTCCATTTTAAAAAAATACTTTGTTTGCTGTTTATTACAGTTGCTAATAGTAACATTATAAATAGTCAAAAAGCTTCTATTAACGGCACTGTTAGTGATGGTGAAGACTTAGAAATTTTAATTGGAGTAAATATCCAAAACCAAGAGCAAGTTGGAACAATAACAGATTTTAATGGTAAATATTCACTAGATCTATCTGCTGGAGAACATACCTTAACATTTAAATACATAGGATATAAGATTGTTAAAAAAACAGTTTCTGTTATTAAAAATCAACAAGTTTTATTAGATGTTGTTTTATTTTCTGAAAATAATCAATTAGACGAAATGGTCATTTCTGCTAATAAATATGAAGAAAAGTTAGGAGATGTTTCTGTTTCAATGGCGATCATTAAACCAGATTTAATTGAAAATAAGGCCACAAGAGATGCAGAATCTATAATTGAACAAGTACCGGGAGTTCAAATCAATGAAAATCAAGTAAGTATAAGAGGGGGAAGTGGCTGGAGCTATGGTGCTGGAAGTCGAGTAATGGTAATGGTGGATGGAATGCCCATGTTGGCCGGTGATGCCAATGATATTAAATGGACTGCAATTCCACTTGAAAATATATCACAAATAGAGATATTAAAAGGCGCTTCGTCGGTGCTTTATGGTTCCTCTGCATTAAATGGTGTAATAAATATTAGAACACAATACCCAAAAGAAAAGCCCATTACAAAAATTAATATCTCCAATGGGTTTTATATGTCGGGCTTTGGAACTAGGAAAGGAACATCTTTTATAGATGGTGACTCAATTTTAGACCAAAGAAGTGACCAAACTTGGTGGAATCAACCAAGAGGATATGTCCAAGGAAACTTTACGCATTTAAATAAACTTAATGAATACAACGAGCTAGTAATTGGAGGTTCATTTATGAAGGACCAAGGTTATCGATTTGGCTCTGACGATCAAAGATCTAGAATTAATGCTGGTTGGAAGCACTATTCAAAAAAACATAATGGCTTATCCTATGGTCTAAATCTTAATAATAATTTCAATAAAAACACCCTGTTTTTCTTGTGGGCTGGCCAAGATAGTGTACTTCATGCATTAGGAGGAACTAATCCACAAAGCACTACAATGAGCACTTCAAGTTCATCAAGAATAATTATTGATCCATACATTTCATTGGTTACTGAAAATGGGAAAGAACATCATTTTAAAACTAGGTATTACAGAACAAATAATGTGAATAATACCAACCAAGGGTCACTATCAGATTATTTATTTGGAGAATACCAATTTCAACAAAAATTCAAAGGTAATACAACCTTAACTAGCGGCGCTAGCAGTTCCTATACCAATGTGGTTTCTGAGCTATATGGCAACCACCAATCTTCCAATATTGCTGCATATGTGCAAACCAATAAAAAATGGAGTAAAATAAGTATCACTGCTGGCATGAGAATGGAGTATTTTAAAATTGACGATGTAGAATCAAATGGAAAGTTATTTGGGAAAGATTTGAGTATTCCATTTCAACCTGTTTTTCGAATTGGAGGGACATATAACCCAGTGAAGTACACGTTTCTAAGAGCATCTTATGGCCAAGGTTACAGATTCCCATCAATAGCAGAAAAGTATATCTCTACTTTTGTTGGAGGACTAAATGTATTTCCAAATGTGAATATTCAACCTGAATATGGATGGAGTGGAGAAATAGGGATAAAACAAGGTTTTTCAATTAATAATTTTAAAGGATATATAGATTTATCCGGATTTATAACCCAATACACTGATATGATGGAGTTTATGTTTGGGTTTTATGACATAGATGGATCGGATATAAGTACAACTGAACTTCAATCTATCGTCATTAATAATGGAATTGGAATCTTGTCAAATTATTTAGGGGCAAGAAGTACCAATATACAAAATGCAAATATTCCAGGTTTTGAAGTAAGTATTGTAGGTCAAGGTAACATTACTGATAATATTTCATTTAGTACTTTAGCTGGATATACCTACATCAATCCTACTCCAACTGATGCAGACTCTTCATACCTTTTAACTTTTAGTAATCCAAATATTGAGAATCCAAAGAATACCATACTTAAGTATCGAAACAAGCATATGGTTAAAATTGATTTTCAAATAGATTATAAAAAATTTGCTATTGGATTGAGCAGTAGATATTCTAGTTTAATGGAAAACGTAGATGATGTTTTTGTAAGTCCTATTCCTGGAATTGAAATATTACCTGGTTATGGAAGTTACAGAAATTCTAGAATGACAGGAGATTTAGTTTTTGATACGCGCTTGGCTTACGAAATTAATCAAAAGTCAAAATTTTCATTAATAGTCAATAATTTATTGAACAGAGAATATACAAATAGACCCGGAAATGTCTTACCCCCAAGAACCATTGTATGGCAATATTCTTTAAAGTTTTAATAAATTAATAAGTCAACAACTTCAAACGATACATCTGCCTCAAACCCCTTAAGACTTAAGTATTTTAAAATTTTTTGCTTTGAATCAAAATCATGGACACTACCAAGAGATTTATACTTTTTTAGGGCTTCTTGCGATGCTACTTTCTTATAGTTTTCATTATTAATACTTTCAATTGCTGCTCCAATATGATAGTCTTCAATACCTTTTTGCTTAAGATGGTATCTTATTTTATTCTTTCCCCAAAAATATAAATTGAATCTATCGTGAACAAATGCATTTGCATATCGCAGATGGTCTATGAACTGATTCTTTTTAAGTTCGTTAATTAATTTGTTTTTCTCTACAATTTTAAGCTTGTATTTTGAACAAATTATTAATACTTCTTTAGATGATAGTTCCTTTTTTGAGCATTTATTAGACAGGAAAAGATAGGCTTTTTTATACTCTTCACTTAACATTACTTAGTTAAAATCCAAGAAGTAATCTGATGGCTTTTTCGGATTGATTTTTGTAATTTTTTGGCATTATTTTTATTTGAAAATTTACCAATAGAAACTCTAAATAGTTTATTTTCTTTTTTTAGTTTTCTTGCTTCTACACCTTTATTCTGTAATTTATCTATGATATTTTTTGCATTTAACTCGTTACTAAATGATCCGATTACTACTTCAAATGATTTATTCTTAGATTGATTATTTGTATTAAAAACCGGCTTGAAATTATTTTTTAGTTCACTTTTTAAAAGTATAGAATTACTTTTTTCTGAGATTTTTTCAATAGGCTGTATAGCTTTTATTTCTTTTTTGGAGTTACTGAACTTAACTTCTTTGGTAGTTGATAAATTGTCTTTTTTAAATGTAAAAGGATTTAAATCTGAGTAATTAAACTCTCCACCTTGTTTAAATAATTGAGTTTGTATAGGAATCCAAGCAGAATAAAAAATCACTAGAATTATACTAGCTGCTAAAGCCCAATTTTTAATTTGTGTTTTTAAAAATGTAGTAGAATTTAAATCAATAACTTTTTCTTGTTTATTAGGCATCTTAAAATCATCAATATTTAAAGGTCTTAGTCCATAGGAGGAAGAAAGTAAATTGCTGGACTTTTGCTTGAAATTTAATACCCCTTCTTCATTATATAGGATTCCTATTCCTTTAAATTCGTATTGATTTTCGGACTTTAAAATTTTACTTATTTCTAAGAGAATATCTGTTAGATTTTCTAAAGCCTTTTCATATGAAATATTATTTTTTTGAGCAAAAGCATTTACAAGTAAACCATCGTTATTTACAAGATTTTTATTGAATAAAATTTGCTTGTTAGGAGGGAATAGAACAGATTTTTTTTTGTCTAAATTTGCTGAAGAATATTGTGCAACAAATCCACCAAGATTAGGAATTATCACACAATCATGTAATTGAAGAAGCTCTTTTATAATATGATTTATTTCTAACATTGTTTATTGAATCAAAATAACAAATATTGTGTTAAGATTCCAAATCTATGATTGTAAAACTTTTTTACTTGATCTTAAGTCCGTTAAATATTTTATTGGCCTTTGATTTTCCTAATAAATCTTCAAGTTCTAAAAGTGAAATTGTCTTAAGATTACTTACAGATTTGTATTTTGAGAGCAGCATAGTAATTGTTTTATCCCCAACTCCTTTAATACTTGTTAGTTCAGTCTTAACTAAACCCTTCATACGTCTATTCCTGTGGTGGGTAATTCCAAATCTATGAGCTTCATTTCTCATATTTTGAATCACTTTTAGAGTTGGAGTTTTTTTATCTAAATATAGAGGGTACTGATCTCCTGGAAAATAAATTTCTTCTAACCTTTTTGCAATTCCTATAATGGCTATCTTTTTGGTAAGTTTTAGCTTTTCTAAACTTTTAAGGGAACTTGACAACTGCCCTTTCCCCCCATCTACTACAATTAATTGAGGTAAAGATTTTTTTTCTTTGATTAATCTTTGGTATCTTCTAAAGATAACCTCTTCCATAGACGCAAAATCGTTAGGTCCCTCTACAGTTTTGATGTTAAAATGTCTGTAGTCTTTTTTGCTAGGTTTGCCATTTTTGAATACAACACAAGCAGCAACTGGAAAATTTCCTTGAATATTAGAATTATCAAAACACTCCATATGAATAGGTCTTTGATTTAGCCTCAAGTCCTTTTTAAAAATTTCCAATAATTTTACAGTTGGCGTCTCTGGATTTTTTATAGATTCTGTTTTTAAGAATTCTATTTTTTTTGCCAATGCATTTTTCTTAGATAATAAAAGCAATGCTTTCTTATCTCCTCGTTGAGGAATATGAAAATTAATAGTTGTTTCTAATGCAATTAAATAAGGGGATACAATTTCTTTTACGTGGTCAAAAAAATCATTTAAATTATCTGCAATTACATAGGAAATAATTTGATATTCGCTTTCTTCTAACTTTTTCTTTACTACAGTTGTTTTTGATTTAGTAATTGCACCATTCATAACTTTTAAAGTGTTGACGAAAGCATATTTATCATGACTTACAATATTAATTACGCCAAGAGAGGAGATATTGGAATCAACTACGACAGATTTTGCTTGAAATTTTTCAATGTTTTTAATTTTTATTTTAAGTTTTTCAGCTTCTTCATATTGGTATACTCTAGCATGGTCTTTCATCTCGTCTCTTAAAACCTTCAGTGCTTTGTAGGTGTTTCCATACAAAACTTGCTTCATATTGGTTAAGCGTTCTTTGTAAGTTTCAATATCCACTTCGCCTTGACAACAACCTTTACAATTTCCAATATAAAAGTCTACAGATGTTTTAAAAACTTTGTCTTCTATTTTTTCCGGACTTAACTGGTGGTTACAAGTTCGAATTTCAAAACTATTTTTTACTAATTCTAAAACCGCCTTAACAACTTTTACAGATGGATATGGGCCAAAGTATAAAGAGCCATCTTTAATTTTTTTTCTCGTATAAAAAACTCTAGGGAAAAATTCATTTTTAATACAAATCCAAGGATAAGTTTTATCATCTTTTAGTTGAATATTATATCGTGGTTGGTATTTTTTAATTAGGGAATTTTCCAATAGTAATGCATCAATCTCAGAATTAAGCTGAATGATTTTTAAAGATTCTACTTTTTGAACCATTACTTGAGTTTTTCTATTTTCAAATTTGATTTTATTAAAATAGGAGCTTACTCTATTTTTGAGTTTTTTTGCTTTGCCAACATAAAGTAAAGATTCAGAAATATCATAAAACTGATATACGCCTGGAACATTCTCCAAAAGCGAAATTTGTTCTTTTAAATTTTTAGAAATCTTATTCGACATATGATTCAAAAATAAACAATCATTATTTTTTTCTATTTATTGAATAGTGGATTAGTCCAATAAAAGATTCTTTGGCAGGAGTATTGGGGAATTGTTCTAACTCTTTTATGGCAAGATTCTTATATTCATGCATTTTATTTTCTGCATATTGAATTCCACCATTTTCAATAACCATAGATATGATTTTATTGATTTTTATTGGATCTTGCTTGTCTTTTTTAATAGTGTTGATGATCATTCTTTTGTTTTTCTTATCCACTTTTTGAAGTATATGAATAAGTGGAAGAGTTAGCTTTCTTTCCTTAATGTCAATCCCTGTAGGTTTCCCAATATCTTTTGAAAATCCGTAATCAAAAATATCATCTTTTATTTGGAATGCCATTCCCACATAAACTCCTACTTTCTCCATAGTTGCAATAATATCTTGATCATCTGTAACAGAACAAGCCCCAGTTCCACAACATGCGGCAACTAATGAAGCTGTTTTTTGTTCAATTATTTTATAATAAACATCTTCTGTAATGTCCATTTTCCTTGATTTTTCCATTTGAAGTAGCTCTCCTTCTGACATTGACTTAACGGCTTTTGTAACTATATTCAATAAATCTATCCTGTTTTCAGAAGTTGTAAGAAGAAGACCTTGAGATAATAAAAAGTCGCCTACCAATACAGCAATTTTATTTTTCCAAAGAGCATTTATGGATAAAAATCCTCTTCTTTCAAATGCATCGTCTACCACATCGTCGTGAACTAGCGTAGCTGTATGAAGTAATTCAATTAAAGATGCAGCTGTATAAGTTCCTTCTTTTACTGGACCAAACATTTTGGCAGTAAGAAAGACAAATAATGGTCTTAATTGCTTTCCTTTTCTTTTTATGATATAGTGAGTTATTTTATTTAGAAGAGCAACATCACTCTTCATGGCGGATTTGAATTTTTTTTCAAACAGTGCCATCTCCTCTTTAACAGGCTTTTTAATATCTTCTACCGTCATTATCACTTGAAAACAAATATCCAAAAATTAACAGTGCAATTAGTTTTTGAATAAACTTATTTACAAAGAGTAATATTAAAATCTAGTTTTTAAAGTGATGGTAGCTTTATGACTAATGATTTGACCATCCTTTGAGAAGCATTCAAAATAAACCAAATAAATTCCAATGGATCCTTTTTGCCCATATTCATTAACTCCATCCCAAGTAAATTCTCCGCTGGTACTTAAAAGTTCGTTATTTAAAACCTGTTTGATTAATCTTCCACGGTTATCGTAAATTAAAGCATTTCCAACCATTCCAATTATTGGCAAATTATAAGTGAAAACTGCAATGTCTTGGTATCCATCACTGTCGGGTGAAAAAACCTCATTTACAGCGATAAAATCTGAATTAGACATAATTGGAAGATATTGAGAATTAGCAACTCCTGGAGTTCCCCAGCCCACACTTTCAGCTGCACTGTGCCAAATTAAATTAGTATTCGAATTATTGCTATTTATTAAAATTCTTTCTAAAGAAACCCCTTCAGAATTTTTAATTAAGTCAAAGTGCATATCATGGTTGTAGCTAAATTTATTTAAAACTATTGTGTCTGGACTTAAAATATAGATTGTGGCAGAATCATTTGGGTAGCTAGGAATATCCATTTCAATAAATGCAGCATGATTATTGGTTGGATAATCATTTAATATCTGTGTTGAATCTTCAGATAATAAAGCAAATTGTCCTGGACTTAAAATAAAATGTTGATTTATTTGCTTTAAGTTAGAAACTCCATTATCAAAGTCAGCTATGAAATATTTATAAATATCGAAGGACTTATTGCTGTTATTGGTTATTTCCACATAATCAGATCCACCAGAAAGTGGATCAAATAATACTTCATTTATTAAAACTTCTCCAGCTTGGGCAGTGTCAGGAACTAATATTTGCAACGTATCAAACATTATATTTCCAGATAAATCTTCAATATTTATTATTGCAAGCTCTAAGGTTTGATTGCCAGAAAAAGAATCTTGAAAAATTAAATTATATCCAGATAATGTAGTGTTAATTGAATTTGGTGCGTGAAAATTACTATTGATTAAGTTATAATTATTTACATCTAAGACGGTTTGGTTCAATGGTTCAGAATATTGTATTTCAATAGAGTTTTTTCCAGTTACAATTGCAGCTTCAACATATGGTGAAAGACTATCTACTATTACAGCTCCAGAAATATTAATATCGTCAAAATAAAAATTATCATTATTAGACGATGTATGCTTGCACCAAAGGCCAGAAAAAGAAGAGAAAGTATGGTTATTATCGCTAACTCCTAATTCATAAATAAAGTTATTTCCCCCAATAGTATCACTAAGAACCTCCCAGTTTCCATTAATATCTCGATTAACCTTAACTCTAAATTCTGGATTGACACCAAAAGAAGAGTGAATACTTGAGCCCAATAATGTTGTATTTAATCCGTCTTGTCTGTAAAATTTCAATTTATCCAACGAGCCATTTTCACCAACTCTGATAAAATAGCCATCTAAATAACCTTTTAAATTATTATTATTGGAAGTCAAATAGTATCTAACATTGTTATTATTTGAAGGTGAGAAATCAAGTCTTATATAAAATTCCCAAGAAATATTAGCATTAGAATTAAGAGTTCCAGTTTCAACGCATAAGTAAGAAGTATCTGTATTAGATGGAGCATTAAGTTGAAGCTTAAAATCCGAATTAACTATAAATTCTACAGTATCTCCAGTCCACTTTGGATTGTTATTAAAATCTCCATCTGAGAAGTCTTCTGTTAATTGAGAAAACATAGTTCCACAATAAAAACAAAAAATAATTAAACCCCTAATCCTTTTCATGATGTAATTTTTGTAGAAATAAATATACTACTTTTGGACAAAGTCATAATATGAAATTAGCTATTGTAGGATGTACTGGTCTTGTTGGTAGCGAGGTGTTAGATGTTTTAACTGAATTATCCATACCAATAAAGGAGCTAATATTAGTAGCTTCTGAAAAAAATATTGGCAAAAAAATTGAATTCAAATATGAGGAAATTAATATAGTAAGTATCCAAGAAGCAATCGATCAAATTCCAGATATAGCTATCTTTTGTGCGGGGAGCGAAGTTTCTAAAAAATGGGCTCAAAAATTTGTTGACTCTGGAACGAATGTAATAGATAATTCTTCTTTTTTTAGAATGCAACAAAATATCCCACTTATAGTTCCAGAAGTAAATGGAGATAGTTTAAAAAAAATAAATAAAATAATTGCCAACCCTAATTGTTCTACGATTCAAATGGTAGTAGCATTAAACGATATTTACAAGCAATTTGGCTTAAAAAGATTGGTTATCTCCACCTATCAATCAGTAACTGGAACTGGACACGCAGCTGTAAAACAAATGAAGGATGAAAGGAAAGGGCTAAAAGCTCAAAGAGTATACCCTTACCAAATTGATCAAAATTGTTTTCCTCATGGTGGAGATTTTCTAGAAAATGGCTATACCACAGAAGAGATGAAGCTAATAGATGAAACTCGTAAAATATTCAATGACTCTAGTATTAAAGTAACCGCAACAGTGGTTAGAATCCCAGTAATTGGAGGCCATAGTGAATCTATAAATATTGAAACCCATAAACCATTTCAAATAGAAGAAATTAAAAAGACTATAATTAATACATCTGGAGTTACGGTTCACGACAATCCTTCAAAATTTGAATATCCAATGCCCTTAACAGCTCATAAAAAAAATGATGTTTTTGTTGGAAGAATTAGAAAAGATGAAACAGTAGAAAATGGACTAAATCTATGGATTGTTGCTGATAATCTAAGAAAAGGTGCAGCTACGAATGCTGTTCAAATAGCGGATTATATTTTTAAGAATAATCTTTTATAAGGTTAAATGTCTAAAAACATTAGTGAAGAAAAATCAAGTTATCTTGGCATAGATCCTATTCCAAGACTTCTACTAAAACAAGCCCTCCCTGCGGCCATAGGCTTTATGGTGATGTCTGTAAATATGGTGGTGGATACTTTCTTTGTTGGTCAATATATTGGAGAATTAGCTATAGGTGCAATTTCAGTAATTTTTCCAATTTCATTTCTTTTTTCGTCCATTGGCATGTCTATTGGAATTGGAGGAGGAAGTATTGTATCTCGTGCTTTGGGCGAAGGGAAAAAAGACAAAGCTTTACTATCGTTCAATAACCAAATTACTTTAACAATTTTACTAGCAATAATTGCTTTAATAGTAGGGTTATTTTTTAAAATTCCAATACTTAATGCCTTTGGAGCCAAGGGTGGAATTATGCCTCTAGCTATTTCCTACTTTAATATTGTTCTATTGGGAATTCCTTTTTTAGCACTTTCCATGATGGCCAATAATAATTTAAGAGCTGAAGGCAAAGCTAAGGTTGCAATGGTGGCTCTATTGATACCTTCAGTTTTAAATATTTTTCTCGACTATATATTCATAGATATATTGAATTGGGGAATGGAAGGTGCGGGATGGGCAACAAGTATTTCATATATAGGGTGTGCTATTTTTATAGCATATTTTTATATCTCGGGTAAAGGAGAGCTAAAAGTCAGACCAAAGCTATTTAAAATTGACAAAAAAATTGTCTCTGAAATTTTCAGCATTGGCTCTGTAAATCTTGTTCGCCAAGGAACCATTAGTCTTCTAGCAATAGTACTTAATAATACTCTTTATTATTATGGGAATCTACAAGGAGGAATGGGGGGAGAAATAGCCATTTCTGTTTACGGACTTGCAACAAGAATGACCATGTTTGCCTTGTTTCCATTAATTGGAATTGCGCAAGGGTTTATGCCTATTGCTGGATATAATTTTGGAGCTAAAAAATATGAAAGAGTTAGAAAAGCAATCAATACAGCCTTAATCAGTGGGGTGATTATCGCTTCGTTTATTGGAGGATTGCTAGTTTTTGGAGCAGAGCTAATACCACATATTTTTACTAAAGATCAAAAACTAATAAAATTTGCACCAAATGCTATATTTTGGATTTTTTCAGCCACGCCAATTATTGTTTTTCATTTAATTCCACCTTCTTTTTATCAAGCTATTGGTAAAGCTAAGCCTGCGCTTTTTCTTACTTTGATTAGACAGGGAGTTTTTCTTATTCCTTTAGTTTTAATCTTACCAAGGTATTTTGGAATTGAAGGAGTTTGGTATTCTTTTCCTATTTCAGATATTTTATCTGCGTTAATATGTTATTCTTTTTTAAGAGGAAGTACTAAAAAACTAATTGGCTAACTCATTCTTATTAGCTAGTTGTCCGCAAGCTGCATCTATATCTTTGCCCCTACTTCTTCTAATATTAACTATAACATTTTTGGATTCTAGATAATCTGCAAAAGCATCCACTTTTCTAGGGTCTGCTTGTTGATATTTATCATCATCTATGGAATTATACTCAATGATGTTAACTTTACTAGGAAATGATTGTGCAAATTGGACTAATTCTTCAGCATCTGAAATCTCATCATTAAAATCTTTAAAAATAATATATTCTAGAGTTGGTCTAGTCCCTGTTTTATCAGAAAAATAAATCATTGCATCTTTTAATAATCTAAGAGAATTGGATTCATTAATTGGCATTATTTTATTTCTTTTTTCAT
>CESI01061859.1_pt1 | contig 16495 bp, 11 predicted proteins | sample 356301 | NCBI WGS metagenome assembly CESI01 (sample SAMEA2621423, study PRJEB7988) | marine metagenome | biome: marine biome (ENVO:00000447); feature: deep chlorophyll maximum layer (ENVO:xxxxxxxx); material: "saline water (ENVO:00002010), including plankton (ENVO:xxxxxxxx)" | depth 40 m | reverse complement strand
CTGCGCCAATGGCCTCCTTTTGAAGACCATTGCATCCCAATTGAAACGCTCGCGTTCTCCTGCCATTGGCGCTGCATCCTTTCGTGATTGGGAACCCAACCCCGGCTTGCATTCAACATTCCAAATCCATCCCAGCCTCGGCCAACTGATCGGAGCCATGTTCCATCCAAAGACTGTGATGAAATATTGGGTGCACATTCCACCGACCATTGCCAGCCTCGCTGATTCCCAAATGCAAAAGCACTTCCAGCCCAGGAAGAAATGTGTGTCGCCATTCCTGCATCCAAAACCCAACCACGTTCCAACACACATCCAACCGCGCCGTTTTGAAGCCGCCGGAATGCGGAAACTGCCCATCGACTGTGACTCAAAATTCTATCAGCGCTCAAGCTCAACTCCCAATTCGGCCGTTTGACTTTGCACGCAATTCCAGAGCGCAAGCCTGAGGCTGCATCGCCCCAAAAAGGAGCAAAAGCGTAGTGCACCGGAACTGCGAATGCAGGTGAAAGAGCACCGGAAAAAAAAACAGCCTCTGATAAAACGAGTCGATTCGCCCACCCCACCTTGTGGGTTCCGATGACCAATTCAAAGTTTCGGCTAGGACGCAATTGAAGATAACCTGTCACCCGCCGCTCAGGCGCACGCCCCGCCCAAGGCCCATCCATTCGAAATGCCCATTTTCCCGGGTTCTTAATACGGATAGAATTCCGAGATGAAGCCACATTTCCGTCTGTACGTACTTCCACTTTCGACCGTGCACGCTTCCTCATAGTCGACGCATTTTTGCCAGTACAAAACGCCAGCCACTCCTTTGATCGATATAGCTCTTGTCGGGTTGCAACCGATAAACCAACAATTGCTGACGCCTCCTCAGGAATAATCGGAGGACCATTGCGTTCGATGTATTGCAAAATTACCTCTCCCTCGACAGGCATCCATCTGCTCGTAACCACTTGTTCCGAAACAAACCAACGAAATTCGGATTCTTGTGCCTTCAAGCCAGAAGGCATGCTCACAACGTGCCAAGCGATCAACCAGTATTTCAGTGGACACTTGATCATCCCTTCCAAACATCCATTTGCCAATTCCAGAGCCACATTCCGATAAAATTCGAATGCGATACCCCAATCCATTGACGATGACGTCCAATCTTTAAACCGACTTCCGCACCCAGGGCAAAAGGGAGTGATTGAATTCGGAAGCGCATAGCATTTCCACCCGCATTCATCCAAGACCATTGAAAGTGCACACCAGATGACGGATGACCCCAAAACCAACTCGCGACAAACTCTCCGTGAGAGTGCTTTCTAATCCATTGGATACCCCCGTTGAATTCCCCACGGTCTTGAATTGACAACAACGATCCTCGATTTGCGATTCGGGCAAAAACAGCGATATCCGCGGCCTCACCGCACGTCCGGTTTGCCTGGAAATAAATCGGAAAATCATATGAGAACACCGAGCCGGCTGACCAAGATGCTATGGCACTTCCCAGTCCCATTGCAACGGTCAAATCGTCTGACAATGGCAGCGAATGAACGAGCATTGCCTCGAGTTGAGTTCGAGAGGTCATGGAGCCCATTCCCAAAACCATTGTAAATCGTCGAGCGCTTTTCGGGATCACCCATGCTTGAACCCCCCCAGATTCAGGGTGAACTGTGAGGATGTATTTCTCAGACGTGCAAACGGGAAGGGAGGGCAGCATCCCGGGCATTTGTGCAATCACAAACGTTCCCTCGAAAATCAATATTCCCAAACCAAACATCCATTTTCTTACGGCGCGAAAAATGATTCGCTTCGCGTCTTTCTCCTCATTTTGCATTGGCAAGCGCAAATTGCCCTTGATCTGCGTGCAAGAAACCGACCATTTGTTAACGCATGGGCAGGCTTTGCAGAGCCTAGCGCTCGAATCCGACAACTCCTATTGAAGGAAATCGTCGCAATCCATTTCGAAGGCCTTCCGAACGGAATCGGGCAATGCCATCCAAACCATGCCCGGCAGCTGCGGAGCCTCTCCCACAGAAGAAGACCAGACGCCTTCGGGGTTCTGCAAGAGAACAATGTCTTGAATCTCACCTGCTTCAAAATCAATGCGCATGGAACTGCTCACTGAGCGGTTAAATGCTTCGCACGGGTCCGAGTTTTGCGAATCAAAATAGATGGACTCCGCATTTCCGTTGACCTCCACATGATGCAGCGTTCCTTCCGTGAAGAAGGCGTCCAAATTGCGGCCTGAAATTTGTTGCATGCACGCTGTATCCAAATCAAAGACCAAACCCGAATGGCCCCGAGCAGAAAGCTTCTCCGGTTGATTTTCTTTTAATTTCCACGTCATTGAATCCGCTTTGAGCAACCAATCCTCCAGCCAAGTAAATGGTGACCCTATGAGCTCAATATGCCCAGATGAATCCTCCCAAAACAGGGTTTCACATGCAGCAGCAGCGCTTCCCTGAATCAGATGCACACCAGGCCAAAAGCGCGCCCAATCAGATCGGATTTCCATGGAGTCAGAGACCAGCCATAGTGTATCTGCAGAGGAGGCATCCATGTACCTCGCATCTGTGGCCTCGTCACCTGAGACAGAAACGATGAATTCACCCCCATCAATCTCGTGCCGAGTCGCCTGCGCTCCCCAAACTTTCCAGACCCGCGCGGTGTCTTGAATTTCGACCCGACCAACCGCGGACAGAGGCTCTATTGAATCCTGAGGAACAACTAACCGATCAGCTTCAATCCAAATATCATCTTGGCGAATGCGTGCGATGAGCCCCAATGTATCTGGATCAGACGCAAACCAGCCTGACTCTGTGTTCTGATCAAACTCCCCTCGAGAACAATGCAATTCCAGGGCACCATCCTTTTGAGAAAAATGAGATTTTCCAAAGAAAAACAGCTTTGCATTCTTCTCATCCCAATGAAGTGAATCAGACGCCACGGACCAATCGCCGTCATTGATGATAACATCTCCTCCCAATTGGAAAAGCGATTCATTCACCTTGAAAATTCCATGATCAAAAAAGGCCGTGCGACCTTCTTCAATCAAATGACCACCAAGCGGAAAATAAATCCACTTGGCATCGAGATCGTACGCAATCCGATCTGCTTGCAAAGTTGCCATTGGACTTCGCAAGGTCACAACTCCTTTTTCCGCCGATTCGGCAAAGGCCATTTGAGTAGTGGGATTGAGCAGCATACTTTCGGCCAAAATGCTGCGATCTTCGTCCTGCAAGTCGACGTGTCCCATTGTTTGAAAACGACCGTCCTGATAGCGCAATGCACTGTCGCAAAACAGCTTTGCACCGTCATATCCGAGGATCACACCTCCTATCAAGCGCTGAACATCGGGTTGGTTCTGGTCCCGCAAAATTACGTCTGCCTGTAGGATTTTCACCCTCGGAGCCTCCTCATCCTGAGCAATACCTACAAAAGCGAATAAAAAAGCACAGAAGCAAAGCCCCCATTTTTGACCCTGAAAAGAAACACTTTGAAAATTCATGCGTCTGCAAGTTCCATCGAAATATTCGTATTCCTACCTTTGCACTCCTTTCTGAAGGGCGGGTGTGGTGAAATTGGTAGACACGCTGGATTTAGGATCCAGTGCCGTGAGGCTTGTGGGTTCGAGTCCCTCCACCCGCACTCTTCAGAAATGCAACCAAAACTGAAACTGCTTGAACCGTGGCTTTTCATTTCATGAAAACGTCAAAAGCAAGCCATTCATATACCGCCACATGCAAATCGATCGGAACAACATTGACGAGCTTACAGCTCGATTGACCTTGACCGTTGAGCCCGCTGATTATACGGAACGCGTCGAGAAAATTCTCAAAGACTACAAGAAGACTTCTCAGTACCCCGGTTTTCGAAAAGGGAAAACCCCCATGGCACTGATTCGAAAGCAATATGCCGCTCCCGTTTTGGCGGATGAAATGAATAAAATCATCTCGGAAAGCCTTGGTAGCTATATCGATCAGGAAAAGCTCGAGATTTTAGGAAATCCCATTCCGGAAACGAGCACTGATTCAGCGGGCAATTGGGAGCAACCTGAAGCATTTACATTCACTTACGAAATTGGATTGGCTCCAAAAATTTCACTTGAATTTGGGCGCAGTGCAAAATTCGTTCGGCACATCATTAAAGTTGACAAGAAAGCCATCGAAGCAGCGGTCCAAGACCACTGCCGACGGCACGGATCTATCAGTGAACCAGAGGAGGCATCAGACACGGACTTACTGATGGGACATTTTACGCAACTGGATGCCTCAGGATCACCTGTTGAAGACGGAATCGAGAGCGATTCAAACATTGCTCTGGAACACCTCACTGACAGAAGGACTCGCAAACAGCTAAGAGGAGCAAAGGTGGGCGATGTATTTGCCCTCGATCCTCGCAAAGTTTCTCACGGTCATGGCGACCTAGAAAAAATGCTCGGTATCACGCATGAGCAAGTCCATGCGTTGGACGGAAATTTCAATTTTGAAGTCAAAGAAATCAAGCGCTTGACGCCCCACGAAAACGACCAAGAATTACGGGACAAAGTCCTTGGTAAGGATGTTGTCTCCAGCGAAAAAGAGTTTAGAGAGAAAGTATCCGAAGAATTGCACAGCCAGTTTGACCGTGATGCAGAACATGTGTTCCGCCGGCGTTTTGTAGTGGATTTGATTGAGTACATGAAAATCCAAATGCCTGACGCATTCCTAAAGCGTTGGATTCAGAAAAACAATGAGCAGCCACTTTCGGAAGAGCAGATGGCCAAGGAGTATCCCAATTACGCGGAATCCATGCGATGGCAATTGCTTCAGCAAGCTGTAATGAAGGATTCAGACTTGCGCGTAAGTGCTGAAGAATTAGAAGAAGAAGCCAAGCGAGTAATTGGCGCACAGTATGCGCAATACGGCATGCCATTGGAAGGTGAGATGCTGGATAACTTTGCGAAAAACGCCCTATCCAATGATGAAGAGCGTCGCCGGATTGCAGACATCATCATTGAGCGCAAAGTGGTAGACAGCCTGAAGCCCAAGGTCACCATTAAGGACAAATCTGTGAACTTCGATGACTTTGCGAAGTTGGCCGCAGAAGTGCGCTGATTGCATCAAAAACCTCGCTAGCAGCGTTCGGGAACATCAAAGGCATGGAACGGATCCCTCATCCGTTTGCTGTTTCGTGCATTAATGCGTTCATAAATGGTAGTTACCTAGCTGTAAAAAAGTCGGTGTTTCGAAGGACTTGTGGTGTAATTTTGAGGAATGACTGATCGCAACGAATTCATCAAGTTCGCATCCAAGGATCGCGGGCTAAACAGCCAAACGGTGCGGGACTTTATTTCCCATGCCTACGACCAACCCAACGACATGACTCGGACCGTCATCGAAGAAAGGCAAATGCCCTTCAGAGAGGTGGATGTGTTTTCCAGGCTCATGGCCGACCGTATCATTTTTCTTGGAACGGGTATCGATGACTATATCGCCAACGTAGTGCAGGCACAACTCCTATTCTTGGAATCATCTGATCCAACCAAAGACATCCAGATTTACATTAACTCTCCGGGGGGATCTGTCTATGCAGGACTTGGCATCTATGATACAATGCAATACATCCAGCCAGATGTAGCGACCATCTGCACAGGAATGGCAGCATCAATGGGAGCAGTTTTGCTTTGCTCCGGGGCCGCTGGAAAACGAACAGGCTTGAAACACAGCCGAGTCATGATTCATCAACCGTTGGGCGGCGCAAGCGGTCAGGCTTCAGACATCGAAATCACAGCACGTGAAATTCAAAAGTTGAAACATGAGCTCTATGCCATCATTGCCAATCACAGTGGACAAACTGAAAAGAAGGTTTGGGACGATTCGGACCGCGACTACTGGATGATTGCATCGGAAGCGAAGGAATACGGCATGATTGATGAAGTCCTTGAACGGAAGTAATTCCTGAACATTGAAACGATGAGTTCCACTCCAATAAATTGCTCATTCTGCGGACGAAGCAAGGAAGAAGTCGATGTCCTGATTGCAGGCGTTACTGGACACATCTGCGGCAACTGTATTGAACAAGCTGACAACATCCTGCAGGAGGAACGCAAAGAGGAGCCGCAAATCGCGGACTTCCAATTGAAACTTCCCAAGGAAATCAAGGCTCATCTTGATGAATACGTCATCGGACAAGAAGAAGCGAAGAAAACAATTAGCGTAGCAGTTTACAATCACTTCAAGCGAATTCTGCATCCCCCAGCTGAAGACGGCATTGAAATCGATAAATCAAATGTTATTCTTCTGGGTGAGACCGGAACAGGAAAAACATTGATCGCTCGAACCATTGCTAAAATGCTCGATGTTCCGTTCTGCATCGCAGATGCAACAGTACTAACTGAAGCTGGGTATGTCGGAGAAGATGTCGAAAGCGTACTGAGTCGACTACTTCAAAGCGCCGACTACGATGTAGAAAGGACCACACGCGGCATCGTTTTTATTGACGAAATCGATAAAATTGCTAGGAAAAGTGACAATCCATCCATCACCCGCGACGTAAGTGGAGAAGGGGTGCAACAGGCACTATTGAAACTGTTAGAAGGTGCAGAAGTTAATGTCCCACCCCAAGGTGGTCGAAAGCATCCCGAACAAAAACTCATCACGATCGATACAAAGGACATTTTGTTTATTTGTGGCGGTGCCTTCTCAGGAATAGAGAAAAACATTGAACGAAGGATCAAGCGATCATCCATTGGGTATCAGCAGGAGGTTGAGCATATCGAGGAAGATTCATATTTGCAATATGCTTCGCATGCTGACCTCAAAAGCTTTGGTTTGATTCCAGAACTCATTGGTCGTTTTCCCGTTCTTACCCACCTGAAACCACTCGATGCTTCTGCTCTTCGGAGAATCCTAACTGAACCAAAAAACGCCCTTTGCAAGCAGTACATTCAGCTTTTTTCCTTGGATGGAATCGAACTTAAATTCGAGGCTTCCGGTCTCGATTACCTCGTTGAAAAGGCAGTGGAGTACAAACTCGGTGCTCGCGGGCTCCGGAGCATCATGGAAGCTGTATTAAATGAAGCCATGTATGAGATGCCCGGAGGTGAAAAAAAGAAACTCATCATCAACCGAAAATTTGCTGAAAGCCGATTCGCGGATGATAAAAAATCCGGGTTGCGCGTGGCCTAAAACAGCCAATGGTGAGGAAAGAAACACCGCTAATGAAGCAGTACAATCGGGTCAAGACCGATTATCCTGACGCACTGCTTCTGTTCCGGGTAGGCGATTTTTATGAGACGTTTGGAGAAGATGCGATCAAGGCTTCTAAGGCCTTGGACATCATACTCACAAAACGAGGAAAAGGCAGCGCTTCAGAGATTGAATTGGCGGGATTCCCATACCATTCTCTTGATAGCTATTTGCCGAAACTGGTCCGATCGGGCCATAGAGTCGCCGTATGTGATCAACTCGAAGATCCGAAAAAAGCAGTCGGTATTGTAAAGCGGGGGGTAACCGAATTGGTCACGCCGGGTGTCGCTTTTCATGATCAGGTATTGGATGCAAAAGCACACAATTACTTGGCAGCAATTCACTGGGATAAAAAATCAGCAGGTGTCGCATTTCTGGACATTTCAACAGGGCACTTCGCTATTTCTGAAGGGTCCAAGCAACTGATTGATCGCCTGCTGCGCGCCCATCAACCCTCCGAAGTACTCTGTTCAAAGCCGCAACATAAAGCATTCGAAGAAGAGTTTGGAAAGGACTGGCATGTGAGTCGCTTGGATGATTGGGTTTGCAAGGTGGATTATGCAGCTACTCGAATTCACAAACAATTCGAAACAGGAACACTCAAGGGATTTAAGCTGGATGAGTCGCCACAAGCCTCTATTGCAGCTGGAGCTATTTTGCACTACCTCGAACATGCAAAACACGACCAGCTTAAGCATATCAGTCAGATTCAAACCCTCCACGAATCAGGAACGCTTTGGATGGATCGTTTTACCATCCGCAACCTCGAACTAGTCCAGCCCAATCATCCGGATGGGCGTTCACTAGCAAATACAATTGACCGAACATGTTCCCCCATGGGGGCTAGAACCCTTCGTCGCTGGCTATTAATGCCCCTTACGGAAATCCCTGCAATTGAAAAAAGGCATGAAGCCGTAGATGCTTTATTCGAACGAGGCAATTTGCGCGAGGCAATGCAAAATTTGTTCAGTAGCATGGGTGATTTGGAGCGGCTCGCGTCGAAGGCGAGCACTGGCCGCATCAATCCAAGGGAATTAGCCCAATTGAGAATGGGGATCGAAAGCGCCCATGAAATAGCCGCAGAAGCAGAAGGCATCGATTCCCTTCTCACGTATTTGGAACGCATGTCTCCATGCAATGAATTGCTGCAACGTTTGGATACTGAATTGGTCGATGAGCCACCAGTCAATCCAAACAAAGGCCAAGTAATTCGCCCCGGGATCAATGCAGAGCTAGACGATCTCAGAGAAATCAAAGCCAATTCAAAATCAGCATTGGCAGCAATTTGCGAGCGGGAAATAGAACGAACGGGCATTTCCTCACTCAAGATTGACTACAACCAAGTTTTTGGATATTACCTCGAAGTCCGAAACACCCACAAAGACAAAGTTCCTTCAGAATGGATTCGCAAGCAAACGCTGACCCAGGCAGAGCGTTACATCACGGAGGAATTGAAAGAACTCGAGCAAAAAATATTAGATGCTGACGGCCTGTCAAGTAGACTGGAATGGGAGTGCTTCCAAGACTTGGTGACCGCTGCTTCCCTCGAAATTAAGGCATTGCAAGAAAATGCTCAAGTCATAGGAGCACTGGACGCATTGACCGGCCTTGCCCAAGTTGCTGAAGACAATCATTACGTGCGTCCGCGCATGTGCAAGAAGCATAGCGTAAGAATCGTTAGTGGGCGTCACCCCGTTATTGAACGCACGATGAAAGTGGGTGAGCTCTATGTACCAAATGACATCACACTAGACGGTGATCAAGCCCAAATCCTGATGATTACGGGGCCCAATATGGCCGGTAAGTCTGCGCTTCTCCGGCAAACTGCCTTGATCTCGTTGATGGCACAGATGGGCGGTTTTGTACCCGCTGCATCCGCAACCTTAGGAGTACTCGACCGCATTTTCACCCGAGTAGGTGCCTCCGATAACATTTCCTCTGGAGAATCCACATTCATGGTGGAAATGAACGAGACGTCTGCAATTCTAAACAACCTAACGAACCGAAGCCTTGTGCTTTTGGACGAAATCGGTCGGGGAACCAGCACATATGATGGCGTGAGCATCGCTTGGGCCATTGCTGAACACCTGCATGAACTTAAAGAACGGCCGCTGACACTTTTTGCAACGCATTACCACGAGCTCAATGCGATGCAAGACCGGTTCAATCGCATTCGAAATTTGAACGTAACCGTCAAAGAAGTCGACGGTAAAATTGTCTTCCTTCGAAAACTGGCGACAGGTGGAAGCAATCATTCATTCGGCATTCATGTCGCCCAATTGGCTGGCGTGCCAAAATCAATTGTCCGCCGAGCCAAGGCTGTTCTCTCTCAACTCGAGAGCAGCCGGCAAGGAATGAAAGACGATCACAAGGCTCCATTCCACATTCAGGAAGCAGCTACATCGGAACTGTCCGATGTCCAAATGAGCATCTTTCAATTGGATGACCCTGTGCTTGAACAAGTGCGCGAACAGATTTTGGGTTTGGACATCAATAACCTTACCCCTGTTGATGCGTTAGTTAAGTTGAATGAAATTCGACGGGTAGTCTCCGGAACAACTTCAGAATCAGGAGACTCAGAATGAGGCCAACAATAGGTCGAGGTCTTTGAAAGGCAAAGAAGACTCTGCGGCCAGACCAGCATGTGTTATCTGACCATTGAACATATAGACTCCTGAGCGCACGAATGAATTGCCGCGGATGGACTCTTCCACACCACCATCAGCTGCAAAATCCAAAAGCAATGGCGCCATGATATTGCTCAACCCTTTGGATGCGGTTCGACTGACCCGCGAAGGCATATTGGGCACACAGTAATGAATGACATCCATCTCAACGAATGTCGGTCGTTCATGCGAAGTGACACGACTCGTTTCAAAGCATCCACCACGATCAATGGTCACATCAATGATGACAGAACCTCGTTGCATACCGGCGACCATTGGCTCAGAAACTACTAGAGGCGCGCGCTGGCCTGTTCCACGAATGGAGCCAATGGCAACATCTGCAGTTTTTAAGGATTCTTGAAGCACAGACGGCTGAACCGTTGAGGTCCACAACCGCTGACCCAGCGCATTTTGAAGGCGAATAAGTCGATGCGGGCTATTGTCAAAGACCTTAACGGATGCCCCTAATCCAATGGCAGCGCGTGCAGCAAACTCCCCAACAGTACCGGCGCCGATTATGACCACTTCCGTGGGTCGGACACCAGAAACACCGCCGAAAAGGCTTCCCCTCCCCTGAGGGCCCGCAAGCAACTCCCCAGCAATGAGGATTGCAGAATTCCCCGCTATTTCTCCCATGGCACGGACAAGTGGGAATATACCATTGTCATTTTGAAGAAAATCCCATGCAATTGCCGTTGTTTTCTTCGCAGCCAATGCCGCTAACAATCCTTTCGGCTGCACCGTCCACTGCAACGCGCTAATAATCGTTTGGCGCATTCCCATCAGTTGGACTTCCTCCAGCGTTGGAGGCTCTACTTTGATGACCATTCCCGTTTGGAATACCTGTCTTCGATCATAGACGATGTGAGCGCCAGATTCGCTGTAATCGCTATCCTGATAATGTGCTTGATCACCCGCTCCCGTCTCAATCAACACCCTGTGGCCACGAGCCACTAAAAGGGCGACAGCCTCCGGGACCAATGCCACTCGCTTTTCCTGCAAGCTTTCCTCTTTGGGTATACCAATGACAAGTTCTTGGCTTCGCGACGAGACTTGCAGCACTTGCTCCTGAGGAAGAAGGGCTGCCTCGCGGGCAAGGGATTGAATTCTTTTGCTATGATCACTCATACGAGGAGCAAAGTACTAATTCCCGTGCACGAACCATTAACATTGGCTAAGAATTAACTCTCGGGGACCAGTATCGTGCGCTCCGTGGACCACCACTTGAAGCAAAACGGCTTCGTTGGGCAGCAAGCCAGGTGCCTGCTCAGGCCACTCAACAAAACACATGGCCTCCGCATCAAAATATTCAGTCAATCCCAAATCCCAGGCTTCTGATTCGTCCTTGATTCGGTACAAATCCAAATGAAACAATTGCCAATCACCGCGCCGGTAAGATTGGACGAGGCCAAATGTTGGGCTAACCGCATCGCCGTCAATGCCTGCCACTTTTCCAACGGACCGAACAAGAGTGGTTTTTCCCGCTCCCATATCGCCCTGAAGGGCAACAACTCCTGTGGGATTTCCATCGGAATCACATACCATGCATCGCTTCAGTTCCGCCCACAAAGCTTCCGCTATTGCGTCCAATTTATTTCGTTCAAAAAGACCCGATTTCCAAACGACGCGCAAATGACTCATGGGGCAAGAATGAGAGTGGGATTAAAGCGTTTCAAGTTCCACCCATGGGATAATGACCTCCTCAAGAGAAATACCCCCGTGTTGGAAAGAATCGCGAAAATACTGAGCAAAGTGATGATACTTATTGGGATAGACAAGGAAGTCATCCTCCCGTGCAAAGATGTAAGCGCTGCTCACGTTTGGACGTGGCAGCCCCAACTTTTCAGGGTCTCTCACTTCGAATATATCATTGGAATTATAACCCAAGTTACGGCCGACTTTGTAACGCAAATTCGAATTAGTGCTTCGCTCTCCCTTGACTTGAACAGGATCACTGACCCGCACCGTCCCGTGATCAGTGGTGATGATAACCCGTGCATTCAAGTCCGCCATTCGGTCGAGCATTTCCTTCAATGCGCTATGCTCAAACCAAGACTGGGTCAATGATCGGTAGGCTGCCTCATCTTCTGCTAACTCCTTCAGGACTTCCATTTCAGTGCGCGCATGGGAGAGCATATCGACAAAATTGTACACCAAGGCAGTGACATCATTTCCCTTCAATTGATGAAATTGGTCCACCAACTTTCGACCTGCTGCAAGGTTGGTTATTTTGTGGTAATCCGACTTGCCTTCAAATCCAATGCGTTTCAGCATTGCCTGAAACAGTTCCTTTTCATATCGATTTTTGCTTCCTTCCTCTTCTTCACTCACCCAATATTGCGGGAAGACACGAGCAATCTCAGCAGGAGTTAAACCAGCGAATAAAGAGTTCCTTGCGTACTGTGTTGCCGTGGGCAAGATTGAGAAGTATGAGTCGTTTCTAGTCACGCGGAATTTATCCAATAACAACGGCTCAATCATGCGCCATTGGTCCAATCGCAAATTATCAATGACCACCAAAAATACCGGTTGATCCGATGCCGCTTTTGCGAGCACATGAGGCAGACGCTCCGGCAATAAGCGATGTGAGAGGGTGGGACTATCATCATCGGGGCCAGCCATCCATTCCCCGTATTCTTTCTCATAGAATTTGGCAAACTGACGGTTTGCGTCCTTGAATTGCATTTCGAGTATGTCCTTCATGCCTTCATCTTGTGACGACTCCAACTCCAACTTCCAATGCACCAATCGTCGGTAAATAGAAGTCCAATCAGCTGCATTCAAACGCCCCATCAATTGCATCGAAATCTCTCGGAATTCGCGCTGATAATCTGACATGGCTTTCTCACTCACAAGCCGCCGCTCATCCAAATTCTTTTTGATAGAGAGCAAAATTTGATTGGGGTTCACCGGCTTGATTAGATAATCTGCAATTTTAGACCCAATAGCCTCTTCCATTATCTGCTCCTCCTCACTTTTTGTAATCATAATGACCGGCAAATGGGGACGATGTTCTTTGATCCTTTGCAGCGTTTCAAGCCCATTCAAACCGGGCATTTGCTCATCCAAAAACACCAAGTCAAACACTTCAACCGCCAGCAATTCCAATGCTTCCACTCCACTATTGACAGCCGTAACATGAAACCCTTTGCCTTCCAAAAATATCACATGGGGTTTGAGCATGTCAATTTCGTCATCGGCCCATAATATCCTCGGAGTTCGCTGCATGATCAAATCGAGTTGGTAAAGTTGCGCTAGCTGTATGCCGTACAAGTTAACTTGCACTTTATAACAAACGCGCTTCTGCACCCATTTGATATTGGCTGATTTGATGTCAACTCACAACAAAAACAAAATCCTGAACGATCCGGTTTATGGGTTCATCACTATACAGCATGAACTTTCATTTGACCTGATGGATCACCCATTCGTTCAACGGCTGCGCAGGATTTCACAACTGGGGCTATCGCATGTCGTTTACCCGGGTGCTGTCCACAATCGTTTTCATCATGCAATTGGTGCACTGCACCTCATGCAAGAGGCCATTGCTGTGCTTCAAGCCAAGGGCACGAATATATCAGAAGCCGAAGCTGAAGCTGCTTGCGCTGCGATCCTGCTCCATGACATTGGGCACGGACCCTTCAGTCACGCCCTCGAGCAAAGCATTGTCCAAGGAGTGCATCACGAGGATATATCAGCCCTAATCATGAGTCGCCTAAACGATGAATTGAATGGGAAACTTGACACTGCAATTGCCATCTTTAACGATCATCATCCTAAGCGATTTCTCCATCAACTTGTCTCCTCTCAACTGGACATGGATAGGATGGATTACCTCGCTCGAGACAGCTTTTACTCCGGAGTGGCCGAAGGGAAAATCGGGAGCGAACGAATCATCAAAATGCTCGCAGTGAAAAACGACCAGTTGGTGGTCGAAGAAAAAGGAATCTACTCCATTGAGAAATTCCTGATGGCGAGAAGGTTAATGTACTGGCAAGTGTATTTGCACCGAACCGTGCTGTGCGCCGAATTCATGCTCATGCGAGTATTGAAACGAGCAAAGACTTTGGCATTGTCAGGCGTAGATATTTTTACAACGCCCGCTCTAAGCATATTCATCAATGAATCCTTGGATCGCGCAAAGTTTATTGCCGATCCTGAGGTTCTGAATAGATTCTGTGAATTGGATGACAGTGACATTATCTGCGCGTTAAAAGTTTGGCAGCACCATGACGATGTTATTTTGAGTGATCTCAGCAAACGCATTGTCCACCGGAATTTATTCCGCATCGAGTTAAGAGCTGAACCATTTTCTGCGACCGAAGTAGATGCCATAATCAGTCGGGTAGCAACTCAATTCAATCTAGAAAAGGAAGATGCAAAGCAATTCGTCATCACTGATACGATCGCGAATAGCTTGTACAGCGAGGAAGGCATAACAATCCAATACAAGGACGGGAGCACAAAGGACTTCGCCGAAGCTTCTGATCAACTGAATCGAGAGATTCTAACTCGCACCGTCAGCAAATCATTTTTGTGCTATCCGAAAGAAACCGTCCGTTGAGGATCAAATCAAGCTGAACCCGGAATGTCAACCTCGACTCCTTCTTCGTCGTAGATGTGAAACTCTAAGATTTCCATTGAAGAGTTGGACTCCAAGTGAACCTTAAGGTTGTAGTTACGCTGCCAATTCTTGAGGATGGAATTCCACCATCCTTGCTTGACATAGGCCTCAATGATTGGGTGCAGCATGAGAGTGATGCGCTTAAAAGACTTGCCTTCTGTGGCGCTTCTAATTCCAGCCTCGATTGAGTCTGTGAATAATATCGAAGCTTTTACTTCTCCGCTGCCGTGACAGGTTGGACATTTTTCAGAAGTCTTCACATCTGCAACAGGTCGCACACGTTGGCGGGTCATTTCCACTACACCAAAACGGCTCGGTGGCTGGATATTATGCTTCGCCTTGTCTCCATTCATCGACTTTTTCATCGCGTCGGTGAGCTGCTTGTTGTGCTCACGTTTCGCCATGTCAATGAAGTCAACACAAATAATTCCTCCCATATCACGAAGCCGCAATATGCGCGCAATTTCGTCACAGCATTCCAGGTTGGTGTGCAAGGCATTTTCCTCCTGATCCTTTGCCCCAGCCTTCCTTCCGCCACTGTTGACATCTATCACATGCATCGCTTCGGTTTGCTCAATGATCAGGTATGCCCCGCTTCTGAGATTAACCTGCTTGCTAAATGCCGCCTTGATCTGCCTATGAATGGACATCGTATTGAAAAGATCTCTATCCTTTGAGACTTTTACGATGCTCTCTTTTTCAGGAGCAATGCTCTGCAAGTAAGTCTTTACCTCATCCGCAAGCTTGGCATCATTTACCCGAATACTCGTGCAATCCGGCGTTAATACATCCCGCAGCACAGCACTGGTCTTATTCAGCTCACCCAAAACACGCTTTCCTGGCTTTGCATTTTTCAACCGCCTGTGCATTTCACCCCAGCGATTGACCAAGTCCTCAAGATCAGAATGCAAATCTGCCGCTCCCTTTTCCTCTGCGACTGTGCGCACAATGATACCACAACCCGGAGGACGTATGGATTGCATTAAGCGTTTCAATCGAGTACGCTCTTTTTCTGATTTTATGCGGCCAGAAAGCGAAACCTTGTCGCTGAATGGCACCAAAACTAGAAAACGACCCGGCAATGTCACCTCCGAAGTTAATCGAGGACCTTTAGAACTAATCGGCTCCTTTGCAACTTGGACCAAAACCAATTGGGACGAAGAAACCTCATCCTTGATTTTGCCCTTTTTGTCAATTACAGGGTCTTTTTTAAAATTCCCCAAATCTGGAACCGGCTGTTTGCCTTGCATGACGCGCTTTGCATACCGTTGTTGGGTCCTGTAATGAGGCCCCAAGTCCAAATAGTGCAAAAAAGCATCTCGCTCATGCCCCACGTCCACAAATGCGGCGTTGAGACTGGGCAATACTTTTCTCACTCGGCCGAGGAAAATATCCCCAACCGCGTAGCCGTTGTTACCTCGATCGCGGTGCAACTCTGCGAGTTGACCGTCCTCTAACAAGGCGATCTCTACCTCTCCTGAGACAGAGTTAATGACCAATTCTTTGCTCACGCAGGAACCGGTTAATCACTGAAAAAGTGAAATACGAGTTGGGATCAATGATCCCAAACACGCATCACTTCTTCTTGTGACGGTTTTTACGCAACCTTTTCTTCCGCTTGTGAGTCGCCATCTTATGGCGCTTGCGTTTTTTACCGCTTGGCATGTCTTCTAAATTTATTCGTTTGTTCCAGCGGATTCGCCGGAGTCTAATCTATTAATAAAGTCCAACACCCGACGCTCAATAACTGTATCTGGAGCGAAAGGTAAGTATTCCTCGTATCGAATGCGCGCTGCATCTGCATTGCCCATGGCTTCGTAGCATCTCGCTGTAAAAAACAGACCGTTTGCGTATGATGAGTCTTGGCTCATTACTGTTTCAAAACCAACCACTGCTCGGTCGTAAGCTCCTTCTTCCATGTCCAACAAGGCCAGTTGCCACGACGCTTCAGCATGGCTTGGATCCAACGAAAGTGCTTCTGAAAAGCG
>CESI01036505.1_pt1 | contig 16628 bp, 13 predicted proteins | sample 356301 | NCBI WGS metagenome assembly CESI01 (sample SAMEA2621423, study PRJEB7988) | marine metagenome | biome: marine biome (ENVO:00000447); feature: deep chlorophyll maximum layer (ENVO:xxxxxxxx); material: "saline water (ENVO:00002010), including plankton (ENVO:xxxxxxxx)" | depth 40 m | reverse complement strand
CCGCGCATATGTGGCACGGTTGCCAGCTTAATGCCTCGCGGCAGGCTCGGCTGTGAGTGCTCCATGATAATGGTGAACGTACAGCCAGATTGTGATAGGGCTGGATGCTGGAATGGGCGTTTTTTTATACCCCGTGTTACCATAAGACGCGCATGTGCGTCTGAGTTCATATCATTGGCAGCCTGAGTATCCAGAAGGGCTTGCACAACCCCAGCACGATCAAGACCAAGATCGATATCAACCGCCTTAAAGGCCTCAAACAACCGGTCCATGTGTTCGTCTAAAAACGCCCAAGTGCCATTATAAAGGCGCAGTCCCTCCCAGACACCGTCTCCCAACATAAAGCCACTGTCATATACGCTGACCAGGGCACGCTCTTTTGGTACAAGATCACCGTTCAGGTAAATCTGGATGTTTTCATTACGGGCGTCTTCCGCAGCTTGGTGAGTAGTTACTAATTTTTTCATATTCGGAACCGTAAAGCGTGAAGCATTCGCAGCCAAGGGGTAAAATATTCGTGACCTCATTCGAAATTGTATTGTTGTTTCAATAGCTATCATAAACATTAATTAAATTAGAAAAGGACAGCTTATGAGGCTAAAATCAATATTTCTTTCTGCAGCACTCGGGATGACACTTTTAGCTCAAACTACCACGATTCTGGCCCGCGAGATTCAAACCTTAGTTGTAGCAGGTGGGTGTTTTTGGTGTGTTGAAGCTGATTTTGAAAGTGTCGATGGAGTGATTGAGGCTGTTTCAGGCTACACGGGCGGAACCTCTGAAAACCCAACCTATAAAACACTCGAAGGCACAGGCCATTATGAGGTGGTCAAAGTCACCTATGACGCTTCTATTGTGACTCACAAAAAGCTGCTCGATTTGTTTCTACGGTCTGTGGACCCAACAGATGCTGGCGGTCAGTTTTGTGATCGTGGAGCCACCTATCGAACTGCCATATTTATCGATGGCTTAAAACAGAGACGCATCGCCGAGGCCGCTATCAAGGATGCGCAGGTTACACTGGGCCAACCTATTGTGACGCCAATCTTGAAGGCTACAACATTTTATAACGCTGAAAACTATCATCAAAATTACTACAAAAGCCGAAAACTTGTGCTGACCCGTTTTGGCCCCTTGAAGAAATCTACCGCCTATAAGAAATATCGTGAAAGCTGTGGACGTGACGTGCGGGTGAAACAGTTATGGGGCGCAGATGCGCCGTTTGTCAGCCCTTAAAGGCAATAACCTCTGAGAGTTCTGGGATCACATCAGCAGTTCCCAGCCGGGTTACCTTAAGAGCCGCTGCAAAATTGGCAATTAAAAGCGCAGCCTTTGGACCGTCTCCAAGTGATAGGCGCCCAATAAAATAGCCACAAAACGTATCGCCTGCACCAGTCGTATCTACTGGACTCACCTCGACACCACCAACTTTTGTAACCTCACCTGTCACAAAATCATGATAGGCCGCACCCTTGGAACCATAAGTTATGAGCGCGGCACCAACCCCAAGGCCTTCAAGACCCGTCTTTTGGAACTCCCGCTCAAGGGCTTTGGCCTCATGCTCATTCATGCAAAGAATATCGACAAAGGGCAACACTTCTAACACGGCTTGCGCATCAAATGGAGCTGCGGAGTACACCACGCGGGCGCCCTTAGCCTTTGCAAGAGATGCCGCCGTACGCTGGTGAGATGTTTCGTTTTGCAAAACAAGCCAATCTTGGTCCGATATGTCTACCATCCATTCATTAATACGGTCAGCACAAATGGCCACATTTGCACCCGGATAGATCGTAATTGCATTTTCGCCGTCAGCCGCAACATTAATCACAGCATGACCAGATGCACAGTCAAGCTTCGCTATAGATACTACATCAACGCCTAGGTCGACGAGGCGGTCCAACAACCACTGGCCATCCTCACCAACAGCACCCAAATGCACCACATTAGCTCCAGCCCTCACCATAGCCACGGATTGATTGGCACCCTTGCCCCCCAAACCTCGATCAAACGTCTTAGCACTAAGGGTTTCGCCAGGCGCAGGAATATGCAGCACTTGATAAAAATAATCAGCATTGATCGAGCCAAGGTTATAGACTGTCATCGGATATTACAGGCCGCAATGACTGCCATATTCAGAATATCACTCACCGAAGACACCGTGGAGCAAATCTGAATTGGCTTGTCGATACCAGTAAGTATTGGGCCGATAACAGTAGCTCCCCCCATTTCTTGCATGAGCTTAACTGAAATTGATGCTGAGTGCCGCGCAGGCACAACCAACACATTCGCTGGACCTGTCAGGCGACTAAATGGATATTTTTTCATTTCGTTAACGTTCAGCGCCACATCAACAGCCATCTCGCCCTCAAACTCAAAATCAACTCCACGCTTTTGTAGAACTTCTGGCGCAATTTTCATTTTCTCAGCCCGCTCCGATATTGGGTAACCAAAGGTCGAAAAGCTAACAAAAGCCACCCGAGGCTCAAGCCCTAGGGCCCGCGCAACGCTTGCGCCACGCTCCGCAATATCCGCTAAGTCGTTCTCATCTGGCCACTCATGCACCAATGTATCCGAGATCAGAACGATTTTTCCCTTAGATAAAACCGCCGTCACCCCCACGGCACCATCATGTGGGCCAACGTCATAAACATGGTTGATCAAATCCAAAACATGGGCTGATTTGCGTGTCACACCCGTAACCAAACCGTCGCCATGGCCATGAGCAAGCATCAATGAACCAAACACATGGCGATCTCGAGCTGCAAGCCGGTGTATGTCGGCTTGATCAAAACCTTTCCGATGTAGGCGCTCGTATAGATAATCTTTATAGGTATCCAAATGCTCTGTTTTCGCCGCGTTAACTATTTCCAACTCATTGATGGCATCACCAAGGCCAGCAGCTTCAAGGCCTGCCTGAACATCACTTTCACGCCCCACAACAATGGACTGCCCAAAACCCTGGCGTTGATACATGACCGCCGCACGTAAAACACGTTCATCATGGCCTTCGGAAAAAATCATCCGGGCCTGCGCAGATCGGGCGCGGGCATTAATACCACGCAAAATACCGGCAGTTGGGTCCATTCGGGTTTTAAGAGATAGCTCATAGCCAACCATATCCACAATTGGACGACGCGATACGCCTGTGTCCATACCCGCCCGCGCAACAGCAGGTGGAATACGGTAAATCAAACGTGGGTCAAAGGGTGTAGGGATAATGTAGTCACGGCCAAAACTCAGCTTGGTACCATAGGCCAGAGCAACCTCATCAGGCACTTCTTCGCGGGCCAAAGCTGCCAATGCCCGTGCACACGCTATTTTCATCTCATCATTTATTGCGCGGGCATGGATATCCAGCGCACCGCGAAATAAATAGGGGAAACCTAAAACGTTATTAACTTGGTTTGGGTAATCTGAACGGCCTGTAGCTACAATTGCGTCAGGACGAACTTCATGAGCTTCTTCAGGCGTAATCTCAGGGTCTGGGTTAGCCATCGCAAAGATCACTGGGTTAGGCGCCATATTAGCAACCATCTCTGGCGTCATGGCACCTTTCACAGACACGCCCAAGAACACATCTGCCCCAACCATAGCTTCATCCAGGGTCCGTAGTTCTGTGGTAATGGCATGGCCAGATTTCCACTGGTTCATACCTTCCGTGCGGCCTTGGTAAATCACACCCTTGGTATCACACACCACACAGTTACTATGCTTCGCACCCATAGACTTTAGTAGCTCAATACAGGCAATACCCGCAGCACCCGCACCATTTAAAACAATTTTTACGTCCTGAATAAGCTTTCCAGAAAGATGTAGCGCGTTGATCAGGCCAGCAGCACAAATCACCGCAGTTCCGTGCTGGTCATCATGAAATACAGGAATATCCATGACTTCTTTAAGAGCCTGCTCAATAATAAAGCACTCTGGCGCCTTGATGTCCTCAAGGTTAATGCCGCCAAATGTTGGCCCCATCAACTTCACTGCATTAATAAACTCCTGCGGGTCTTCGGTATCGAGCTCGATGTCAACAGAATTAACATCGGCGAAGCGCTTAAACAAAACAGCCTTACCCTCCATCACCGGTTTGCTGCCCAACGCACCCAGATTACCAAGGCCCAAAACTGCAGTTCCGTTAGATATCACTGCAACTAAATTGCCCTTGTTGGTGTAATCATAAGCAAGTTCAGGGTTGTCGGCGATAGCCAGGCAGGGAACGGCAACACCTGGAGAGTAGGCAAGCGAAAGGTCTCGCTGTGTTGTCATAGGCACCGTCGCCGTGATTTCAAATTTACCCGGTGTTGGCTCCATATGGAACGCAAGCGCATCTGCATCAGTAACTTTATTATTAGCCATTCTGGAGCTCCTTGTTCATGGAAGATTATACCCTTCCAACAAAGCTACGACAACAGCTTCCTTTCATGATGGTTTCTGCATAATACTAGCAACAAATGGAGAGCAATCTGTGAACAACCCTGAGTATTCTGTAACGCCCATGATGGCACAGTTTCTTGAAATAAAGCGCGAACACCCAACGGCCTTGCTATTTTACCGAATGGGAGACTTCTATGAGTTGTTTTTTGATGATGCCGTAGCTGCTGCACAGGCTCTTGATATCACCCTTACAAAGCGCGGAAAACATCTTGGTGAAGACATACCAATGTGCGGTGTTCCAGTTCATGCGGCAGAAGGTTATCTACTCAACCTCATACGAAAGGGATTTCGTGTTGCGGTTTGTGAGCAGTTGGAAAATCCAAAGGAAGCTAAAAAGCGCGGTGCAAAATCTATTGTTAAGCGCGGCGTAGTACGCCTTGTGACGCCAGGAACCCTGACAGAAGACACGCTGCTTCACTCACGACAAAGCAATTTTCTTGCTGCCTTTGCCCAAGTCCGTGACCAAAGTTGCTTGGCCTGGCTAGACATCTCAACGGGCGATGTACGCTATAGCCCATGCTCAGCAGTGCGGCTAGGTCCAGAATTGGCACGGCTTGAACCCGCAGAGGTTTTAATCTCAGACACAGCAACACCAGAATTCCTTGAAATCATCTCAGGGGCTGGCGCAGCCGCCACACTACTCTCACAATCTATGTTTGATAGCGTATCGGGTATGGAGCAGCTTTCTGCTGCTTTTGGTGTGAAAACTCCGGGAGGGTTCGGAGACTTTGGCCGGGCTGATATCGCAGCTCTTGGTGCACTCATTGAATACTTAAACACCACTCAAAAGGGTCAGCTTCCACTGTTACGGCAACCCGTATGCGAGGTGCGTGATGATTTTGTTGCTATAGATGCGGCAACCCGCCGGAACCTGGAGTTAACCCAAACCTTGTCTGGTGAGAAAAAGGGCTCCTTACTGTCTATAGTTGATCGCTCCGTAACCGCCGCCGGTGCACGGCTTTTATATCGTAGGATCACAACCCCCTCACAGCGGCTAGACACTATTAATGAGCGCGCTTCGGCTGTTCAGTTTTTTAGTGAAAATAGTGGTGTGCGCACAGAGCTGCGAAATGCGTTGAAGCTACTACCAGACATGGAGCGCGCCTTGGGTCGCTTAGCACTGGGGCGCGGCGGACCGCGTGATCTCGTAGCCCTAAATAACGGTATGGCTCAAGCATCTGAGGTGCATGAACTACTTTCTGGGTATGAATTACCAAAATTACTGAGTGGATCAAAGGCAGATTTAGTCGGCCATGACACACTATCATTCCAGCTAGATCTAGCACTAGTAGCCACTCCCCCGCTGCTGGCCAGAGATGGCGGTTTTGTAGCAGTGGGCTATTCTACTGAACTAGATGAGATGACTTCCCTACGCGATGAGGCCCGATCAGTTATTGCAAGCATGCAGGCCAATTATGCAAAAATTACAGGTGTGGCCACCTTAAAAATCAAACATAACAATGTGCTTGGATACTTCATTGAAACAACGGCTACGCATGCGCAGCGCATGCTTACAACACCATTAAATGAAACTTTCATTCACCGGCAAACAACAGCCAATTCCGTCCGCTTTACCACAGTGGACTTGGGCGAATTAGAAACTAAAATATTAAATGCTGCGGGAAGTGCCACCAGTTTAGAGTTGGAGATATTTAATACCCTGTGCGCCACTGTCTTGGGCTACGCCTCCAGCCTTCAGACCCTGGCTATCTCAATTGCGGAAATTGACGTCGCCTCCGCCCTAGCAGAATTAGCGATCACCGAAGGGTGGGTGCGGCCAATTTTAAACGATAGCCGCGATTTTATAATCAAGCAGGGCAGGCATCCAGTGGTAGAGGCGGCCCTAAAGGTTCAATCTTCTTCACTCTTTGTGGCCAATGATTGCATGCTCTGCAGCGCTAATGACATGATTTGGTTACTTACTGGTCCCAATATGGCAGGTAAATCAACGTTTCTGCGGCAAAACGCTTTGATCGCCCTACTTGCGCAAGCTGGGTCTTATGTACCCGCCGCCCATGCAGAAATTGGAATTGTTTCACAAATTTTTAGCCGTGTTGGCGCAGCTGATGATTTGGCGCGTGGCAGATCAACGTTTATGGTTGAAATGGTTGAAACCGCAGCTATTTTAAATCAAGCAGATGATCGAGCCTTGGTCATTCTAGACGAAATCGGTCGCGGCACCTCGACTTATGACGGGCTATCTATTGCTTGGGCCACCCTTGAACATCTACATAACGTCAACCAATGCCGTGCTTTATTTGCTACGCATTATCATGAACTCACGCAGCTTTCGACAAAATTAAAGCATGTGGACAACGCCACTGTGACGGTTCGTGAGTGGCGGGGTGAGGTAGTGTTTTTGCATGAGGTCAAAAAGGGGGCAGCAGACCGGTCTTACGGAGTGCAGGTTGCTAAGCTAGCTGGTTTGCCAAAATCCGTTTTAGAGCGGGCAAAGATTGTGCTGGAAGCACTGGAACGTGGGGAGCGTGACGGCCACAGTAAACAAATGGCACTTATTGATGACCTACCTTTATTCTCTGCTATAGCCGCAGCACCACCAATAAGGTCCTCAGCACTTGAGGACGCCTTAGAAAACATTCAGCCCGATTCAATTAGTCCAAAGGAAGCACTAGATTTAATCTATGAGCTTAAGGCAAAAATAAAAGTTTAGAAAAGGGCGGCCAAAGCCACCCAAATCTAATGGCCCTACAACGTACCTTAGCCCGGTGTGGAAGAAACACCCACCTGAGCAGGCCGCAACAAACGATCATGCAGCATAAAGCCCTCGGCCATCACCTGAATAATGTCACCAGCCTTGGTTCCGGGAGCCGGCGCCTCAAACATAGCTTCATGATCCTGTGGATTAAATCGATCTCCAATCTCTGGCAGAATGGGCTCAATACCATGCTTTTTGAAGATATTGACAATTTCACGCATAGTTAACTCAACGCCCTCAATCAACGCCGATGCAACCTCGCGTTGCTCATCGGTAGCAACCTCTAAGCCACGCTTGAGGTTGTCATACACGGGCAGAAGATCACGAGCCAGCTTAGAGCCGCCATAATTTTCAGCCTCACGACGATCTCGCTCACTTCGTTTACGGGAGTTCTCAGCATCAGCCAAGGCGCGCATCCACTTATCTTTCAGATCATCGCGTTCCACACGAAGTGCTTCAAGCTCAACACGCAAGGCATCAAGCTCGAGCTCTTCCTTGGTGTATTCATCTTCACCGTATTCTTCTTCTTCAGCAAGACTAATGTCTTGTAAAAAGTCTTCTTCGTTCTCTATCGCCATCTGGGCCTAACCTCGATCAGATAAAACTCGCCCAATCATCTGGGCGGTATAATTCACAATTGGCACAATCCTACCGTAATTCAAACGCGTGGGTCCAATTACGCCAATAGCACCAATAACCTTTCGGTCAGCGTTCATATAGGGAGAAATTACCAAAGAGGAACCCGAAAGTGAAAAGAGTTTGTTCTCAGAGCCAATAAAAATGCGAACGCCGTCACCTTCATCGGTTAATTGCAAGAATTCTGCAATATCACGCTTGCGTTCAAGGTCATCAAACAACACCCTCACCCGCTCCAAATCCCCTGCAGTGCCAGCTTTTTCTAAAAGATTCGACCTACCTCGCACAATCAGACGCTCATTATCTCCGCCAGCGTCTTGCATCACCGCAATTCCAGCCTCCACAAGGTTCGTGGTTAGCACATCAAGTTCAGAGCGATGCTTTTTTATTTCCAGACCGATTGTGGACTGAAGTTCTTGGAGTGTTTTTCCCTGACCAATAGCATTTAAAAAGTTTACTGCCTCTCGCATTTGGCTTGGGGTTTGGCCAATGGGTGGTCGGAAAACACGGTTTTCAACCTCTCCGTTCGCAAAAACTAGCACCACAAGAGCACGGTCTGTCGCTAAAGATACAAACTCAATGTGCTTTATGGCTGACGATTTTTTGGGCGCAAGCACTAAGGATGCCCCATGGGTCAAACCAGATAATGCACTGGACATACGATCAAGCATGCTAGTGACACTGTCACTTTCATCCATAGTGGCTGCAATCTTTCTTTGGTCAGCCTCGTCTGGGTCACCCACCTCCATGATACCATCCACAAACATCCGAAGGCCAAGCTCTGTAGGTTGACGACCTGCAGAAGTGTGTGGACTATCCAAAAGCCCCAAATCCTCTAAATCTTTCATTACGTTACGTATCGTAGCGGCACTCACCTGTTGGCTCATTTGCTGGGTCAACGTGTTGCTACCCATGGGCTCACCAGAAGAAAGATAACTTTCCACAATCCTCTGGAACACTTCGCGACTGCGCATGTCCATCTCTGAAAATAGTTCTTGTGACGAATCCATTCACCTAGCCCTTGCCATTTGGGGTGTGCATCGCATATTCGCCCATGAACACTGAGAGGACAAGCTATGCGACCATCCAATCGAAAATTAAATCAAATGCGCGACATTGTGATCGAAACGGGGGTCACGCGTCATGCGGAGGGCTCTTGTTTGATCAAGATCGGAGATACACATGTTTTGTGTACCGCCAGCCTAGAGGAGCGGGTTCCGTCTTTTCTGCGCAACTCTGGTCTGGGGTGGGTTACAGCCGAGTACGGCATGCTTCCTCGCGCAACCCACACGCGAATGCGACGGGAAGCTAAGAACGGCCAGTCTGGCCGTACACAAGAGATTCAGCGACTAATTGGCCGCAGCTTACGCGCCGGCGTCGATCGATCCGCCTTGGGCGAACGTCAGATCAGTATTGACTGCGACGTAATTCAGGCAGACGGAGGAACTCGTTGTGCAGCGATCACAGGCGGGTGGGTAGCTTTGAGCTTAGCTGTTCAAAAACTTATGAAGGCTGGCGATATCCGAAGTAATCCACTTTTAGATCCAGTGGCAGCAGTAAGCTGTGGTATTTATGCAGGTCAGGCAGTTTTGGACCTAGACTACCCAGAGGATAGCGAGGCCGGCGTTGACGGTAACTTCGTAATGCTGGGTTCAGGAAAAATTGTTGAAGTTCAGATGTCAGCCGAAGGCTCAACCTTTTCGCGCGATCAAATGGGACAATTGATGGACTTAGCAGAGGCGGGTGTTTCACAATTGGTGGAAGCACAGATGGCAGCCATTAGCTAATGCGCAAACTCACAGACACAAAAATCATTTTAGCTAGCCATAATAAAGGCAAGCTACGCGAAATCCAATTATTATTAGAACCCTTTGGGGTTGAGTGTGTGAGCGCAGGTGATCTTGGGCTAGAAGAGCCAGACGAAACTGAAACCTCTTTTGCTGGAAACGCACGACTAAAGGCACATTTTGCGGCGAAGGCGGCTGGCTTTCCAGCACTATCAGACGACAGTGGCATTTCTGTCGACGCTCTGGACGGAGCACCTGGCGTTTATACCGCTGATTGGGCTGAAACGTCTGATGGCCGAGACTTTAAGCTAGCTATGGCCAGGGTTTGGGGCAGGCTAGAGGCCGCAGCGGCACCACATCCGCGCAAAGCGCAGTTTAATTGCACGTTATGTCTGGCTTGGCCTGATGGTCATGACGAAATTTTTGCAGGTATTGCAGTAGGGTGCGTTGTTTGGCCAATGAGGGGAGTTCATGGTTTTGGGTTTGACCCGGTATTTCAGCCCGATGGCCATGCGCTGACTTTTGCTGAAATGCTACCAGAGCAAAAGCAACCCCTTACGCATCGGGCTGATGCCTTTGCCAAATTGGTGGCTGGCTGTCTTGAATGAAGATTGGCGCCATGGGGGTTTTGGGCTTTATATTCACTGGCCTTTTTGTGAAGCAAAGTGTCCATATTGTGACTTTAATTCTTACGTCAGCCCCAATGTAGATGATGGCATCTGGGAGAGGGCTCTGCTATCCGAATTGGACCGCCATGCAGAGCTTACACAGGGTCGGCTTTTAAACTCAATTTTCTTTGGCGGCGGCACACCCAGCCTAATGCCCCCTTCTACGGTGGAACGATTGATCAATCGTGCATTGGGCCACTGGACTGCTGCAAACAACATTGAGATCACCCTTGAAGCCAATCCATCCTCAGTGGAAGCAGCCCGCTTCACTGGCTTCCGCGCCGCTGGTGTTAACCGGATCTCAATGGGCATCCAAGCACTGAATGACCCTGATTTAAAACAGCTTGGTAGGCTTCACTCGGTAGCTGAAGCCATGGCAGCACTTGAAATTGCTAAGCAGACTTTTGACCGCGTTAGTTTCGATTTAATTTACGCACGACAGAACCAGTCCCTACCAGAATGGCGCTTAGAGTTGGCTAAAGCAATTTCATTGAGCGACGGCCACCTGTCGCTATATCAACTTACAATTGAGCCAGGTACAGCCTTCGGCTTTCGTGCCAAAGCTGGAAAACTGCGTGGCCTACCCGATGAAGATCTGGCTGCGGACATGTTTGATTTTACAAATGATACCTGCTCATCTGCAGGTCTTGCCGGATATGAGGTTTCAAATTATGCGTCTAGTGGCTTGGAATCATTACATAATATAATATATTGGCAGGGTGGGGATTATATTGGTATCGGTCCAGGGGCTCATGGGCGCTTGACCTTAGGTGGCAGGCGTATCGCGACACAGACAGCGCTTGCCCCAACAGCATGGTTGGACCGTGTTTCCTTCAGGTCTAGCGGCACAGTAAAGTCAGAGGTTCTTTCTAAAACTAGCCACGCAAATGAATTAATCATGATGGGTTTGCGGTTACAGGGTGGCATTTCGCGCTCCAGGGTGGAGGCGATTGCGGATCAGCCGCTACTGATCCCCAAGCATCTGATCGAGTTGGGCCTAATTAAATTAAACAACGACGAGGTTCGCGCCACCGACAGCGGCCGCCCCCTACTAAATCAACTTATTGAAGCAGTGATGTATTAGAGTCCTGCCAAGTGACGGCAGAGCTCATCGAGCTGTCCGAGGTCCTTGTAGCTTATTGTAACTATGCCACCCTCTTGACTAGAATTATGTGCAATCAACACATTCATTTTCAAAGCAGCTGATAAATCGCCCTCAAGGGCGCGGGTATCTGCATCTTTGTGCGAGCGGCTGGGTCGCTCTGACTTTAACACTTTTGGCTGCTTAACAAGCTTTTCAACCTGCCGGACTGATAGGCCGCGGCTAACGATAATGCGAGCCAGCTCTGAGGCATTGGGCGCAGTGATAAGGGCTCGAGCGTGACCACTGGACAGCTTGCCAACTACCACAAGTGCTTGAATATCTTCTGGGAGTGCCAAAAGTCTAAGGTTGTTAGCAATGTGGGGGCGAGATTTTCCGAGGGCCACAGCCATTTGCTCTTGTGTATGACCAAACTTGTCCATTAGCTGGCGGTACCCAATGGCCTCTTCAATAGGGTTAAGGTCTGATCGTTGGATATTTTCAACAATTGCAATTTCAAGAACATCTCGGTCAGAGAGCTTTCGAACAACTATGGGCAATTCATGCAGCTGTGCCATTTGTGCGGCGCGCCATCGACGTTCGCCAGCAACAATCTCAAAATCTCCAACTCGGCTAGGATGTGCGCGGACTAAAAGTGGCTGTATAATACCCTTTGACCGAATCGAATCAGCCAAATCACTTAGATCATTAGCATCAAAGTATCTGCGTGGTTGGTCAGGATTAGGGTGTATTTTCTCTATTGGGGCGAATGCACCAACCCTAAGTTCAGTCGGGGTAGAGCTTACATTGTTAACCACCGGCTCTATGTCAGCCATAAGGGCTGATAAACCGCGACCCAAGCCGCGTTGACGTTTGGTTGTATCGACCATTTAATTTCCTAACTTGACTGAGTCCGACGGGCAAGAATCTCTTGCGCCAATGCCCGATACGCCTTGGCACCCTTAGACCTGCTATCGTAACTTAAAACAGGCATAGAAAAAGACGGGGCTTCGCTAATACGCACATTCCTTGGGATAACAGTCTTAAATACCAATTCACCAAGATTCTCTCGAGCATCTTCTTCAACCTGTAAAGATAATCGGTTGCGACCGTCAAACATGGTGAGCACTACACCCTCAATCCTCAATCCTGGATTGCCAAGACTTCGCACCTCCCGAACTGACATTAAAAGCTGAGAGAGCCCCTCAAGCGCGAAAAATTCACTTTGCAGGGGAATTATTAAAGCGTCAGCGGCGATAAGGGCGTTTACAGTCAAAACATTAAGAGACGGTGGGCAATCAAAAAGGATATAGTCATATTGAGACAAGTCTGAGTTTGTTAGTACCGTTCGTAATAAATGACTTCTGTTTTTCGTGTTGGCGAGCTCTATATCAGCAGAGCTAAGGTCTGTAGTCGAAGGAACTAGAAACAAATTTTCAACATCTGTTTTTATTACAAAACGGTCCTCTAGAATCTCACCAACCAACACATCGTAAGTTGTGAACTCACGCCCATCAGCACCCGAGCCAAGCCCGGTTGACGCATTCCCCTGTGGGTCTAGATCCATAATCAGTACCCTATGCCCAACCTCAGCAAAGGCTGCAGCCAAGTTTAGGGTTGTGGTTGTCTTACCAACACCGCCCTTTTGATTAGCAATCGCAATTATTTTTGGCTTACCTTGTTGCACGCTGGATATTCCTAATGGTGAGAACCGCTGCGTCAGTGTTTGTTTGGCTCTTTATCACTTCACAATCAAATGACCACGATTGCCGTGCGGCTGCAAGCTCCTGCTGGTAACTTTGCCCCTTCATAAGCAAGCAAACACCACCCTCTTCAACCAAGTTTTCTACAAAACTTAATAATTTTGGAAGCGGTGCGAGGGCACGCGCAGATACCGTTGTCCCTCGTGGTAAATTCAAAGATTCAATTCTGGCATTATGAATTTGACAATTCAAGCCAAGCGTAGCTACCGCCTGACGCAAGAAAGTAGCTTTTCTAACATCGCTTTCAATTAAAACGACAGTAGTAGATGGTGCCGATTCCTTAAGAATTATAGCGATAACAATTCCAGGAAATCCGCCGCCGCTGCCAATATCGATCCAGAAATTACCGAGCTGGCCCATTGGAATGATTTGTACTGAATCTTCAACATGTCTACGCCAAATATCAGGCAAACTGCTTTTAGCTATCAGGTTAATGACGGGATTCCACTTCTCGACAAGCGCAACAAACGCCTCTAGTCGGCCCTGTGTTTCACGTGAAACATTAAGTTGGATAGAAAGTCCCCCTTTTTATATAGCTTTTTTTAACTTGTGCGACTTAAGCCTCAGCAACACTGCAGTAAGGGCGGCTGGCGTGATACCCTCTATATTTTTTGCTGCGCCCAAAGAGCGGGGCCTCGCCAACGATAGCTTGGATATCATTTCAGATGACAGGCCCGACACGCCTCGATATTCAAACTCAACAGGTATGTCTATGTTCAGATCTCGCGCCAAAGCCTCGATGTCTCGACCTTGGCGCTCAATATACGTTACGTAAAGCGCCTCCCGCGCCGCCTGTGTCAAAGAACTCAGCTCACAATCTCTCAGAGCTGGCTCAAGAGCTAGTAAGTGCTTGGTCGAAACACCCGGTATGGCCAGAAGCTCATGACCGTTTCGCCGACGCCCGTCTAAACCGAGCTCTATTCCCGCCACACGGGCCTGATTTGGAGACACAGCCATCTTTGATAGCGCTCCTCGACAGATATTAAGCTGATCAACCTTCTTCAGAAAGCTATTATATCGACCAGATGAAACGCAGCCGGACCTATAGCCCTGCTCTGTGAGCCTTTGATCAGCGTTGTCTGCTCGTAGCTTTAATCGAAACTCGGCTCGCGACGTAAACATTCTATACGGCTCAGTCGCTCCTCGGGTTGTTAGATCGTCTATCATAACGCCGATATAACTTGTACTCCGATCAAACCGAATAGGCTCAACGGCCTTTAGCTTCTTTGCTACGCCTATGGCAGCCACAAGGCCCTGAGCCGCAGCCTCTTCATATCCAGTAGTGCCGTTTATTTGCCCGGCCAGAAACAAACCACCCAACAAAGAAGATTCCAAATCAGAGGATAATCCCTGCGGATTTAAAAAATCGTATTCGATTGCATAGCCCGGTTGGAGAACCTCAACACCCTCTAAACCCACAATAGAGCGAACATACTTGTATTGAACATCTTCTGGTAATGATGTTGAAATACCATTTGGATACACACAGTTAGTCGAAAGACCCTCCGGCTCTAAAAAAATTTGATGGCTGGTCTTATCAGAAAATCGTATAATTTTATCCTCAATGGAGGGACAATAGCGCGGCCCAATTCCCTCGATATGCCCCCCATACATTGCCGAACGACCTATGTTTTCTCTTATAATATCGTGTGTTGCTGCATTGGTGTGGGTTATCCCGCAGCCAACCTGCCTTACGGTAGGGGTGCTGGACAGAAAAGATAGCATGGCTGGGCACTCATCTGCAGGCTGAATCTCCAACTGTTGCCAGTCTATAGTGTCACCATTTAAACGTGGTGGAGTTCCAGTTTTGAGCCGACCAAAAGTGGCGCCTAGAGATTCCATTTGTACTGATAACTTATCGGCCGCGCCCTCACCCATTCGGCCAGCAGAAACACGCTTATCACCAATATGGATTGTCCCACGCATAAATGTACCAGCAGTTAATATTACAGCACTAGCCAACACCTCAGACCCATCTGATAATTGCACCCCGGTAACCACGCCCTTACTTGACAACAGTGCTGATGCCTCACCTTCGATAGTGATAAAGTCCTGTTTTTCCAATAGTAATTGAATTGCTTCTAGATATAGCTTGCGGTCAGACTGGGTTCTTGGTCCCTGCACGGCAGGGCCCTTACTGCGGTTCAATAGTCGAAATTGGATACCAGACATGTCAGCTGCTGTACCCATAATACCATCTAACGCATCAATTTCTCGAACGAGGTGGCCCTTTCCCAGACCGCCGATCGCCGGATTACAGGACATAACACCAACCGTAGTTTTGTCCAGGGTTACAAGCGCAGCCTTAAGCCCATAACGGCAAGCGGCGTGGAGGGCCTCACAGCCCGCATGCCCACCACCAACTACGACAACATCAAAATGTTTCACGTGAAACAGCCCCCTACTTCCCTAAGCAAAAACTTGAGAAGATTTCATCCAGCACTGATTCTATATCAATTTTACCAAAAACGAAATCCAATTCACTTAGCGCAAAATAAAGCTCCTGACAGGCCAACTCAAAGGGTAGTGGCTTTTGATCGATTAGCTCTAAGGTCCTTGTGAGCACAACACTGGCAGCCCGCAAACCTACAACCTGCCGCTCGCGAATTGCGACCACATCAGTTGGTGTTTTTTGCATCAACTTATCTGAAATTAATTGCAGAAGATTTGATACGCCCAGTCCAGTCTTTCCAGATACCGACAACTCACACGATAGCCTTTCATCAGCCTTGCTTAATACAACAAAATCATCTGGACGTGCGATAAGTGGTAGCGTTTCATCGATGGAGTCCACCAAAAATAATCTAATGTCCGCTTCGTTAGCTCTTGAGTAGGCCATTGATATGCCAAGGTTTTCTATATCATCTTCTGATTTTCGTAGACCGGCTGTATCAAGGAATGTTACGGCTAGCCCCATAAGATCAACACGTACCTCAATTACATCACGGGTTGTTCCTGCCACATCAGATGTAATAGCGGCCTGCCGTCCCGCAATAGCGTTAAGCAAGGTTGATTTTCCAACATTAGGCAACCCAACTATTGCCACAACAAAACCAGAGCGAATTTTTGAGGCAATTACAGATCGCTCTAGAATCGTAGAAATAGAGATCTGCGTTTGGCCAACCAGATCTGCCACCTCCAAATATAAGTCACTTGGAATTTCTTCATCCGAGAAATCAATACTAGCCTCCAAAAGAGCGGCTGCGCGTAGTAAATTAGTGCGCCAAACCGCACCCACGTCACCAAAACTCCCATCAAGAACTCGAATGGCCTGTTGCCGCTGTGATTCGGTTTCCGCGTCTATAAGATCTGCCAACGCTTCCACCTGATTTAGATCAAGCTGACCATTTTCAAGCGCCCGCCTAGTAAATTCCCCTGGTTCAGCTAACCGACACTTATCACATTTAGACAACTCACTTAGCAGCCGTGCAACAGTAGCCAGACCTCCATGTACATGAAATTCCACAACACGTTCACCAGTAAAGCTTGCGCCAGCTTCAAAGCAAAGTACGACAGCACGATCTACCAAGCTACCGTCACTGGCCC
>CESI01062211.1_pt1 | contig 16706 bp, 17 predicted proteins | sample 356301 | NCBI WGS metagenome assembly CESI01 (sample SAMEA2621423, study PRJEB7988) | marine metagenome | biome: marine biome (ENVO:00000447); feature: deep chlorophyll maximum layer (ENVO:xxxxxxxx); material: "saline water (ENVO:00002010), including plankton (ENVO:xxxxxxxx)" | depth 40 m | reverse complement strand
ATTACAGCCGCTGTGGAGCGCACTTGGTATATCATCACAGTGTCTTTTGCCGGTCTTAAACAGATGATTTTGGGTTCAATCAGCGCCTGTAACTTATCAGGGCCCGTTGCAATTGCCGAGACTGCGGGGCAGGTGGCCAGCCAAGGTGCCTTGCCGTTTTTGGCTTTGATTGCTGGGTTGTCGACGGCGGTGGGCTTGATGAACCTGTTTCCGATTCCAGTTTTGGATGGTGGGCATTTGTTATTTTGCGCCTATGAAACGATTACCGGACGCAAGCCAAGTGATTCTGTGCTGCAGTTTTTGATGACATTTGGGCTGGTCTTGGTCTTGGGTCTGACTGTTTTTGCTGTTGTGATGAATTCAATCTGCCCATGAGTATACTCTGGGGCGAATTATCCTGCTCAAACTATAGTTGGTTTTGACTCGTGTGCAGTGAGGCGGTAAGTTTACTAGATATTGTACATGCCATTACTTGGGGGCCGATGTGATGAAATTTTTTAAAGCCAAGAGGAGTTGGGCAACCGTTCTAATCCGCTGTATTTTTGCGGCAGCTTTTGCTGTTCTCTGCCTCGTGCAGATCGCGCAGGCTCAGGGTTTTAAAATCTCATCTGTGACCATTGAGGGTAACCTACGAATCGAAACTGCCACCATCGAATCCTTTACGAACATTGAAGTAGGCAATTTTCTGAGTATCGGTGAAGTCAATGACGCGGTTCAACGTGTGCGTGATTCCAAATTGTTTAAATTTGTCTCCGCCGATGTTAAAGGCTCTGATCTGAGAATAACTGTTGTTGAGTTTCCAACCGTGAATCTCGTGGCTTTCGAAGGCAATGATCGGCTTGATGAAGGCCAATTGAATGCTTTGGTACGCACTGTACCGCGCCGTGTGTATTCGGTAAGTGAAGTCCGCGATGATGCAAAGTCCATCGCCGCTGCCTATGCCAACCAGGGACGTATAGCTGCCAGTGTTGAACCGCGCATCATTCGCCGCTCGGACAATCGCGTGGATGTGGTGTTTGAGATCATTGAGGGTGGCGTTGTTGAAATTGAACGAATCTCTTTCGTGGGCAACCGCGCCTTCTCAGACAGTCGCTTGCGTCGCGTTTTGAACACAAAACAGGCAGGTTTGCTGCGCTTGCTGATCAAGCGTGACACTTTTATCCAAGATCGTATCGAGTTCGACAAACAGGTTTTAAAGGATTTTTACTTTTCCCGTGGCTATGTAGATTTTCAAACGTTGTCAGTGAATTCCGAATTGTCAAAAACGCGTGAAGCTTTCTTCGTCACCTTCCAAGTTCAAGAAGGCCAGCAGTTTTCATTTGGGAAAATCACCACGTCATCTGATCTATCCAGTGTGGATGTAGAAGAGTTTGCCCTCACGATCAAAACTGTTGAGGGTAAAGCCTACTTTCCTGGAGCGGTTGAAAACACAATAGAACTGATGGAGCGCCGGGCTTTAGAGCTGGGTTTGGATTTTATTCGGGTTGAGCCGCGTGTCACCCGTAATTATGAAAATATGTCTTTAGACATTAATTATGTACTATCTCGTGGTCCTCGCGTTTTTGTCGAAAGGATTGATATTTCTGGTAACAGTACTACCTTGGATAGAGTGATAAGGCGTGAATTTAAGGTTGTTGAGGGTGATGCTTTTAACCCACGTGAAATGCGCGCAACTGCTGAACGCATTCGTGCGCTCGGCTTTTTTGGCGACACAGAATTGACTGCTAAAGAAGGGTCTGCGCCCAATCAGAAAATTGTGGATGTATTGGTTTCTGAAAAACCGACAGGCAGTCTAAGTTTTGGTGCAAATTATAATTCTGCCAATGGCGTTGGTTTTATGGCGAACTTTAGAGAAAAAAACTTTTTGGGTCGTGGCCAGTCTCTTGATTTCAATTTGAACAATACAACGAGCACTACAACCTTAGAATTTGGTTTTGATGAGCCGGCAATTCTCAACCGCGATATAGGTTTTAATTTTAGCTTCCGCCATGGAACTACGAATGCCAATAATGCTAGGTATGATACTGAGAATTTATTATTATCAACGGCTCTGCGGTTCCCGGTCAATGAATTTGGAGCGCTGCAAGTGAAGGCGTTTTATAAATCAGAACTACTAAATAATATAACATCGGCATCTAAAGTTCTATTAAACGAAGGTGATGGGTCTCGGGTTTCGGGTCTGGGTTTTGGTTATTCTTACTCCCTTGATAATAGAGAAAAAGGCGGTATTCCAATAGGTGGTACGTTTTTAAAATTCTCACAAGATTTATTGCGTGTAAGTGGCAGTAGCCTGGTTGAGACAACTTTTAAAATTGGAAGAGAGACTTCCTTCAGAAATGAAGACATTAGAGTATCCGCAGTTTTTGAAGCTGGCTCAGTTGGCTTCCTAGATAATAAGAACACACGCGTCACTGATAGGGTTTTTCTAGGGAGCAATATGTTCAGGGGATTTGGGCCAGGGGGCTTGGGGCCGCGCGAAACTAATGGAACAACTATCAATGATGCACTGGGCGGTAACCACTTTACTGTGGCACGATTTGAGGCGCGGGCTCCCTCAGGACTTCCGGAAGAGTATGGAATTGAGTTGGGTACTTTCATGGATGTGGGCTCCGTCTGGGGGTTGGATTCTGAGACTGTAGCCGCTGCTGATGTCGGGACAATTAAACAGGAAGATTTTTCCATTCAATCAGTGGTAGGTGCCTCTTTATTTTGGACTACCCCAATCGGTCCGTTACGGTTCAATTGGAGCAGACCACTTAACAAATCATCTTATAATATCTATGAGAATTTTGACCTCACAATAGCGACTTCGTTCTAAAGATGGGGCGGATCTGGGGCAGTAATACTATCCTCTTGTTTTTGAGTTGCATATGGCTGGCCTTGCCGCTGCCCGTATTGGCGCAAGCCTCTGGAATTTTGGTGATGGATCTTGATCGCGCCTATGAGACCTCGAAATTTGGTCTGTCTATTCGCGATGCATTTAATATCGATAACCAGTTACTCACTGACGAAAACGTGACCATTCTGAATGCCCTGAAAGAGGAAGAGCTTCAACTTACCGAAGATCGTACCACTCTGTCGTCGGAAGACTTCGCCATTGCTGCTGCAAATTTTGACACCAAGGTGCAAGAAATTCGTAGGCTTCGTTTGCAGAAAATCCGACAAGTTGACGAGCGTTTCAAACGTTTGAAGCTCTTTTTTTTCCAGCGTATCAACCCATTTTTAGATGTGGTGATGCAAGAGTTTAACGCTACTGTAATTTTAGAGAAAGGCTCAGTGGTGCGCAGTATTGAGGCCATCGACATCACAGATCTTTTGGTTGAGCGCGTGGATCAAGCCTTTCTCGCCAGCTCAAAATTTGGGATCCAACCCTAAAAACTAGCAACCTGTTGCACCAGATGCCGGGGCTTGTTAGATGATGACCACATCAAGGAACAACCGTATGATTGAACTCGTAAGTGCTGACATTCAACTGATCCAAGCCATCTTGCCACATCGCTACCCGTTTTTGCTGGTTGACCGTGTGGAAGACATCGATGGGGTGAAATCCGCACGTGGGATCAAGAACGTCACGATGAACGAGCCGCATTTTCAAGGTCATTTTCCTGGCACGCCGATTATGCCGGGTGTGACAATCATCGAAGCCTTGGCTCAAACAGCAGCTGTTATGGTGGGTGTGACCCATAAATTAGCCAATACCAATATGTTGATTTACTTTATGGCCATTGATAAGTGCAAATTTCGCCGCAAGGTTGTGCCAGGCGATGTGTTGGAACTGCATGTAGAAACGCTGCGCAGTGGTTCTAAAATTTGGAAATTCAAAGGCCGCGGATTGGTGAACGGCGAGATGGCAGCTGAAGCTGAATTTACCGCCATGATGGATTTGCCGGAGAAAGCCAAATGAGCATCCACGCCTCAGCCTATATCCACGCTTCGGCGGTGATTGAACCTGGGGCCGTTATTAGTGCTGGCTGTGAAATTGGTCCATTTTGCTGGATTGGGGCCAATGTGCAATTGGCGGAGAATGTGGCTTGCCTGTCACATGTCGTCATTCGTGGCCATACTCAAATTGGCTCTGAAACTAAGGTTTTTTCCTTCGCAGTCATCGGGGAAATACCGCAAGATTTGAAGTTCAACGGCGAAGAATCCACTTTGAAAATTGGCCAGCGTACCACCATTCGCGAGCACGTTACCGTCAATACGGGCACCCAGGGTGGGGGCGGGCTCACATTCATTGGCGACGATTGTTTGCTGATGGCTGGCTGCCATATCGCCCATGATGCGCGTTTGGCCAATCGGATCATAATTGTGAATTCTGCTGCGATTGCTGGTCACGTGGTGATTGAGGATGATGTGATTGTGGGTGGTCTGAGCGGCATCCATCAATTTGTGCGTCTCGGCAAGGGTGCTATCATCGGTGCTGTGACTATGGTGACCAATGATGTGATCCCGTATGGTTTGGTGCAAGGGCCGCGTGGGCAATTGGACGGCCTCAATTTGGTGGGCCTCAAACGGCGCGGGATTGATCGCAGCGATATAACCTCCCTACGAGCGGCATTTCAGATGTTGGCACAAGGAGAAGGGGCGTTCCAAGATCGTGCTAAGCGATTGGGCGAGGAAACGGACAGCGACTATGTGCAGGAAATTGTCAACTTTGTAATGGGCGACAGTGGCCGTTCATTTCTCACACCGGGATGATCTGATGCTGGCGCTCATATGCGGGCAGGGCGCTTTGCCTAGTCTTATTGCCCAAAGCTGTACCAAGCCTCCTTTAATTGCCTGTTTGATCCAGTTTCAGCCCGATGAACTGCCCCCTGATGTTGAATTTCGTCTAGAAACTCTTGGTTCATTTTTAGAGCAACTCACAGAGAAAGGGATCACGCAGGTTTGCTTTGTGGGTGCTATTAGGCGCACAGAAATTGATCTAACACTCATAGATGCCGCCACGCAGCCATTGGTGGCCCGCATTGCGTCTGCATTGGTCCAGGGCGATGATGGGGCCTTGAAGATTGTGATTGAGATTTTCGAACAGTGGGGCTTTACTGTGGTTGGTTTTGATCAAATTGCGCCGGACTTGTTGCCACCTGTGGGGGTCTTGACTGCGCGCGCTCCACAACTTCACGACCAAGAGGATGCTGCGCGGGCGGCAGCTGTGATTGCGACCATCTCACCTTTGGATCTTGGGCAAGCCTGCGCCGTTGCAAGTGGCCATGTGCTTGCGGTTGAAGCCTTTGGTGGCACTGAATGGATGCTGCACTCATTGACTACCCGGGATGAGGCATGGCCTAAGGGTGGAATTTTATTTAAAGCCCCTAAAAATGGCCAAGACCGCCGGGTTGATCTTCCGGCCATTGGGCTGGCCACCTGTCAGCAAGTCAAACAAGCCGGTTTGGAAGGCATTGTCATCCACCATGGCGGCGTGGTGGTGCTGAATTTGGCGCAGGTGATTGCCGAGGCCAATAGGCTTGGGCTGTTTATCTGGGTGCGTGAGGATCAGCTATGAAAATTTTTATTCTGGCTGGTGAAGCATCTGGAGATCGCCTTGGCGCGGCCCTGATGCAAGGCTTACAAAAGGCCGTTCCGGTTGTTGAGTTCCAAGGGGTAGCTGGTCCTGAGATGCAGATGCAGGGCATAAAGAGCCTGTTTGATATGTCTGAACTTTCGGTTATCGGGCTTGCAGAGATATTGCCGAAATACATGAGGTTGCGACGTCTGTTGGTACAAACCGTCGATGCTGTGCTCGTATGGAAGCCAGATGTTTTGATCACCATCGACAGCCCAGATTTCTGCCTGAGGGTGGCCAAGGCTGTCCGGGCTGCAAACCCTTCGATCCGGACGGTGCATTATGTGGCGCCCACCGTTTGGGCTTGGCGGCCAAAACGGGCACGAAAGATGGCGCAATTTATCGACCACGTCCTAGCCCTTTTCCCTTTTGAGCCTCCTTATATGGAGGCGGAAGGCATGGCTTGTGATTTCGTAGGTCATCCGATTACAGCGATGCCATCAGCCACCAAAACAAAAATTGCAGAATTTCAAAGTTCTGTTGGTCTTGATCCCATGTGTTCAGCATTGGTTGTATTGCCCGGATCTCGGCGCTCAGAAGTGCAACGGCTGTTGCCTGTGTTCTGTGAGGTGCTGTCGGAGCTGGAGTTTTCCGAGACTCAACTGATTTTCCCGACTCTGCCGCATTTGGTGCAGGTGGTGCGGGATCAGGTGGCAGGCCTGTCGCAAGACTGCTTTATTATGGCTGGAGAAGGGCTGTCAGCTGAGGCAGCCGCCGCGCAGCGATTTACAGCCTTTGCCACAGCGCAGGCTGCCTTGGCCACCTCCGGCACGGTATCGCTTGAGCTGGCCGCTGCAGGCACGCCAATGGTGATTGCCTATGATATGGGTCTGGTGTCGCGGGTAATTATTGGTGCGATGCTTCGCGTGGATACCGTGACATTGGTGAACCTTGTGTCAGAGACCCGGGATGTGCCTGAGTTTATCGGAAAAAACTGTAAGGCGGATTTGATCGCGCCTGCATTGGCTCAAATTTTACAAAACCCGCAGGCACAAGAGCATGCGATGCGAACCACGATGGAACGGTTGGGACAAGGTGATCTGGCTTTGGCTGATGGTGCAGCGCAAGCTATCTTGGCTCGGCTTTAACCTCGGCTGATCCAACCGCCGCCCAAAACCCGGCTGCTGTTGGGATCATAAAATACGCAGGCTTGCCCCGGTGCGACACCTTCTTCAGCCATAATCAATTCGACCACGGCTTCGGTGTTCGAAATTGGCCGCAAGATTGCATCCTTTGGTGGACGGGTCGAGCGCACTTTGGCAGCGATCTTCCATTCAGCCTTAGACATTAATGGCTCATCACCAAGCCAGTTCACCTCTTTTAAACTCACTTGCCGCGTGGCTAGCATCTCTTTTGGCCCAACGATCACCTGCTTGAGGCCAATATCCAAGCGCAAAACGTAGATTGGGTCGATCAAGCCGCCAATGCCCAATCCGCGACGCTGGCCGATTGTGTAATGGATGATGCCATCGTGCCGGCCCAAGAAATTGCCCTGAAAATCTACAATATCACCGGGCTGCGCAGAATCGGGATGCAGTTTTTTGATTACAGCGGCATAGTTGCCATCAGGCACAAAGCAAATGTCCTGACTGTCAGGTTTATCCGCCACGCCCAGCCCGTATTTAATGGCCAAAGCACGGGTTTCAGCTTTGGACGTGAGATGCCCAAGCGGGAAGCGTAGATAACCCAGCTGTTCAGGGCTGGTAGAAAACAGAAAATAGCTTTGATCACGTTGGTGATCCGCAGCCATGTGCAATTCGGCGCCCAAGGGGCCGTCTTTGCGTTGGATATAATGCCCGGTTGCCATGCAATCAGCGTCAAGGTCCTTGGCGGTTTGCAGCAAGTCTTTGAATTTCACCCGTTCATTGCAGCGAATGCAGGGTACAGGGGTAGCGCCCGCAAGATAGCTTTCGGCGAAATCATCAATTACAGATTCACGAAATTTATTCTCATAATCAAGTACATAATGCGGAAAATTCAAGTCCTCCGCCACGCGTCGCGCGTCATGAATATCAAGCCCTGCGCAACAGGCTCCTTTTTTAGCCAATGCAGCACCATGGTCATAGAGTTGCAGTGTGATGCCCACAACATCATAGCCCTGCTGCGCCAAATCGGCTGCCACAACCGAGCTGTCAACGCCACCAGACATGGCCACAACAACGCGAGTATCTTTGGGAGCCTTTGCAAATCCGAGAGAGTTTAGGGGTATATCATTGGGCATTTGGGGCCGATCAGTCCTGCTGAATTTAGCACAATTTGTAATAACAATAATCGGGCGCTTCCAAGCACATTAATTAGTCTGCGGTCAAGTGCCGTTTACATAAGAAGTGAAAACCATGTATATTGAAAAGTTTCAAGGCCCCCGCACCATGCAATTGCCCTATGGCAATTTTATGGGTTGTGCAGATATGCCTCAGAAATTCACCAAACGTTGGGTGGCATCGAGAAAGGCGACGGTGGTGAACAGCGGTGCTGTTCTGGTCTATTTCATTGAAAGGGCATTTAATTTATATGTGTTGTCACATGATGAACATACCATCTGGGAGATAGCTGTTGCGCATTATGGCGAACGCGCCTTGGGGGTGACATCGTTGAAAAATATCAACAACCTGAAAAATAATTTACTTTTTTATATCCAGTTATTGAAAATAATTTATTTGGGATATTGGTGCGTATACTTTTGAATAAAATACTCCGGAAACTTCTAAGAGTATCGAGCGGATATTAGGCCATACCATTTTCAACGTATATGCAACGGATTTGGGGGAGGAAGGCGTCGATCTTGCTAGGCTCTACGACTATGACTAAGATTTGATTTTGCTTAATCTTGGGCTTCCTGACACAAACGGGCATGATGTGCTGCGAGATCCAAAGCCCGCGGATGTGGCAAAGGAACTTGCTATTTCTGCTTAATCTCTCAAATGAAGGCAAAAGCGCTCTGGACGGCCTGAGATCCTAATTGTAGTTTGGGACTCAGAATCTGGGGATTTTCATGCCGCAAAACCAACCAGTATCAGATCTGACTGAAGAGCAAGCGCGCGCCGAATTGGCGCGCTTGGCTGATGCGTTGGGCAAGGCCAACATTGATTATCATGGTGAAGATTTACCAACGCTGGATGACGCAGCCTTTGATGGCTGGAAAAGGCGCAACCAAGAAATTGAGGCCCTTTTCCCAGCGCTAAAACGCGTCGATAGTCCATCTGATCAAGTGGGTGCCCGACCGAAAGATGGGTTTGGCAAGATCAGGCACAGCCAGCGAATGCTGTCATTGGGCAATGCCTTTAGTGCTGACGACGTACAAGAGTTTGTGGCGCGGATGAAAAAATTTCTAAGCATTGATCCTGATCAAGCCTTGCGTATGACCGCAGAGCCAAAAATTGACGGGCTGTCGCTTGCGGTGCGCTATGAGGAGGGGCGTTTGGTGCATGCTGTCACCCGTGGTGATGGAGAGGTTGGCGAGGATGTGACCGCCAATGCAAAAACCGTCGCTGACATTCCGCAAAACCTAATCGATGCGCCGGACATCTTTGAGGTGCGCGGCGAGGTCTATATGACCCATGCAGATTTTGCAGCTCTGAATGAGACACAGGCGCAGTTGCGGCAAAAGCCCTTTTCAAACCCGCGCAATGCGGCTGCGGGTTCGTTGCGCCAGTTGGATGCAGAAATCACCCGAGCGCGACCCTTACTGTTTTTCGCCTATGCCTGGGGTGAGCTGTCTGAGCCCTTGGGGGTGACGCAATCTGAGGCGGTGATGCGCTTGCAGGACTTAGGTTTTTCAACCAACCCATTGTTTATTAATTGCGAAACGTTAACGGAGCTTATGGCCCATTATGCCCAGATTGAACGTGAGCGTTCGGATCTTGGCTATGACATTGATGGCATGGTTTATAAGGTGGATGATCTGGCACTACAGTCTCGGCTTGGTTTTCGTGCCACCACGCCGCGTTGGGCCACTGCCCATAAGTTCCCGGCCGAACTGGCTTGGACAGAATTACTGGATATCGACATTCAAGTTGGGCGAACCGGGGCCCTAAGCCCGGTTGCACGGCTTAATCCGATAACGGTTGGTGGCGTTGTGGTGTCGAATGCCACGCTTCACAATGAGGATTACATAGCAGGCCGCGACAGCAAGGGTGGAAAAATTCGGAGCGGTAAAGATATTAGGATCGGTGATTGGGTGCAGGTCTACCGCGCGGGCGATGTAATCCCTAAAATTGCAGATGTGGACCTGTCACGCCGTTTTGCTGAGAGCGTGGTTTTTGATTTTGCCGCGAAGTTGAAGCAAGAAGGCATCGAAGGTAGCCGCGACCCGGGCGATGCGGTCTGGCGCTACTCCGGATCTGAACCCTTACCAGATTTGGCGATTGAGACTCTGAGACATTTTGTATCCCGGCAAGCCTTTGACATTGAAGGTCTTGGTGCTAAGCAAATTGAACAATTTTATCACCGAGGCTGGATCTGCACACCGGTTGAAATTTTCACTCTAGAAACGCGGTTTGGGTCGGGCCAGTTGCAACAGCTGAGCAAGCTGGAAGGCTGGGGCATAAAATCGGCGAAAAACTTGTTTGATGGGATCAATGAAAAGCGGCGTATCGCTCTGCATCGGCTGATCTTTGCCCTGGGAATTAGACATGTGGGTGAGGGGGCGGCCAAGCTTTTTGCTAACCGGTTTATAACTTGGCAGGCTTTCGAGGATGCCATGTGTGCCGCAATACCATACAGTGAGCCTTGGGCCACTTTGGTCGACATTGATGGGATTGGGGCCGTAATGGCAAAATCTGTTGTCGCGCCGTTTCAGGATTCTGAGCGTTTGTCAGCGATACGGAATCTGGTGGCTAAGCTGGATGTGATCCCCGCGGAACAGATTGACACTTCCAGTAGCTCTGTTGCCGGCAAAACAGTGGTGTTCACCGGCACGCTCGAGAAGATGACCCGCGCCGAGGCCAAGGCCCGCGCGGAAAACCTTGGGGCAAAAGTCTCGGGATCTGTGAGTGCGAAGACGGATATCTTAGTTGCAGGGCTCGGCGCCGGATCTAAAGCTAAAAAAGCGGTTGAGTTGGGCATATTCACTTTAGATGAGGATAGCTGGATTTCATTGATCGAGGAACTATGAGCGGGCGTCCCGAAATTCTATTTCCGCTATTTTCGGATCTAACCAGCCTTCCGGGGGTAGGAGACAAAATCGCGACATCCTTTGGGGCTTTGAAAGTCACCAAACCGCGGGATTTGATTTTTACCTTACCGCATTCTGTGGTGGATCGGCGCGTGGTGCCCACGGTCCAAGGGCTGCCGGCGCTGAAAACTGTGACGGTGCAGGTGACTGTTCTACAGCATGTGCCGTCGTGCACTCGGGGCAAGCCATACCGTGTGATTGTTAAAGATGCGCAGACCACAATTGAGTTGATCTATTTTCATTCGCGCGGTGAATACCTTGATAAATTGCTGCCCGTAGGGGAGCAGAGGCTGATTTCTGGCAAGCTGGAGGTGTTTGATCACCGCGCGCAGATGGTACATCCTGACTATGTGCTGGGCCCGGATGAATACAGCGACCTGCCAAGCTTTGAGGCGGTCTACCCGCTCGCTGCTGGGATCACCCCGAAGGTGATGGTGAAGGCCGTTGCGGGCGCGTTGGACCGTATGGTTGCATTGCCTGAGTGGATTGAACCATCGGTGTTTCGCGATCGCAATTGGCCTGATTTTGCCACTGCGTTGCAGCAGGCCCATGCCCCGCAGTCCCCAAATGACATTTCAGCTCATGCTCCAGCACGTGAACGCTTAGCCTATGACGAGTTTTTGGCCCATCAGCTGACAAAAGCCATCGCCCGCAGTCAAGCGCGGGTTAAAACGGGGCGCGCCACAGTGGGTGACGGCCGGTTGCAAAGTAAAGTCATGGCGCAGCTCCCATACAGGCCCACCGGTGCACAAGCTCGAGAGATTGAGGAGATTGGTGCCGATATGGCAAGCCCGCGCCGGATGAATCGCTTGCTGCAAGGAGATGTAGGCGCGGGGAAAACCTTGGTGGGTTTCATGGCCTTGTTGCAGGCCGTTGAAGCTGGAGGGCAGGGTGTCTTGATGGCCCCCACTGAAATTCTGGCCCGTCAGCATCTTGAGGGGTTGCGACCATTGGCACATAGCGCGGGTGTGCGGTTGGAAATGTTGACTGGAAGAGACAAAACTGGCGGGCGTCGGCAAAAACTAGCGGATTTGGCCTCGGGTGAGATCAATATCCTTGTGGGCACTCATGCGGTGTTTCAAAAGGACGTTGAATTTTGCGATCTCCGTTTGGCGATCATCGATGAGCAACACCGCTTTGGCGTCAACCAAAGGCTGGCCTTAGGAGAAAAAGGTACCAAAGTGGATGTGCTGGTGATGACGGCAACACCGATTCCGCGTTCGCTTGAATTGGCACAATATGGCGATATGGATGTATCGGTGCTTAATGAAAAGCCACCGGGCCGCAAACCCATAACCACTGCTGCGGTGCCCTTGGCCCGATTGCCGGATGTGATTACCAAGCTCAAAGCGGCGATTGCGTCTGGTCGGCAGGCCTATTGGGTTTGCCCTTTGGTTGAAGAAAGTGAGTTTATGGATCTCACCGCTGCTGAGGAGCGGTTCAAAGTGTTGCGCGCGGCCTTGGGCGATGCGCATGTGGGATTGGTCCATGGGCAATTGCCACCAATGGAAAAAGATGCCGCGATGGCGGCTTTTGTGGTGGGTAAAACTCAAGTGTTGGTGGCTACCACGGTGATTGAGGTTGGGGTAGATGTACCCAACGCCACGATCATGGTGATTGAACGGGCAGAGAACTTTGGCTTGGCGCAATTGCATCAGCTACGGGGCCGGGTGGGGCGTGGTAAGGCGGCCTCAACCTGCCTGTTGATCTATCAACCCCCTTTGACCCAATCCGGTGAACGTCGCATGGGAATTTTGCGTGACACAGAAGATGGCTTTCGGATTGCCGAGGAAGACCTAAAAATGCGCGGAGCGGGCGACGTTATTGGTACGGCCCAATCTGGGCTCCCTCAGTTTAAAATGGCGGACTTAGAGACCCAAACCAGCTTAATGGCCACCGCCCATCAAGACGCACGGATGCTGCTTCAAACTGATCCTGGCCTCACAAGCCCAAGAGGAAAGGCCACTAGAACCCTTCTTTGGTTGATGGAACAAGATATAGCAATGACATTAATATCAGTTGGTTAATAATTTTGTTCACAAATGTTCTTATTTAGTTCTTTACAAAAATTAGAACATATGAAAACAAAATAAAAACAAGATCAACTGGGAGCTAAATATGGAAAATATCTTCGCCACACACCGCATGGATCGTGCCGCTGAATCGCGCCGCCTGGAAACCAAAGAAGCCATCAAAGATGCCATTGGTGCATTTGCGATTATCGCAATGCTCTATGTGGGTCTATTTATTCCGAGCCTGTAAATAGAATCGCCTGAGACCTTTCATCTGCTCAATGGCAAGGTTATCTGTGGGCATTCATACCCAGCAGGGCTTTGTTATTTTTGTGATGCTGCGCGATAAGTTTCTTTCGCAATTTGCCGTAGGGTATATGGGCTTCGGCCGATGTGCGGACTGTGTAAGTGGCCAAATTTTGGAAAATTGTTAATATTCCATGGCGGGCGGATGGGGAAATTGATTTCAGTGCCTCAGGGCCGGTGTAGAGACTTTCATTGGGTGCGCGTTCCGCATAGATGATTTTATGGCGATCAAAAAGCAGATGGATATAATCGACCTCGATTAAATCTAGCTCAATGAAAATTCCGGGTAAGATTACAAGCTTTATCGAGGGAATCAACACATCTCTCACCCCAAATATACGCTGTGATATGTATGAAGAGACCAACATACGATGTTGCCGCGAGACCAAGAGATCACGGTGATGCATGCCAGGCCCCAAGGATCCTGCTAAAATCTGAACGGAACGCAGCTTATAGCCGTGAGACTGCGCTGGGAGTTTAACTGGGCGCGCCCAGTCTAACTGATCTGCTGGTTGCCATGATCTTGGATTGTGACCAAATTTCCTGGTATTAGACTTTCAAAAAATTGTGGGCCGTCTGGCGTGGTGATTTTGGTGCCGGGGGTGAAACAGCCAGGGATTTGTGGGACGATACAGGCGTAAGGGGCGGCACCGCCGTGACAAATCTAGCTAGGTTATAGGTAATCCCATCCAACACGTTTTCAGAGAACATGAGGTCGCTAAAAGTAATGCTCAGGCGCCGCATCCTCCAAGTGACAAAGCTGGAGCCATCAGAGCCGGGCACAGTCCAAGACCCTCCGATCGAGGTATTGGTGTTGACAAGAATCCCGTTGTAGGATTTGAGTTGTTGGACACCATTGTTGAGGTTTTTTATTTCGGTGTCGTTGTCCGGAATGATCAGCGTGAGCACCGCGGTGCTCATCTCATGATGGGTAAATGAGCCGGTCTCACCCCAATTGAAACTTGCGCCCAACACATTGTCCGCATTGCCATCGATTGCGTCCACGGTGAATTCGATCATGTCTAAAAGACATCAAAAAAAGATTAGAATTATCCAATATTTTGAATAAATTAATTCATAATTTGAGTATAATCGTTAAGATATCGTTAAAATTGCACTTTTGATTTTGCGGCTGCATCCGCACAGGCAGCTGCCGTGGCTTGGAGCGCCAATAGGATGCTTGCATGCCGATTCTTGTAACCGATAGCTGGTGTGAGGACTTCAAACCCATCGAAGGGCGCAGCGGGCACGGGGCCCGTGCCTTTCAGCATAGCTTCCAGCTGATCGCGTGCGTCTTCCACTTGCGCTGTGGTGCTGCCGATCATATTCTGACCTACGATGCTGGCGGCAGCTTGGCCAAGGGCGCAGGCCTTGACGTCTTGCGCAAACTCAACAATCCACCCGTTATGTAAAGTGACATCGACCGTTACCTTCGATCCACAGAGTGGTGACCTACGCATGGCACTGGCGCCGGGTTCTGCAAGGCGGCCCACATGGGGCATATCCGCAGCCAAAGCGAGGATTCGGGTCGAGTATAATTTGATCAAATCAATTTGTTCGGTCATTGTTTGGACATTCCTTCCTGTTCACAATAGACAAGCCATAAAGACGAAATGCAATAGGATGGTTACAATGTTTGACCCGCAAACCCTGAAATATGACGCCAATGGTCTTTTGCCTGTGATTGCGCAATGTGCAGAGAATGGTGAAGTGCTGATGTTGGCATGGATGAATGCCGAAGCCGTAAGCCAAACATTAGCCAAACGGAAGGTCACCTACTGGTCACGCTCACGGCAGGCTTTTTGGATTAAAGGTGAAACCAGCGGCCACGCTCAGACCTTGGTTGATTTGCGCTATGACTGCGACCAAGACTGTCTTTTGGCGTTGGTTCTACAAGAGGGACCTGCCTGTCATACCAATCGACGCAGTTGTTTTTACACCTCGGTGATCATGGGGGTGCCGCGCGAGTTGAGCAAGCCCATCGTCTAAAGCCTAATCATGGCTCGAATGTCAGAGGGGCTTGCCCCTTCGGCTCTGAATTTTGAGATAGCTTTGGCATCGTCACGCTTGGCCAACCGCTTACCTGCCGCATCGCGGATCAAAGGGTGATGAATATAGGCCGGGGTAGGATAGTTGAGCAGTTGTTGCAGGAGAACATGGATCGGAGTGGCAGATTTTAAATCTTCGCCCCGCACCACATGTGTGATGCCCTGCGCTGCGTCATCTACGACGACTGCCAAATGATATGCCGCCTCACGATTGCGTCGAGATATGACAAAATCTCCAATATATTCAGTAATATATTCTGCACTAGTAATGTTATTAGCCAACGGCACCCCATCCGCATCGACCTCTTGAAAGTCAATATAATTCTTGCCGTTGAGCGCCTCACTCATCCTCATCCTCAGGGCCGCGTCATCAATCCATGTGAGTTGTGATCGACATGTGCCGGGATAGACCAAACCGTCTGGTCCAATATGGGGTGCTACGCCTTCTTGGGGCGCGGAGGTCGCTTGGGTGATGTCACGGCGGGTGCAATTGCATGAATAGAGCAATCCCGCATCCCAAAGCTGTGCCACAGTCGCTGTATAGTCTGCTGCACGCTCAGATTGGCGTAGGACCTGACCGTCCCAGGTTAACCCTAGCCACGCGAGGTCATCATAAATTTGCACTTCCCACTCAGGACGGGCGCGGCTTTGGTCAATATCTTCGATCCGCAACAAAAATTCTCCACCACGCGCTCGAGCGACGTCATGCGCGGTGATTGCTGAAAAAGCATGTCCAAGATGTAAAGGTCCAGTGGGGGAAGGGGCAAAGCGGGTGCGGATCACAGACGTTGCAACACGATAACATTCGAGCCTATTTCTTGTTGGCGCCAATGTGGACCGTGGGTGCATGAAAGCGTGCGAACCCGATCGAGTAATATTTCCTGATCCAAAACGGCCTCATAGGATCCATGATCTAACGTTGGATCATGGAAGGACAGGCCGATAAGACCCTCTGGGGCCAGATGATCAATTATCACGCTCAGCGTTTCAGGCGGGGCCGCGCCCAAATACGCCACACCAGCGGCAACAATTACATCATATTGCCCGGCGGTGACGTCTGTCATTTCGCCCGGTTGGCTTTTCCATAACCTACTGTAAATATTTTGACTTTGTGCTGTGTTGAGCATCGTAGCAGAAATATCGCTACAGTCCAGGTTTGTGAATTCAGCCATCTGCAAAGCATGGCCCGACAATCCCGTGCCACAGCCAAAATCAAGAATACGGGTATCAGGTGTGGTAAGCTTGGTCAAAGCTGCCGCAATTCGATGCGGCGTCTCATAACCGGCCTCGGCCAAGTCATCGTCATAGCTTGCGGCCCAATTGGCGTAGATACCCAACGTCTTTTCAACGGGACGTAGCACCCACAACGGGAACTTTGTATTTAGATTGCTATCGCTCGACATGAGACCAGCCTAAGCAATGCCGTGATTCTGGCAAGCGATTACATCGTCAACCAGTCCGCAAAACTTTCCTTAGCCCGATCAGTGTAGGCTTTGTAGCGCTCTTTTCGCCGTTTGCGCCCACCTTTGACCGTGTCAATTTGAGGAAATAGGCCAAAATTGACATTCATAGGTTGGAACGTTTTGGCCACTGCGCCGCCGGTG